>Ga0102593_1003008_pt1 | contig 11690 bp, 13 predicted proteins | sample AraplaCol_mMS_r2_2_FD_76862 | JGI IMG/M metagenome (GOLD analysis project Ga0102593, IMG submission 76862) | Arabidopsis root microbial communities from North Carolina, USA - plate scrape MF_Col_mMS_r2 (SPADES assembly) (version 2) | ecosystem: Host-associated > Plants > Roots > Endosphere...
GCCGGTGCAGCAGAAGAAGGCGTTGGTCAGGCCCGACAGCTCGGTCAGCTTGGTGGCCAGCTGTTCCTGCCCGGGCACGTGGTAGTAGTTGGAGCTGTGGATCAGCTTGCTGATCTGGTCCTGCAGCGCGGGAACAAGTTCGGGATGGTTGTGGCCCAGCGTGTTCACCGCAATGCCGCCAAGGCCGTCGAGGTACGCCTTGCCCGTGGTGTCCCAGACTCGGCAGCCCTGGCCGTGCGACAACGCGATCGGCAGGCGACCGTAGGTGTTCATGACGTGGGGCGAGGTGGGCTGGGCGGTAGCGCTCATTCGGGTTCTCCAGAAAGGGAACCGCGGATTCTAGGCGTGTGCCATGGCGGCTTCATTGAGGATTCCGCATCACAGCAATGCCCCCGTCCGGGAGGCAAAAGCGGGCCGGATAGAATCTCTTGTTGCACCGCAGCACCTGCTCCGGGCGCCTCATTCAACGATGATTTCCCCCACTGCCAAAGAAATCTTCATCCAGGGCATCACCCATGATGGCCGGACTTTTCGACCAAGCGACTGGGCCGAGCGGCTGGCCGGCGTGATGTGCTCTTTTCGGCCCGGCGGCGCCTACCCCGGCAGCCATCTAAGCTATTCGCCCTGGTGCGTTCCGACCACCCTCAATGGGATCAAGTGCGTGGTCGTGAACCGCGCCTTGCGCGATGCCGAGCCCATGGCCTGGGATTTTTGCGTCAACTTTGCGCGGGACAATGACCTGCAGGTGGCCGAAGCCTGCCTGGTGCCCGACGCGCCTGTCGCACCACTCAAAACCTGAGCCAGCGCTTCCAACTTCAGAAAGCGATCGGAAATGAAAAAACCGCCCGAAGGCGGTTTTTTACACTTTGCTGCAGCGCACCCCGATCAAACGGCGGACCGGAGAATTCCGATCCGGGCTTGCCTGACAGGTGTCAGGCGGCTGCCTTTTCAGGCGCGAGGGCGAGGGCCTTGACCTTCGCCGACAGGCGGCTCTTGTCGCGAGCTGCCTTGTTTTTGTGGAAGATGCCCTTGTCCGCGACGGTGTCGACGATGCTCTGGGCCTTCGCGAAGAGTTCGCTTGCCTTGGTCTTGTCGCCGGCCAGAACGGCCTTTTCGACATTCTTCACGGCGGTGCGGTATTTGGAGCGCAGCGAGGTGTTCGCAGCGTTGAGCTTGGTGTCCTGGCGGACGCGCTTACGGCCGGAGGCGAGGCGCGGGTTCTTTTTCTTGGGCTTGGCGGATGCCATGATTTAGTTCCTTAGGTGTCTGAGGATGATGCAGCAAAGCCCTCCATTATAGGCCGGGTTGGCTTTTTCGCCGAATCGCGGCTTGACGGGCCCTACACTCGCCCCGTGTCCCTGCTCAAATCCGCTTCCACCGTTTCCCTGCTGACGCTCGCATCGCGGATCACGGGCCTCGTGCGCGACGTGCTCTTTGCCTCCGTCTTCGGGGTCAGCGCCCTGACCGACGCCTTCAATGTCGCATTCCGCATTCCCAACTTGTTCCGCCGCGTTTTCGGCGAGGGGGCCTTCAGCCAGGCCTTCGTGCCGGTGCTGGCCGCGCGCAAGACCGAGGCCGGCGAGGAGGGCGCCAAGGCGCTGATCGACCACGTTGCCACGCTGCTCACCTGGGCTCTGGTGGTCCTGTGCGTGGCCGGGGTGGTCGGCGCGCCCTGGATGGTGTGGGCCATGGCCAGCGGGCTGGCCGGTTTCGACGCGGCCGTGGTCATGACGCGTTGGATGTTCCCGTACATCGGCTTCATGTCGCTGGTGGCGCTGGCGGGCGGCGTGCTCAATACCTGGCGCAAGTTCGCGGTGCCGGCCGCTTCGCCGGTGTTGCTGAACCTATCGCTGATCCTTGCCATCGTGGCGGGCGCGCCGCTGTTCAGGCGCTATGGCATCGAGCCCATCTATGCGCAATGCGCCGGCGTGCTGGTGGGCGGCGTGCTGCAACTGGCGCTTCAGGTGCCTGCGCTGCGCGCCCTGGGCCTCATGCCGCGCATCGGCGCCAGCTGGACGGCGCTGCGCACCGCCTGGAACGATCCCACCACACGCAAGGTCATGAGCCTGATGCTGCCCGCGCTGCTGGGTGTGAGCGTGGCGCAGATTTCGCTGCTCATCAACACACAGATCGCGTCGCACCTGGCCACGGGCAGCGTGACCTGGGTGGTCAATGCCGACCGTCTGATGGAATTTCCGACCGCCATGCTGGGCGTGGCGCTGGGCGTGGTGCTGATGCCCCAGTTGGCCGGCGCCCGCGCCGCCAAGGACGACGAGCACTATTCGGCCCTGCTCGACTGGGGGCTCCGGCTGGTGGTGCTGCTCTCGGCGCCCTGTGCCATTGCGCTCTTGCTGTTCTCGCAGCCCCTGGTGGCCGTGCTGTTCCACAACGGCGCCTATGGCGACGAAGACGTGAAGCGCACCACGCTGGCGCTGATGGGCTACGGCGTCGGTCTGGTGGGCATCGTGGCCATCAAGGTGCTGGCGCCGGGCTACTACGCCAGGCACGACATGCGCACGCCGGTGATCATTGCCATCTCGGTGCTGGTGCTCATCCAGGTGCTCAACGTTTTCCTGGTACCGGTGTTCCAGCACGCCGCGCTCACGCTGACCATTGCCATTGGCGCGGTGGTCAACGCCCTCTGGCTCCTGGTGGGGCTGATCCGCCGCGGCAGCTACACGCCCGAGCCGGGCTGGGGCAAGTTCATCCTACAGGTGGCAGCGGGCACGCTGGTGCTGGCGGCCTTGCTCGCCTGGGGCTCCTACTATTTCGACTGGATCGGCCTGCGCGCCCACAGGCTGCAGCGCATCGGGCTGCTGGCGGCGCTCATCGCCGCAGCGGGGTTGCTGTATTTCGCCGTGCTGGCCGCCGTGGGCGTTCGGCTGCGAAGTTTCATGCGCCGGTAGGCCCCGAGACATTGCCCGGCCGTGGCTTGGGCAAGAGGGCTGTTTTCAGATTGTGCAAGCTGAAAACACCGCCTTGACGCTCCCCGAATGCTCCTCTACAAAGACACATGACGTTCAGCTTCCAGGTCCCAACCGCACTCGCGTACTTCGAATCGCTGGTGCAAAGCGACGACCAATTTCCGCTGCTCGAGGCGGCCGCCAGCATTGCGCAGGACGAATACCCCGACCTGGACGTGCAGCAGGTGCTCGGCGACGTCGACCAGCTGCTGGCGCGCCTCAAGCGCCGGCTGCCGGCCGATGCCGCGCCGCTGGCCCGGCTGCGCGCGCTCAACCAGTTCTTCTTCAACGACCTGAACTTCGGCGGCAACGTCAACGACTACTACGACCCCGACAACAGCTACCTGAACGCCGTCCTGCGCACGCGCCGCGGCATTCCGATTTCGCTGGCGGTGCTGTGGATGGAGCTGGCGCAGGGCCTGGGGCTGCAGGCCCGCGGCGTCGGCTTTCCCGGCCACTTCATGCTCAAGGTCACGCTGCCGAAAGGGCAGGTGGTGATCGACCCCTTCACCGGCAAATCGCTCTCGCGCGAAGAACTGGGCGAGCGGCTCGAACCGTACAAGCGCAGCAACGGGCTGGTGGGCGAGTTCGACGTGCCGCTTGGGCTCTACCTGCAGCCGGCCAGTTCGCGCGAAATCATCGGCCGCATGCTGCGCAACCTGAAGGAAGTGCACCGCGCCCAGGAAGACTGGCAGCGTGCTATCGCGGTCCAAGACCGCCTGATCGCGCTGCTGCCAACCGCCTGGGGCGAATACCGCGACCGGGGCATCGCGCATGCCGAGCAGGGCAACACCGCGGCGGCGGTGCGCGACCTCGAAACTTACCTTGCCCATGCCGAAGACGCGCTCGACGTCGACGTCATTGCCGAGCGCGTGGCCGCCTTGCGGCGCACGGCCAACTGACGCAATGAACGCCCGGGACGGCGCGGCCGCGGCAACCGATCTCGGCACGCTGCACGAATTCCACGGCGTGCAGCCGGTGCTGCCGGTGTCCGACGTGACGCGCGCCGCCCGCTGGTTCCGCGACGTGCTGGGCTTCGAACTCGATTTCATCGCCGGCGAACCGCCCAGCTACGCACGCGTCAAGAAAGGCGACCGCAGCTACGGCGATCCGGTCTACCTGCGGCTGTGGCAGTGCAACACGCGCGGCACGCCACCCTGGCGCGGCGAAATCGTGATCCACGTGGGCAAGGACGTCGACGGCCTGCACGCCGCCTACGTCAAGCGCGGCGTGACGGTGGTCGAGCCCCCGACCTCGCAACCCTGGGGCCTGCGCGAATTCGCGATCCGAGAACCGGACGGGCACATCCTGCGCTTCTGCGGCTATCTGCCTTGAGTTTCAAATAGTTACAGCTGGATTGACGCAGGCGTGTCGATCCGAGCTTCGCTCGTCCGACGTGTGAACAGGAGCACGCGTTTTTTTGCGGCTCCCGAACCTCATCAACCTTCAGGAGAAACGACATGCGATTCATGGTTCTGGTCAAGGCCAACAAGGATTCCGAAGCCGGCGTGATGCCCAGCACCGAAGTGCTCACCGCCATGGGCAAGTTCAATGAGGAACTGGTCAAGGCCGGCGTGCTGCTGGCGGGCGAAGGTCTGCACCCTTCGTCCAGGGGCGCGCGCGTGCGCTGCGAAGGGGAGAAGCGCACCGTCATCGACGGCCCCTTTGCCGAGACGAAGGAGCTGCTCGCGGGCTTCTGGCTGCTGCAGGTCAAGTCGAAGGAAGAAGCCATCGAATGGATCAAGCGCAGCCCGTTCCAAGAGGGTGAGATCGAGATTCGCCAAGTGTTCGAAGCCTCGGATTTTGGCGATTCGATGACGCCCGAACTGCTGGCGCAGGAAGAGCGCCTGCGCGCGGAGTCCGAGTCCCGGGCCAAGGCCGGCAACTGAATAAAACCGCATCAAGGAGACCTGCCATGCGATTCATGCTGCTGATGATTCCCCACGGCTACGAAACAGCCGCTCCCGGCACCATTCCGGACGACGTCGAAGCGGTCGGGGCCATGATGGCCTACAACGAGTCGATGCGGAAGGCCGGCATTCTGATCAGCTGCGACGGCCTGCATCCGCCCTCGATGGGCGCGCGCGTGAGCTTTCCGGGCCGCAAGCCCAAGGTGGTCGACGGTCCGTTTGCCGAAGCCAAGGAAGTGCTGGGCGGCTACTGGATCATCGACGTGCCCTCGCGTGCCGCCGCCATCGAATGGGCCACGCGTTGCCCGGGCGCCGAGAACGAAGTCATCGAGGTCCGGCAGATCCAGGAGATTGCCGACTTTCCGCCAGAGGTGCAGGCCCTGACCACTGAATTTCCATCGATGCAGGCGGTCAAGAAGCCGTAGGGCATGAGGGCTTCGGAGGACCGCGGTGGCCAGGCCGCCATTCACCGCACCATCGAGGCGGTGTGGCGCATCGAGTCCGCGAAGATCATCGCGACCGTCGCGCGCATGGTGCGCGACGTCGGCCTGGCGGAAGAGCTGGCCCAGGACGCGCTCGTTTCAGCCCTCGAGCAATGGCCGGAAGCCGGCGTGCCCGACAGCCCCGCGGCCTGGCTCACCGCAGTGGCAAAGCGCCGTGCGCTCGACCGCCTGCGCCATGGCCAGCTGGCCGAGCGCAAAGCCACGGAAATCGGCCGGGAGTTCGATGCGCAGCATGAGAGGGCAGAGGCCGATTTTGCCGAAGCGGTGGATGCGGCCATCGACGACGACATCGGCGACGACCTGCTGCGGCTGGTGTTCACCGCCTGCCACCCGGTGCTTTCGACCGAGGCGCGCGTGGCGCTCACGCTGCGCCTGATGGGCGGCCTCACGACCGATGAAATTGCGCGGGCCTTTCTGGTGCCGGAGGCCACCGTCGCGCAGCGCATCGTCCGCGCCAAGCGCACGCTGCTCGAAGCGCGCGTGCCCTTCGAGGTGCCGCGCCGGCATGAGCTCCAGGCGCGGCTCGCCTCGGTGCTCGAAGTGCTCTACCTGATCTTCAACGAGGGCTACTCGGCCACCGCCGGCGACGACTGGATGCGCCCCTCGCTGTGCGACGAAGCCATGCGCCTCGGCCGCATCGTGGCCGAGCTCGTGCCGGGTGCGTCGGAGGTGCACGGCCTTGTGGCGCTGATGGAAATCCAGGCCTCTCGCACCGCCGCACGCGTGGGTCCGTCGGGTGAACCGGTGCTGCTGCTCGAGCAGAACCGTGCGCGCTGGGACCACGTGTTGATTCGCCGCGGCCTGACCGGGCTGGCGCGCGCCGAGGCGCTGGGCGGCGCCCTCGGTCCCTATGCGCTGCAGGCCGCCATTGCCGCCTGCCACGCCCGTGCGCGCACTGCGGAAGAAACCGACTGGCCGCGCATCGCCGCGCTGTACGACGCCTTGGCACAGCTGACGCCGTCGCCCATCGTCGAACTGAACCGCGCCGTCGCGCTCTCGATGGCCTTTGGGCCCGCTGCCGGGCTCGATGTGGTGGATGCGCTCGTCGGTGAGCCGGCGTTGCAGGGCTACCACCTGCTGCCGGCCGTGCGCGGCGACCTGCTCTTCAAGCTCGGCCGCCGCGACGAGGCGCGCAGAGAATTCGACCGCGCCGCCTCGCTCACGCGCAACACGCGCGAGAAGACTTTGCTGCTGGCGCGCGCGCGGGCCTGCACCCTTCCGGAAAGCTGAGCTGCAGCTTCGGCCGTGCAAAGCCGCTAAGCCTTCGACGGAGATGCGGAAGCCGACGGCGAGCCAGGGAGCCCGAACTGGTGCCATGCGCGCCGCAGCTGCGTGTCCGACCCGAAGCCCGAGATTTCCGCCGCCCGCGTCACGCTAGCGCCAGAAGCCAGCGCGAGCTGCGCCGCCGCCAGCCGCAGCCGCCGCAGGTAGGCCAACGGCGCCACGCCCGCATGCTCGACGAAGAGCCGCGTGAGGTGCCGCGCCGAGGTGTGGGCCACTTCCGCCATCCGGGGCACGCTCCAGTCGGCCTGCGGCTGTTCGCTGACCGCGTCCTGCACCCGGTGCAGCGCGGCATGCAAATGGTTGCGGTAGGCGAGGAAGGGCGACAGCTCCGGGTCGTGCGGGCCGCGCCGCTGCGCCACCACCATGGTCTGCGCCACCTGCGCGGCCAGGGGTTCGCCGCAAACGTCGGCGATGCGATGCAGCATCAGGTCGATGCCCGTGGTGACGCCCGCGCTGCTGTAGACCGGCGGATCGATGACGAACACGCGGTTGGCCACCACGTCGCAGCGCGGCTCTACCGCACGCAATTCGTCCAGATGGTGGTGGTGCGTGGTGACGCGCCGGCCCGCCAGCGCGCCCGCATGCGCTGCAAGCAGGGCGCCGGCGCAGACGGTGATCAATTCGAGCCGGCCGCACTCGAAGCGCTGCCCGCGCAGCCAGTGCAGCAGGTCTTGGGTTTCAGTGTTGTCGACCGGAATGGTGTCGCCGGGCAACCCGACGAGCACGATCCAGGCCGGACTGTTCCATTGCGCCGGCAATGGCGCGAGATTGGCAAGCGCGACGCCCACGGAACCGATCGACGTGGGGCGCGGGCTGGCGAATTCGATTTCGAAGCGCTCGGGCTGCCCGGCGGCGCGCAGCCGCTGGTTGGCGATGCGCAACGCCTCGGCAGGCCCGGCCCAGTCGAGCACCAGGCTGCCCGGCAGCAGAACGAACACTACGCGGATGGGTTGTTGGCCGAAGTCCATGCGTCGTCCGTCTGGCGCGCGGTGCGTCGTACGCGCAAGGTCATGACGTCACCCTTTCGTTGGCTTGGGCGCGGGCTCGTTGCAGCGCCTGTGCAACGCTGCACACGGTGGCAAAGCGGCCGTCCAGCACGGCCGCGGTGCGGTCCTTGATATCGGCCGCGGTGAGGGGCCGGCCGTCGGGCTGCACCATGTCGAAGGTCAGCGTGGCCTCGGTCACGTAGTCGACCTCCCAGCCCAGGTCGGAGGCGTGGCGCGTGGTGGTTTCGCAGCATTGCTCGGTGCGGATGCCGCTCACGATCAACCGTCCGATGCCGTGCTGCGTGAGCCAGACGTCGAGCCCGCTGTTGACCAGCGCGCTGTGGCGGTGCTTGGTGAACGTGGCCGCTGCCTCGAAAGCCGCCAGGCCTTCGATGGGACGTACGAAGCCCGACTCGACGGCGAAGGGATGGCTTGCGAGTGCGGGTTCGTCGACGTGGAAGATGCGAACGATCGGAACACCTGCGGCCGAGCAGCCTTCGATCAGCGCGTTCTGCGCGGCGAAATAGGGCTGCGCGACACTTTCGGACCAATAGGCGCGCTGCCGGAACGATTCCTGGGCGTCGATCACAATCAGACAGGATTTCATGTGGCGTGGCTCGAAGGGCGGAGTGAATGATGCCGCCTATTCTTCGGTGCTGCCAGCGCCTGGTCCGCGCCGAAGCGGACCAGAATCGATCAGATCAGGACATGAGCTAGACGAGCTCGGCGGCCTGCAGCTCTTTCTTGAGGTACGCGTAGAAGAGCGGCGCCGCCACCAGGCCGGCGGGGCCGAATACCGCTTCGGCCACGAACATGACGGCCAGCAGTTCCCACACCCGCATCTGCGTGCGGCTGCCGACCACCTTGGCGTTGATGACGTATTCGGCCTTGTGAATGAGGATCAGGAAAACAAGGCAGGCGAGCGCCGTGATCGGCGAGACCGACAGCGCCACCAGCGTGATCACCGAATTGCAGACCAGGTTGCCCACGATGGGTACCAGCCCCGCCACGAAGGTCAACGTGATGAGCGCCGGCGTGTAGGGCAGGTGGGGGCCCCAGAGCGGCATCAGGAACAGCAGGAAGATGGCGGTCAGCAGGGTGTTGAAGGCCGCGATCCAGAACTGCGCGGCAACGATCTGGCGAAAGGCCTCGCCGAAGATGGTGATGCGCCGGTACAGCTGCGCAGCCAGCGGCCGGTGCCGCAGTGGCGGCGGCGCAATGGCGGCCAGCCCGCCCACGATGAGCCCGACATAGGCGAACAGCAGCCCGCCCAGCCATGCCCGGCCGGCCAGGGCCAGCGAACCGGCCTGCGCCCGCAGGTAGTTGGCCACCACGCGCTGCACTTCGGCCGCGCCTTCGGGCAGGTAGACCGCGATTTCCGGGGGCAGCTTCAGCCGCAGCTCGAGCACCGTGCGCGCCGTGTAGTCGAGCAGGTCGCGGTACTGGTCAGGCGCATCGAGGATGTACTCGCGTGCCTCCGACAGGCCCAGCGAAATCAGCCCAATGGGTGCAAGCAGCATCAGCGTAACCGCCAGGATCCGGGACAGCACGCCGGTACGCAGCGGCGGCATTCCCAGCCGTGCCAGGCCGTTGCCAATGTGGCGCGCGAACCAGCGCGTGGCCAGAAAACCGATGCACACGCACAGAAGGCCGGGCAGCAGGTGTTCCCACATCACCAGCAGCAGGGCGGCCGGCATCAGCAGGTAGCTGGCCAGCACCACGTTGCGCGAGGCGGGCTTGGGCTTGGGGTCGATGGTGACGACGGAGGGTTTGGCCATCAGGGTCCGGTGCTGCGCGCGCGAGCGTCGGAAGGAAAGATCAGCCGACGACCACGGCGGCGCCTGCGCCGCGCTCGGCAATGGTGCCGATCTCGAACACCGACTCGCCGGCTGCGCGCAGCGTGGCAGCGCAGTCGGCGGCTTCGGCCGCATCGATCACCACCACCATGCCGATGCCGTTGTTGAAGGTACGGTTCATCTCGATGTCGTCGATGCCCGCCACCTTCTGCAGCCAGGCGAAGAGCTCGGTCTGCGGCCAGCTGCCCTTCTTGAGGTGGGCGGCCGTGCCTTCGGGCAGCACGCGTGGAATGTTCTCCAGCAGGCCGCCGCCGGTGATGTGGGCCAGCGCCTTGATCGGGTGCTTGGCCAGCGCCTCGAGCACCGGCTTCACGTAGAGGTGGGTGGGTTCCATCACGGCTTCGCGGAAAGGCTTGCCGTCGAGGGTGGCGGGCAGGTCGGCACCCGCGCGTTCGATCACCTTGCGCACCAGGCTGAAACCATTGGAATGCACGCCGGCCGAGGCCAGGCCCAGCACCACGTCGCCGGGCTTGACGCTCTGGCCGGTGAGGATCTTCGACTTTTCGACCGCACCGACCGCAAAGCCGGCCAGGTCGTACTCGCCAGCCGGGTACATGCCGGGCATTTCAGCGGTTTCGCCGCCGATCAGCGCGCAGCCTGAAATTTCGCAGCCGCGGGCGATGCCGCCGATCACGGCCGCGGCCGTGTCCACGTCGAGCTTGCCGCAGGCGAAGTAGTCAAGAAAGAAGAGTGGCTCGGCGCCCTGCACCAGCACGTCGTTGACGCTCATGGCCACGAGGTCGATGCCCACGGTGTCGTGCATGTTCCATTCGAAAGCCAGCTTGAGCTTGGTGCCCACGCCGTCGGTGCCGCTCACCAGCACCGGCTCCTTGTAGCGCTTGGGCACCTCGAACAGTGCGCCAAAACCGCCGATGCCGGCCAGTACACCTTCGCGAAGGGTCTTCTTGGCGAGGGGCTTGATGCGGTCGACCAGGGCGTCGCCGGCATCGATATCGACACCGGCATCCTTGTAGCTGAGCGGGGTGGGCGTAGGGGAAGTCATGGTCGGGCGGTGTCGAGAAAGGGGCGGGAAGGAGACGAGGAGGTAGGGGCGCCGGTCACCGAAGCGGCTGGGCCGATAGAATTCCTCACGATTTTAAGGGCCCTCGGGGCCCCCTCCATGAACCTTCCCGGGATGAAACAGCTCGCGCTCGATATCGGCATTGCGACGGGCCCCAGCTTCGACGCTTTTTTTGCCGGCCCCAACGAGGCGGCGCTGCGGCACCTGCAACTGTGGGTGGGCGGCGCCGGCCAATCGGTGCCGCACTCTCCGGTGCCCACCTATCTGTGGGGCGAAAGCGGCAGCGGCAAGACCCATCTGCTCGAATCGGTGCGTGTCGCACTGCGCGAGCAGGGCGCGAGCGTGGGCTGGCTGCACGCTGGCCTGCTGGAGCCGCCCGAGTTCGACGAGCGCTGGGGCGCCGTCCTGCTCGACGACGTGCACCTCTACACCGCAGTGCAGCAGCACGCGGCCTTCAACTGGTTCGTCAACGCGCAGAGCCTGCAGCGCGGCGTGGTGGCCGCGGGTGCCCTGCCGCCGGCGGACCTGCCGCTGCGCGAAGACCTTCGCACCCGGCTGGGATGGGGCCACGTGTTCCACCTGCAGGTGCTGAGCGAAAGCGAACGCCGCGCGGTGCTGCGGCAGGCGGCCGACGCGCGCGGCGTCATGCTGTCGGACGATGTGCTCGACTACATGCTGCACCGCTTCAGCCGCGACCTGGGCAGCCTCATGGAGCTGCTCACGCAGCTCGACGGCTACGCCCTGCAGACACAGCGCGCGATCACGATCCCGCTGATCCGATCCATGCTCGAAAACGAATAAGAAGAGCTTCAACCAACAATGATCAAGAAATTCATCGACAAGCTGCTCGGCAAATCGGCCGGCGGCGCACAGGGCAAGAGCCGTTTCGGCAAGCGCCAGGAGGTGCCTGCGGAGGTTCACAAGATCGATCCCGCCCTGGTCGACGAACGCGCGAAGAACGTCGTCACCACGCTGCAGCAAGCCGGCTACGAGGCCTACGTGGTGGGCGGCGCGGTGCGCGACCTGCTGCTGGGCCTGCGTCCGAAGGACTTCGACGTGGCCACCAACGCCACCCCGGAGCAGGTGAAATCGCTCTTCAGGCGCGCTTTCATCATCGGGCGGCGCTTTCGCATCGTGCACGTGGTGTACGGACGCGGCCGCGAGCAC
>Ga0102593_1003017_pt1 | contig 11670 bp, 9 predicted proteins | sample AraplaCol_mMS_r2_2_FD_76862 | JGI IMG/M metagenome (GOLD analysis project Ga0102593, IMG submission 76862) | Arabidopsis root microbial communities from North Carolina, USA - plate scrape MF_Col_mMS_r2 (SPADES assembly) (version 2) | ecosystem: Host-associated > Plants > Roots > Endosphere...
TGACTTCGGCGCAGTTGAGCACCTTGCTCCAGCTCAAGGCGAGCTTCATTGCGCCGGTCGAAGAGGTGACCGTGACCCCGACATCCTCGCGCACTCGCATCGCCGTGCCGGTGCCGGGGCCCGACCGCCGCGCGATCGCCACTGCCGCCTACAGCGTGCCGCGCGATCTCTCGATGCTCGGCAAGCGGATGTTGGTCCTCGCGGTGCTCGCTTCGACGTTGCTGCTGGCGGTGCTGCTGCTGGTGTTGCGGCGGGTGATTACGCGGCTGGTGCTGCAGCCGCTCCATCGCGTCGAGCGCCATATGGGATTGGTCCGAAGCTCGGGCACGCTGAGCCTGCTCACCGGGCGCTCGCGCGACGACGAGATCGGCAGCCTCGTCACCAGCTTCAACTCGATGCTCCGGCAGCTCAAGGATCTGCGCGAGCAGCTCGAGGTGCAGAGCTTCACGCTCGGCCGGAGCGAAAGCGCGGTCGCGGTGATGCACAATGTCCGCAACGCGCTGAACCCGGTGACGACGGTGCTGAGCCAGGGGCTCGATCGCTCCGCCGCGATCAATCGCGCGACGATCGACAAGGCGCTGGCCGAGCTCGCCGACCACAGCGTGGCGCCGGATCGCCGCGCGAAACTGGTCGCTCTGCTCGCCGCCGCATTCGATGCGATCGAGCGTGAGCGTGAGGATCGTCGCGCGCAGCTCGGCGTCGGGCGCGATGCGTTGCGCCACGTGCTCCAGATCATCGGCGAGCAGCAGGAGGCGGCGCATGAGCGTCCGCCCCTCGCCACCTGCGACATCAGCGACATCGTCGCCCAGAACGCCACCATCGCGCGCTATTCGGGCGAGAACTCGGTTGCCTTCAGCTTCCCGGCCAAGCCGCACTGGGTGCTGGCGAACCGCGTGATCCTCAGCCAGGTGGTCGGAAACCTGTTCTCCAATGCGGCTGAGGCAATCGCGGCGACGGGCAAAGGCGGGGGAAGCATCGCCGTGTCGATCAAGGAAAAAGGCGACAAGGTCGAAATCGTCATCCGCGACGATGGCGAGGGCTTCGATCCCGCGCTGGCGCCGACGCTGTTCCAGCGCGGCTTCTCGACACGCCCGCACAAGTCCGGCGGGTTCGGGCTTCACTGGTGTGCCAATTCGATGCTTGCGATGGACGGCACGCTCGAGGTGTTGAGCGACGGCAAGGGGATGGGAGCGAGGGCGATCTTGAGACTGGGTGCCGCGCCCGTGGCCGATGCGGAGGAACTGGCGGCCTGACATTCGTGCTCTTGCTTTCGCAGGAGCACTGCAGAATCAGCCCGCCGCCCGTTTCTCCGTCACTTCGTCCCGCTGCAGATACGGCGCCACCAGATTGCGCGTGCGGAACCACTCCTGGCGTTCCGCATCCAGCGAATCGAAATTGCCGATCACGCGCCGGCAGCCGGGAGTCTTGCACTGACAGAGCATGTGCCAGTTCGATTCGCGCAACGTCGTCGAATAGTCCCAGCTGATCTCCTCGCCCGGCGCGATCGCGCAGATCGCCACCAGGAACACGCCGTCATCGCCGAAGCGCAGCCCCGCATTGGGCGCGCAGCTATGGTTGACCAGATCGTCGAGCCGGCCGGACGGCCCCATATAATGATCCGGCGTCACCTGGACGAAGCGATCGCCGCGCCCGCGCATCCGGCTCGGCACCTGGTCCGCGCGCAGCCGCTGGCCGGTGAATTCAAGCAGCACGTCTCCCTCGACGAAACCCGTCGCCGCGAACACGGCCTTGCCCAGATGGTTCTCGCCGACTCTGAAAAGATTGTTAGAGGGGCGATAGCGGTCGAAGAGGAAGAGCCCGCCGCGACGCACGCCGAACGATCGCAGCGGGTTGATTGTCGCCAGCCCGATCAGGAACCACACGCTGGCATGGCAGAGCAATTCGACCAGGATGTAGCCGAGCTCGGCCACCCCGAGCTCGGCGCCGCGCACCGCGATCAACAGGGTCGCGAGATCGCCGAACGTCCATAGCCCCCAGGCGGGCGATCGCTCGCGCGAACGATCGGTCCAGATGCTCGCCCAGGTCGGCCAGAAGCTCACCGGCACCGCGGCAACCACCAGCATGTGCGCCCAGAAGGCCTCTCGAAAAACCAGCCACAGCACCAAAGCGGTCAGGCAGGCGGCGATGCAGAAAGTGTCGGTGGGCGAGGGCGGCGACCAGGCGGAACGGTGCCAGATGCCGATCGTCACCAGAATACAAGCAGCGGCGGACAGCGCGAACACCCAGCTTTGCGGCGCGCCGGGGTTCACCGCGGCATAGGTCAGCGCCTCGAGCGTGGTCGCTGTCGCCCAGATCAGCCATGATGCGCGATTGGGGCGGATGGTCTGGCGGCGCAGCCCCAGCAGGTATGCGGCATAGCCCGCGAAGCTGAAGCCGATCGCCAGCAGGAACCAGATGCCCAAGAAACGCCCCTCCCCGAGACGGCGTTTACCATGTCCGTTGACTCTCGTCCACGCGCGACTCCGCGGAAATCCGCGAGTCGTGCTCCAATTCTCCCTCGCTTTATAGTCTGATGGCCACCTCACCCCGTTCGTTTCGAGCGAAGTCGAGAAACGGGTCCCGTGAACGCGTGAGGTTTCTCGACTTCGCTCGAAACGAACGGAAGGAGGATTTCAGCTTATGTCGTCTCTAGCGAGGGAGGATTCAGGCGGCGCAATCCTTCACCGCCGCCAGCACTGTCTCCGCCCATTCCTTCCGGCAGATCAGCAGATCCGGGATGCTCGTGTCGCGTTGGTTGTAGACGATCGGCGAGCCGTCGATCCGCGACGCGTGCAGCCCCGCTGCCAGCGCCACCGCGACGGGCGCGCAATTGTCCCATTGATGCTGCCCGCCGGTGTGGAGGTAGATCTCGGCCTCGCCGCGCACTACCGCCATCGCCTTGGCGCCGGCCGAGCCCATGCCGACCGGCTCGGCACCGATCCGGTCCGCCACGTCGATGCACAAGGCGCTCGGCCGTGTCCGGCTCACCAGCAACCGCGGCGGCGCCTGCGGCGCGGGGAGGGGGGGAGGGGCGTCGCTCGATAGCGTCAGGCCCAGTTTCGGCAGCGCCACCGCACCGCTCTCCGCGCGGCCGTCGACCGCCAGCGCGACATGCACCGCCCAGTCATCGCGCCGCTCGGCGAATTCGCGGGTGCCGTCCAGCGGATCGACGATCCACACGCGGCTTCGATCCAGCCGGGCGAGATCGTCGGCGGACTCCTCGGAAAGGATCGCATCGTCGGGCCGGGCCTCCCGCAGCCGCGCGAGGATCAGCGTATTGGCCTCGCGGTCGCCCCGATCGCCGCCCGCGCAGTCGCCCTGGATCCGCAGCAACAGCGCCCCCGCCTCGGCGGCGATGTCGCGTGCGAGTTCGGCGTCGGTCAAATCACCGGACTCCACGTTCCCATGATCGTCTCGACGATGCGCTCGGCGGCGGCCTCGGGGGTCTCCTTCGTCGTGTCGATCCGGATCTGCGGATTCTCCGGCGCTTCATAGGGGCTCGATATGCCCGTGAAGTTCGCGATCTCGCCTGCGCGTGCCTTGCGATACAGGCCTTTGGGATCGCGCTTCTCGGCTTCCGCGATCGGCGTGTCGATGAAGATCTCGAAGAAGTCGCCTTCGGGCAGCATCGCGCGCACCATCTCACGCTCGGCGCGGAAGGGCGAGATGAAAGCCGTCAGCACGATCAGCCCGGCATCGGTCATCAGCCTGGCCACTTCGCCGACGCGGCGGATATTCTCGACCCGGTCGGCGTCGGAGAAGCCGAGATCGCGGTTGAGCCCGTGGCGGATATTGTCGCCGTCCAGCAGGAAGCTGTGCTTGCCCATCGCGTGCAGCTTCTTCTCGACCAGATTGGCGATGGTCGACTTGCCCGAGCCCGAAAGCCCGGTGAACCAGAGCAGGCGCGCGCGCTGACCCTTTTGCGCGGCATGCGCCTCGCGCGTGATCTCCACTGCCTGCCAATGCACGTTCTGCGCGCGCCGCAGCGCATGGTGCAGCATGCCCGCCGCGACGGTCGCGTTCGACACCTTGTCGATCAGGATGAACCCGCCGAGATCGTGGCTGTCGGCATAGGGCTCGAAGACGATCCCGCGATCCGCGGCGATTTCCGCGACGCCGATGTCGTTGAGCTTGAGCGTGCGCGCCGAAACATGCGCGAGCGTGTTGACGTCGATCGCATGCTCGGGCTCGCGAACGGTCACGCTCACCGTCTGCGTGCCGAGCTTGAGCCAATAAGCGCGGCCGGGCAGCAGATCGGCCTGGTCCATCCAGACGATCGTCGCCTTGAACTGATCGGCCACCTGCGGCGGTGCATCGGCTGCCGCGATCACGTCGCCGCGCGAGCAATCGATTTCGTCGGCCAGCGTCAGCGTGACGGATTCGCCCGCACCGGCCTCGCTACGGTCGCCGCCCATCGCGACGATCCGCGAGACCGTGGTGGTCCGGCCTGACGGGAGTATCCGGACCGTGTCGCCCGGCTTCACGGAACCGCTCGCGATCAATCCGGCAAAGCCGCGAAAGTCGAGGTTCGGGCGGTTCACCCACTGCACCGGAAGTCGGAACGGCCGGGCGCGGTCGGTGTCAACTTCGACGTCCACTTGTTCCAGTTGTTCCAGCAACGCCGGCCCACCGAACCACGGCGTATTGGCCGACAATCCGGTAATATTGTCGCCCTTGAACCCCGAGATGGGAATCGGCGTGAAATCCTTGATTCCGATCGATTCCGCGAAGCTGCGATAGTCTTCGACGATCGCGTCATAGGCCGCCTGATCATAGCCGATCAGGTCCATCTTGTTCACCGCGAGCACGATGTGCCGGATGCCGAGCAAGTGCGCGAGGTAGCTGTGCCGCCGCGTCTGGGTAAGCACGCCTTTCCGGGCATCGATCAGGATGACGGCGAGGTCGGCGGTCGAGGCGCCGGTGACCATGTTGCGGGTGTATTGTTCGTGCCCAGGCGTATCCGCGACGATGAACTTGCGTTTCTCGGTCGCGAAGAAACGATAGGCGACATCGATCGTGATGCCCTGCTCGCGCTCGGCGGCGAGCCCGTCGACCAGCAATGCGAAGTCGATCTCCTGCCCTTGCGTGCCCAGCCGTTTGCTGTCGGCTTCGAGGCTTGCGAGCTGATCCTCGAAGATCATTTTCGAATCGTAGAGCAAGCGCCCGATGAGCGTGGATTTTCCGTCGTCGACCGAGCCGCAGGTGATGAAGCGAAGCAGCGACTTGTTCTGGTGCAGTGTCAGATATGCCGAGATGTCGGACGCGATCAGCGCGTCGGGGCGATAGGAGGTCAAAAGTAGCCCTCCTGCTTCTTCTTCTCCATGCTCGCCGCCTGATCGTGGTCGATCGCGCGGCCCTGGCGTTCGGAGGTCGTTGTGAGCAGCATCTCCTGGATCACGTCCTCCAGCGTCGCGGCCTCGCTCTCGACTGCGCCGGTCAGCGGATAGCAGCCAAGCGTGCGGAACCGCACCGATCGTTCCACCGGCGTCTCGCCGGGCTCGAGCCGGAAGCGTTCGTCGTCCACCATCAGGATCAGTCCGTCGCGCTCGACCGTCGGGCGCGGTGCGGCGAAATAGAGCGGCACGATCTCGATCCCCTCCGCGAGGATATATTGCCAGATGTCGAGCTCGGTCCAGTTCGAGATCGGGAACACCCGCATGCTCTCGCTCTTGTTTTTCCGGGCGTTGTAGAGGTGCCAGAGCTCGGGGCGCTGGTTCTTGGGGTCCCAGCGGTGGCTGGCCGTGCGGAACGAGAAGACGCGTTCCTTGGCGCGGCTCTTCTCCTCGTCGCGCCGTGCGCCGCCAAAGGCCGCGTCGAAACCATATTTGTCGAGCGCCTGCTTCAGACCCTCGGTCTTCCACAGGTCGGTGTGCAGGCTGCCGTGGTCGAACGGGTTGATCCCCTGCGCCAGCGCGTCGGGATTCTGGTGCACGATCAGCTGCATCCCGGCGGCTTCCGCCGCCTTGTCGCGCAAGTCGTACATCGCCCGGAATTTCCACGTCGTGTCGACATGGAGCAGCGGGAAGGGCGGCGGCGCCGGATAGAATGCCTTCTTCGCCAGATGCAGCATCACGGCGCTGTCCTTGCCGATCGAATAGAGCATCACCGGCCGCTCCGCCTCGGCGACCACTTCGCGCAGGATGTGGATGCTCTCGGCCTCGAGGCGCTGAAGATGAGTGAGGGGTGGAAGAGACAAGTCGAATCCCGATTGCACTATATTGCCCGGCTAAAGCTTCGTGAACCTTCTGCCGCTATTTGACAGCGTGGATCTAGGGGGGAGGGGGCCTCGATTGCGAGGCGTTCCTAATTCGGAGCGGAGAAGAAAAATTGTCAGGTCATTTCCGCCGCAGCGGTGATCGCAGGCCGGAGCCACACGGCGTGAAGGGCATCATCCTCGCCGGTGGATCGGGCACGCGGCTCTATCCGGCGACGCTGTCGATCTCGAAACAGCTCCTGCCCGTGTTCGACAAGCCGATGATCTATTACCCGCTCTCGGTACTGATGCTGGCGGGCATCCGCGACATCTTGATCATCTCCTCCCCGCGCGACCTGCCGATGTTCCAGGCGCTGCTGGGGACCGGTGTCGCGTTCGGGATCAACCTGAGCTATGCGGTGCAACCGGAGCCCGAGGGGCTCGCCCAGGCCTTCCTGATCGGCGAGGAATTCCTCGCCGGCGGCCCCGCGGCGCTGATCCTCGGCGACAATATCTTCCATGGCGACGCGATGGGCGCGAAAGGCCACATGGCCGCGACAGCGGCGGCGGCCGGCGGCGCGACGGTTTTCGCCTATCAGGTCGAGGATCCCGAGCGTTACGGGGTGGTCAGCTTCGATCCCGAGACCGGCCGCGCCACGAATATCGTCGAGAAGCCCGCCAACCCCGCATCGCGCTGGGCAGTCACCGGTCTCTATTTCTTCGACCGCGACGTGGCCGCGATCGCCCGCGCCCTGAAGCCCTCGCAACGCGGCGAGCTCGAGATCACCGATGTGATCCGCGCCTATCTCGATCGCGGCGATCTGACCGTGAATCGCCTCGGCCGCGGCTATGCCTGGCTCGATACCGGCACGCATGACAGTTTGCACGAGGCGGGCGCGTTCGTCCGCACGATCGAGCACCGTCAGGGCATCAAGATCGCCTGCCCCGAAGAGATCGCTTTCGACCTCGGCTATCTGGGCGCCGACGCGATGCTCGATCGCGCCGCGATGATGGGCAAGACCGGCTATGCCGACTATCTCCGCCGGTGCGTGCAGGACGCCGCATGATCCGGCGTGTGCTCGTCACCGGCGGGGCCGGGTTCATCGGCTCGGCAGTATGTCGCCTGCTGGTCGCGCGCGGCTATCATGTCGTCTGCTTGGACAAGCTGACATATGCCGGCAACCGCGCATCGCTCCGCGACGTGGAGGCGACGCCCAATTTCCGATTCGTCGAGGCTGATATCGCCGACACCGTGACCGTACTCCGCCTGCTGCGTGACGAGCAGCTGCAGGGCATCATGCACCTGGCGGCAGAGACGCACGTCGATCGCTCGATCGATTCCCCGGCAGCGTTCGTCGAAACCAATGTCGTCGGCACGGTGCGACTGCTCGATGCCGCGCTCGAATATTGGCGCACGCTGCCGGCGCGCGAGCGGGAAGGTTTCCGTTTCCACCATGTCTCCACCGACGAAGTGTTCGGCGACTTGCCCTTCGACAGCGGCGTCTTCACCGAAACGACGCCCTATGCGCCATCCTCGCCTTATTCGGCGTCCAAGGCGGCATCGGATCATTTCGTCCGCGCATGGCACGAGACCTATGGCCTGCCGGTGGTGCTGTCGAACTGCTCGAACAATTACGGGCCCTGGCACTTCCCCGAAAAACTGATCCCGCTGACCATCCTCAATGCGCTCGAGGGCAAGCCGCTGCCGGTATATGGCCGCGGCGAGAATGTCCGCGACTGGCTGCATGTCGAGGATCACGCCGAAGCGCTCGAACGCGTGCTGACGCGCGGCAGGCCGGGCGAGACCTATCTGATCGGCGGCCGCGCGGAGGCTTCCAATCTGAGCGTCGTGGAATCGATCTGCGACATTCTCGACGAGCGTCAGCCGCTGGCCGGAATGAGTCGCCGGTCGCTGATCAGCTTCGTGGCGGATCGTCCCGGCCACGATCGCCGCTATGCGATCGATCCTGCGAAGGTCGAGCGCGAACTGGGCTGGACGCGGCGGGAAAACTTCGCATCGGGGCTTGCCCGAACAGTCGATTGGTATCTTGGCAATCGCTGGTGGTGGGAGCCGATCCGCGCATCGAAATACGCCGGCGAACGGCTCGGAAAAGTCGCCTGATCAGCCCGCTTTGGGCTTGCCGACGCCCACCAGCCTCAACCCGGCGCGCGCCGCTTCGGCCGGCGGATAGATGTTGCGCAGGTCCACCAGAAGCGGCGTCTTCAGCGTCTTGGCCATCCGGCCGAGATCCAGCGCGCGGAATTCGTCCCATTCAGTGACGATCACCAGCGCGTCCGCACCTTCTGCCGCGACATAGGGGCTCGCGGAGAACTCTACTCCGGGAAGCATCGGCCGTGCCTGCTCGACACCTTCGGGATCGTAAGCGCGCACCGTGGCGCCGGCGTCCTGCAACGCCGCGATCACCGACAGGCTCGGGGCATCGCGCATGTCGTCGGTGTTCGGCTTGAAGGTGAGGCCGAGCACCGCGACGGTCTTGTCGTGCGCGTCGCCACCCATCGCCTTGATCACCTTGCGGCCCATCGCGCGCTTGCGGGCGTCGTTTACCTGTACTGTCGCCTCGACGATGCGTTGCGGCGTTTCGTTGTCGGCCGCGGTCTTGAGCAGCGCCAATGTGTCCTTGGGGAAGCACGAGCCGCCATAGCCGGGGCCGGCGTGGAGGAATTTGGCGCCGATGCGATTGTCCATGCCGATCCCGCGCGAAACTTCCTGCACGTCGGCGCCGACGGCTTCGCAGAGATCCGCGATCTCGTTGATGAAGGTGATCTTGACCGCGAGGAACGCGTTGGCGGCGTATTTGATCAGTTCGGAAGTGCGGCGGCCGGTGAAGACGATCGGTGCGTTCTGGTTGAGCGACAGCGGCCGATAGATTTCGCGCATCACCTGACGTGCGTCTTCGTCGTCGGTGCCGACGACGACGCGGTCGGGCCGCTTGAAGTCCTCGATCGCCGCACCCTCGCGCAGAAATTCGGGGTTCGAAACGACTTTGGCGCCGCTGTGGGGCGCCACTTCGGCGAGAATCCGCTCGACTTCGTCGCCGGTGCCCACCGGAACGGTCGATTTGGTCACGATCACGCTCGGCCCGGTCAGGTTCTCCGCGATTTCGCGCGCCGCGGCATAGACATAGGAAAGGTCGGCATGGCCGTCGCCGCGTCGGCTGGGGGTGCCTACCGCAATGAACACTGCGTCGGCGTCCTTGACGCCCGCGCCCAGGTCCGTGGTGAAGGTGAGGCGGCCGGCCTTGACGTTCGACGCGACGAGTTCAGCGAGGCCGGGCTCGTAGATCGGCATCACATTCTGATGGAGCAACTCGATCTTGCGCGCGTCCTTGTCGACGCAGACGACCTCATGGCCGAAGTCCGAGAAGCAGGCGCCAGAAACCAGCCCCACATATCCCGTGCCGATCATCGCGATGCGCAATGCCAATCCTCCAATATCGGAACGGTAGCGCCTTAACCAAGAGCGCGCGGAGGGCAAGGGGAGGGATAGGCGCTGGCCCCGCCAGCGCAGCTTCTGCGGGCAACAAAAAAGCGGCTGAGTCCCAGCCGCTTCCTAAAAGTCGTCCGGGCCGGTCAGCACGCCTTCACAGCTGAAGGCGCCTCACTGCCGGCCCGGAAGTGACGAGTAAGGTCAGAACGGACGAATGTCTTCGCCGGTGCCCTTTTCGCGGAAAAGAAGGTCAAACGCTAACATCATTGATCTCCCATCGGCGCGCAACAACGCGCAATTCGACTGGTTAAGGAGAGATTAACAACGAATCAATCAGGATTTCTGCGGAATAGCGAAGGTTGGAAAACGTCAATCGGCTTCGATTTAACCCTTCCTTCAAGGGTCTGATCGTAGTCCTGCAACCATGTCAGGCGGGTCTGAGCCCTCGGTGCCCATAGGGGATGTAGCGTCGCGCGCGACCGCTTCATCGATGGAAGCCAATGGAATCGCAGCGAAAAGCGATGCACGAAGTGCGTCCAGAGCATATGCGCGCGAAGCGCTTGACGCGCCGACGACCCTGCGCGCACCCACGTCCGCGAGCCTGGCCGAGGGTAAAAAGCCCGTCCGCCCCCAATCGGGTTATTGGCGGATTCTGTCCCAATGTGAGATTCTGAATTTCGCGGCTCTGCGTCGCCATCTCGGTCGGCCGCGCGCCGACGCGCTGGTTCTAGACGTTGCGGCGCGAGTCGCGGAGGTACTTCCCGACGTCCGGATCCTTACTGCCGGCCGCGCGCTGATCGAGATCGGCTTCGAACGCGAGGCGCCCGAAGAGGGCGCCGCTGACATCGATCGGCTGCGTAAGGCGCTGGCCCGATCGTTCGATCTCGACGGCGAAGCATATCAGCTTCAGATGCAGTTCGGCGTGGCGGCGGCACCGTGCGAGGATTGCGACGATGTCCGCCTTACCGAGGCCGCCGAATCGGCGCTCGATCAGGCGCGCAGCGAAAAGAAGGTCGTCATGCTCGATCTGTCGCGCACCGACCTCGCCTTCGATCGTCTGACGCTGATGCGCGAACTTCCTCGCGCGATCGCCAATGGCGAGATGTTTCTGCAATATCAGCCAAAGGTCCATATCCGGCGTCAGGAGATCGCCAGCGCCGAGGCGTTGGTCCGCTGGCAGCATCCGCAGCGCGGCCTGATCCTGCCAGGGGACTTCATCTCGGTCGCCGAAGAGGCTGGCGAGATCGGCTCACTGACGATGTGGACCTTGCATCAGGTGATCGCGGATCAGAAGCGCTTCGCCGCCGAAGGCCATGACATCACGCTGTTCCTCAACATCTCTGGCATGCTGCTCGCCGATGCGGACTTCGTGAAGGAAGCCTGCGCGATCGTCTCGATCAGCGGCGCCAAGCTCGGCTTCGAGATCACCGAGACGGCGGTGATCCGCGATCCCGACAGCGCGATCCAGCATCTCCAGTCGTTCGCCGATATCGGCGTCCAACTCGCGATCGACGACTATGGCGCGGGGCTTTCCTCGCTCGCGTATCTCAAGCGCCTGCCGGCGAACGAGCTCAAGATCGACAAGATGTTCGTGATGCAGCTGACCAGCAGCAATCGCGATCCGCTGATCGTCCGCTCGACCATCGATCTCGCCCACGCGCTCGAGATGGAAGTCACCGCCGAAGGCGTGGAGACGCCGTCGGCGCTTGCGCTGCTCAGCGTGATGGGCTGCGATATGGTCCAAGGGTACCTTCTCTCGCGCCCGCTCGGCTTCGACGCCTTCCGCAAATATCTTGCCGACGAGGCCCATCTCACCAGCGCGGCCAATGTGCAGTCCTTCATCCGGCCCGAAAGCTTCTGGAAGCGCGCGTGATGCGGGCGCTGTTTCGTTCGCTCGCGCTAACTCTGTTTCTGGTCTGGAGCCTGCCGGCCCTTGCTGACGAGGTGCCCTTTCCCAAGCCGCTCCAGGCGCAGATCCAGGCGGCCAAGTAAAGCATGATGACCGATCAGGCACAGGCGCTGCGCCATG
>Ga0102593_1003025_pt1 | contig 11650 bp, 15 predicted proteins | sample AraplaCol_mMS_r2_2_FD_76862 | JGI IMG/M metagenome (GOLD analysis project Ga0102593, IMG submission 76862) | Arabidopsis root microbial communities from North Carolina, USA - plate scrape MF_Col_mMS_r2 (SPADES assembly) (version 2) | ecosystem: Host-associated > Plants > Roots > Endosphere...
TGGCGCTCATCCCTCCGCAGACAGCTGTTCGCGCTGCCGCTTCAAGTGTTCGGGCATGTCCTTGTAGACGTCCTCGAACATGGTCGCCGCGCCGGCGACGTGCCCGTCGGCCATGGAGCCGAAGCGCTCGGCCTCCTTCAGCGCGGCGCTCACCTGCGCGTCCAGGTCCGCTTGCGTTTGGTCGTGCTCCTGCTGCGACCAGGCGCCGATGGACATCAGGTGTTTGGCAAGGCGCGGTATTGGATCGCCAAGCGGAAAATGCGCCCAGTCGTCGGCCGGCCGGTAGCGCGAGGGATCGTCCGAGGTCGAGTGCGCGCCGGCGCGGTAGGTCACCCATTCGATCAAGGTCGGCCCGAGGTTGCCGCGGGCGCGCTCCGCAGCCCAGCGCGAGGCAGCCAGCACCGCGAGAAAGTCGTTGCCGTCCACGCGCAGCGAAGCGATGCCGCAGCCCACGCCGCGTGCCGCGAAGGTGGTGGCCTCGCCGCCGGCAATGGCCTGGAAGGTCGAGATCGCCCATTGGTTGTTGACCACGTTGAGGATCACCGGCGCGCGGTACACGTGCGCAAAGGTGAGCGCTGTGTGGAAGTCGGACTCGGCCGTGGCGCCATCGCCGATCCATCCCGAGGCAATGCGCGTGTCGCCCTTGATGGCCGAGGCCATGCCCCAGCCCACCGCCTGGATGAACTGCGTGGCCAGGTTGCCGGAGACCGAGAAGAAGCCGGCGCGCTTCATTGAATAGCACACTGGCAGCTGCCGGCCCTTGAGCGGGTCGCGCTCGTTGGACATCAGCTCGCAGATCATCTCCACCATCGACACGTCGTCGCGCACCAGCAGCAGGCCCTGCTGACGGTAGGTGGGAAAGCACATGTCACCCTGTTGCAGCGCCATCGCGTGGCCGGTGGCAATGGCCTCCTCGCCAAGGCACTGGATGTAGAACGAGATCTTCTTCTGCCGCTGCGCAATGAGCATGCGGGCATCGAAGGCGCGCGTTTTCATCATGGCGCGCAGGCCCCGGCGCAGCAGTTCGGGGTCGGCCTCCGGCACCCATGGCCCGACGGCGCGGCCCTCGTCGTCGAGCACCCGCACCAGCGTGTAGGCCAGGTCGCCGGTGTCGGCCGGCGATGCATCGACGGGAGGTTTTCGCACTGCGCCGGCCGGCGACAGGTGGAGATAGGAAAAATCAGTCTCGCGCCCCGGCCGCCCGGTGGGCTCCGGCACATGCAGACGAAGAGATGCGCCCTGGCTCATCGCGTTGTCTCCGCGCTCGATGGGATCGCTCGCCAGCAAAGCCTAGCGAATTTCGGCCCAAAGCGCAGTCGGTCAAGCGCGTATTTCTCTCCATGCGCAGGGGCCCGGCGTGCGCACGGTGGTCGGCGTCACGCCATGGCTTCGAAGAAGGCAAGCTTCCGTGCGCGGGGCAGCGCCTTGACCTTGATCTCGGCCCGCAGCGCACTTCCCTTGTCAGGGTATGCGCGGGCGGCCAGCACGCGCAGCGGAGGCCGCGCGCGCGTGAACTTGGCACCGAGTCCGAAGACATGCTGGAAGAAGCGCTGCTCCACGTCGAGCGCGATTCCCGCGTAGTACACGCCGCCTTCGCATTCGAGCAGGTAGAGCCAGTAAGGCACGGGCTCGGCGTCGGGCAAGGTTGAAGGCATGGGCTCGGATTGTGCAGCGACAATGTGCCGATGGCCCAAGGCAAACGCATCTCCGCGGACATCGACAGCGGCGCCCTCGAGGCAATCAAGCGCATGGGTGCGGCCGCCAAGAAGGCGCGCACCGATGCCGGCGAAGGCCAGGCCGCTGCGGCCGCGCGGCTGGGTGTCCACGTACAGACTGTCGCCCGAATCGAATCGGGCGAGCCAGGCGTCGCCATCGGGCACGTGCTGGGCATGCTTGCGCTCTACGGCATCGAAACGAAGTTGCTGCTTACTGGCGAAGGCCAGCCTGACTCCTCCTGACTTGGTGCATCTGCCGGGTGCGAGCAAGCGGCAGCAGGCGTACAGTCGAGTGATCGAGCCCGCTGGCGCAGCAGCCGCCGCAGCCCCGTGAGGCTCTCCACGAATGGAGGTCGAAGATGTCCCAGCATGCCATTACCGCTGTTCACTTCAAAGACGGAAAGATCGATCTCGTCGCCATTCACCCGGTTGTGGAGCAGGAGTTCGGGTCCACGGAATTCGCCCTCGGCGCGGCACGGCGAATCAGCGTCGCCGAATGCGTCGACCTCCTTGCCGCCGGCGAGGAAGTGTGCCTTGCCAGGCGCACCGAAAGCCATGCCTGGGAGGTTCTGTGCGACGTGAACCTCTTGCCGGACGGAACAAGCATTACCAGCGTCGACATCGTGGGCCGTCCCAACGATGCGCTGCAGAAGCTTCCCGCTTGGGAATGAAGGCGCCAGCACGCCACTGAGCGAGCAGCTATATTGCGCGCTCAACAACAGAGCGAGAGAAAGAAATCACCATGGCAAAAGCCTATTGGGTCAGTGCGTACCGCTCCATCAAGGACGCAGACAAACTTGCGGCCTACGCAAAGCTCGCCGGCCCGGCGATCGCTGCAGGCGGCGGACGCTTTCTGGCGCGCGGCCTGCCCGCCGAGGTCTATGAACACGGGTTGCAACAGCGCGTCGTATTGATCGAGTTCGACAGCGTCGAGCAGGCCAAAGCCACGCACGACAGCCCCGATTACCAAGTTGCACTTGCCGCGCTGGGCGACGGTGTCGAGCGGGATCTGCGGATCATCGAAGGCGTCTGACCCGAGGGGGGCGCAAAAGCGCGCCTCATTTCTTCTGGCTGTCGTCGACCTGCCGTTCCGCGTCCAGCCAATCCTGCACTTCGTCTCCGGGGGCGCCGCCTCGACGCACATAAGCGTCATAGGCAGCGCGGCGGATGCGCGCCTCGCGCGAGGCTGCATCCTCACTCTCGCCCTGCGCCTCTTGCTGCTCCTGCTGTCGCTGTTGCTGTTCAGTGGCATCGGAGGGCTGCACGGCCGACCCTTCGGCCCCGCCTACATCCGAGCCGGGCATCGCCTGCTGCCTTGCTGAATTGCTGCTGGTGGTTTTCCGCACGATCACCTCCGTGAGCCGTTGAAGATCGGGCCAAACTACGCCAATGCAGCCTGGGGGTCGTCAGACAATCGCCCGACCTCGTGCGATTTTTGCGCAAGCTCACCGTCACGGATGAGCGCCTTGCCGGGCACTCTATTTCTTGTTGCTGCTCTCGCGCCGAGCCCACCGCGGGTCGGTATGGCGCCCGCTGTATTCCTCGTCGATCTCGTCGATCAGCTTCTCGGCGTTCTTCGGATCGACCGCGGCAAGTATCGCGTCGAGCTTGGCCTCCATCCGGTCGTCGCCTTCCTTCGACTGCGGCGAGCCCAGGTAGAGCAGGAAGGCCAGGCCGCCCACCTGCCAGAGCAGCTGCAGGAACTCGGACTGCCAGTTCTCCAGCGTGTCGCGCATCATCTCGACGAGGTAGTTGCTGAACTCGACGGGATGGCCGAATTGCGTCTGCTCGTTCACATAAGCGAACCAGCCGAAGACCCAGTGGCCGATCAGGGAAATGAGAAAAAAACCAAGCGTGACCCAGGCGAAGCCATAGAGCTTCAAGATCGATTTCTTCTTCATGCGGGAGCCCCCTTGTTGTTCGGTAAGGGGGATTCGGCGCCATTCACAGCGAGAAACGGGAAGGAGAAGGCCGACGTTGCGTCGATGGAGCGTCCTACGCCGGCGTTCCGGCACTCAGGCTCTCACTCGACGGTCACGCTTTTTGCCAGGTTCCGCGGCTTGTCCACATCGGTTCCGCGCGCGCAGGCCGTGTGGTACGCCAGCAATTGCAGCGGCACCACGTGCAACAGCGGCGAGAGCGCACCGTAGTGCTCGGGCATGCGGATCACGTGCAGCCCTTCGCTGCCCTTGATCTTCGTGTCGCCGTCGGCCAGCACATAAAGCACGCCGCCGCGCGCGCGCACTTCCTGCAGGTTGCTCTTGAGTTTTTCGAGCAGCATGTCGTTGGGCGCCACGGCCACCACGGGCATCTCGCTCGTGACCAGCGCGAGCGGGCCGTGCTTCAGTTCGCCGGCGGCGTAGGCTTCGGCGTGGATGTAGGTCACTTCCTTGAGCTTGAGCGCGCCTTCCAGCGCAATCGGATAGTGCAGCCCACGGCCGAGGAACAGCGCGTTGTCTTTGCGCGCGAAGTCTTCGGCCCAGCCGATGATCTGCGGTTCGAGCGCGAGCACCGATTGCAGCGCAACGGGCAGGTGGCGCATCTCCTTCAGGTAGCGCGCCTCGTCGGCTTCGCTTAAGCGGCCCTTGCTCTGGGCAATGGCCAGTGTCAGCAGAAAGAGGCCGGCCAGCTGGGTAGTGAAGGCCTTGGTCGAGGCCACGCCAATTTCGACACCCGCCCGCGTGATGTAGGCCAGCTTGCATTCGCGCACCATCGCGCTGGTGGCCACGTTGCAGATGGTCAGCGTCTGCTCCATGCCGAGCGATCGCGCATGCTTGAGCGCGGCCAGCGTGTCGGCGGTTTCGCCGGACTGGCTGATGGTGACCACCAGCGTCTTGGGGTCGGGCACCGAATCGCGGTAGCGGTATTCGCTCGCGATCTCGACCTGCGTCGAGATCTTTGCAATGCCTTCGAGCCAGTACTTGGCGGTGCAGCCGCTGTAGTAGCTGGTGCCGCAGGCCAGGATGAGGATCTTGTCGATGTCCTTGAAGACTCGGTAGGCGCTGGCACCGGTGGCGCCGTCCTGCCCGATGCCGTCGAACAGCTCGGGCACGATGCCGGCCACGCCCTCGAGCGTGTCGCCGATGGCGCGTGGCTGCTCGAAGATTTCCTTCTGCATGTAGTGGCGGTACGGACCGAGCTCGGCCGCGCCGCTGTGCGCCTGCACGGTGCGCACCTGGCGCTCGACGGGCTTGTGGTTGCGGTCGACGATCCAGTATTTGCCGGGCTGCACGTCGATCACGTCGCCTTCTTCGAGATAGACGATCTGGTCGGTCACGCCGGCCAGCGCCATGGCGTCGCTTGCAAGAAAGTTCTCGCCGCCTTCCTTGCCTGCGCCCAGGATGAGCGGCGAGCCCGCGCGCGCACCGACCACGCGCTGCGGCTCGTCGCGGCAGATCACGGCAATGGCGTAGGCGCCGTGCAGCTGCAGCACCGCGGCCTTCACTGCCTCGAACAGGTCGCCGTCATACACGCTGTCGACCAGATGGGCGATGACCTCGGTGTCGGTCTGGCTCTCGAACACGTAGCCCTTGGCTTCGAGCGCCGCGCGCAGGGCTTCGTGGTTCTCGATGATGCCGTTGTGCACCAGTGCGATGCGGCCGGGCCGCGTGCCGTTCGCATCGGCGCCGGGGCCGTGGCTGAAATGCGGGTGCGCGTTGTGCACGGCGGGCGCGCCGTGCGTCGCCCAGCGCGTGTGGGCGATGCCGGTCAGGCCTTCGACATGGTCTTCGCGCACCTGGGTAACGAGGTCCGCCACGCGCGAGGTGGTGCGCGCCCGCGTAAGACCGCCGGCATGAACCGCCACGCCGCACGAGTCATAGCCGCGGTATTCCAGCCGCTGGAGGCCCTGCACGAGGACCGGAACGATGTTGCGATGGGACGCTGCGCCGACGATGCCGCACATGGTGAGCTGCCTTTGGGATGAAGAGGATGCCTGATGGTAGGGAGCGCGATGAAAAATATGCGCTCGAAATTTGAGCTATTTCGGACTTTTATTTCACACTTTGGCAGCCACGGACTTTTATTCCATAATTTGAATAGATATGGAATCATTTTCGCTAGATTCAATAGATCTCCGCTTGCTGGACGCCCTGCAGCGCGATGCCTCGCAAACCAACCAACGGCTGGCTGCCGACGCGGGCATATCGCCGCCCACCTGCCTGCGCCGCGTCCAGCGCCTGCGGCAGGAAGGGCTCATCGAGCGGCAGATTGCCCTGCTCTCGCCCGACCGGCTGGCCACGGTGCTGGGCCACGGGCTGCAGGCAGTGATCGAGATTTCGTTGGACCGGCAGGACGCCGCGGCGCTCGACGCCTTCGAAGCGCGCGTGATCGCCGACGACGCCGTTCAGCAGTGCTGGCGCGTGTCGCCGGGTCCGGATTTCGTGCTGGTGGTGGCCGCCCGCGACATGCCGGACTACGGCGCGCTGGCGCAGCGGCTCTTCACCGCCGACGCCAACGTGCGCAACGTGAAGGCCTTCTTCAGCCTCAAGCGCGCGAAGTTCGAGCCCAAGGTGCCGCTCGCGCCCTGACCGACTGAGCGCGCAGCCTGCTGCAGCGATCAGGCCTTGGGCTTCTTCTGCGGGCGCTTCCAGTTCGAAAAGCTCACCTGCTTGCCGCGCGCCACGGTGAGCGCGCCGGGCTCGGTCGACTTGTTGACCGTGGAGCCGCCGCCGATGGTGCCGCCCGCGCCAATGGTGACGGGCGCCACGAGCACGCAGTTGCTGCCCACGTGCACGTCGTCCTCGATGACGGTGCGGTGCTTGTTGGCGCCGTCGTAGTTGGCGGTGATGCTGCCCGCGCCGTAATTGACGCGCTGGCCCACGCTCGCGTCGCCCAGGTAGGCCAGGTGGTTGGCCTTGGCGCCGTCGGCAAGGGTCGAGTTCTTGACCTCGACGAAATTGCCGATGTGCACCTCGGTGCCCAGCTGTGCACCGGGCCGCAGCCGCGCGAAGGGGCCGACGAGCGACCTTTCGCCCACGGTCACGCCGGCCTTCTCGCCGTCGATGTGGGTGAAGGGGTGGATCACCGCGCCCGCTTCGATGCGCGCGTTGGCAATCACGCAGTTCGCGCCGACGCGCGCGCCTTCGCCCAAATACACCGCGCCCTCGAACACGCAGTTGACGTCGATCTCGACGTCGGCCTCGCAAGCCAGCGTGCCGCGCAGGTCGAAGCGCGCCGGGTCGGCCAGGCGCACGCCTTGCGCCATCAGCGCATCGGCCTGGCGCAGCTGCCACGCCCGCTCGAGCGACGCCAGTTGCGCGGGGCTGTTGATGCCGGCGACCTGGAGCGCATCGGCGATGACGTGCGCAACCACGGGCACGCCGTCCGCGGCAGCCAGCTTGACGATGTCGGTGAGGTAGTACTCGCCCTGCGCGTTGCGGTTGTCCAGCTTCGCGAGCCAGCCCTTGAGCCGGGCCGCGGGCACGGCCATCACGCCACTGTAGATTTCACGGATCTGGCGCTGTGCGTCGGTGGCGTCTTTCTGCTCGACGATGGCCGTGACTTCGCCGTCGCCCTGCCCTTCGGCGCGGACGATGCGCCCGTAGCCCGAGGGATCGTCGAACTCGATGGTCAGGAGCGCGAGCCGCTCGCCCGCGCTGGCGGCGATCAGCGCGCGCAGCGTTTCCTCGCCGATGAGCGGCACGTCGCCCGACAGCACCAGCACCGTGCCGTCGTCGGGCAGCAGCGGAACCGCCTGCTGCACCGCGTGGCCGGTGCCAAGCTGCGGCTCCTGCCGCGCAAACTGCAAGCCAGCGCCCACGGCGCTGGCGGACATGGCGGCCTCGACCTCGGCTGCGCCATGGCCGGTGACCACGACCACGTGGCGGGCGCCGATGCGCGCGGCGGTGTCGGTCACGTGCGCAAGGAGTGCACGCCCGGCCAATCGATGCAACACTTTGGGCAGCCGGCTCTTCATGCGCGTGCCTTTGCCGGCCGCCATGATGACGACGTCGATGGGTCCCTGGTTGTCCTGCGGAATCTGATTCATGCTTCTTTCTACCCGAATGAGTGGCGTCAACTTGGCGCGAATTATCGGTGCGCTGCTGGTGGCGGCCGCGCTCGGGGCGTGCAGTGCGGTCAGGCTGGCCTACAACAATCTTCCCGAGGTGAGCTATTGGTGGCTGGACGGCTACCTCGACTTCGACGGTTCGCAAACGCCCAAAGTGCGCGACGAACTCGCGCAACTGCAGGCCTGGCACCGGCAGAACGAACTCCCTCTCGTGGCCAGCCTGCTACAGGAAGCGCAAGCCATGGCACCGGGCGACGTGACCGCGGCACAGGCCTGCCGCATGGCCGACCAGATTCGGGAGCGCTTGCTGGCCGTGGCCGAGCGCGCAGAGCCGGCGGGCACCGAACTGGCCCTGAGCCTGGGCGAGGCCCAGCTGCAACAGCTGGAGCGCAAGTACGCCAAGGTCAACGCCGAATACCGCAAGAAATGGCTCGACCGCAGCGCCGCCGAGGTGCAGGAGAAACGCTACGAAAAATACCTCGACCGCCTGGAGGATTTCTACGGCCGGCTGACTCCGGAGCAGCGCGACCTGGTTCGGCGGCAGGTGGCGCAATCGGCCTTCGACCCGCGGGTGATCGATGCCGGGCGCCGCAGGGGCCAGCAGCAGACGCTCGAAATGCTGCGCAGGCTCAACGCCAACAGGCCGTCGGCGGCCGAAGCGCGTGCGGCCATCCATGCCTGGGTGATGCGCGTCGCAGCTCCGGCGCCTGGGCCTGGGCGCGATCAACAGCAGGCCCTGCTGCAAGAAGGCTGCCGCAACCTGGCGGCCCTGCACAACACCACCAGCGCCAGCCAGCGCGAACGGGCGGTGCGGCGGCTGCGGGCCTACGAGGACGATGTGCGGCAGTTGTCTGCTGCGCAATGAATACGAAGCCGCGCGCCGTTAGATCAGCGGCGTCGGCCGCAAGGGACGCTCGAAGTAGTCTCCCAGCGTTTCGAGCGCGCGCGGCTCCAGGATGCGCAGCCATCCTGCATCGAGCTTGTAGAGGCCGAGGTTCTGCAGCCTGCGCAGCGTCTTGTTGGTGTGCACCAGCGAGAGCCCCAATGCGTCGGCCAGGTGCTGCTGGTTGAACGGAAACTCCACCCAGCCGTCGCGCTCCATGCCCACGCGCTGCGCTCGGCGATAGAGGTGCATCAACAGCATGGCGACGCGTTCGCTCGCGTTGCGCCGGCCGGCGGTCACCAGGTTGTCGTCGACCAGTTTTTCCTCGCGAGCGGCCAGCCAGGTGATGGCGTAGCCCAGCCTGGGCTGGGCATGGAACAGCTCCCAGAGCTTGTCGCGAGAAAACGCGCAGAGCGTGGTGTCGGTCACGGCCTCCACGCCGTGCGACTGGCCGTCGGCAAACTCATCCTGCAGGCCGATGAAATCGCCGGGCAGCAGGAAGTTGAGAATCTGGCGCCTGCCATCGCCCAGCGTCTTGTAGCGAAACGCCCATCCCGCATAGAGCGTGAAGAGCTGCGCGCTCGGCCGATGTTCCTCGATGATTGCGCCGCCGGCCGGAACACGGCGGGAGCCAATGCGAAACGACTCGATGGTCTTCAGTTCTTCCTCCGCGGCCGGCAGAAAGGCTTCGAGCTGGCGCAACGCACAGTCGTCGCAAGGATTTGGGCCCTGCGGCGGCGATGCAGTAGGAAGATAGTCCTCGAATTTCACGCACCACTATAGGCTTTTCGCCTGTGTCTTTTTACATTTCGCAGGGGGCCGGAGCTTCATACACTTCGCACGTTTTCCGCTCCCTTTCGCAATGACAGAAGAAGCCGCTCTCCACGAAGTCTTTTATTGCAGCCTGCTCACGCAGGACTTGCCGCCAGCCACGGTGGGCTCGATCGTGACCCAGGCCCGCGCCCGCAATGCCCAGCGCAGCATCACCGGCCTGCTCGTTTTCGACGGCATGCGCTTCTGCCAGCACCTGGAAGGACCCCAGGGCGCCGTGGAAACCTTGATGGAACGCATCGCGCAAGATCCCAGGCACACGAGTGTCAGGGTGGTCTATAGCGGGCCGTTGGCCGCTCGGCGCTACTCGGGCTTTGGCATGGGCCTGGCGGAAAGCGAGGGCCCCCATCTCATGGCCGGCGTCCATGCGCTGGAAGGCGAGGCCGCGCTCAAGCATTTCCTGGCGCTGCAGCCCAGCTTCGACATCAACGCCTGAAAAACAAAAAAGGCGGCCGAAGCCGCCTTTCCGTCTGTGGGAAACCGGGCGCTCAGGCCGGATCCCACGAGTAGGTGGCGCCGTAGCCGTCCCACGCTTCCATGACGATGCGCTGGCCGGCGGCCACCGTCATCGACTCGCCCGGTGCCAGCACCAGGTCTTCGCTGGGAGCGGCCGAGGTGGCGTCCGGCGTAATCCAGACGCGGCCCTGCTTGACCCGCAGCACGCTGGCCGACCGCGCCTTCAGGCTCATCGCCTCGCCGGGCGCAATCTGCCAGGCACCGCGGCGTACGGCCGGCGGAACGGCGGCAGCGTTACGGGCGGCGGGCGCGAGGGTGGCGAGCGATTCGTTGGTGCAGACAGCGGTAGACATATGAAACTCCTTGGCGTTGCCGAATTGCGATGGCACAGACGGAGGCAATAGCGCAGTTCGGGAATGAATGATCGTTTTTGTGCCGTTGGCAGTCCAATGAAAACGAGGTAGCCTACTGATTCCGAATTCGCATCAATCGAATCGATGCCGCCCGCGCCCTCATCCATGCAGCATTCACAAACCCATCTGCGCTCCCGGCCCATTTCGGCCGGCCACCTGCGTGCCTTCGAGGCCGTGGCCCGACACCTGAACTTCCGGGCCGCCGCTGAAGAAATGGCGCTCACCCAGTCGGCCGTGAGCCGCCAGATCCAGTCGCTCGAAGAAGAAGTCGGCGTGTCGCTGTTCCTGCGCCACACGCGCGCGGTGGAGCTCACGAGCGCTGGGGCGCAGTTGCTGCTGGCGGTGCAGCAGTCGCTGCCGCGCATCGATACCGCCGTGCGCCAGATCCGCCAGAGTGCGGGGCGAAAGAGTGTGTCGCTCACCACCTTTGCGTCTTTTGCATCGATGTGGCTCATCCCGCGGCTCGAGGCCTTCCAGCGCGACAACCCCGAGATCGACATCCGCATCGACGCCAGCGACGTGGCGGTCGACCTGGACGTGGCCGACGTCGACATTGCCCTGCGCTACGGCACGCGCGAAGCCATGCCGGCCACTGCGGTGCGCCTTTTCGGCGAAACGCTCACGCCGGTCGCGAGCCCCTGGCTATTGAAGAGCAGCCCGCCCATCAAGACCCCTGCCGACATCGCCCGCTTCACGCTGATCGAGGCTGGCGATGCGCACCGCACGCACCTCGAATGGCTGACCTGGCGGCGGTGGTTCGAAGTGAATGGCCTGGAACGGGCGCAGCCAAAGCGCTGGCTCTATTTCAACTACGCCTACCAGATGGTTCAGGCGGCGCTCACGGGTCAGGGCGTGACGCTGGCGCGCAGTTCGCTCATCGCCGAGAGCCTGGCCAACGGCGACCTGGTCGAGGTGCTGCCGCAGCACCGCATGGATTCGCCGATGGGCTACTGGCTCATTGCCGGGCCGCGCAACGCGCTGCGGCCGGAAATCCGGGCGTTCTGGGACTGGCTGCAGGCCCAGGCCGTCACCACGCGCGAGACCATCGGCGAGGTGCCCGATCCGGACACGGTCGATAACATCGACTGAAGCCGGTCAGGACGTCGGCCAGACGACTCCGTTGTCGTTCAAGATGGCGTCGAGCGGCAGGTCGTGCGGCCCGGGCTCGAAGTCTTCGAGAAAGCCGTTGGTGAATCCCAGCCCCACGGTGTAGGGGCGCGGCTCCAGCGCGGCCAGCGTGCGGTCGTAGAAGCCGCCGCCGTAGCCCAGCCGGTAGCCGCCGGCGCTGTAGCCCACGCAGGGCACGAAAAGCAGCGTGGGCACGATCAGCTCGGTGTCCTTG
>Ga0102593_1003035_pt1 | contig 11609 bp, 10 predicted proteins | sample AraplaCol_mMS_r2_2_FD_76862 | JGI IMG/M metagenome (GOLD analysis project Ga0102593, IMG submission 76862) | Arabidopsis root microbial communities from North Carolina, USA - plate scrape MF_Col_mMS_r2 (SPADES assembly) (version 2) | ecosystem: Host-associated > Plants > Roots > Endosphere...
GAGTGGGTGGAGGGATGCCTCATTGCGGTGCGGGGGTTTTGTTGGGGGGGGGGGGGGGGGGGGGGCGGTTTTTTTCTTTTTTTTTTTTTTTTTTTACTATGTATTTTTTTTAGATTCGGGACTTTTATTTTTATTTTTATTTTCTTTTTTTTTTCCTAGAGTATAGATTCTATTTTGATGTCTGCAAACAAAGATTGAAAGCGGAAACCAGCATCATCTGACGGTGCCACATATACAAACAAGATTCCTCTTTCTAATAATCAGAAGGCAAATAATGAATTGATTTTGTGTCCCAAGGATCTTTGGGAATCACCTGCCCCCATTTCTTATTCAGAACGGATCTGGTTGCGGTGGAGAGCAATCTATGACATAAAGGAAAATCCCTTCTTGGGTTAGCCTCCCGTTGGCGCCTCCAGTGCATCAGGAAATTATTAGTCAAGACAAGTACGCTGGTCAGCGGGTCTGTCTACTGAATCAAATAACTACTGTACATAGTACATAGCTGGTGGCTTGAAGCTCTGGGCAAAGGTATATTGGTGCTTCATTTATTTGAGACTTTCAAAAAGAGAAGGGGGTTAGAAGTAGAAGAGTGCATCGGAGATACTACAACAAGGATATGTTAAAAAGAGAAAAGAAAAAAGAAAAGAAAAAAAAAAGCAAAATGTACCCCAGACTCCTCCATCGGCCACGTTTGAGTTCTTGTTAGGTAAAACTTAGCCTCATCCAGCACTTTGATTGGCTGGAATGGGTGATCATGTGGGGTTGAAGAATTGCCATTACCAAATGGATATCACCTGATCTGCTCTATACAAAAGATCATTCGGGAAACCCTCCGACAATGTTTTGACCATTCAAATAAGCAGTAACCATGAATATGTACTGTACACATCACCGCAGACACTATTGAGTAAACATGGACATTGACTTTGATGGATCCCTTCATCCCGATAAGTCAATTGCTAAAGCCAAGTCAATGGTCTGAATACACCCACCCCTGCCTAGCCTGGCCCTGCATTCCTTCAGTCTTGGTTGTCAACTTAGGAACTAGCTGGTCCTACCCCCGAGAAACAATCTTTGTAACTTCATATGACTGATGGGAGACGGGTGGGATATTGTTACAGTATCCTGGCTCGGGTCTACGTATTTACTACGGAGACATATGTACATAATTCATGTCTCTCGCAATGCTGACTAGCACCGCGTCTTCGGTCCACTCTGCAACCGATGCAACAACATTGGCAAAGGCTTAGTTCCGGGGCTATCGGGGTCATCGGGGATACCATTGGTACCAACTTGGAGGTACAAGAGCTCACCCTGTTCGGCGAGTTGATCAATATGCTAGATGACGTTACGCGACACTGCTTGCTGGCTTTGCAAATTCCCAGCCCGCACGCCAGCACATCGTATCCCGACAATATCAAATCTTCAAAGGACACATCGCCCGCCGACTTCCGGCAGTCCAATCTTGCCAAGAATAGCCCGCTTGGAGGGGCTAATGACCCATACTGTAAATGTAAACCTGTAGGCAGGGTGGATCAATACGATCTGCGTCTCCTTGCTCTGCTGTCTCTCCGTGGAGAACTATGGAGTACAGGGCGATCTTGATCATCAACATTGTTGACAAGACAATAGTTTCACCTCTATAGATACCGGCGCGCCGCCGAGAGCCTTGGCCTGCAACCCCTGAGGACCCCCATAACCCCCTGTTGAACTCGATTATTCTCGAGAATGTGAAGAGCAGTAAGTGATCGGAGAATCAACCCGCTGTGCGCGTGACGCGTGCGGAGACGATCCCGACATGCGGCTTATCGACAGTTTGGTGGAGCCCAAGCACCCAACCGAGAGCCTCTTCCCTCTCTAAGGCGAGAATAGTCTACAGAGTGAAGCAACGAAGAACGTACGATCAAGGCAAGATCATGTCATTTACGCTAGGGTATATTCAAATACCGGACTGCCTCCAGTCTAATCCTTGATCCTCACTTCGCGCTCCAATAAGTCGGATCTTCCGACAATCCGTAGTGTAACTATGTAAATATGGTTCAATGAGGGCAAAGTGTTTTAAAATTAGGGCGAAGATAACGTAGTGTAGCCGGTTGTCCTAAACAGAACCTCTAGATAATTGAATTTGTGACTACCCTAGTACGAGGGTAGTACTAAATACAGAGAGGTATAAGTGATAGTTTACTTTCTAAATCCGCTATGGTACGTAGTCACCCCTGCCCAGCGGGAAATGGGGTGCATATGTGATCTTGCATTAGTATGAGTAGAGAATAATGCATCCGGCATGGCTTGTTTTTAGATGTAAAAAAGTACGATCTGCCGGTTATTCATTTATACATTACTCCATGTGGTCTCTAATACAATCTAATAGATCTTGAAGCTTGATCGTCACTAAGTTAGTAGAACGCCTGGCATTCATACTGACCACTATATTTGTATCAACTATTTACTAGTTAGTAGTTGAGTACAAAGGTGTTAATTCACTATTAACTACTAGGTTGGTGCATCTTTCGACAACCTTATAATATAACCGATTTTCATACTGCAGCATCGTTAATTCCTCATATCTTCTCTTCAACTTCAAGATGTTGCTCTATCAGATCATGGCTATATGGGTTGAGATAGGTAGTAGCATGTTAGTAGATACTCGGACTCGAACATTCACAGCTCGCGGATTGAAGTCAGTCAAGTTCCCAAGTGCGCAACTCTAGTACTTACAGTTTCCCAAAGGCCTAGTTTATCAAAAGTATACTGGCATTACTCGCGCATCTTTCGCCGAGCAATTCGTCACCGATTGGTCAGCCAAATACAAAAACTGAATACTGACAAGCTGCTATGATCATGTATGATCATAGCAGCTCTACTAGCTTGAGCTTGTCTGAGGGCGATAGGAGGATGAGAGAGAATGTGTGAGCAAGTCTACTTTCACTGAATCTTCCAATATTATTTAACTCCGATGGTGGAGATCGCCGGCGTGGCTCTTTCATTCCGTTCCAATATATTTTGCAGCATACATGCGCCATGAGCCTATTGCCCAATAGTATGGCAGTGTTAATGAGAAATCAAATAACAGAAGAGATAAGGCTCAAAATCCAGGAAATCGCAATATATAATCCTGGTCAATGTTGGAGGCCATAGCCTTCAAGACCTTACTCTAAAAGGTAGGTTGACCCGCCCAATTCTGGCAGGCTGAAACATAAACTGGAAATACAACCCTGGAGTCTTATTCCAATGTAGGAGGCTGAAGGTCATCGAGGGGGAACCGGCATGTTTCTCGGATTATTATTGGTAGGCTTTATCAAGAATGAAACCACTGGAGCGTGTTGCAACAGACATTTGAATTATAGGTCAATCCTTGGAGTAGATTATAAGCTATCTCTACAAGTAATGATCGCGAGAGAGGGAGACCGGCATGTTTCTCACTTTTCTATTGGAAATCCGAGTAAAGCAATTCTGTAACGGCAGATCAAGTGTTAGATGCTCTCTCTTGGCTCTCCAAGGCCGGTCAGTTAAGGTGCTTCAACTTGTCAAGAACTTGAACTTAAATCAGAGGCTAATCGAGTCTACTTGGGTCTAACCGCCAGCTGTTTGTATTTGAATCTCACTATCCTCTATTCTGAGCTTTCATGTTGGAAATAAGGTCGTTTTGAATTGTCTATCACTCAGTTTCCATCATGGACACTTCTGGTAAGTCGATGCTGGACACCAACCCCTCATCTCGGTGGCATTGAAGCCTCAAGACTACTCCAATGGTCTTGGTATTTTCTGTCATCAATGATTAGAGATATCAGAACAGGGTGATTGTGCAAATTTAACCCAATAATAGAAGATATAACCACTCAACTCAGGGAACGTCTCTCCTTGGCCTCAGGTTTACCCAAGCCAAACCCAACAATATCATCATGGCAACAGCCGCCTCACCCCTCTGTCGCCAATATCCAGTCAGATCTCGCTGACGAGACTGACATCGCAATTATCGGATCTGGCGTTACAGGTTGCGGTGCTGCGCATGCCTTACTGCACCACCCAGACGCTATGGGACTACGCATAACGGTTCTTGAGGCTCGAGAAACGTGCAGTGGTGCAACCGGCCGCAATGGTGGGCATATCAGCTCCAATGCTCTCGAATCTTTCCTAGAAAACATGGGAAAATATGGCCCGGAAATCAGTCTTGAGGTGGCTAAATTCAGTGAAGCCAACGCTGCTAGACTTAGGGAACTCACAGCAAACCTGGGAGTGCTCGACCGCGAAGCCACCGAGCTTCGAAATGTCGTTTCTGGCTGTGCTACATCCAGACAAGATACTTGGGAAGCCTTTAAAACCAGTGCAGAAGCGTTTGAGAAAGCTTATCCAGATAGTTTTTTGAAGTTCAAGGCCGTGGAAGATCAGGAACGAATCAAGGTATATGCCTTAATTCCTTTCGTCTCTATCGATGCCTGTTTCTAACACGGAGATCTAGGAATTTGGATTCCAGGACGATATCTTGGGCTTGATAGAGCAACATGGGGCCGCCGCTCTGTGGCCCTATCGTCTGATTACCGCAATATTTGATGATCTCCTACAGCAATTCGAAGGACGTTTCACTCTCCAGACAAACACGCCTGTTCAATTTATTCAATATACTCCAACAGGCTCGCTACCGTATTCACTCACCACATCTCGTGGTATAATTCGATCCAAGAAGGTTATTCATTGCACCAACGGTTTTGCAGGCCATCTGCTACCCAACCTAGTCGGGGGGCTATTTCCGCTCCGCGGTACCATGTCTGTGCAGAAACCTGGCCCTGATTTTCCACTGCTTGGTGATCGTCTATCATGGGCCAAAGTGGATAAGTTTACCTTTCACCCAGAGAATGAGACCTGGGATACGCAATATCACTATATGCAGCAAAATGCTCGGACAGGAGACTTCTGGATTGGAGGTGAATGCCAGAAATTATCCGAGCTTCTGACTAGTGACGACTCAAGCGTTGGAGAGATAACAAAGCAGAAGCTTTCGAATGTACTCCCGACTATATTTGCTAATGTGGAGCCGCACACAGTGCAACAAGTCTGGTCTGGTATCATGGCCTTTACCTCCGATGGATGTCCAATCGTTGGTAGGATTCCGCCTTCTATATCTGAGCGTGATGGCAATGGAGAATGGATTGCAGCTGGCTATAACGGACATGGGATGGATAAGGCGTGGCTGTGTGGTGAGGGAGTTGCGCGGATGGCTTTGGGAGAAGAGACTATACCTGGTCTGCCGAGGATTTATTTACTCCAAGACGAGAGAATGAAGACACTGACGGTGGACTCATCTCTTGATTCTTTCAAGTCTCTATTCTCATGCTAGTACTAGTACTAGTGCTACTAGCTTCATACACAATTCGCAAGATAAATTTACAGCAGAATCGATGGGTTCCAGTGGAAGACTGCTGGTATACTTGTACCTCGCTCTTCTGCCCTAACCATGAGTTCTATGAGATCTTAGTACTGGTACTAGTAGTCGAGCCGAAGAAAAGCATACGGATTTATTCTTTACTTTTTGTCATAATTTTGAAGAAACAATCCAAGCATTCCAAGTAAATGAATAGAGAAGTCCGCTTTTTTGAGGACATAGTGCCGGCGAAATCATAATGGTGTTGATAAACACTTGCTCCTAAGACTAGTAATACCCAAGAGAGCTTCAGTATCTAAATTATAGTCACCTCTGGCGTTGCTCAAAGGGGAAAAAATCGAGATGGAAATTTCGACCTTGAATGTATACCAACTGTCAATATTCCATGTTGCTAGATTACATCCGTGTATACTACCGGCTTCACCCAATCGCAGCAAAACTACCATTACAAGAATAGAATTGAAAATTTTCCAGAATTAATACTACTAACGCAAAATATAAGCTCAAGCGTGTAAATTTCATTTCGATCCCAGCTCATATTCTCGTTGTATTAACACGAACCAGCCACAACCCCCAGCAATCCGAACCTCAGCCCCTGTTCCTGCAGCCTCCCACGACGAACCACAGATCTCCTTCTGGATGAATCTATTCTGCTCTTAGGGAACTGGTCGCGTATTTCGAGATCGTTGACCCATTCCCCCGGTAAAACTTTGTGCAAGTACCCGATTCTCTCCCTCTGCGCTGCTATTTCCCGGCTGTTCCCCGATTCCGTGTCTCTGATGCAAACAAAGCTCGTAAAGGTACTTGGTGGGAAATGACTGACTTGAAAGTCTCAGTTCAAGCCATGGGTTTGAAACCCCGGTTGATAGTATACTACCAAGCCCCCACGTCCAAGTGTCTCAAATTGACCTGGAGTATCTGTGACCGATTCTGGTTCATGATGCTCGCTAATATTTTCCGGCTTTCGTATATTTGCTCCTTTGGTACAGGGTAGCTGCATATGATTCTACGGCTTGCTTTCTAGTTTGCTCTAGAACATAACATATGTGGTGTTTTGCTTAAACCTTGCATATTGCTTCTGATTAGGACCAAGGCGTCGGGACGTCCTAGTAGATACAGGATCCACGAGAGCAACTAGGTAGGCCAGGGATGCGAATCTGAGTATCGTAGGGCTTTTTTGTTCATGATCTATTTCAGATAACTATTTCAGTCTTTGATTGACTTGGTTTAACTGGATCTAATCCTATCTATGGGCCTCAGTTTACGTGCAGCTTGTCACTAACATTTTGCACCAGATAATACTCGGGTATTATGATCACAGTACACAGCCTTGGGACATCATTCAAACGACCTGAGAGATCTAATTTTCAGTATTTAAAAGGTCCACGATTAACAATTTGAATATCACTTTGAACACTGAAACGGCCGAATATGGCTTTAGTACTACTAATACTACTTAGTAGTAGCCTTTCCGAGTTTGTGTGGATGTAAGTTGATGCCAAAGCTCGACCTCGGGAAGAAGTCATGATAGGATTTGAAATAGAAGCTTAATTCGGAAAGAGGTATATCAGAATAGATAGCAACATAAATAGCAACCATGGATACACAGAGTAGATCCCAGGAAGCATTGGCCCCAAAATTCGGCCGGGAATGTGAGGGACACAGTTAAGAAATGAATATGTCTAGAAAGAACTTCAAAGCAAGAACGCCGGAGAACCCGTGCTAGCCCCGCAAATCACGCCATGGGTATGAATGTCAAATGTCGCTCAGCGTGAAAAGACTCGAGGCCCGTAATATCGTAATGGCATTGTCGTTTAGTTATTTCGCGTTTTCAGGGGCGGTGTTGGCTGAATTACTCAACGGCAGAGGAACCGTCGCCATGAAGAACAGGGTTGACCTTGGGATTCCACTTCAGCTTGAAATCTTGGCCAAGTTCCTTACGAACAGCGGCCTTGACAGCCTCAAGGACATTGTCAAAGACACCGAAGTTGGCAGGGTTGTGAGCGTCATTCTCGCCCTCTTTGCCCTGGAAAACACCGGTGCGGACTAGGCAGGTATTCCAGCCGTACATGTTACCTCCAATAATGTCAGATTGGGGGTTATCTCCAACCATGTAGACATGCTGCGGCAGCGTGTTCTCATTGTGGATTTGTTCCATCCAGTTCTTCAGTACCTCATCGGCATAAGTGTAAGTGGCACGCTCAGGCTTGCCGTAAACGACACGCTCCAGATCAACACCAGTTAGAGCCTTATACTGGGCCTCAATAGCAATACGGAAGGAACCTTGGGTTAGACGGGGAGGTCCCTTATGATTGGTAGGGAACACCAAGTCACCCTGCGAGAAGTAGATAGGAATACGACTGGCAACGGGATCTTTGGCACGAGTGAGAAGCTTGCCATTCTCTGAGAGAAGCAGATCCATGATGATCTGGAAATCAGTAGCATAATCACGCGAGTCCGCAAATACCAGGATAGCGTCAAACTTCATCTTAGAGAAGTCACGCGGCTTCGCGTTCTCGCGATCTTTTTCAGAAAAGATACCCCACGGAGAAACGGTAGGGTCCCATGCTAGGATATCCTTAGGGTGAACGACATTCTTGAAGCCATAGGTCTCAGCGACCTCGCGAACTTTAAAGTCTTCACCGCCACACACGAGAACAGTATCATAATACTCAGCCAAGGCCTGCATGGGAGTATGGGATTGAATGAACTGGTCGGTAGAGATAGGACTTTCCAAGAGCCCAGCTAGCTGCTCACAACGTGCAATCTCAGTTTTACCACCACCGTTGGTGAGCAGGATGTAGGGAATTTTAATACCCAGCTCATTGTCACCATTGAGCATTTTCAGAGCTAGTTTCGCCTCCTCGATAGGCTCGTTTCCGTGTGCCAGCACACCGTCAATATCAAAAGCGAAAGCCATATTCTTAGCAGCGGCAACTTTCTCCTTGGACATGTCCTGGACCTGCGAGGCCAAGATGTCTTGAGAGACCTCAGCCCGTCTCGTTCCAATACGAGAATGACGAGGAGAGCGAGGAATTGGCAGCGAAGTTCCAAATGAGTTACGGGAACCGCGACGCTCCTTCATAGAAGGAGACAAGCTCAGGTTGTGCATCAATGCAGCGGCATCACTGATTGAGCTGCGGGAAGCAGGAATCTCGACAGTGTTTCCATCTCCGCCGGGAATGGCCAGAGAACTGTTGCCTCTTGAAAGACCAGGACGGGCAGCCGCGAAGGGATTTGGGCCCTCAGTACGAGGAGTGCCTGGTGCAGACACAACCGCGAAATCAGCATCGTCAAAACGAGGCATGATGATATGCACACTGAGTGGGGAAATAGGTAGGTAGGAAGGTGGAGTGTGGAGACGGGAGAGTGGAGGATTCGATGGCCTTGCAGAGCAAGAAGTGGATGTATAAGAAGTAGCTAAGATCCAATGGGAGGATGGATCCAAGTAAATATAGACAGAGAGGAAGAGAGAGGGATGTAGAAGAAAATGAGATAAGAGAGGAAACTTGAAAGGAGGGGAGTTCAAATAGGAGAAGGCAGCCGCGTATATATACAGAAAAGGCCCTATCCCATACCGGTTCTGATACCGGGACTCCAATGGTCAATGGCCCTTGGAAAACAAGGCGCGGCGCTGGTATTGATGTTATTGTCTGCATGGTAACGAGGGAGGGGAAAAAGTATCCACTTTGCCAGGAAACCATGATTCCTAGGAATTATCGTCATACAACTGGACCGTACAGGTTGATAACAGGATCTCGCAGGGATGAGCTGCGGCCGGGGTGGTCCGTGGTGGTCTGGAGTACATTCGCGAGTTGATACCTTCGTATAGGGTACCTGCGTCACGGTGGCTGCCTTGTTGTTTCTCCGCGTACCGTATACACGGACTCCCATCTAGTAGACTCTAGACATTCAGGACAGGGACTGGGTAGGACCTGAACAGCACAACTCCGCCGGCCGACTGAAAAATGATAGATACTGATTGGCTATGTAGAGGAGCGACGGGTCTCGGTGGGCCGACACGAAGGCCGTACGCCACGCCGAATGGCCAGAACGAAGAATGAGAAGTCCCTCTCGCCCGTGTCGGACGGCTCATTGGACAGGAGCACAGTTCGCCCGTGGGACTGCATGAGATCGATGGAGCCGATGACGATCTGGCGGGTCAAACGCTTTCGACGCCGTTTTGGGGTGGACGTGATGTCATGGCGCGCTTTTTGGATTTTGAAAATTACGCGTGGAATTTTGAAGATTCTCGGCGATGGGCTAGTGTTCAAGGTTGTCTGTATGCATATACAGGGGGGCCGAGTTGAAAACATAATGAAAGAATGAACAAGAGAATAACGTCCTGATCGACACGAGGACATGTAGAAAGCCACTCTGTGTTCGATCTAAGGTGGATGGTTACTAAGGAAGAAGATGGGACAAAACAGAAGGGAGCAGCCCCTCCATTTGCCTGCAAGTACCCCTCCACCCCACCTTCGCCTGCAAACAGCGTCATGACTACTTACCCTTTATTATTTCGTTTCTCCTCTTTCCTTCTCCTCTTTTCTCTTTCTTCTTCTTCTTCCTTGGATCTTTAATTCATACCAATTGATTCATCATCATGTCCAACGGAAAGACTTTCACATTGAGCAACGGCGTCAAGATTCCTGGCGTCGGCTTTGGTACCTTCGCTAGTGAGGGTTCCAAGGGCGAGACCTATACTGCTGTCACCACTGCCCTGAAGACCGGTTACCGTCACTTGGACTGTGCCTGGTACTACCTGAACGAGGGTGAGGTTGGTGAGGGTATCCGTGACTTCCTGAAGGAGAACCCCTCCGTGAAGCGTGAGGACATCTTCGTCTGCACCAAGGTGTGGAACCACCTCCACCGTTATGAGGACGTCCTCTGGTCCATTGACGACTCTCTGAAGCGTCTTGGACTTGACTACGTTGATATGTTCCTCGTTCACTGGCCCATTGCTGCCGAGAAGAATGGCCAGGGTGAGCCTAAGATTGGCCCTGACGGCAAGGTAAGCTTCAATATAGCTTTCAGGAGCTCTTGGAAGCTTCGAATGCTTTTTTTTTCCTTCTGGCACCGCTAACGTAAAATAGTACGTCATTCTCAAGGACCTGACCGAGAACCCCGAGCCCACATGGCGCGCTATGGAGAAGATTTATGAGGATGGCAAGGCCAAGTCCATTGGTGTCTCCAACTGGACCATTGCCGACATTGAGAAGATGTCCAAGTTCGCCAAGGTCATGCCTCACGCCAACCAGATCGAGATTCATCCCTTCCTGCCCAACGAGGAGCTGGTGCAGTACTGCTTCTCCAAGAACATCATGCCCGTGGCCTACTCGCCTCTGGGCTCGCAGAACCAGGTCCCCACCACCGGTGAGCGGGTCAGCGAGAACAAGACTCTGAACGAGATCGCCGAGAAGGGCGGCAACACTCTTGCTCAGGTTCTTATTGCCTGGGGTCTCCGCCGTGGCTACGTCGTTCTCCCCAAGAGCTCCAACCCCAAGCGCATCGAGTCCAACTTTAAGAGCGTTGAGCTCACTGATGCCGACTTTGAAGCTATCAATGCCGTTGCCAAGGGTCGTCACTTCCGTTTCGTCAACATGAAGGATACTTTCGGATATGATGTCTGGCCGGAGGAGACCGCCAAGAACCTGTCTGCGTGAATCTCTACGAAATTATAAAACAACACCAACAAAGAACCAAAGCGAGAGGATGATACCCAAAAGTTTGAGGGTTTCTTGGTTGAGAACGTATAATGAACCAGAAATGAAAGAATAGATGAATATGATATAACCAAATCTTTCCTCGACTCTACTATAAGGTAGATTATTCTACTATCAATTTCTGATACTTTGCGTGTATACACCACGCTGTACAGTCTGTAGAACTAACTTTATAACCCCGCAGAATCTACTGATCTACTTCGACACTCACTTTCCAAAACTATGTAATTCACAACCTTGATGCAAAACAGATATTTGCAAATCTGGCATACAATACAGAGTACAAGTTGGGTAATTTAATTTAATGCAACCGTAATGCAAAATCCCGCATCCTCAAACCCTGGAGGGATCTGATCCTGACTTGGGAATTCGGAAAGGAAACTATCCCGCAAACGCGGAAGACCAGCCAAAAACCAAAAAAAAAAAAAAAAAAAAAAAAACCCTCCCCCCCACCAAAAACCCCCTACCTCTTCCTATATCTTTTTTTTTCTCAAAAAAAAAACAAA
>Ga0102593_1003037_pt1 | contig 11606 bp, 10 predicted proteins | sample AraplaCol_mMS_r2_2_FD_76862 | JGI IMG/M metagenome (GOLD analysis project Ga0102593, IMG submission 76862) | Arabidopsis root microbial communities from North Carolina, USA - plate scrape MF_Col_mMS_r2 (SPADES assembly) (version 2) | ecosystem: Host-associated > Plants > Roots > Endosphere...
CATGCTTTCGACGTCCTCCTCTTGCAAGCCTCGTCTAACGGAACTACTCACACAAAACGAGTGCGGATCCCTCATTTCGAAGGGGAATTCGCCGGAAACGGAAAGACCTCATGACCGAACCGGAAAATCGCTGCCGCCTTGTGCTCATCGTACCTGATATTGCCGATGCCGATGAACAGGCAAAGATCGTCGCCGATGCGCTGAAGGGCGGCGATGTCGCCTCGGTGATCGTGCCGCAATACGGGCTCGACGACGGCACCTTCCAGAAACATGCCGAAAAGCTGGTGCCATTGATCCAGAATGCTGGAGCAGCCGCGCTGATTGCAGGTGACAGCCGTGTCGCAGGCCGGGCAAAGGCCGATGGCCTGCACCTTTCCAGCAATGCCGAGGCGCTTTCGGAAGCGATCGACAAACATGCGCCGAAGCTGATCGTCGGCGGTGGCAACGCGGCCGACCGGCACCATGCGCTGGAGATCGGCGAAGTCAGGCCGGACTATATCTTCTTCGGCAAGCTCGATGGCGACATCAAGCCGGAGGCGCATCCGAAGAACCTTGCGCTCGGCGAATGGTGGGCCTCGATGATCGAGATTCCCTGCATCGTCATGGGCGGCACTGATCCGGCCTCGGCGCTCGCCGTCGCCGAGACTGGTGCGGAGTTCGTGGCGCTGCGGCTGGCGGTCTTTGGTGAGCCCGGCCGGGCGCCGTCGGTCGTTGCCGAAATCAACGCGTTGCTTGACGAAAAAGCGCCACGGTTTGAGGATTGAAATCGCGCTCATGCCGATCCTGCCCGCCCGCCCTTTGAAATATATCCTTGCCAGCGTGACCGCCCTCGTTGCGGCCGGGCCGAATGTCGCCCTGGCGCAGGCGCCGGACAGCGTCATCAGCCAGCCGGGTACAGCGCCGGCTTCGACCTTCCGCACGGACCGGCCCTCCGCCTCGGACGTCGGGCCCTCCGATGGCGTCGGCGTGTTCGACCGCATGGGCGCGAAGTTGCCGGATCTGCCGCCGGAGAAGGATTACAAGGGGCCGATCGATGAAGCTTACGGCGCCTTCCAACGCGGTTATTACCTGACGGCAATGGACAAGGCGCTGCCGCGCGCCCAGCTCGGCGATCCGGCGGCGCAGACGTTGATCGGCGAAATCCTCTCGCAGGGTCTCGGCGTCAAGAAGGACGTGAAGAATGCTGCCTTCTGGTACGGCAAGGCGGCCGAAGGCGGCGATGCGGCGGCAATGTTCAAATATGCGCTGATCCTGATGGAAGGCGAGGGCGTGCCGCGTGACAAGGTCAAGGCCGACGACTACATGCACAAGGCGGCCGAGGGCGGCAATCCTTCGGCGGAATTCAACTGGGCGCAGCTGCTGGTCGCCGACAATCCCGGCGAGAAGGGGCTGAAGCTTGCGCTGCCGTTCTACGAGAAATCAGCCGAGCAGGGCATTGCCGATTCGCAATATGCCGTAGCGCAGATCTATGCGACGCTGAAGGACCTGCCGGAGGAAAAGAAAAAGCTTGCCCGCGAGTGGATGGCACGTGCAGCGCGCGCCGGTTTCGACACGGCCCAGCTCGATCTCGGCATCTGGCTGGTCAACGGCGTGGGTGGGCCGAAGGATTACGTCAAGGGTTTCGAATGGCTGAAACTTGCCGCCAATGGCGGCAACGTCGTCGCGCAGAACAAGCTCGCCCATCTCTATATCAATGCGATCGGCACGGCGCCCAATCCGGTCGAGGCGGCGAAGTGGTACGTGCTGTCGCGCCGGGCCGGGCTTGCCGATCCGTCGCTCGAGGATTTCTATCTCGGCATCGAGGACGATCAGCAGAAGGCGGCGATCGAGGCCGCCAACAAGTTCCGGCGGCGATAGCGGCAGTCGCGTCCAAGTCTAAGGACGAGGTCTCGCTGTTTCAGCCTGCGCGCAAAGAGGCTAAGGCGTTTCCAAGATCCATAGATGGTCCCGGTCGGAGGGTTGCCATCCTCTGCGCGAATGAGGAAGACTTCGACCGCTATGCGCTCGGGCGGGCAGGTCACCCCCCTGGACCGCAAGAGCCGACCGGAAAGAAGGGAAACGCGGGATTGGGGCAACTTGGCCATCCCCCTTCGCTGTTGGCAAAATCAGAGCGCCCATCGGCATAGACTTCTACCTTCCTCGTTTCCCACATGTCATCATTCAGCTCACTGTAGAGCATCACCGGCTCGTCCGGCAAAGTATGTATCCACCTGACTTTTACGTATTTCATTCTAGCGGAACCTTCCAACTGCTGAGCAGCCTGCCCGTGAGATCAAGGGGCATTTCATTCGGAATAACATACACGCCTGGACATCCTTGGGCCGCGCCCAAGCCAGTAACATCAATTTCGACATAGTGAGTGAAGCGATTTCCATGGAATGCTCGCCCAAGGAATTCCCGTGACAGTTGATTAGGAGTTTTGGTTTCAGGTCGACGCCTCGACAGCTGGGACCTATAGCTATGACGCTCACGATCGGTTAACGGGCGCCGACAATGTCGGAGACACGCTCGACGAGACCTACAGCTATTCGCCTACCGGCAACCTGCTGTCGCGCACCCGGATCGGCGCCTATACCTATCCGGCACCGACGCAGTGCGTCCGCATGCGGCAACCCAGATCGGTGCGAAGTCCGGCTCGCTGGGCAGCGCTCTTGGAGAGATTAAAACCGGCTCTAGCGTTCTTGATTCGTCATATCGGCTGCGATTGCAGACGTATGGTACGCTGGTTAATGACATGCCATTCACGATTTACACGAGCCGGCCCTTCAACGCGACATTCGGTGCCTGGTTGACACGCTGGGGAGTGACAGCTCAACCACTGCCGAAATAGAAAGTGATAGTGATGTCCACGCAAACAAGACACCAAACGCCTCGTGGCACGAGAGCCGACGCTGAGAAATTTAATAGGCTATATCTCGTGAAGAACGTGAGCAGCCTTCGCGCAACCTATCAAATTAGGTTGTTGGCTTTCCGCGCTGTGTCTGAGGGGCTCAAACTCGTCCTGAAGGTGCCCAAGGTATGTAAATATCACTCTTCACTTCTAGATTTAATCAAGAAAACGGAGAACGTGATTCTGCGGGAGGATTACTGATGGGCTTGTATCTGTGCATCTTTGAGGGCGATGACGAGTTGGATGGGGTCGAGATTGGCTCATATGCCGATTTCGGCACGTTTCGTACTGCTGTGGCAACGCACGTCGAAGGGGGCATTGAAGGATCGCGATGCCCGACGCTGATGCTGCATTCTGACTGTGACGGGCAGTGGTCTCCCGACGAAGCGGTCCTGTTGCAAGCTGAGCTCGCTGGAATCATCCAAAAATTTAGCCAGCTACCTCCCGAGCCTCTCGGCGGTGATTGGAAGCCGGAAGTTGCTAAGACGTTCGGGCTTCACCCGACCAACCTCTATGGATGCTTCTTTGACGTGGACGGCGAGTCTCTCCTGGACCGCCTTATGGGCTTGGCGCGGCTCAGCGTTGGGCGAGATCTGCCCATTTTGTTCCAATGAAAGCGGAAGCAGGCTAGGTGTTTGATCCCACAGTTTGATGGAAACAAAGCGATGAAAAATGGACAAGTTCCATACCGGTTGCCTGTTTCTCGAGACTTTTGCTCCGCTCATATCGATCAACTCGGTGGGCTAAAAAATCCGCGATATGCCGAGTGGCTGAAGTAAAATGGAACACTTCAATGAAAAACAGCTGCTTGGCGCTCTTGCGCCGCTGTCACAACGCGCTCAGACATTTCTCGCGACAGCTTGTGCATCCCGGCAGAAAAGCAATTACTTTTGGTACGGTGAATTAACGAGAGGTGGTCAGCCGGCTTGTTTTCGGAATGTATCGAAATTCTTTGGAGCTCTACTGAAGAGGACGTCGAGCAACCTGATTAGGAAGCGTTGCTTGAAAAACCATGGAAATGATGCCGGCTGATGACAGGACGTGGACGGTAGTAGACGCTCTCGCGGAAGATGCGTTGGCGTCGTTATGCTACTCGATAAGAACAAAGATTGAGCCTTGTGCACAGGAAGCTGCCTGGCTCTTCGACGTGGCTATGAGGCGGCAGATCAGGTCGCGATCCATCTTCTGAGAAAAGGTGACCATGAACCTAGAGAAGAGGAGATTTTGGCACATCCCATCGTGCAACGCGAACTGTCCCGGCAAAGAAGAGATTTTAGTCTGGTCGTCAAGAGTGAGTTTGTGGGAATCACGTCGGCCGCCACTCAAGAAGTTTTGGTCCGTCGAGACGAGCGACCTATGATTTAAACTTGCTTCACATTGAATTTAGCCTGTCTACGGATAGTGAACGTCGTACGCTATCTGCAGACCTTTGACGGTGCGGTGGCTACTGGTTGGTCGAAGAAAAATGTCTGTAGATCAAACGAAGGTCGTTGATGCCATCGGGGTTGATAGCGCGACAGGTGGTGTGGTGCTGCCCATCACGGATCACCTCGAATGGACAGGAAGTGACGATGCGCACGGTCTGTTGCTGCAAGAAAAGCTCAACACCTATTTGAGCTTTGTCGAGAGTGGCGAGATGTTGGAAACATGTCCGGACGCAAAAGGTCGGGCCGGGTTAATAGACGTTGTGTGCAAGTATCCGCTGAGCCAGCAGGCCGAAGCCTTTTATACCCAAGTTGCACAAATCGTCGAAGGTGCCGGAATAAAACTCCGGCACCGATTATTCGGCGCAGGTTAGTTTTTAAAAAAGCGCATCGGCGAAGAGGTCTTCATCGTTTTCGGCTTTGGCGGTCTCGGTCGGGGCGGGGGTGCTGTCCTCGCTTGCCGGGATGATGTCGCGATGAATGTTGCGTTCCTGGACCATCGTGTAGTGCTTGAAGATCTTGCGGTCGAGCGGCGCAATCGTCTCAGTGAGATCGGAGATATCGGCGACCTCGGTGCCGGCGACGCCTTCGAGCAGATCGGCGCAGCCGGCGAGGACTTCACCGAGATCATGCTGGAAATCGAGCTTGCCGATCAGCAGGCTGATCTTGGTGGCGACCTCGCGACCGTTCTCGGCGAGCACCTTCAATTCGTTTTCCATCACGTTGGCTGCAGTGCGGATGTTGCCGACGGCCGAGGTCAGGCTTTCTCCCAAGCTGCCGGCTCCGGCATCCGTGGCGGGAGCGACGCGCCCGGCCGCGGCTTCGAGCGCCGGCAGGCCGTTGACGATGGCGTCGGCAGAATCGTCGAGCTTGCCGGCGAAGATGCGCAGTTCGGCGGTGACGACGTTGATCGACTTGCCTTCCTCGCCGAGGCGGCTGCAGCGCAGGTTGGTATTCAAAGCCATATAGTGAATGTCGGTCTTGACGGCGCGGATGTTGCCGATCGCTTCGGAGAGCTTGGCAGCCGTGCCGATCGTCGACTGGCTCACCTGGTCGGCCTGGCGGCTTGCCGTGTCGACCTGCTTGACGATTTCGTGGGCGGCAGAAACGCTGGATTCCAGCGCGCGCATGAAGTTGCCGCCGGCCTCGCCGCTCTGACCGCTCATCTGATCGCGCAGCTTGAGGATCTCTCGCATGTCGTGGTCGAAACTCGCGATCGTCTTGACGACGTTCTCAGAATCCCGCTGGAAATTTGCGCACATGTCGCTCATCTGCGCTGCGGTCAGGTGGTGAATAACGTTCTGGAGGCGCTGGCGCGCGCCGGCGTCGAGGCTGGCGCCATCCTCGCCGGCAAAGAAATCCTCAAGCAGCGAAAAGGTGGCCTGCACATGCTCGATACGCTGGCGGGTGATATCGCCGATCTGCAGGGCAGACAGCGTCGAGGCGACCTTGCTCTGGACGGCCCGGGCAATCGCGCCGACCTCGCGGGCGATGACGCCGAGATCCTTGCGATGTTCGGCGATCTTGGCGGCATCATCGCGCAGGGCTCCGGCGACGGCCGGAACGGTATCGGCATAACCCTTGGAAACGCTGGCGCCAAAGGAGGTGGCGAGCTTGACCTCCTTATCGAGACTGTCGAGATGCGTGGCGAAACGGTTGACCTCATCGGTGCCGGAATAGATGCGCTCCAGGATCTCCTGGGCGAAGCCGGCGAATTCGGCAAGGCCGGCACCGGTGATCTTCACAGTCACGGCGAAGGTTCTGAGATAACGCATCGTCTCCTGCATGTCGGAGACGTGCTTGCGCAGCTCCCTGCCGGTATGCGCCAGCGAGACGAGCGCCTGCTGGCGGTTTTCCTCGGTGACCGGCAGCGCCGTCAAGCTCTCGACCGTGGCGCGAAGATCGGCGCTGGTGTCGCTCGCATCCTTGTTGTCGAGCGTCGTGGTGACACTCTCGAGCGAGTTCAACAGACGGTTGAGGACATCCATCACCGACAGCAGCACGGTGCCGCCTTCGAGGAAACGTTCCTCGACCTGGCCGCGGGCGGATTCCAGGGTCTGGCTGATGTCCCGTCCTGATGTGTAGGCTGCAGCGTTCGGCGATACCAGAGCGTGTGCCACTTTTATACCTTTTCTTAAAATCCAGGCAATTCAACTCTATTTTTACGGGCAGGATGGAAACGTCCGGTAAACGCGCCGGACTCGCCAGCGTTGTGATTAACGAAAGATGTCGATGGCGTGTCGCTGAAAGCCTAACGCTCGACTTGATGATTCAACATATTGTTTTTATTTTATTTATTTCTAAATTTTGAGAAAAAAATACAACTTATCCCGGATGAGAATTGGGAGTCGCGGAACGCGCTAGACGGCAGTTTCCTACAACCGCTGTTTACCCTGCATTAACGCTGCCGTGAGAGTCCTTTTAGGGTCGTCAAGTATTTTCTGGCCCAGGAGGCTGCATTGGATACTCAGAAACAATATTACGAATCTATAAATTTGCCGGACGTGCTCAGCATTCGTAACGTGAGCGAACTATATTCCAAGTTTAATGATGCATTTCATAGTCGCGATACAATCATCGTCAGCATTCCAGAAGGTGCGGAAGCGGATCTGAGTTTCGTTCAACTTATCGAATCCTCGCGCCACCAAGCAAAATCCAAGGGAAAGACGTTCAAGCTTTCTTCGCCGGCCAATGGATCGGTCTTGAAGGTACTTGAGCGCGCAGGTTTCATCGAATCCTTCGATCAAGAAGACGCAAATTTCTGGTTGCATAAAGAGGTGACGTTATGAGTGCAAATATCCTGACCGTCGACGATTCCGCCAGCATTCGTTTGACCACCAAGGTCACGCTGACCAATGCCGGCTATAGCGTCACCGAGGCGGTCAATGGGGCAGAGGGCCTCGCAACCGCCAAGGGCAGCAGCTTCGATCTGATCGTGACCGATCTCAACATGCCTGTCATGGACGGGCTGACGATGATCGAGGAACTGCGCAAGCTGCCGGCGCAGGCCGGCGTTCCGATCATCTTCCTGACGACGGAATCGGACGCCGATCTCAAGGCGCGCGCCAAGGCCGCCGGCGCGACGGGCTGGCTGACCAAGCCGTTCGACCCGGAAAGTCTGGTGAAGATCGTGAAGAAGGTTCTCGGACGATGAGTACACTCGATCCGGTCGCCGTATTCCGCACGGAAGCTGCCGAATGCCTCGAAGCGATCGAGGCCGGTCTTCTCGACCTGACCCACCAGCTCGACAACAAGGATCTGGTCGACGCCGTGTTCCGCGGGCTCCACACGCTCAAGGGCTCCGGCGCGATGTTCGGTTTCGAGGCGCTCGCCGCCTTCACCCATCATTGCGAAACAGCCTTCGACCGCGTCCGCAAGGGCGAGGTCGCGGCGACCAGTGAACTCGTCGCCGCCGTTCTCGCCGCCCAGGACCATATGCGTGCCCTCGTCGACCAGCCGGATGCCGATCACGGCGATACCGGGAATAAGCTTCTGGCGCAGCTGCAGGCTGCCGTCGGTGGCAAGCAAGCGGCGGCTGCAGCAGCGCCCGCCGCTGTTCCCCCGCCCGCGGCCGTGCTCGACGCACCGGCGAAGATGAAGAACAGCTGGCGCATCCGCTTCAGCCTGCCCGCCAATTCGATGGCCAACGGCACCAACCCGCTCGGCCTGCTGGACGAGCTGCGCGATCTCGGCGAATGCAGCGTGCGCGCCAACACCTCGGCCATTCCGGCCCTCGACGATCTGGTTCCGACGGAGCTCCATATTTCCTGGGACGTGACGCTGACCAGCGAGCAGGATCGTTCAGCGATCGACGACGTTTTCATCTTTGTGCTCGATGACATGGAACTCAGCGTCGAGGAGATCAGTGGTACGGCAGCGGCAACCGCCGCTCCGGTCGAGGAAAGGGCTGCCCCTGTCCCCGTCGCCGCAACATCGACCGCCGTCCCGGAATTCCGTCCTGTCGAGGCGGTTCCCGCCAAGCGCGAGGCGCCCGCCGCCGTCAGCCAGGCAAAGGCGGCCGAGAATGTCCGCGTTCCGGCCGAACGTCTCGATGAGCTGATGGACCGCGTCGGCGAGCTCGTCATCGCGCAGTCGCGCCTCAGCCAGCTCGCCAGCGCCAGCACCGATATCGCGCTGCGTTCCGTTTCGGAAGAAATCGAACGCCTGTCCGGCGAATTGCGCGACACGATGATGGTGCTGCGCATGGTGCCAGTCGCCACCCTTTTCTCCCGCTTCCGCCGCCTCGTCCACGATCTCGCCCGCGAGACCGGCAAGGTGATCGAGCTGGTGACGGAGGGCGAGAGCACCGAAGTCGACAAGACGGTCATCGAGCGTCTGGCCGATCCACTGGTGCATCTGGTGCGCAACTCGATTGATCATGGCCTCGAAACGCCCGCCGATCGGCTTGCCTCCGGCAAGACCGAAGCCGGGACGGTGACGCTTTCGGCCCGCCAGGCCGGCGGCGAGGTGATCATCTCGATCAAGGACGACGGCCGCGGCATCAATCGTGAACGGGTTCGCGCCAAGGCCGAATCCTCCGGCCTTATCCAGCCCGGCCAGCCGCTTTCCGACTCAGAGCTGCTGCAGCTGATCTTCGCCCCCGGCTTCTCGACGGCAGCAGCTATCACCAATCTGTCCGGCCGCGGCGTCGGCATGGACGTGGTCAAGAAGACGGTCGAAGCCCTCCGCGGCGCAATCGACATCGTCAGCATGCCGGGACAGGGTTCGGAAGTGTCGCTGCGCATCCCGCTGACGCTCGCCATCATCGACGGCCTGCTGGTGCGCGTCGGTTCCGGCCGCTACGTCATCCCACTTTCGGCGGTCGAGGAATGCCTCGAACTGTCGCTCGAGGAAGATCTCCGCTCGCGCGGCCGCAGCTTCATCTCGCTGCGCGACAGCCTGGTGCCGTTCCTGCGCCTGCGCGACCTCTTCCGCACCGGCACCAAGCCCGATGTGCATCAGAAGGTCGTCGTCATCTCGACCGGCACGGAGCGCGTCGGCCTCGTCGTTGACCAGATCATCGGCGACCACCAGACGGTCATCAAGTCGATGTCGAAGCTGCACAATAACGTCGCGACCTTCTCGGGCGCCACCATTCTCGGCGACGGCAGCGTCGCTCTCATTCTCGACGTCGGGCACCTGGTTGCCGCGGGTCAACAACAGGAGGCGCAATTGCGTGTGGCAGGATGAGCGCAACAGCAGCAACGGCCGAACGATTCGACAATCACTGGAGCTATGCCGAGGAAGTCGAGGTCCTGACCTTTGATCTCAATGGCGAAACCTTCGCACTTGAAGCGGTCATCGTCCAGGAGATCCTGGACCTGCTTCCTGAGACCGCGGTGCCGGGCAGCCAGCCCTTCGTCGCCAGCGTCATCAACTTTCGCGGCAAGGTCATTCCGCTCGCCGATCTGCGTCTCGCCTTCGGGATGGAAGCAGCAGAGGCGACGATCGACAGCCGCATCATCGTCATCGAGATCGATCTGCAGGGCGAGCAGACGCTCGTCGGCCTCAGAACCGACAAGGTGAACGAGGTGACGACGCTTGCAAAGTCCGCGAGCGAGGCACCGCCGAGCATCGGCATGCGCTGGCGCGCCGACTACATCAACTGCCTGGTGAAGAGGGGCGGAGAATTCATCATTCTCCCTAATCTGCAGGCGATTTTTTCATCGAGGCACGACGCGGCGGGAGCCGCTAATTGACGCTGGATGAATTCAACGAGGGGTTTGGGGACCATGCGACTGACAATCAAGACGAAACTGGTGACCGCGTTCACCTTCATCATTGTAATGCTCGTGGGCACTGCCGCCTACGGTGTCTTCAGCCTTGGATCGCTGAACGACACGATCGATAAGCTCCTCGCCGGCCCGGCAGCCCGCCTGGATTTCGCGCAGCAGATCAACATCGCTCAGCTCGAGGCGATCCGCCAGCAGAAGAACCTGCTCACCGCCCGCAGCGCAGACGAGACGGCCGGGGCAATCGCCAAGGGTAATCAGGCCCGCAAGGAATTCGCCGACGCCTTCAACCAGGTGCTGGCGCTGGCAACGGAAGAAGGCAAGGCGCGCTGGGCGCGCATCGCCGAACTTTCCAAGACCTTCAATGGAGCAGACGATCAGATCCGCGAATATGTGAAGGCCGGCAATGCCGAAGGCGCAAATGCCATCTCCGTCACGACGGCGCGGGCCGCCGCCAACGACATCGACTCGACGCTCAGCGAGATCCTGGCACTTGAAAAGCAGCGCATGAAGGCTGCTGACGACGGCGCCGAAGCGCAGTACACGACGACGCGCACAATGATGGTTGCGGTCGCCGCGGTCGCCCTGCTGATTGCTGCCTTCACCGCCTTCTGGATCGCCAGCACGATCAGCAAGGGCCTCAGCCGTGCCAACACCGTGGTTCGCGAAGTGTCGGAAGGCGATCTGACAAAGATGGCCGATATCACCAGCCATGACGAAATCGGCGAACTTCTAGGCAACGTCAACACGATGATCGAACGCCTGCGCGGCGTCGTCGCCGACGCACTGTCGGCCGCCGAAAACGTCTCTTCCGGCAGCCAGCAGCTTTCGGCAAGCTCGGAACAGGTCTCGCAGGGTGCTACCGAACAGGCGGCTTCGGCCGAAGAGGCTTCCGCCTCGATGGAAGAGATGGCCGCCAACATCAAGCAGAACGCCGACAATGCGGCGCAGACCGAAAAAATCGCCCGCCAGTCGGCCAAGGATGCGGAAGCCAGCGGTGAAGCGGTGACGCGCGCCGTCGACGCTATGCGCACGATCGCCCAGAAGATCGGCATCGTCCAGGAAATCGCCCGCCAGACCGATCTACTCGCCCTCAACGCCGCCGTCGAAGCGGCACGCGCCGGCGAGCACGGCAAGGGTTTTGCGGTCGTCGCCTCGGAAGTGCGCAAGCTTGCCGAACGCAGCCAGTCGGCTGCCGCCGAAATCAGCTCGATGTCGAGCGACACGGTCAAGGCTGCCGCCGATGCCGGCGACATGCTCGGCCGGTTGGTGCCCGACATTCGCAAGACGGCGGAACTGGTCTCCGAGATCAGCGCCGCCTGCCGCGAACAGGATATCGGCGCCTCGCAGATCAATGAAGCGATCCAGCAGCTCGACAAGGTGACGCAGCAGAACGCCGGCGCCTCCGAGCAGATGTCGGCGACCTCCGAGGAACTCGCCTCCCAGGCCGAAGAGCTGCAGACGTCGATCGCCTTCTTCAAGGTCGATACGGCAGGCAGCGCGCGGTCCGGCGCCAACAAAGCGCAGCCAAAAGCTTCCGCCAAGGTGAAGGCCCCGGCC
>Ga0102593_1003039_pt1 | contig 11590 bp, 10 predicted proteins | sample AraplaCol_mMS_r2_2_FD_76862 | JGI IMG/M metagenome (GOLD analysis project Ga0102593, IMG submission 76862) | Arabidopsis root microbial communities from North Carolina, USA - plate scrape MF_Col_mMS_r2 (SPADES assembly) (version 2) | ecosystem: Host-associated > Plants > Roots > Endosphere...
GTGCGCGAAGCCTTCCGCACCTTGAAGGCCTATGGAGTCGCCGAATCCAGGCAGAAGGTCGGCGCCGTGCTGACTGACCAGCATCAAAATGCCATGCGCGATCTCTTTTCCTTTGCCATGGAGATTTCGGTCGATGCCTTCCGCGATATCCAGGGCTATCGGCGACTGACGGAAATGAACCTGTTCGATCTGCTTGCTGACCGTCTGACCGATCAGGTTCTTGCCGAGATGGAAGCAGCCAACGCAGCCATTCTGACAGTGGAAGACGCCGAGCGTGCCTCCGAGCTTGATTTCCAGTTTCACCGGCTGCTGGTGGACGCGGCCGGCAATCGCACATTGTCGGAAACCTATGGAATGCTGAAGCCTGTCATCCAGCGATTGATGCTCGCCGGAAAATCGCAACGACTGACTTTGGAGACGGTTGTAGCCGAGCACGGCGATATTCTGGAGGCTCTGCGCTGTCGCGACCGGATTGCTTTTGTCTATCACATGGATCGGCACCTCAGCGCCGGTCTTGAGTTCATTGTTGAATGAGCATGCCGAACAGTGGGAGAGGCTGATGGGAGAATATGCCGGCAAGATCGCAATCGTTACAGGGACAACCGGAATCGGACGCGCGATCGCATTGCAGCTGGCGCGAGAGGGCGCAGCTGTTGCCTGCCTCGGCATCGATGAAAAGGCGAATGCCGAGCTTGCGGAGATCGGCATGGAGGACGGTCTGGCCCTGCGCGTTATCCGAACGGATGTTTCCGCCCCCGCAAGCGTGGCTGACGCCTTTGCTGAAGCCGTCGCAGCCTTTGGTGGTGTGGATATCATCGTCAATTCGGCGGCGGTGCATCCCTATGGCAATGCCACCGATACGCCCTTCGAGATGTTCATGCGCTGCATGGCGGTGAATGTCGGCTCGATCCATCTGACAGCCGAGCATGGCGTGCCCGAAATGCGCAAGCGGGGCGGCGGCGTGATCGTCAATATTTCAAGTGTGCAAGGCTTTGCCTGCCAGCCTGGCGTTTCTGCCTACGTCGCTTCGAAAGGGGCGATACACGCGTTGACGCGGGCGATGGCGATCGACTTTGCGGCAGACAATATACGCGTGGTGTCGATCAGCCCCGGTTCGGTTCGCACACCGATCCTGGAGCTGGCGGCACGCACATTCGAAGGAGAGGATGCCGATATCGATGCGGTGTTTCGGCGTTTCGGAATGGCGCATCCGCTTGGCCGCATTGCCGAACCAGAAGAGGTGGCCGCACTCGCGGCCTTCCTGGCGTCGGACAAGGCTGCGTTCATTACCGGATCGGATCACCGTATCGACGGCGGTCTGACGGCCGGTATCGGGGTGCGCTGAGGGCGTGCCCCGTCTTGGGCCGGGCAGCCGATTTGCTAGATGAGGCCGGCAAACAGCCCGATGCCGGCGAGTGCCGCAGTGCCGCCAGCCGAGCGCATGACCATTGAACCCTGCCGTTCGCTCATTTTGGCGAGGAGATAGCCGAGGGCTATGCCGGCAATGTGCAGTGTCGCCGTTGCCAGCATGAAGCCTGCCGCATAGGCAACGCCACCTGCAGTCGCGGGCATTTCGGAGCCGTGCGCATGTCCGTGAAAAATAGCAAAAAGGCCGACGACACCGACTGCGATGGCGAGGGGAGCGCGGATGTCCAGCGCGACGACGGCACCAAGGACGATCACGGAAAAAGCAATGCCGGCTTCGACAAATGGAACGGAAATTCCCATCATGCCGAGTGCGCCGCCGATCGCCATGACCGAGACAAAGGTGGTCGGCACGAGCCACAGGGCACGGCCTCCGAGCTGCCAGGCAAGAACGCCGACGAGGATCATCGCGAGAACGTGATCGAGCCCGGAGACCGGATGCGTGAAGCCGTGGGCGAACCCAATTGTCTGACCAGTGCCGGTGTGGGCGAAGGCGAGCGATGGAGCAAGGACGCAAGCCGCGAGCGCGGCGTTAAATCTGGAAATCTTTGAAAACATGATTAGCCCCTACTTTGTCCACGTTTTCCAGAAAATGGCACGCTGGATCAGGGGGATAAAGCAAAAAAATCAGCGACACCGTCATTTGACGTAGGTCGGCTCGACATCGAGCCGCTCAAGTCGGCTGTAGCATGCCAAACACGGCGACAAGGCCAAGCACGGCAAACCCCAGGGCTATTTCGGCGCCAGTCGTCCACTTGAGGGGCTCGAGCGACGGGTTGCGAGCAAGCCTTGGAACAAGAAGGTAGCGATTGCCTATCGCAAGCGCAATCAGCGCGAATACGATCAGGATCTTGATGCTGAGCAGAAGCTGATACTCGAGCTGCCAGTCCAGCGGAACGGAACCGACGATCAGGGCCGTATTGATGATGCCGGTCGTGATGACGAGTACCACGGCAACATGACCCGCGGTTGAAAACCGCATCAACGCCGTCCGTGCGTCCTTCTGGCATCGGGTATCTCTCAACAACGGCAAGGTGATGACGATGGGGACCAAAGCGCCGAGCCAGGCCCCACCCGACAGGAGATGAACACCGTCGTTGAGGCGATGCATCATGTGTAACCATCCACTGTGCATCGCGGCATGGCCACTGAGCGTGAGGCTGATGAGCAACAACCCGGCGCTCATCGCGCGGGCACCGTATCTGAAGCGGCCCGTTACCAGGCAAGACGCGATCAAAAGACCGGCGGCGCAAGCCTGGGCAATCCAGGCCTGCCCGACATTGGTCCCTGTAAGGACGGAGGATAGCATTTGCGGCGCGAACGCGTCGGCCCAGCCCTCGCCGATCGCAGCCGCTCGCAGCGGGAGCAGGGACGCGGTCGTGCCGATAATCAGAAGCGTTGAGAGGCGATAGCAATGACGGAGCCGTCGGCTCACCTGTGCCGCCAGATCTGCTGGCGCAATCCAGCAGATGTAGGCTGATGCGCCCCACAAAAATATGGCGGAACCATAGAACAGGAAGCGGCACAGGACGAGCGCGGCGTCTGGTGTCACGGCTTGACCGTGAAGCCGTATGCGCCCTTGGTCTTATGGCCGTCGGTCGATAGAACGTGCCATTCCACTTCATAGGCGCCGGGATCGAGCTTTTCGAGAAGAGGAACCATCAGGGTCTTTCCGTCATCCATCAGCATGGCATCACCGGTCTTCACTGAGGCCTTGTCCGGGCCGATGATTTTCGCGCCGGAGAACTTAAGATCCAGCTCTTCGGAAAAGTGCAGGTCGAGCTCGTCGGGAGAGACTGCGACTGTTGCCTTGTCGGCAGGCACGCTCCCGGTCAGATGAGCGTGCGCAAAAGCTTGGCCAGCAAAAATGACGAGTGCAAGTGCTGACAATGCGGTAAGGCGTGTATGTTTGGACATGTTCCTGTCTCGTATTCTGATTATCGTTCTGATGCGGTAGACGAGCCTGCCGGTCGCGGCCCCTATTGCGGCTTGGACATGTCCATGCCACCCATATCAGAGTGGCCGTCCTTTGCGGATGCATTCGCCCCGCCAGCACTGCCGACTGTAAACTCGACGTCCACCGATCCCGCCTTCTCGAAGGTCAGGGTGGCCTTGATCGTCTCCCCTTGCTTAAATGGCTGCGCGACGTCCATGAACATGATGTGGAAGCCGCCCGGCTTCAGCTCGACCGTCTGACCGGCGGGAATGACGAGCCCGCCCGCGACGGGGCGCATTGTCATCACGCCGTTGTTGACGCTCATCTGATGAACTTCGGTTTTTGCAGCCCGGTCGGATGTGATGCTGACGAACCTGTCATCGGCCGAACCGGTGTTAGTCAGGTTCAGGTAGCCGCCCCCGACCTTGGCACCCGGCACCATGGCTCGAGTGCGGGGGTGGTCGATGTCGATGGCACCCACCTTGATGTCATTGGCGGCAGCGATTGCAGCAAACAGACCGGCAAAGATCAGGCCTGTGATCAGTATGAGCAGTTTCTTCATAGGGAGCTCCTGGCGGGGCACCTCTCTCTCGACGGTGCAAGATGGAGAGAAAAACGCCCTTGCGAGTGGAAATCGGATGCGGGATGCGATCTGCTTCTGACGAATGAATGCTCAAGCGCAGATCGGCGGCCGTCTGGCGGGCATCGCGGCATGAGCCGAAATGCCGTTTCAAGCAAAGACAGTAGAGGCAGGAGGTGCCCTTGGGCCGGTATTCGGCGGAAGGATCCGCCGGAAAGAAACGTCCACTTCGTAGGGCTGCATGGCAGCGGTCGCGATACGAGGACGTTTATCCCGATAATTGTCAGGGACTGGCAACAGGACCGACGCGGCAATCCGGCAAGCCTCACAACCCTGCGCTTGCTGCGCCTTGTCATGCTTGCTCATCCCGTCTGCCTTGCCCGCGATGCAGATAACGGGAAGCGTGCCGTCGGGCAAAATATACTCTGCAAGTTCGGAGGGAAGGAAAGCAGCTTTGGCAAATGATGGCGTTTGATGGGCGAAGCCGACAAACAGCAGCGCGATGGCGCAGGTCATGCGCAACATCCACCGCATGATCATCGCGTTTCTTGCCTGCAACCGCTTCTCCTTCGCCGACGCGAATGTGTCTACGGAGCACAGCAATAGATCTCAATGCGGCAATTTGAAAGAGGCTCGAAGCGAGATAGCTTGCGTTATCGCAAACACACGATGCCTGCACATTGAATGCGCAAGGCAAATTGTACATTGTCTGGATGAGCGAGCGCGGCACCGACTGCGATTTTTTTGGCGTCCGGCACGGGAGCGTGGAACATGTCTGATGGGGCCTGGGATTTCTGGATCGATCGCGGAGGCACTTTCACGGATATTATTGGGCGTGCCCCTGATGGCAGTTTGCATCCGCGAAAGCTTCTCTCCGAAAATCCGGAATCTTATCGCGATGCTGCGATCCACGGGATCCGCGGCCTGCTCGGTCTCGGGCCGACGGATAAAATACCGTCCGATCGCATTGGGGACATTCGAATGGGCACGACTGTGGCGACCAACGCGCTTCTGGAACGCAAGGGTGACAGGGTCCTCTTATTGATCACTAAGGGATTTCGCGACGCGCTTCGCATTGCCTACCAGGCACGCCCCGACATTTTTGCCAAGGAGATCGTTCTGCCGGAACAGCTCTACGAACGGGTCGTGGAAGTCCACGAACGCATTCGCGTGGATGGTTCGATCGAGGTGCCGCTCGAGACGAACGCTGTAGAACAGGCAATCACCAGCGCGAGGATTGATGGGATTGATGCGGTCGCCATCGTGTTCATGCACTCCTACAAGTATCCGCAGCACGAAAAAGTGGTCGCCGATCTCTGTCGGGCAGCGGGATTCAAACAGATTTCGGTAAGCAATGAGGTCTCGCCGCTGCTCAAGCTCATCGGCCGGGGCGATACGACGGTCGTCGACGCCTATCTCTCGCCCATTCTATCTCGGTATGTTCAACAGGTGGCAAGCGAACTCGGAGTAGAACAGGCCGGGAAAACGTCGCCGCGACTGAATTTCATGATGTCCTCGGGAGGCCTGACCGCCGCCCATATGTTTCAGGGCAAGGATGCACTCCTTTCAGGACCCGCTGGCGGTGTAGTTGGTATGGTGGAGACCGCGAAACTTGCGGGGTTCCATAAGGTTATCGGCTTTGACATGGGGGGCACCTCAACCGATGTGGCCCACTATGATGGCGAGTACGAACGCGTCTTCGATACCGAAGTTGCAGGCGTTCGAGTGCGGGCGCCGATGATGCGCATTCATACCGTCGCCGCCGGCGGCGGCTCCATCCTTCATTTTGAAACAGGTCGCTTCCGTGTCGGTCCCGATTCGGCGGGCGCCAATCCCGGACCCACCTGCTACCGTCGGGGCGGGGAATTGGCGGTGACGGACGCCAACGTCATGCTCGGAAAACTGCAGCCGGATTTGTTTCCCGCGATCTTCGGGCCGGCCCAGAACGAGCCGCTCGATATCGGCGCGGTGCGCGAGAAGTTCGAGGCAATGTCCGCGCAAGTCGACAGCGGACACAGCCCGGAGAGCGTCGCGGAGGGCTTCATAAAAATCGCGGTTGAGAATATGGCCAACGCTATCAAGAAGATCTCGGTGCAGCGTGGCTACGACGTGACAGGGTACCTTCTGAACTGCTTCGGGGGTGCGGGTGGGCAACACGCCTGCCTCGTTGCCGATGCCCTCGGCATGTCGATGGTGTTGGTTCACCCCCTTTCCGGTCTGCTGTCCGCCTACGGCATGGGCTTGTCATCGATCTTCGCATCTCGTCAGCAAGCGTTCATTAAACCTCTGACGGAAGCGTCGCTCCAAGAGCTTGGCCGCTTGATCAAAACCCTCAGGATCGGTGTTCGTGGCGAATTGGAGGCGCAAGGCATTTCTCCCGATACAATGGAGTTCAGGCCCGTACTCGCCTTGCGATACGAGGGTACGGATACTGCGCTCCCGGTTGATTTTGGCCTTGGTTCGGTATCAGATGCGAGGACCAACTTCGAGCGGGCGCACAAGGCGCAGTTTGGCTTCGTCTACGACGGGAAAACGGTCGTCGTTGAATCCGTGAGCGTCGAGGGAACCGACCGATCCGAGGGCCGCAATCAGGAGGCAAGTCACGAGGCGGCGGCGAGTACTGCCCGTGCTTCAGAAACTCGGCCAGTCTTCTTCGAAGGCTCCTGGCGTGATACCGGCGTCTTCAGGCGAGAGGATCTCTTTCCGGGTTGCCAGGCACTCGGCCCGGCACTTGTCATTGAAGCCAATCAAACAATTGTCGTCGAGCCGGGATGGCGGGCGGAGATCACCTCGAATAACCACGTGCTGCTCCGCCGTGTTGAAGCGAAGAAGAATGTAGCCGCCCTTGGAACCGAAGCCGATCCGATCATGCTGGAGATATTCAACAATCTCTTCATGTCTATCGCCGAACAGATGGGTGTCACACTTCAAAACACTGCCTATTCCGTCAACATCAAGGAACGATTGGATTTTTCGTGTGCTGTCTTCGACCGAACCGGCGCGCTCGTCGCCAATGCACCGCATATGCCGGTTCACCTGGGATCCATGGACCGGTCAGTAGAGACAATAATCAAGTTGAACGCAGGGCGCATCCGCCCGGGCGATGTGTTTGCTCTTAACGCCCCGTACAACGGCGGAACACATCTCCCCGACATAACAGTCGTCACGCCTTTGTTTGACGACGCAGGATCCACGATCCTGTTTTACGTTGCTTCGCGCGGACATCACGCCGATGTTGGCGGAACAGCGCCGGGCTCGATGACCCCGCTTGCAACGACCGTCGAGGAAGAAGGTGTTCTCTTCGATAACTTTCAACTCGTCGAACGCGGTCGCTTCCGTGAATCCGAACTGCTCGAGCTACTGACAAATCATCCTTATCCAGCGCGCAATCCGCAACAGAACATCGCCGATCTAAAGGCTCAAATTGCCTCAAACGAAAAGGGTGTGGCGGAACTGCGCAAAATGGTTGCTCATTTCGGCCTGTCGGTGGTTGAAGCCTATATGGGGCATGTTCAGGACAATGCGGCTGAAAGCGTGCGCCGCGTCATAGAGCGGTTGCCGGACACCGCCCAGTACGACTATCCAACCGACACCGGTCAGCTCATCAGGGTCAAGATTACAGTTGATCGCCGGAAGCGTGAAGCGACAGTAGATTTCACTGGAACGTCGGCGGTTCAGCCTAACAATTTCAACGCGCCTGAGCCGGTCACGCGCGCTGCCGTTCTCTATGCTTTCCGCGTAATGGTCGAAGCCAATATTCCGATGAACGCCGGCTGCTTGAGGCCGATCAAGATCATCATCCCCGACGGCTGCATGCTAAAACCAGCCTATCCCGCAGCAGTTGTAGCCGGAAATGTCGAGACATCGCAGCATGTCACCAATGCGCTCTTCGGCGCCATGGTGGCGATGGCCAATGCACAAGGAACGATGAATAATCTGACTTTCGGAAATGCGAAGTACCAATATTACGAAACGATTTGCTCGGGTTCACCGGCGGGTCGGATGAACGACGGCCGCGGCTTTGCAGGAACGGCTGGCGTCCATACGCATATGACGAATTCGCGGCTCACCGATCCGGAGGTGCTGGAACTTCGATTTCCGGTCGTCTTGGAGGACTTCCACATCAGGCGGGGTTCGGGTGGAAAAGGCAAGTGGGGCGCCGGCGATGGCACCGAGCGCACCATTCGATTTCTGGAGCGGATGGAATGTGCGATTCTCTCCTCTCACCGTAACCATCCTCCCCGCGGAGTAGACGGAGGTGAGAGTGGCCAAGTGGGGGCAACAAAGGTGCGGCGGTTGAATGGCAGTGTGGAAACACTGAAGGCAAGTGATCAGACGGTTCTCGATGCCGGCGAAGCAATAATCGTTACCACGCCGACGGGCGGCGGCTTTGGGTCCGCTCTGTAAGTAGTGCTGGCCTCGAGCGGATGTCCCAACCCTTGCGTAAGGCTGTTGGCCCTTAAACGGCGCAAATGCATTCCGTCTAAATCCGAACATGTCATCGCCCCCCGATGGGTATCACCAAAGGACTTTGATGCGCTGGAATATCCGGCAAAGCCTTTGCGGCGCAGTACTCCTTTCGGGGGTCTGACTAGAAACGATGCCGCAGCTTCGAAAGCCAACGGACATGTAAGCGAGGACTCTCCGATGTGATCATTCCCAGCGGACGGGTGGTTGATAAAACTCGATATCGCCGGCGGTGCACTACGACATTCTTTATGACAATCTAAATCGTAACACTTCCTCTATAGCGTAAGCGGTTAGCCGATGGCGTCAGGCTTGAAGTTCCATGGCATAAGTGCCTCGAGCTCGGATACTGGCCAGCCTTTCGCGATGCGGGTCAAGGTCTGGGAAAGCCAGTCGAGCGGATCGACGTTGTTCATTTTGGCCGTCTGGAGAAGCGTGGCCAGCGTCGCCCAAGTCCGTCCACCGCCCTCGAAGCCGGGTTCATAATGCCGGGTTTCTGGCATTCGAATCCACGGTCACGTATCCCTTCCATCCACTGGTTGACCAAACCGTATTGGTAACCGGCAGCCATGAGCACGAAGGTGTTCATTATCTGCTGATTCGACAAGCCCATGGTGGCTCATTTCAAATCCCCGCATGGATGTTTGATCCTGCGGCAAGTTCGATCGAGATTGTAGCCGAGCCGCGTCTTTCGGCAACGAAGCTTATTGAACTGCGCGCATTTGTTGATTCTCTCGTACCCTGTCGCTCGGTGCAAGAAGCCGAAGGGATAAGCCATGAGAAAGCAATTTCGCATGCAGTTGGATCTGTTCGTGACAGCCCGGCCGGTAGACCTGAGCGACACCCAGCGCCGGGAAGCCTTAACACTCCTGCAATTACTGTTGACGGAAGCGGCGGCAAAGCTGGCCGGCAAGCGGTGCGCCGACGGCGGAAAGGAGGCGGGCAATGAGTAAGATTACCGCCGACCATCTTAGCCTTAGCGCCTTCGTCTACGTCCGCCAGTCGACGGCCTACCAGGTTGCCAATAACCTGGAAAGCCAACGACGGCAGTACGGCTTAGTCGAGCGTGCTCGACAGTTGGGTTGGGAGACCGTCGAGATCGTGGACGATGACCTTGGACGATCCGGAGGTGGCACGGCCCGCCCGGGATTCGAGAAGCTGTTGGCGGCGATATGTGAAGGTCAGGTGGGAGCAGTCGTATCGCTTGAGGCCTCACGTCTGGCGCGCAATGGCCGTGATTGGCATACCTTGCTGGAATTTTGTGGTCTGGTCGGCACTCTGATCGTCGATGAGGAGGCTATTTACGATCCGCGCTCGCCTAACGATCGTCTCCTTCTTGGCATGAAGGGCACCATGAGCGAGATGGAGTTATCCGTGTTTCGGCAACGATCCGTGGAGGCGATGCGCCAAAAGGCGCGGCGCGGCGAACTTCATCTGACCGTTGCCGTCGGATATGTGAAGACGGATGATGCCCGTGTCGAGAAAGATCCGGATCGGCGCGTTCAGGAGAGTATTCTGCTCATCTTTCGTAAATTCGCCGAACTGCAGACCGTCCGCCAGGTGTTGCTCTGGTTCAGGCAAGAGAATGTCTTGGTCCCATCTGTCATTCAAGGGCCCGGCAAACGGCCGATCGAGTGGAAAGCTCCGGTTTATCACACCCTTCATCACATAATGACAAACCCGGTCTACGCCGGCTCGTACGCCTACGGCCGGCGTACGACACGTGTGATGATCAAGGATGGGCGCAAACGGGTCATCCGTGATACGTTGCGGCGTAATTCGAAGGACTGGGAGGTTTTGATCCACGACCATCATGAGGGCTATATTAGCTGGGCTGAGTTTGAAAGGAATCAGCATCTGATCGCCGAGAATGCGAATGGAAAAAGCTACATGGGACGCGGTTCGATAAGACGTGGCGAAGCTTTATTGCCCGGACTGTTCCGTTGCGGTCGCTGCGGTCGCCGACTGCATATTCAATACTCTGGGAAAGGCGGCAATACGCAGCGATATGTTTGTCGCGGCACGTTCGGCGACATGGCGGTCGGCAACTGTATCGGCTTCGGTGGTATGCGGGTCGATCGGGCCGTCGCGCAGGAGGTTCTCGAACGGTTGCAACCTCTCGGAATCGAGGCTGCCCTGCGAGCGATGGAGGCGCACACTCAGCGTCATAGCGATAAGCATCAGCAACTCGAGAACTCAATTAAGCAAGCACAATACGAGGCGGCCCGGGCGCGCCGCCAGTATGACGCTGTAGATCCCGACAATCGGTTGGTCGCGGGCGAGTTGGAAAGGCGCTGGAATGAGAAGCTGATCCAATTGCGTGACCTAGAGATCGAGCTTGAGACGCTCTCGACCGACCGTGACATGCCCGCACTATTGGCAGATGACCGTGCAAGACTGATGAAGCTCGGTAGCGACCTGGGGCAGGCATGGGACAGCCCGAGTGTATCCACCGAGACGCGCAAAAAGATCATTCGGTTACTGATCACGGAAATTATCGTCGATATTGTCGACGACACATTGGCGATCATCATTCATTGGCAAGGTGGCGATCATACCCGGATGACAGTGAAGAAGAACAAGATCGGCCAGACCCGCTGGGCAGTTAAGGCTGATATCGTTGATCTCGTGCGCGCTTTGGCCAGGCAGTTACCTGATTTGTCAATCGCAGCGATCCTGAACCGTTCCGGCAAGCGGACCGGGCATGGCGCCACCTGGACGCGAAGCCACGTCTGCAGTCTTCGCAACATCCATGGTATCTCCGTATATCGAGAAGGTGAGCGGGCCGAACGTGGTGAAAGAACCCTCGATGAGGCCGCGGATATCCTGAAGGTGAGTCGAGCTACGACCTATCGGATGGTCAGCAGCGGCGTCCTTCCGGCGCGCCAGCTATGCACCGGAGCGCCTTGGATCGTCCGACTTTCCGACCTTCAGCACGACGCCGTGCGCCGCGAAGCCGATGCCAGGCGATCACGGGGCCCGAGATCTCAGGATCTGGTTCAAAATCCCCTTTTGTTATAAGGACATCATCAGATGAGCAGTATGACGCGCCAACGTCGCTGCCGGCGAATAGACTGTTCTTTCTCGTAATTGTTTGGGGCCTGATCGCGCGCTCGACGATATTGGAGTCAATTTCGATCCGGCCGTCCGTCAGGAAACGCTCCAGTGCTTCGCGCCGGGTG
>Ga0102593_1003041_pt1 | contig 11585 bp, 10 predicted proteins | sample AraplaCol_mMS_r2_2_FD_76862 | JGI IMG/M metagenome (GOLD analysis project Ga0102593, IMG submission 76862) | Arabidopsis root microbial communities from North Carolina, USA - plate scrape MF_Col_mMS_r2 (SPADES assembly) (version 2) | ecosystem: Host-associated > Plants > Roots > Endosphere...
GGCGCGGCGCGCGCTTCGTCGTGCCGCTGGGCATCGGCGGGCCCCTGCGCGGCTGGGGCGTGCCGGCCGACCGCATCGTCGAACTCGACTGGTGGCAGTCGACGCAGGTCGGCACGCTGCAGGTCACGTCGACGCCGGCGCGCCATGCCGCCGGCCGCGTCAACCCGCAGAGCGATCGCACGCTGTGGACCGGCTTCGCGCTGGTCGGCGCGGCGCACCGCGTCTACTACTCCGGCGACACCGGCTTGTTCGAGGAGATGAACGACATCGGCAAGCGCCTGGGCCCGTTCGACCTGACGCTGATCGAGTCGGGGCAGTACGACGCCGACTGGCCCGACTGGCACCTCGGGCCGGAGCAGGCGGTGCTGGCGCACCAGCGCGTGCAGGGCAAGCTGATGATGCCGGTGCACTGGGGCCTGTTCGCGCTCGCGCACCATGGCTGGACCGAGCCGGTCGAACGCGTGCTCGCGGCCGCGGCCTGCCGGGGTGTCAGCGTGCTGACGCCGCGGCCGGGGCAGAGCGTCGAGCCCGGACGCGATCCGGCGCCGGCGCGCTGGTGGCCGCAGCAGGCGTGGCGCAGCGCGGCCGAGAGGCCGGTGGTGGCGACGAAGAACGGCAACGGCGCCGATCGCGTGCAACTGCCGGGCTGCGTCGCTTCGGCGTCGTGAGCCGTCAGGGGCGGCGGACGGCCTGCGCCAGCGCGCGGATGCCAGGCTCGATGTCGGAAGCCTCGATCAGCCCGTAGCCGAAGACGAGGCCGTTCAGCACCAGCGGAGGTCGCGCGCTGGGCGCCAGTGTCGCGATGCGAATATCGGCCCGGGCGGCCGCGGCCTGCCACCGCGCCGCGCTGTCGGGCGCGCGCACCGCGGCGCTCAGGTGCAGGCCGGCCAGCGACGGCACCGGCGTGAGCCGGTCCGGCAGGTGCTGTTGCAACGCGCTCAGAAGGGTGGCGTGCCGCTCGGCGTACAGCGTGCGCATCTTGCGCACATGGCGGGCCAGGTGGCCTTCGGCGATGAAGCTGGCGAGCGTGGCCTGGTTGACCGCCGGCACATGCCAGTTGTGCCGCAGCCGCGCCGCCACCAGCGCCGGCACGGCCCACGGCGGCGCGACGACGAAGCCGATGCGCAGCGCCATGAACATGCTCTTCGCGAAGGTGCCGACGTAGAAGACGCGCTGTCCGCGGTCGAGCGTCTGCAATGCGTCGAGCGGGCGGCCGCCGAGGCGGAACTCGCCGTCGTAGTCGTCCTCGATCACCAGCGCGTCGTGGGTGCGGGCGTGGGCCAGCAACGCGTGGCGCCGCGCCGCCGACATCGCGACGCCCAGCGGCGACTGGTGCGACGGCGACGCCGCGATCACGTCGACGCGTGGCGGCAACTGGTCGACGCACAGGCCGTGCGCGTCGATGTCGATGTCGTGCAGCTTCGCGCCGGCCCGCTCGAAGGCGGCATGCAGCGGCGGGTAGCCGGGGTTCTCCAGCGCGACGACGGTGCGCCCCGGCGTGACGAGGATGCGCACCAGCAGGTCGAAGGCCTGCTGCGCGCCGGCCGTCACGACGACGGCATCGGCGTCGCAGGCCACGGCGCGGGTGTGCGACACATGGTGCGCGATGGCCTCGCGCAATCGCGGGTCGCCTTGCGGATCGCTGCTGGCGCCGCTGGTCCGCGCGGCGGCCCGCAGTGCGCGCGAAGCGAGCCTCCGCCACACGTCGAACGGGAAGCGCCGCTGGTCGGGGTAGCCGGTGCGGAAGTCGAAGCGCGGTGCGGCCGAGGGGACCGGCGCGGCGACGGCATCGCGCCAGGCCGCGGCGAGCTTGTGGGTCGGTGTGCTGTCGTGCGCCTGGGCCGTGGGCTGTGGCGCGGACTTCGGTGTCGCTTCCCGCGCGGCCACGTAGGTGCCCGACCCGTGACGCGCCTCGACATAGCCCTCGGACAGCAGCAGGTCATAGACACCGGTCGCGGTGCTGCGCGACACGCCGACCATCGCGGCCAGCGCGCGCGACGCCGGCAGGCGCAGGCCGGGCGCGAGGCGGCCCTCGACGATCGCGGCCCGGAGCTGGCGGTGCAGGGCCTGCGAAACGCCGCCTGACCGCGACGCGGGCAGCTGGAGATCGATGTCGAAAAGTGGACTTCTCGAAGTCATGCAAAGTGGACCTGTGAACGAACCACATTGGACGGCATCCTGCAGCCATCGACAAGCCAAGGCAAGGAGCAAGCGATGTACCACCCAATCTGCGCGACCTGCGGGACGCAGTTCGCCGAAGCCGCCGCGGACCCGGCGCATTGCCCGATCTGCGAGGACGACCGGCAGTACGTCGGCTGGCAGGGCCAGCGCTGGACCACGATGGCCGAACTTGCCGCTCGCCACACCCTGCGGCTGGAGGACGACGGCGGCGTGCTCGGCATCGGCCTCGCGCCGGGCTTCGCGATCGACCAGCGCGCGATGTGGTTGCCCACCGACGCGGGAAACATCCTGTGGGAGTGCGTCAGCCTGGTGACCGACGATGCGGTGGTCGCATTGAAGGCGCGCGGCGGGGTCGACCTGATCGCGATCTCGCACCCGCATTTCTACGCGTCGATGGTCGACTGGAGCGACGCGCTGGGCGGCGTGCCGATCCTGCTGCACGAGGCCGACCGCGCGTGGGTGATGCGGCCGTCGACCCACATCCGCTTCTGGCAGGGCGACGAACTGCGGCTGTCCGACGGCGTCGCGCTGTTGCGCTGCGGTGGCCATTTCGCGGGCAGCACGGCCTTGCATTGGCAGCACGGGCCGCGCCCCGGCGGTGCGCTGTTTCCCGGCGATGCGCTGCAGGTGGTGGCGGACCGCCGGCATGTGTCGTTCATGTACAGCTACCCGAACCTGGTGCCGATGAAGCCGGCCGACGTCCTGCGCATGCGGCAGGTGATGGAGGGGCGCTCCTTCGACGATGTGTTCGGCTACACCTGGGGTCGCAACATCCGCGGCGAAGGGCGCTCGGCGGTCGATGAGTCGTTCGAACGCTACCTGCGTGCGGTCGGCGTCGAGACCGATGAAGTGTCGTCGCGAAAAAAGTTGTTGACGATGAAGTAAAGACTATTTACAGTCCGCCTCCTCGATTGATCGAACCGAAGTTTTTCAAGGATCCGCATCGTGAACAAGCCGCTCCACACCATCGCTCGCCGACCCCTGCAGGGGCAGGTCGCGCTGACGTGTCAGCGCGGGCTTGATCGACACGAGGGTCGGGTTCAACCGGGAGAAGGATGCGCTTAGGCAGCGCCCTTCCAAGCTCTGTTCGCAGAGGCCCGGATCTGATGAGGATCCGGGCCTTTTTCATGTCGCATCAAGGTCGCGTTCGTCTAGAGGCTCAGGACTCCGGGTTTTCATTCCGGGTACGCGGGTTCGAATCCCGCACGCGACACCAGATCAACAAATCGGCCGCAACGATTGGGCGGCGCCGGAACCCGTGACCGGATGGAACGAATGCTCCGTTAACTCAGTGGCCAGAGTGCCGGCCTGTCTAGCCGGAAGCCGCGGGTTCGACTCCCGCACGGGACGCCAGAAGACATCTCGTTAGCTCAGCTGGATCAAGAGCGCCGGTCTACGAAGCCGGAGGTCGCACGTTCGAATCGTGCACGAGATACCAACAAGATCTCGACGTCGCCAAGTGGTCGAAGGCATCTGGCTGCAAACCAGACGGCGCAAGCCCGCATCCGTTCGAATCGGATCGTCGAGTCCAGTCAGTGAAAACAGGCCAGCGTGCGCTTGGGTGTGGCCGTAGCTCAATGGCAGAGCCGCGGGTTGTGATCCCGCCGGTGCCGGTTCGACTCCGGCCGGTCACCCCCAAGCGCATGCGAGGCAGATCAACCCCCCTCGTGGCGGAATTGGCAGACGCACCGGTCTCAGAAGCCGGGGCCGCAAGGCGTGTCCGTTCGACTCGGACCGAGGGGACCATTTCCGGTGGAACGCTTTGACGGGTTGCGCCACTTACTCGTTGCACTTCAACGGCCCGCGAAAGGAGGCCACCGATGCATCCCCATTCCCACCACCATGTGCTGCAACTCGACATCCAGGGCACGCCGCAGGCGTGGATCTCGCTGGAGCATGCAGCGTCCCATGTGGCGGCGGATGCAGTGGCCTGGGTCGACGGCGAGGGTCCGCTGGCCAGGCTGCGCGGCGGATTCAATGTCGCACTCGGCCGGCAGTCGGTCATCGACGTGCACCCGATCATCGCGCTGCACGGCGCATCGCGCGTCAACCTGTTCGACGTGGTGCCGGCCTTCAGCAAGAACAAGCTGTTTCGCCGCGACCGGCTGACCTGCGCGTACTGCGCCCAGCGCTTTTCAGAGCGCGACCTGCAGTGCGAACACATCGTGCCGGAGTCGCGCGGCGGCCGCTGGACCTGGATGAACCTGGTCACCGCCTGCGCTGCGTGCAACGGCCGCAAGGCCGCCCGCACGCCCGAGGAGGCGCGCATGCCGCTGGTCTACCTGCCATACGTGCCGAGCCGCTTCGAGGACTTCCTGCTCGAAGGCCGGCACATCCGCGCCGACGTGCACGAGTGGCTGGCCGCGCGGCTGCCGAGGGGCTCGCGCCTGGGCTGAGCCTCTATTCGAGGTTCTGCACCTGCTCCCGCAGCTGCTCGATCGCGACCTTCATCTCCACCGAGATGTTGGTCAGCTCCAGCGTCGAGGCCTTCGAGCCCAGCGTGTTGGCTTCGCGCAGCAGCTCCTGGATCAGGAAGTCGAGCCGCTTGCCGACCTCGCCGCCGGCCTTCAGCAGGCGGGCGATCTCTTCCAGGTGGGCGCGCAGCCGGGCCAGCTCCTCGGCCACGTCGATGCGGATCGCATAAGCCGCGGCTTCGTTGAGAGCGCGATCCTGCAAGGCCTCGCGGGCGATGCTCTGCGCCGCGCCGGTCACCTCGAGCGCCTCCTGCCAGCGTTCGACGAAGCGCTGCTGCTGGCGCTGTACCGCGGCCGGCACCAGCGGCTCGGCCTGCGTCGCCAGTTCGCGCAGGCGCTTCACGCGGTCCATCAGCACCGCCACCAGCTTCTCGCCTTCGCGCTCGCGCGCCTCCGCCAGGCCGTCGATGCAGCGGCGCGCGGCGTCGAGCGCCACTTCGTCCAAGTGCTCGGCCGCCGAGCCGGTCTTGCACCACTGCAAGACCTCGTGCACCGACAGCGGCTGCGCCTTCGGCAGCCAACTCTGCACCGTGCCCTCGATGCGGCTCAGGCGGTTCAACTGGTCGGGTTGCGGCGTCGGCCAGGCCGATTCGGTTTCCCGATGGGTGTTCAGCCGCAGTTCGACCTTGCCACGCCGGAAGCGCTTGGTGATCAGGTCGCGCAGTACCGGTTCCAGCGAGCGGAATTCATCCGGCAGGCGCAGGCTCAGGTCGAGGAAGCGGTTGTTGACGGACCGCAGTTCCACCATCACGCCGGTCGGCGAAGCCGCGGGCGACCGGGGGGCGGAAGCATCTGCCGCCACCGTGCTATCTGTGGCGGTTTGCGCCCCGGAGGTGGCGCTTGCGTACCCGGTCATGCTGTAGACTGGCATTCAATTTATCGCATTGCAAAATCCGATTATGTCAAAGCCAAAACCTGCTCCGTTGCCATCGGGCACGGTCGTCGGTGGCTACCAGGTCATCAAGAAGCTGGCAGCGGGTGGCTTTGGCGTCGTCTACCTCGCCGAAGACTCCGACCGGCACCTCGTCGCCGTCAAGGAATACCTGCCTTCTTCGCTGGCCGAACGCGCGCCCGGTGAACTGACGCCGCGCGTCAAGCCCGAGAAGCAGCCGCTGTACCGCCTGGGGCTGAAGAGCTTCTTCGAAGAAGGCCGTTCGCTCGCGCAGATCAGCCACCCGAGCGTGGTCAGCGTGCTGAACTTCTTCCGCGAGAACGAAACCGTCTACATGGTGATGAACTACCTGCAGGGCGACACGCTGCAGGATTTCATCGTCACCGCGCGCGACCTCAAGCGCGACAAGGTGTTTCGCGAGTCCACCATCCGCAGCCTGTTCGACGAGATCCTGCGCGGCCTGCGCATCGTGCACCAGCACAAGATGCTGCACCTGGACATCAAGCCGGCCAACATCTTCATCACGAACGAGAACAAGGCGGTGCTGCTCGACTTCGGCGCGGCGCGCGAAGTGCTGAGCAAGGAAGGCAACTTCATCCGCCCGATGTACACGCCCGGCTTCGCCGCGCCCGAGATGTACCGCCGCGACGGCACGCTCGGCCCCTGGACCGACATCTACGCGATCGGCGCCTGCATCTACGCCTGCATGCAAGGCTACCCGCCGAACGACTCGCCGCAGCGCATCGAGAAAGACCGCCTCGCGCTGTCGCTCTCGCGGCTGCGCAACGTCTATTCCGACAACCTCATTGAAGTAACCGAGTGGTGCATGTCGCTGGATCCCTTGTCGCGCCCGCAAAGCGTTTTTGCCCTGCAGAAGGAACTGGCGCGCGAGACCGAGCGGCGCTACACCAAGCTCAGCTTCAGTGAACGGCTGAAGCTGCAGCTCGAGAACCTCACGACCGGCGCGAAGGGCTGAGGTCATGCGATTCACCGTGTACCAGGTCAGCCGCAAGGGCGGCCGCGAGAAGAACGAAGACCGCATGGGCTATTGCTACACGCGGGATTCGGGGCTGTTCGCCCTTGCCGACGGCATGGGTGGCCATCCGGAAGGCGAAGTCGCGTCGCAGCTCGCGCTGCAGACGCTCGCCGCGATGTACCAGCGCGATGCCAAGCCGACGCTGAAGGAGCCGATGCGCTTCCTGCACGAAGCCATCATCGCCGGCCACCACCAGCTGCTGCGCTATGCCACGCAGAAGGCGCTGATCGACACGCCGCGCACCACCGTCGTCGCCTGCGTGCTGCAGGGCAACAACGCCTACTGGGCGCACTGCGGCGATTCGCGGCTGTACCTGGTGCGCGGCGACAAGCTCGTCGCCCGCACCCGCGATCACTCGTACTCCGAATTGCAGGAAACGCTGAGCCACGTCGTGCCGATGGGCGAGCGCTTCAACCGCAACGTGCTGTTCACCTGCCTGGGCAGCCCCGGCAAGCCGGTGGTCGACACCGTCGGCCCGCTGGTGCTGCAAAGCGGCGACCGGCTGCTGCTGTGCTCCGATGGCCTCTGGGGCACCGTCAGCGACGCAGTGATCACCGAGCAGCTGGCGCAAAACACGCTGGCCGATGCGGTGCCCGAGTTGGTCGAGCAGGCGCTGCGCAACGGCGGCGCGAAGAGCGACAACGTGACGGTGCTCGCCGTCGAATGGGAATCGGCCGAAGACAACGACAGCAACGGCGGCATCTCCACCGACACGCTGGGCGAAGAGGTCTTCGCATCGACCATCCAGGCGAGCGTGCTGGGCCAGGAAGCTCCCGACGAACTCGACGATGCCGAGATCGAGCGATCGATCAAGGAAATCAACGAGGCGATCCGCCGCTCGTCGCAGAAAAAGCCCTGACGGCACGCCGGGGCCGTCCCGGCGTAAGCTTCGCCCTCATTGCCTCCCGAGTCCGCTCGCGCCCGCCGCGACGCGGACTTTGTCTTTCACGACACAACCTTCACCGCAGCAACCCATGAGCTTCATCCGAACCCAAGGCCGCGCCGCCGATGCGCTGCGTCCCGTCAGCATCCGCCGCCATTTCACGAAGCACGCCGAAGGCTCGGTGCTGGTGTCATTCGGCGACACCCAGGTGCTGTGCACCGCGTCGGTCGAAGAGAAGGTGCCGCCGCACAAGCGCGGCAGCGGCGAAGGCTGGGTGACGGCCGAATACGGCATGCTGCCGCGGGCGACGCACACCCGCAGCGACCGCGAGGCTGCGCGCGGCAAGCAGAGCGGGCGCACGCAGGAGATCCAGCGGCTGATCGGCCGTTCGCTGCGCTGCGTGTTCGACCTGAAGAAGCTCGGCGAGCGCAGCATCCACCTCGACTGCGATGTGATCCAGGCCGATGGCGGCACGCGCACCGCGGCGATCACCGGGGCCTGGGTGGCGGCGCACGATGCCGTCAGCTGGCTGCAGCGCAAGGGGCTGATCGTCGAATCGCCGATCCGCGATGCGGTGGCCGCGATCTCGGTGGGCATCGTCGACGGCACGCCGCTGCTCGACCTGGAGTACATCGAGGACTCGGCCTGCGACACCGACATGAATGTCGTGATGACCGCCGCCGGCGGCTTCGTCGAGGTGCAGGGCACGGCCGAGGGCGCCGCCTTCTCGCGCAGCGAGATGGACGCGCTGCTGGGCCTGGCCGACAAGGGCATCCGCGAACTGGCGGCCGCGCAGCGGGCCGCGCTGGCGGGTTGAACGGCATGAGGCTGGTCCTCGCGTCGAACAACGCGAAGAAGCTCGGCGAGCTGCAGGCGCTGTTCGCGCCGCTGGCGATCGAGCTGGTCACGCAGGGCTCGCTCGGCATTCCGGAGGCCGAGGAGCCGTACCTCACCTTCGTCGAGAACGCGCTGACGAAGGCGCGGCATGCCGCGCGCGCGGCCGGTGCCGCGGCGATCGCCGACGATTCCGGGCTGTGCGTCGATGCGCTGAAGGGCGCGCCGGGCGTGCTGTCGGCGCGCTATGCGACCTTGTTCGGCCAGCCGAAGAGCGATGCGGACAACAACCGCGTGCTGCTCGAGAGGATGGCCGGCCACGCCGAGCGACGTGCGCGCTTCATCAGCGTGCTGGTCGCCGTGCGCTCGGCCGACGACCCGGAGCCGTTGATCGCGCTGGGCCGCTGGGACGGCGAGCTGCTGCGCGAAGGCCGTGGCGAGGGCGGCTTCGGCTACGACCCGCTGCTGTTCATCCCGGCGCTGGGCCGCACGGTGGCCGAGCTGGATGCGGCGCAGAAGAACCGGCACAGCCACCGTGCGCTCGCGGCGGCGCAGATGCTGGGCCTGATGCGCGAGGTCTGGCACCTTGGCTGAGGTGATCCCCCTCTCCGCCGAGCCGGTGCCGCCGGCCGGCTCGGCCGCCGACATGGTGGCGCGCTACATGCGACCCGGCACGCTGCAGCTGCAGGCGCTGCCGCCGCTGTCGCTCTACGTGCACCTGCCGTGGTGCCTGCGCAAGTGCCCGTACTGCGATTTCAACTCGCACGAGAAGGCGGAGCACCTGCCCGAGGCGCGCTACCTCGACGCCCTGCGCGCCGACCTCGAGGCCGCGCTGCCCTTCGTCTGGGGCCGGCGCGTGCACAGCATCTTCATCGGCGGCGGCACGCCCAGCCTGTTCACGCCCGCCTCCATCGACCAGCTGCTGACCGACGTGCGGGCACGGCTGCCGCTGGAGGCGGGCTGCGAGGTGACGCTGGAGGCCAACCCCGGCACCTTCGAGCGCGACCGCTTCCGCGGCTACCGCGCGGCGGGCGTCACGCGGCTGTCGATCGGCGTGCAGAGCTTCGACGACGAGAAGCTGCGCGCGCTCGGGCGGGTGCATGACGCGGCGCAGGCGCGCGCCGCGGTGGCGGAGGCGCGCGAGGCTTTCGACACCTTCAACCTCGACCTGATGTATGCGCTGCCGGGGCAGACGCTGGCGCAGTTCGAGGCCGACCTGCAGCAGGCGCTGGATTTCCAGCCGCCGCATTTGTCGATCTACCACCTGACGATCGAGCCCAACACCTTCTTTGCCAAGCACCCGCCGGCGATTCCCGACGACGACCTGGCGTTCGACATGCTGGACCGCATCGTCGAGCGCACGGCGCAGGCCGGGCTCGGGCGCTACGAGGTCTCGGCCTTCGCGCGGCCGGGGCACCGCTGCGTGCACAACCAGAACTACTGGCAGTTCGGGGACTACCTCGGCATCGGGGCCGGGGCGCACAGCAAGCTGAGCTTCCCGAACCGGGTGGTGCGGCAGATCCGCTACCGCGACCCGGCGAAGTACATGGCCCAGGCCCTGGCCGGCGCGGCGATCGCGCAGGACGAGGAGGTGGCGCGCCGGCAGCTGCCGTTCGAGTTCATGCTGAACGCGCTGCGGCTCGTGGATGGGTTCGAGCTGCCGCGCTTCACCGAGCGCACCGGGCTGCCGTGGAGCGCGATCCGCGCGCCGCTCGAGCAGGGCGTCGCGCAGGGCCTGCTGGCGCAGGACGGCGTGTGGGTGCGGCCGACGCCGCGCGGCCTGGATTTCCTGAACGACCTGCAGTCGCTCTTCCTCGCCGATCAATAGACGGACGATCCCCGGATTGTCATCCGGGCTACAGGCTCGTCGCCCGGATGGAGCGAAGCGGAATCCGGGATGCCCGGCAGCGGGCGTCATTCCACGCCAGGCTGTTCCTTTTTCTTGCCCTTGAACAACTTCCCGATCATCGCCAGCCCGCCCGCGCCCGCCAGCAGGATCAGCTTCGCGAACTTCGCGAAGAACGCCGCGATCACCGCGAACAGCCCGAGCTTCTTCACCGCGACCCCCGCCACCAGCGCCGCGAGCCCGTACTCGGCCACCTTGTCGGTCTTCACGTCGAAGTCGTTGTAGCCCTTGCCGCTGTTGTAGTTCAGCGCCGACAGCAACTGGTTCGCCACCGGCTTGTCGGCCTCGATCGCCGCCCGCGAGGTGATCAGGTTCAGGGTGATGTAGCCCTGCCGGCCCAGGGCATAGGTGTTGTAGTTGATGCTTTGCTGCGCCTCGGTCTCGCCCGGCGAGCGCGCCGCCATCGACCACACCAGCCGGTGCGTCGCCGCGTCATAGGCCGGCTTCTGCACCCAGCCGACGACCTCCAGGTCGGGGAAGCCCCTGTCGCGCCGCTCCTTGTTGGCCGCCTCGGTGCCTTCCTTCAGGCTCTTGAACAGGTCGTCGACGTTCCAGTTCTTCGCGTCGTCGTCCTTGATGTAGCCCGAGGCCTCGAAGCTCGCCACCACCAGCCACTGGGCGTCGCCGCTCGACTGCACGAGCCCGATCAGCTGGTCGTCATCGCCGTTGCCCATCGCCTTCATCAGGCGCCCGGCCTGCGGCTGCGGGATGTATTCCATGCCGGCCGGCAGCTTCAGCACCGCCTGGTCGCGCAGCGCCACGTCGCTCGGCCCCTTGACCGTCACGGCGCGCGCCGCCGCGACCGCCGCCTCGGCCTCCTTCTGCCGATCCTCCGCCGTGCCCGCGTGCGCGAACGAGCATGCAGCGGCCATGACCGCCGCAGCGGTCCATTGAACGAACTTCATGAATCCTCCCGGTTGATGTGTGTCTGCGCGCCCTCACGCGCAGGCTCATCCTAGCAGGGCCTACCGCAGGGGCAGCGGCGGATGCTTCACCAGGTCCCGGGATTGCGCCAGCTCCTCGCGCAGCCACTCGCGCAGCGCCACCAGCGGCGGCCAGTCCTTCAGGTCGGGCGGATAGACCAGCCAGTAGGCGTAGGCCTCGTCATCCGCCAGCACCTGGGGCGACAGCCGCACCAGCTTGCCCTCGCAGATCGCGTCGGCGGCCAGCAGCTCGCGCGCCAGCGCCAGGCCCAGCCCCTGCTCGGCCGCCTGCAGCATCAGCCCGGCGTCGTTGAAGGCGGCCACCGGGTTGACGCGCACGCGCAGCCCGGCACCCTCGAACCAGCGTGTCCACAGGCTGCCGCTGCCGAGCAGCGGCTCGTCCGCCAGCGCCCTCGCATCGCGCCCCTGCAGCCGGTGCGCCGCATTCGGCGAGCC
>Ga0102593_1003042_pt1 | contig 11581 bp, 11 predicted proteins | sample AraplaCol_mMS_r2_2_FD_76862 | JGI IMG/M metagenome (GOLD analysis project Ga0102593, IMG submission 76862) | Arabidopsis root microbial communities from North Carolina, USA - plate scrape MF_Col_mMS_r2 (SPADES assembly) (version 2) | ecosystem: Host-associated > Plants > Roots > Endosphere...
ACTTGATCAGCCGGTAGTCGTCGGGGCTGCTGCTCACCACCACGCCGGGCAGGAACATGGGAAGCTGCACCGCCTTGATCGATGCGGCTTGCCGCAGCACGTTCTCGCGGGTGAGGTTGTCGCCGCTGGCGCGCAAGATGTCGACCATGAGCCGCGCGCTGGAGTACGCGTACACATGGGAGCCCAGTCGCAGGTCGGCTTCCGGCCGGTATTTCTTCATGAAGGCAAGCCACTCGCGGAACGCAGGATCGTTCTCCCACTGCGTGTCGTTGGGGTCCTTGGAATACGCGGTGGAGATCACGCCGACGGCCTTCTCGGGCCCAGCCGGATTGAACACCGCGCCGATCAGCGCGGCGCCCTGGGCCAGGTAGTGCGTCGGCTTCCAGCCGGTGTCGTGGACCCGGCGCAGCGTCTGGATCGCCGCCTTGGCGGTGCTGAAGCTCACCAGCACGTCCGCACCCGCGCCGCGCAACTGCACGATCTGCGAATCGACCGTGGGGTCGCTCACTTCATACGAAGCTTCCGCGACGATCATCGACTTGGCTCGGGCACCCAGCCCGTCCTTGAAGCCGCGCAGGTAGTCGCGCCCGTAATCGTCGTTCTGGTACAGGATGCCGATCTTCGCGTTGGGCTTTTGCTCCAGGATGTGCCGCGCATAGACGCGCGCTTCAGACGCATAGTCCGGATAGAAACTCATGCTCCATGGGTTCCGCCCGGGGTCGTTCCACTTCGAAGCGCCGGTCAGTAGCAGAAGGTGCGGAATCTTCTTGGCATTTGCATAGCGGTGCACCGCGGAATTGGTGGCGGTGCCGAACATGCCGTAGAGCAGCAGCACCTGATCCTGCTCCACCAGGCGCCGCACGCCCTCCACCGTTTTCGGCGGCGAGTAGCCGTCGTCCAGGCTGATGAAGTTGAGCTTGCGGCCGTTGACGCCGCCTTGGTCGTTGACCATGCGGAAGTAGGCCGCCTGCGTCTTGCCGACCTCGCCATAGATCGAGGCGGCGCCGCTGTACGCCATCGTCTGCCCGATGCGGATCTCGGTGTCCGAGGCGCCCGGATCGTATTTCTTCTGCGCGGCAGCGCTGCCGCATGCCAATGCCAGCATGGCTGCTGCCAGACTCAGGGCCAATTTCTTCATGGCTTGCTCCTCGCTAGAAAGCGGTTTTTCAAATGACGGACGCCTCCGGCCGCGCCGGTGGGCCAGAGCAGCACCAGCACGATCAGGATGGCGCCATAGACAGCCCAGGGCGCGGACTTGGAGACCTGCTCCGCCACCCGCGGCACGAACTGGATGAACAGCGCGCCGTAGACCGCGCCCTGAAGCGACGACAAGCCGCCGACCACGGCGCCGACCAGCAACGTGATCGACAGAAAGATCGAGAAGCTGTCGGGCGCCACGAACTGCACCACGATGGCCGACAGGGCGCCGCCGACACTGGTGCACAGCGCCGATACACCAAACGCGAGCGTCTTGATGCGTGCGTTGTCCACGCCCATGGCCTGGGCCGCGATCGGGTGGTCGCGCACCGCGACGATGTTCAGCCCGACGCTGCCGCGCAGCAGGTTGTGCACGACGGCGAACAGCGCGGCCGCCACGGCCAGGCAGAAGAAGTAAAGCCACTGGTCCGCATCCAGCGGCAGGCCGAACGGCGCCTCCGGCTTCATGAGCACCAAGCCCTGGGAGCCGCCGGTCCAGGTTTCCAGGCCTTTGTACTTCAGCAGCTGCGGCGTTGCCACGCCCAGCGCGAAAGTCGCCAAGGCCAGGTAGACGCCATCGAGCTTGAGGGCCGGCCTGCCGAACAGCCAGCCGAGCATTCCGCCCAGCAGCGCGGCGGCCGGCAGCGTCGCCCAGTAGGGCCAGCCGGCATGCTCCATCAACACCGCGGCTGTATAGGCGCCCAGCGCGAAGAACGCGCCATGACCGAGCGAGATCTGCCCGTTGAACCCGGTGAGCAGGTTCAGGCCGAGCAGGGCCACCGCGTACGTGATCACGAGCGTGGCCTCGAACACCGCATAGCTGGGCAGCAGAAACGGCAGCGCGCAGGCGATCGCGACAAGAAAGACGGCGGGAAAAAAGTGGCGCTGCATGTCAGACCCTCACCACGACGGCTTTGCCGAAAAGCCCGTTCGGCCGAGCCACCAGCACCGCGATGATCAGCACCAGGGCGACGGTGAGCTTGAGCTCGGCACCCACCACGTAGGTGCCGACCAGGTTTTCGAGCACACCGACGATGAACCCGCCGACGACCGCGCCCGGTGCGCTGCCGATGCCGCCGAGCACCGCCGCTGCGAAGGCATACACCAGCACGCCCGACATCATGTGGACGTCGAGAAAGACGACCGGTGCAATCATCATTCCGGCCACAGCGCCGATCGCGCCTGCGAGCCCCCAGCCCAGCGCCAGCATGCGATCGACCCGCACGCCGACGAGGCGGCTCGACACCGGGTTTTCGGCGGTCGCGCGCATCTGCAGCCCGAGCGGCGAATGGCGAAAGAACAGGTACACCACGAGGAGCATCGCGAGCGTCATGCCCACCGCGCCAAGCTGATGCGCGGAGACGAGTCCGCCGCCGGCGCCGGCTTCCGGAAAGGGGCTGGGAAAGGAGCGGATCGCATAGCCGAACAGCCAGCCGGAAATGCTGTGCAGGATGACCAGCAGTGCGACGAACACCACCACCGTCGACAGCACCGGCGCATGGCGCAGCCGCCGGATCAGCACGGCCTCGATCGCGGCCCCCAGGGCGAACGCGATCGCAACGGTGGCGCCGAAGGCCGCCCAGTAGGGCCACCCGGCCTCGATCAGCAGCGATGCGATGAAGGTGCAGAACATCGCCATCTCCCCCTGCGCGAAATTCACGTGGTGGGTGCTGCGGTACACCATCACCAGCGCCAGTGCCAGGCTGGCGTAGATCCCGCCGGTCGCCAGGCCCGCCGCAAGCTGCGGCAGCAATGTGTTCATGCGATGTCTCCTCCAAGATAGGCCGCGTGCACGGCCTCGTTGTTGCGCACGGCCGCCGCCGGCCCGTGCAGGACGATGCGGCCGGTTTCGAGCAGGTAGGCTGTGTCGGCCAGCTCCAGCGCGAGGCCGGCGTTCTGTTCGACCAGCAGGATCGCAACGCGCTGTTCGTCGCGAACGCGCCGCATGATGCGGAAGATGTCCTGCACCACGTTCGGCGCCAGGCCAAACGACGGTTCGTCCATCAGCAGCAGCCGGGGCCGCAGCATCAGGGCGCGCGCAATGGCGAGCATCTGCTGCTCGCCGCCGGACAGCGTGCCCGCCTGCTGATGGCGGCGCTCCTTCAGCCGGGGAAAGTATTCGTAGAGGCGCTCGAAGTCCTCGCGCACGCCGGCCTTGTCGGTCCGCGTGCATGCGCCCATGCGAAGGTTCTCCTCGGTGCTGAGGCCCGCGAACGTGCCGCGGCCATCCGGCACGTGGGCCACGCCCAGGCGCACGATGTCTTCCGTGGCGAAGCTGTCGATGCGCTGGCCGCCGAAGGTGACCCGGCCCTGCCGGCGCACCATGCCGCACAGTGCGCGCAGCGTCGTCGTTTTGCCCGCACCGTTGGCACCGAGCAGCGCGGTGACGCCTGCGGCAGGCACCTGCAGGTCGATGCCGAAGAGCACGCGGCTGTGGCCATAGCCGGCCTCGAGTCCGCGCGCGTCGAGCAGGACGTCGTCGCTCATTGCACGACCCTCCGTTCCATCGGCTCGCCCAGGTAGGCTTTCACCAGCTCGGGATCGCGCCGCACCTCGGCGGGCGGGCCCTCGGCGACCTTGCGTCCGAAATTCAGCGCCACGATGTTGTCCGACAAAGCCATCACGAGTCCCATGTGGTGTTCCACGAGCAGCACCGTCAGCGAGAAGCGCTCGCGCAGCGTGCGGATCAGGACGGCGAGCTCGTCGACCTCCTGGTGGTTCAGGCCGCAAGCCGGTTCATCCAGCAGCAGCAGGCTCGGCGACGAGGCCAGGGCGCGCGCGAGCTCCACGCGCTTCTGCGTGCCGAAAGGCAATTCGCCGGCGGGCACGTCGGCCACCTTGCCCAGCTGCAGCAGCTCGACCAACTCGTCGACGCGCGCCGCCTGCGCCAGCTCTTCGCGTGCAACCGCGGGCAGGCGCAGGGCATGTGCAAGCCAGCCGGTGCCGCGGCGGCAGGTGGTGCCGACGGCGATGTTCTGCCGCACCGTCAGCGTCCTGAACAGCGCCAGGTTCTGGAACGTGCGCCCGATGCCCAGGCCCGCCATCCGGTGCTGCGGCAGCGCACCGAGCGCCTGCCCCGCGAAACGGATCTCGCCCGAATGGTTGGCGTACAGGCGAGACAGGCAGTTGAAGAGGGTGGTCTTGCCCGCCCCGTTCGGTCCGATCAACCCGCAGATCTCACCGGTCGCGACATCGAAGGACACATGGTCCAGGGCCACCACGCCGCCGAAGCGCACCGAAACGTCCCGCACCTCGAGCAGGGGTTTGGGCTGCCGCCGTCCGCCGGAGATGCCGTAGATGCCGTACTTCATCGGTTCTCCTTCATCCACGGACCTGCGCGCGCAGCACGTTCTTGAGCACCTTGCCGGCACCCGACAGCGGCAGCTCGGGCACGAAGCTGAAGGCGCGCGGGCACTTGTAGCCGGCCAGCCGCTCACGGCACCACTCGCGCAGCACCTCGCCCTCGATGGGCGCCGAGTCTTGCCGCAGTACCAGCACCGCGTGCACGGCCTCGCCCCAGCGCACGTCGGGCACGCCGACCACCGCCGCATGCGCCACTGCCGGATGGCCTCGCAGCACGGTCTCGACCTCGCCGCCGTACACGTTCTCGCCACCGCTGATGATCATGTCCTTGAGGCGGTCCACGATGAAAAGATGGCCGCTTTCATCCATGCGGCCCGCATCGCCCGTGCGCAGCCATCCGTCGCGGAACACGGCTTGTGTCGCCTCCGGCTGGCGCCAGTAGCCGCGCATCACCATGGGCCCGCGCAGCACCACCTCGCCCACGGTCCCGCGCGGCAGCTCGCGGCCTTCTTCGTCGACGACGAGAATCTCGGAACCCAGGCCGGCGCGGCCCACGGAATGGACCAGCCCGCTCTCGCGAGCTCCGGCGCGGTGATTGGCCGGCGGGTTCATGCACACGGCGCCCGCGGTCTCGGTCATGCCGTAGGCCTGAAAGAATTCAGCTTGCGGCAACACATCCAAGGCGCGTGTCAGCAGGTCCGGCGGCATGGGCGCCGCGCCGAAGGCGACCCGCGTGAGACCCTGCACGCGCTCGCGCCGGAATTCGGGTGCGTCGAGCAGCGACTGCAGCATCGTGGGCACCGCGACGATGTCGCTCACGGCGTGGTGCTCGATCGCGTCCAGCACGCGATCGGGCTGGAACCGCGCCAGCGTGTTGCAGGTGCCGCCCACGACGATCTGCCCGATCAGCCGGCCCAGCCCAGCGACGTGGAACAGCGGCGCGACGAGCAGCGCCACCGAGTTCGGCGAATTCGGCAGCTCCGCCCCGCGCGCAACCGAAGCGGCCCAGAAGTTCGCGTGCGACAGCATCACCCCCTTGGCCCGGCCGGTCGTGCCGCCGGTGTAGAGGATGGCGGCGAGCGCGTCGCCGCCCGTGCGCGTATCGGGCAGCTCCGCGCATCCGCGCGCTTGTGCCGCAAAGGCGTCCAGCGTGAGCACCTGGGTCGCGCCCTGCGGCACGAGATGCATGAAGGATTCGTCGGCCAGCATCAGCACTGCGGCGCTGTCGGAGAGAGCATCGGCCAGTTCGGGCACGCTCCAGCGAATGTTGAGCGGGCAAGCGACGGCCCCGAGCCACCAGCAGGCCAGGAGCGCCTGGACCAGGCGGTCATCGTTGGGCGCGAGCAATGCGACGCGGTCGCCCGCGGCCACGCCGAGGCCCGTCAGCGCGGTAGCCTGCCGTGCCGTGCCTTGCAGCAGCTCGGCGAAGCTCAGGCGCCGCGGGGCGCCGTCGCCGAGATGGACCAATGCGTCCTTGCCGGGGTGGCGCTGGAGCGAGCGGTGCAATCCTTGGGTGAGGTACATGGGGGTCGGGTTTCAGAAGATGCTTGCAGCTTCGCGCCGAACCCCGCACAGGAATATCGGAAATGTGCAGGGCGGAGGATTGCGTGCAGGAACTGCGGTTTCCCCCATTGCCCATTCCTGCCATCGGTCCGAGAGTGCGGCATGCGCGTTTCCTCCCTGCCTTCCCGGATCGAATATGCCGGCCACCGCATCGCGGGCCTGCGCCTGGCGGACTGCCGGGACGTCGACCAGTCCAACGAACTTTCCGCCCGCCTGTTCGGCTCTGCACGCATGCGCCGGCTGCGCGCCGGTGGTGCGTTCCATTTCACGCACGACCACGTGCCCTTCGGTGCGGTGTCTTTCGACCGCATGAGCTGGGGTGCCCACACCGCGCTCGTCCCCAAGGCCGAAGCGCTGCCGGGCTATTACCTTGTCAACCTGCCCATCCGCGGCACGGCGCGTGTGCGGCAGGATTCGCACGTGCAGCCGCTGGCGCATGGCACCTGCGGCGTGTTCAGTCCCTTGCGCAGCTTCGAGATCGAGGCTTACGAGGGATTCGACCACCTCCTGGTGCGCATCGATGCCGCGTTCCTGGCGCGCGCATGGCAGGGGATTTCGGGCCGGCCGCTCACTGCGCCCCTGTTCTTCGACCCCGCCATGCCGGATTCACCGACCCTCGCGGCCAGCTGGATGTCCCTGGTGACTTTGGGCGAGAGCGTGGCAAGACTGCCCCTGGGCACTGCGGCGCGCGAGTATGCGCAATCGGCCTTGTCCGCCAGCGTGGCGTCGGTGCTGCTGACGCAGCACCCCCACAACCATCGCTTCATGCTGGAGTCCGACGCCAAGGCGGCTGCGCCCCGCGTGGTGCGGCTGGCCGAAGAGTTCATGCTGCAGCGGTTGCGTGAATCGGTGACGGCCGAAGAGGTCAGCACCGCCTGCGGCGTGTCGCGCCGCTCGCTGTTTGCCGCATTTCAGGCGCATCACGCCACAGGCCCGATTGCATGGCTGCGGCAGCGCCGCCTGGAAGCCGCACGCGCGTTGCTCGAGAGGCCCGCGCGCGGCGACTTGCGCGTGGCGGACGTGGCTCTGGAACTGGGCTTCTTCCATGTCGGTGAATTCGCGGCGGCCTACGGGCGCGCGTTCGGCGAATCGCCGTCCGTCACTTTGAGGCGTGCGCGCCTGGTCTAGCGGGCGCGGCACGCCAGCAGGCGAATCAGCCATGACGGCCGATGCGCTGACCAAGATCGTGCGGCTCGCAGCGCAAGCCGCGCCGGGCATCCTCGAACGCCTGCGCGCGAAGGCCATCGTGATCGACCGCCGGGGGATGCGGCAATGCGGCCCCGCCGTGCCGGTCGAGGCAACCGCGGCCGACGTTCGGTGTGAAAGCGGCGGCGCCGCGTCCGACACAGGGCCAGCCGCCGATGCCCGACCATCGCGATATGCCATTGCTTCGAAGCATCGCCGTCACGGTCACTGAAGACAAGGAGGGCGCCTACCGCTGGCGCCTGGTCGAGCTTGAAGAAGAGAGCTGGCGGGTGCTGCGCCAGCAGCCGCGATCCATGAAGACCTACAAGGCCGCGATGGCGGCCGGCCTGGTCGAGTTGCAGCAGATGATCGAAGACCTCGACGCGGGGCCGCGTGAAGATGAGTCCGAGGCCAAACCGAAAGCCGAACCCGAATCAGCACCCGCGGAAGGCAAGAAGAGCGGCGCGGCCTTCGGTTTCGGTTTCGGGTTGCCGAAGATCGGGTAGCTCCGCAGAGACCTTGCGCACTTCGCTGGATTTCTTGCCTGATCCTCTGGCGTAGCTCCTCTTTTGTGGATGGCTTTTGCCTGGCGCGTTAGAGTCTTCCGCGGAGGCTTAGAGCAACATGGCATCCAGACAACCTGACGCGACCGAGCAGTGCAACGCGCTGCAGGAAGCAATGGCGCGCATCATCGGCTCTCGCACCCCGGGCGCGGGCGACTTCGCAACGCCGATCACCGGGCTTGGCTTCTTCCGGCGCGACGCTCCCGCGCCGCCGGCCGCCTGCATGGTCGAGCCGAGCATTGTTCTCGTGGCGCAAGGCGCGAAGCAGATGTGGATCGGCGGCGAGGCATATCCCTACGACACCTCGCAATTCCTCGTCACCTCGTTGAACCTGCCCGCCAATTCGGAGGTGAGGGTGGCAAGCCCGCAGCAGCCTTGCCTCGGCCTGGTGCTGAAGCTCGACGTGCGCGTGGTGGCCGAGCTGATCGCCCAGGGCGGCATCCCGTCGCATCGCGATCGCTCGGCGGGCGCGGGCGTGGGTATCGGCACGGCAACGCCGGCGCTGCTGGCACCGATCGCGCGCCTGGTGGAGCTGCTGGAAGAGCCCGAAGCAATTCCCGTTCTCGCACCGATGATCCACCGCGAAATCCACTACCGGCTCCTGGGGAGCGACCAGGCCGGCAAGCTGCGGCAGATCGCCTCCGTGGACGGACAGGGCCATCGGATTGCAAGAGCCATCGACTGGCTCACGCTGAACTACGCTTTGCCGCTTCGCGTCGACGAACTCGCGATCCGCGTGCAGATGAGCACGCCCACCTTCCATCACCACTTTCGGCAGCTCACTGCGATGAGCCCGCTGCAGTACCAGAAGTGGCTGCGATTGAACGAGGCCAAGCGGCTGATGCTGAACGAGCATCTCGACGCGGCCAGTGCGGCCTTCAGGGTCGGCTACGAAAGTCCCTCCCAGTTCAGCCGCGAATACAGCCGCTTGTTCGGCGCACCGCCCAAGCGGGACATCGGCGTGTTGCGCGGCGGAGCCAGGGGCATCGACGCGCACGAGCAAGGGCTGCCGAATCTCGCTTGAGAACTTAGGTCCACAAGACCTTGCGAGCCCAGCGGATTGGGCAAGAAAACGAGCGGAATGCTCTACCAATCGGCGGGCGGCTCTAGAAAAATGGTGGACAGGGCGCCCGCTTTCACGCGGCGCTTGCCCTCCCCACGACTCGCCCGAACTTCGAACAACAGGAGCTGACATGGACAGTCCCACGACCCCCTTGATCTCGCGGCGCGACGCCCTCATCGTCGGTGCCGCCACCGCCGCGGCGGTTTCGTCTTCCGCGCCCGCTGCAGCGGCGCAGGCTGCGCCTTCTGCATCGGCATCTGCATCGGCCATACCGCGCGCAAAGCTGACACTGAACGTGAACGGCCAGGCTCACTCGCTCGAGCTCGACACGCGAACGACCTTGCTCGATGCGCTGCGCGAGCATCTGCATCTCGCCGGCACCAAGAAGGGCTGCGACCACGGCCAATGCGGCGCCTGCACGGTCATTGCGGACGGGAGGCGCATCAACGCCTGCCTGTCGCTCGCCGTGATGCACGACGGCGGGCAGGTCACCACCATCGAAGGACTCGGCACGCCGCAGAACATGCATCCGCTGCAGGCCGCCTTCGTCAAGCACGACGGCTATCAGTGCGGCTACTGCACGCCCGGGCAGATCTGCTCGGCGGTGGCCGTGCTCGACGAAATCAAGCGCGGCGTGCCGAGCCACGTGAGCGCCGATCTGACGGCGCGACCCCTGCTGTCGGCCGATGAGCTGCGCGAGCGCATGAGCGGCAACATTTGCCGCTGCGGCGCCTATTCCAACATCGTCGATGCCATCACCGAGGTGGCGGGGAGCCGGACATGAAGCCGTTCACCTACGAGCGCGCGCAGTCGCCTGCGCAGGCTGCGGCAGCGGTCGCGCGCAGCCCGGGCGCCAAGTTCATTGCCGGCGGCACCAACCTGCTGGACCTGATGAAGCTGCAGATCGAAGCACCCACGCACTTGGTCGACGTGAACGGCCTGGCGCTGGACAAGATCGAACCCACGTCCGAAGGCGGCTTGCGCATCGGCGCCATGGTGCGCAACACCGACCTGGCCGCCGACGAGCGCGTGCGCCGCGACTACGGCGTGCTCTCGCGCGCACTGCTGGCGGGCGCTTCGGGCCAGTTGCGCAACAAGGCGACGACGGCGGGCAACCTGCTGCAGCGCACGCGCTGTCCCTACTTCTATGACACCGACCAGCCCTGCAACAAGCGCCAGCCCGGCAGCGGCTGCAGTGCCATCGGCGGAGTTACCCGCCAGCATGCGGTGATCGGCACGAGCAAGGCCTGCATTGCGACGCATCCGAGCGACATGGCGGTGGCGATGCGCGTGCTCGACGCGGCGGTCGAGACGGTGCGCCCCGACGGCCGCACGCGCGTGATCCCGATCGCCGATTTCCATCGTCTGCCGGGCGACACGCCGCACCTCGAGACCGCGCTGGAGCGGGACGAGCTGATCACCAGTGTCACGCTGCCAAGGCCGATTAGCGGCACGCAGATCTACCGCAAGGTACGAGACCGCGCCTCCTATGCCTTTGCGCTCGTTTCCGTTGCCGCGATCGTGCAGCGCGATGGCTCGGGCCGCGTGGCGCTGGGCGGCGTGGCGCACAAGCCGTGGCGCGTCGAGGCTGCGGAAGCCGCGATGCCGCAGGGCGCGAAGGCCGTGGCCGCACAGCTGCTGGCCGGCGCCCAGCCGACGCACGAGAACGCATTCAAGCTGCCACTGGCCGAGCGCGCGCTGGCCGCTGCCCTGGTGCAAGCGAGGAGCTGAACATCATGAAATTCGACACACCCGCCACCACCAACCCCATCGACCAGCTCAAGATCATCGGCAAGCCCACGGACCGGATCGATGGGCCGCTGAAGACCACCGGCACCGCACGCTACGCCTACGAACGCCACACCGAAGTGCCCAACGCCGCCTATGGCTATGTGGTGGGCGCCGGCATCGCCAAGGGCCGCATCGCCTCGATGGACCTGAATGCCGCGCGTGCGGCGCCGGGGGTGCTGGCCATCGTCACTGCGCGCAATGCCGGCAAGCTTGCCAAGGGCGACTTCAACACCGCCAAGCTGCTGGGCGGGCCCGAGATCGACCACTATCACCAGGCGGTCGCGATCGTCGTGGCCCAGACTTTCGAACAGGCGCGCGCCGCGGCGCAGCTGGTGCGCATCGCGTACACGCGCGCACCGGCCCGCTTCGACCTGGCCGCCGAAAAGGATGCGGCGCAGCTGCCCAAGCCCAATCCGTTTTCCGGTGAGCCGGAAACAAAGACGGGAGATTTCTCCGGCGCGTTCGCGGCGGCCCCCGTGCAGATCGATGCGACCTACACCACGCCCGACGAGTCGCACGCGATGATGGAACCGCATGCGTCCATCGCCCAGTGGAAGGGCGACAAGCTCACCATCTGGACATCGAACCAGATGATCGCCTGGGGCGTCGGCGACGTGGCCAAGACACTGGGCATTCCCAAGGCCAACGTCCGCCTGGTCTCGCCCTTCATCGGCGGCGGCTTTGGCGGCAAGCTGTTCGTGCGTGCGGACGCAGTGCTTGCTGCGCTGGGTGCACGCGCGGCCAAGCGGCCCGTGAAAGTGGCATTGCAGCGGCCCTTGATGATGAACAACACCACGCACCGGCCCGCGACCATCCAGCGCATCCGCATCGGCGCCGCGAAGGACGGGAAGATCGCCGCCATCACGCACGAAGGCTGGTCCGGCGACCTGCCGGGCGGACAGGCAGAGACGGCGGT
>Ga0102593_1003044_pt1 | contig 11579 bp, 10 predicted proteins | sample AraplaCol_mMS_r2_2_FD_76862 | JGI IMG/M metagenome (GOLD analysis project Ga0102593, IMG submission 76862) | Arabidopsis root microbial communities from North Carolina, USA - plate scrape MF_Col_mMS_r2 (SPADES assembly) (version 2) | ecosystem: Host-associated > Plants > Roots > Endosphere...
ACGAAGATATCGGCGCCGCCCCGGTCCGGCTTGATGAAGCCGAAGCCTTTGTCGGTATTGAAGAATTTTACAGTGCCAGTCTCTGCCATGCGTCAGGTCCTTTTCTCTCCGCCCGCCATCCACACGGGCAGCATCATAGCATTGCCTCCTTGCGGGAGGCGTTGGCAGGCAATTCTTGAAATGTGAGAAAAAGGTCCCCTCTACCTCGGCCTGCTCCAGACAGGACTTTCGCCCGCCATAATCGAAACCGGCTGACCGGGATAATTGGCGTTCCCGGCGCGCAAATACTTTAGGACTTCCCATGCTCGCAAAATGCCCGAACGCGCTGAGAGTGCTGCGTTAAACGAATTTTGGCAAGTAAAAGTTTTTTTCCGTGTCGTTCGAGGCACACCTGCCCGGATATCCAATTTGCGCAAAAACGCAAAATTTCCTTCGCCGATAGGGAATGATTAACGTTTTACATCGTCTGCAATATAAGTTTCGAGCAGATTTTCCCAAAAATGCAACGTGAACGCGTCTTGCCGCTCTCGTTAATTTTTTTTCGGATTCGCCAATCGCCCATATTTGGACGCGTGTTCAGACGGCTGGCAAGCGTCGCCGGGCAAATCCGGGCACGAGTTCGACCACAAGCATAGCGATAAACAGGAGCGCGCAACCTGCATAACCCGTCGCCGGCATCGTCTCCCCGAGCACAAGGGCCGCAAGCGACGAGCCGAAAAGCGCTTCGGAGGAGAGGAAGATCGCGGCCTGCGAGGGCGTCGTGTAACGCTGGGCGATCACCTGCAGCACGAAGGCCAAGCCCGAGGAGAAAATGCCGACATAGAGAATCTGAGGTCCTGCGGCCCATATTGCCGACAGCGTGATCGGTTCAAAGGCTGCGGCAATGGCGAGCGCGCAGACCGCGGTGACGGCGAATTGCGTGGCCGAGAGTGCAAGCGGCCTTCCGGTCGCAGAAACGGTCGTGCCGGCAAGGGTGATCTGGATTGCCCAGAAGACGGCGCAGGCGACTGTCAGGAGATCGCCTGAGGTGAGGGCCGAGAGATGACCGCCGGAGAGGAGATAGATGCCGGCGACGGCCATCAGCGCGCCCGGCCAGATGATCCAATGCGGGGCACGGCGCAGGAAGAACACGGCGATCAGCGGCACGAAGACCACATAGAGACCGGTGATGAAGCTGGAATTCGTCACCGTGGTCGTCTGCAGCCCGACCTGCTGTGTGGCTGCGCCGCTGAAAAGGGCAAGGCCGGTGAGGATATAGAGTTTCGCATGGCGGGCGCTTGTCTTCGCCTTGGCTTTGCGCGCTTCGAAAACGACGAAGGGCAGCACGGCCAATGTGGCGACGGTAAAACGCAGAGCGATGAACCAGAAGGGGCCGATCGCCTTCATCGCCGTCGACTGGGCAACGAAGCCGCCGCCCCAGATGGCGGCTGCGAACAATAGCAGGAGGTTCGCCTGAGCGCGCGTCATGTCGTCCTCTATGGGGAAGGGTAGGCCGGAGCGGTTAGCAGTTGCATTTCCTCCAGGCAAGGGCAAAGACTTCTATCGGCGGAGATGACAGGATGGGACAGGAAGAAAGCCGGCCGGCCGGCGATACGGCTGCAACGTCCGGGACGGCTGGCTATTCAGGCAGGCCGCTCGCCAGCAAGCTCGGCCTTGGGCGCGGGCAGGCGGCTGCTCTTCTCGGCGTTCCCGAAACGATTGGCGATATCCATGGCTTCGATGGTTTTGCCTCGGTCGCCCTTGCGCTGCCGGAGACGCCTCGGCGGGCTTTCGACTACGTGCATCTGTTTGTGACCGAACGGGCAGCGCTGGAGGCTGTCGCGGTTAGGCTCTTCGGCGTTCTCAAACCGGATGGCATGCTCTGGATCTCCTGGCCAAAAAAGAGTTCGCGGGTGCCGACCGATGTCACCGAGGACGTGCTCCGGAAGATCCTCCTTCCGACCGGTCTTGTCGACGTCAAGGTCTGCGCCGTCGACGAAATCTGGTCCGGGCTGAAATTCGTTATCCGCAAGGAACTTCGCGGGACCTTGTGATCTTTCAGCCGTTGTTGGCCTCAGCGCGCGAAACTCTGAGCAGCGCGCCGTTATCCTCGTCCGTCACCATCAGCAGCGCGCCGTCGGGCGCGACGATGACATCGCGAATGCGGCCGTATTCGCCCTCGAACAGCCGCTCCTCGGCGACGAAGGCGCCGCTTTCGTCGCGCTGCATGCGCGATAGCAGCTGGAACTTCAGCGCCGCGACGATGAAATTGCCGTCCCATTCCGGAAACATGGCGCCGCGATAGACAGCGAGCGCACCGGGCGCGATCGACGGATCCCAGTAATGCAGCGGCTGTTCCAGTCCCTTCTTCGCTGTACCTTCTCCGATCTCGGCGCCGGAATAGTCGCGGCCGTAGGTGATGATCGGCCAGCCGTAATTCTTGCCCGCCTCGGGCTCATTGATCTCGTCGCCGCCGCGGGCGCCGTGTTCGACGGTATAAAGCTTGCCGTCCTTGCTATCGAAGGTGATACCCTGCGGGTTGCGGTGGCCTTTCGACCAGATTTCCGGCAGCGCTTTGCCGCCGTCCTTGAACGGATTGTCGGCCGGGATGCTGCCATCGGCATTGATGTGGATGATCGAGCCGGCATCGTCCCGCCAGTCCTGCGAGCGGTCGCGGTCGCCGCGGTCGCCGACGCTGATGAACAGCGAACCGTCACGGGCAATGGCGATGCGCGAGCCGTACTGGATATTGCCCGTGGTGAAGCGCTGCATGGTGAAAACAGGCGTCACCGCATCGAGTGCCTTCTCGTCGGCGGAAAGCGTGGCGGTGAAGGCCTCGGTGCCTGAGCCCTGTTTATTGGCGATGGCAGCGGTGAAATAGAGCTTTCTGGACGTCGCAAAGTCCGGAGCCAGCGCCACATCCATCAGGCCGCCCTGGCCGCGGGCGCTGACCTTGGGCACACCGCCGATCGGGCCGGAGACTTTGCCGTCGCGGACGATGCGCATCCGACCCGGCCGCTCGGTGACGAGGTAGGCGCCGTCGGGCAACACCTCGACCGCCCAGGGATGTTCGAGGCCGTCGGCAAGCTTGTCGACACGGACCGCCAGATCCTGCGTGTTGACGGTGTCGTCCGCACCGGCTGATAAGGCGCCGATCAGAAGCAGCGCTGCGGCGATTTGAAAGGCGGATATTCTGGTCATCTTGCTTCCCCGTCGTCTGTCACGCTGGAACGTGGAGCGGGCAGGGGAGAGCTTCAACCCTCATTCGATCCGATATAACGGCTTTGTGTTTACCGGTTGAACGGAACCTGTCACTTGCCCATCGACCAGTTCGGCTTCGAGGATATAGCGCAACGGCCCGCGTTCGGTCGCATCGAAGGGCCAGCAGGTGGTCAGCACCAGATGGCGGCCGTTGGAGGCGGGATCGATGCCGCTGGCATCCCAGGGGGCGATACGGCCTTCGCCGGCCTTGAAGGTCAGGACCTTGCCGTCACGACGGGTGACCTCGATGGTGTCGCCGGGCTTTATATATTGCAGCCAGCGAAAATGCGTGTCGCGATGGGCGGCGATAACCGCGGTGCCTTCATCGCCTGGCTGCGGCGTGTTGGCGAGCCAGGCAGGACCAAAGGCGAGAGCTTCGCCGGAAGCGCCGGAAAGCACGATCGCCTCCTTGCCGAGGCGCGGTGCGCGCACCTTGGCTTCCGTAGTGAAATCAGCCCAAGGCCAGGGTTTCGTCGCTTCGCCCCTGAGTTCGGCAGCGAAGGCGCGTTTCAGCAGAACCTGGGAAAGCTCCGCCTTCACCTTCAGCAGGAAACCGTCGCCGATCAGCGCCAAGCCGTAAAGGGCAAGGCCGGCGATACCGACGGCGATCGCTTTTTCGATCGGGGAAAGACGCCAGAGGAAGAAGCCTTTCCTCTGGCGCACCTTGGGCCTGTCGTGGGCCGTGGCGGCCGCCATGGCGAGTTCCAGATAGGTCGGAAGCGGCTCGAATTCGGCCGCTTCCTCGTTCCGGCTTGCTGCTAGCCTAGAGACCATTTGGCTTGGCTCCCACCGCGATCAACCGCTTGATGCGCCGGCGCCAGACGGCCAGCCCGCTTGCCGCCGTCAGCGCCAGGAGCAGCATGGTAAGCCCGCGGATGATCTGCTCGTCGGCGCGCGTCGCCGTCTGCGGCAGGTTCACGGTCGAGCTCTTCTGCGCGATCAGGGTGGCGGCCTTAGCGGTCGGGGCCGCGGCCATCATGTTGGCGAGCTCAGGCGATGCGGCGAGATCCGGTGTTTCGACCACGGCCTGTTGCGGTCCGGCGTTTGCTGCAGGGGTGGCTGCGCCATGACGTTCTCCGCCACCGGAAGGAACAACGTTTTCGCCGAAGACCTTATCGAAATCCCAACCCTCAGGCAGGTTCAGCGGCAGCTTTGCTGAGCCGAGCGGTTCGCTTGCCGGTCGCGACGGCGTGACGTCGACGGCGACCAGGCTGGTGAGGCGGGAGACGAGATGGTGGGCGAGCGCCACCGTCTCGATATCCTTGTCGAGCGCGGCCGGATTCTGACGCTCATAGGCGCGGGCTTCGAAATCATCGATCTTACGCCGCGCCCAGAGCTTGGAGACGCCGTTGCCGTCGGCGGCATTGGCGATATCCATTTGGACGCGCCAGGGCTGGTCGCCCGTCTTGCCGATGATTTCAAGCTTGCCGGCGGGCTTATCCCCCGGCAGTTCCGCTGTGAGAACGACAGGCTCGCCGCTATAAAGGTCCGGCATCGGGTTCGGCGTGATATCCTCGGCCGCGATGCCTTCGAAATTTGCGGCGATATCGATCATGGCGGGGTTCTGCAGCTTGGCGAAAAGCTCGCCCATGCGGCTTGCCACCTGATCGGTCGAGCCGATCTGAGTGAAGGTGCCACGGCCGATTTCGGCGGCCTTGGACATGAAATAGGTGTTCGGGGCCGAGCCGATCCCGACGGTGAAGACGCGGGCATCGCCGCGGCTTGCGGTGATTTCCTGGAAGAGCTGCTGTTCGTTGCCAATCGCACCATCGGTCAGGAACACGACCTGCCGCAGCGCTCCGGTTGCAACCGGTCCCTGATTGCGCAGCGCATCCTCGAGTGCGGGCAGCATTTCGGTGCCGCCGTCGGCGGTCAGGCCCCTGACGTAGGCGATCGCCTTTTCGCGGTTATCCGGGGTGGCGGCGACCAGGCCCTTGAAATAGTCGGTCATCGTGTCGTCGAAACGGACGACGTTGAAGCGGTCGTCGGGGTTCAGCCTGGAAATGGCAAGCGCCAGGCTCTGCCTTGCCTGCTCGATCGACGGCCCGGACATGGAGCCGGAATTGTCGATGACGAAGACCACTTCACGTTTGGCTGGCGGCGCTGCCGCATCCGGCGCCGTCGGCGGGGTGACGAAGGCGAGCAGATAGGTCTTACCATCAATCACTTCGCGGAAGAGTCCGGCGCTCGGCAGTTTGCCGGGCGCGGCCTGCCAGGTCAGTTCGAAATCCTTGTCGGCGGGGACGGCGTCCCCCTTCAGGCTGATCGTTCTCGTCTGGTCGCCGTCCTGGTGGATATCGACCTCGTGGAAGGAGGATTTGACCTCGCCGAGCCGAAAACCGGCCTTGAGGTCGACGGTCAGCGAAACCGGGTTGATCTTGGCATTGTCGCGCGGATCAAGCACCGGGGCTTCGATCTTATCCCGGTTTCCCACCGGGTCGCGCGGCGTGGCGAAACCGGCGCCGTTGTTGAACTCGACGGTCTGGACGATCGGCGCAGGATTGTAGCGCGGGGCGACGACCATCGGGAAGCGCAGCGAGAACTCGCCGCCCGACTGGTGGACGGTTTGCTGATATTCGATCTGCACGACGATCTCTTCCCCGGGCCCGATATTGGCGACCTGGTTGGTGAAGATGTTCGGCCGCTGCTGTTCGAGCAGCGCCGTCTTCTTGCCCTCCGCCTTGGCCTGCTCGTAGATCTCGCGGGCTTCCTGGCGCGGCTTGATCTGGCCTTCGATGAAGCGTTCGCCGATCTGCATCTTCAGCGCATCGACGGCGGAATTGTCCGGCAGTGGGAAGACGTAGGTGCCCTCGACCCAGCCCTTGCTCGGGTTCTGGAAACGCTGCGTCACCTTCACCCTCGCGATCGGGCCGGAGACATCGATCGCGACGTCGCTCTTCAGCCGCGGCGCTTCGACGTAGAAGCCCGGCTCCTTCGAAGGAAACAGCAGCGAACCGCTGTTGACGTCGTTCGGCCGCACCAGTGCTGCAAGCTGGCTGGGCGCCTGCTGCGTCTCGGCGCGAGCGGCGGAGACAAGCCCCAGCATTGCCGTGACACAGGCGACAAAGGCGGTGGCGGCGACAAGAAATGAAATGGAAATCCGGCGCGCACGTATGCGCCCTATGGCATATTCGTCTTCCAGAAACATTGGCATACCCTCAATAACCAATTTTGGATAAGTCAATGATGCGGCTTCGATCTCGGCGCGCTCGCGACCGAATTACGGCGCGGCCCGGCATTTGTTGCGGCTTATTCGTGGCGGCGATGAAATCCTGCGATCTCTCTGATTTCAAAAAGACATAGGTGAGGAAAAACGCGATCATCGCAACCGCGAAGGTACCGGACGCTGTGGAGATGTCGCCGACCGTCCGCCGCTGTCTTTGTGACAACAACCCTCGCTGATCGGCATGATGACGAAGGTCAGGTCGCGCCAGTTGCCGGCGATAATCCTGATCTTCTCGACATGCCCGCGAATGACTTCGAGGAAACGGAGAACCACAATGGTCTCAGATCTCAGTGCAAGAGTTGCGCCGCGCACTTCAACTGCTGTCCGAAGCGCCGGCAAACTGGGGGGCGGTGCGGCAAAAGGATCAATAAGAATCATTGCCCCCATCACGCCTTTACGCTTGAAATGCCGTCATACATTGGACATAGAGCTAACCGCAGAACTCCGGTCGCGGCTTTCTGCCCGTATCAACCATTAGGACCGATATCATGGCCTTCCTTGCCGATGCTCTTTCCCGTGTGAAGCCTTCAGCCACCATCGCCGTTTCCCAGAAAGCGCGTGAGCTGAAAGCAAAAGGACGTGACGTCATTGGCCTCGGCGCAGGCGAGCCGGATTTCGATACGCCGGAGAATATCAAGACGGCCGCCATCGAGGCGATCAACCGCGGCGAGACCAAGTACACGCCGGTTTCCGGCATTCCCGAACTGCGCAAGGCGATCGCCGCCAAATTCAAGCGCGAAAACGGCCTGGAGTATTCCTGGGAGCAGACAATCGTCGGCACCGGCGGCAAGCAGATCCTGTTCAACGCCTTCATGGCGACGCTGAACCCCGGCGATGAAGTCGTCGTCCCCGCACCTTACTGGGTTTCCTACCCTGAGATGGTGGCGCTGTGCGGCGGCACGCCGGTTTTCGTTTCCGCGACCCAGGAGCATAATTTCAAGCTCCAGGCCGCCGATTTGGAAAAGGCGATCACGCCGAAAACCAAGTGGTTCATCTTCAACTCGCCGTCCAACCCGACGGGTGCGGCCTATACGCATGCCGAGCTGAAGGCATTGACAGACGTGCTGATGAAGCATCCGCATGTCTGGGTGCTGACCGACGATATGTACGAGCACCTGACCTATGGCGACTTCAAGTTCGTTACGCCCGTCGAAGTCGAGCCGAAGCTCTATGACCGCACACTGACGATGAACGGCGTTTCCAAGGCGTATGCGATGACCGGTTGGCGTATCGGCTATGCCGCAGGCCCGATCCAGCTCATCAAGGCGATGGACATGATCCAGGGCCAGCAGACCTCAGGCGCGACGTCGATTGCCCAGTGGGCCGCCGTCGAAGCGCTGAACGGCACGCAGGACTTCATTCCTGAGAACAAGAAGATCTTCGAAGGCCGCCGCGATCTCGTCGTTTCCATGCTGAACCAGGCCAAGGGCATCGTTTGCCCGGTGCCGGAAGGCGCCTTCTACGTCTATCCCTCCTGCAAGGGCTTGATCGGCAAAACCGCACCCTCCGGCAAAGTCATCGAGACGGATGAGGATTTCGTTTCCGAGCTTCTGGAATCGGAAGGCGTCGCCGTCGTTCATGGCTCGGCCTTCGGCCTCGGCCCTAATTTCCGCATCTCCTATGCGACGTCGGAAGATCTTCTCGAGGAAGCCTGCCGCCGCATCCAGCGTTTTTGCGCCGCCTGCAAGTAAGCGGACTGCGATAGTATCGATCGAAGGCCTGCCGGCGACGGCGGGCCTTTTGCTTGTGGCGACGTTGACGATGTGGCTGCATGTAGCTACATTTGTGGCATGAAGACCGTTTCGATCCGCGACGCGAAGAACCGCCTGACCGAGCTTGCCCGCGAGGTCGAGGAAGGCGAGACCATCGTCGTGACGCGCAACGGCCGCCCGGTCTTCGATCTTGTACCGCATCAGAAGCGCGGCGGCTTGGACCTGGAAGCCGGTCAGGCTTATCTGCGTGCGCGGGGCATCACCAATCCTGTACCGTTCATCGCGGATGATTTTGATGATCCGCTGCCGGAGGATTTTCTCCTGAAACCTTTGCCGTAGCGATGAGGCTTCTCCTCGATACCCATATCGTTCTCGCGATCCTGCGCAAGGACGTGGGACAACGGTTCCCAGAGATCGCGGCGCTGCTTGGTGATAGCAAGACCGAGGGCTTCGTCAGCGTCGCAAGTCTCTGGGAAACGGCGATCAAGGCTCGTCTGGGAAAGCTGGATACTGGCATGCCGCTTGAAGACATCGCGCGGTCTCTTGAAGAAATAGGGCTGATATTATTGCGGATCGAAATTCAGCACGTCATCACCGCCGCCGACCCAGAGCCGGACACGCGCGATCCCTTCGACCGATTGCTGCTGGCGCAATGCAAGGTCGAGGGCCTGCAACTTGCGACAGTCGACCGCCTGCTCGTCGATCATCCGCTGGCGCTGCGACTTTAGGCTCATGTCCCGATTCAAGGCCTTAGGGCGTTGATTCCGCTTTGCCTCGCAAGTCGTTGAATTCCGATTCAAAACGTGACGAGGAGCGACGGTTCGGCCGGTGATCTGCGGTTGCGGGCGGCCACCAAACCCACTAGATATCCGGCATCAAGTTTAAGTTGCCGCTTCGGGGGGCCGGGATTTTGCAGCAGAGTGCGGTGATCGTCTGTTCGGATGTCAACATGCTGCCGGCTGCCTGCTGCACGCTGCTTTCGGTCAAGCGCAATCTCGACGCTCCTGGCGTGGAGTTCCTGCTTCTCGGTATCGACCTCAAGCCGAACGAGATCGCCGAGGTCGGTAGTTTCGCGCAGTTGCACGACATGGCGATCACTGTGCTGCCCTATAATACCCCGGATACGGCAAAGCAGGCCCGGGGCCGCTGGTCGGGCGCGACACTGGCGCGGCTCTACATGGATCTGCATATTCCCGATCATATCGAGCGCCTGCTTTACCTTGATGCCGACGTGCTCGCGGTGGCGCCCGTCGACGAACTCTTTACCAGGGATCTCCGAGGCAAGGCGCTTGCCGCGGTCGACGATTATGTCATGGCCTTCCCAGAGAAAGCCGGCGCACGGCAGCGCAAGATCGGTATGGGCGAGGGCGGACGCTATTTCAATGCCGGCGTATTGCTGTTTGACTGGTCGGCCTGCCGCGCGAAGGGGCTTTTCGCCAGAACCCGGGAGATCTTCGAGGAGCGGTCGCATCTGTTCGAAAACAACGACCAGGATGCGCTGAACGTCAGTTTCGACGGCGACTGGCTGGTGCTCGATCCGCGCTGGAACACGCAGACGGGGCTTTTGCCTTTCGTCGATCGGCCGGCCATCTTTCACTTTACCGGCCGCAAGAAACCGTGGCAGGCGACCGTTTCCTGGGTGCATCGGCGGATGGCCAGGCAGTATGTCGAGGATCTCCGCAACACGCCCTGGGCGTCCTTCTGCAGGCAGCCGTCGGCTGCGGGCCGGATCGGCGGATTCGTCTTGCATATGGGAAAGCAGATCGGCGGGCTGGCGCGGCTTGCACGGATGCGCGCCTATTTCAGCAACAGCTAGCAAGGCGCGTCCTTGGAAAGTGCATGTGAGCCGATATGGAATCGATCCCCAGTGATACGCAGAGGCTAGCCGCCGCCGATAGCGGCTTCAATTTCCTGACGCCGGACGCGTGGAAGGCGCTGCTGTCGCGCTATTCCCACATCGTGCTGGTGGCAAACAGCGAGGCTGTCGATTTGGAGCGGCTGCGAAGCGAGCTGCCGGAGACGACGCTCTACGTCTTCTTCAACAACGTCTACAAGGTGCTCGACGAACCCTTCGCCGGACATGCGGTGCTGGTCGCCCGCAGCGGTGTGATGGGCGCCAATATCGTTCACCGGCGCGAGGTGGCGGATGTCTTGCGCTTCTTTGCCGGCGATGATTTTCTGGGTGTGGTCAACATCCGCGTTTCCCCCGAGGAGAACTTCAGCGAGGAGAGCCGCTTCAACGGCACTCGCGCCCGCCACCTCGATCTGACGCAAATGATCGGAGATCTCTATCCGGCAGGCAAGATCGCGACGAGCGGCTTTGCGATGGCGCTCTGGCTCGCCGATCTGCAGCTGCCGGGCAAGATCCTGCTTGCCGGCTTTTCGGCAAAGAGAAGCGAGAAGTGGAAGGTCTTCGACGTACACGATTGGACGTTCGAGCAAATCTTCCTGCGTCTTTTTGCCAGGATGGGCACGATCTCGATGATGGGCGGCGTCGATGCCAGCCCCTATGCGGCGCTCGCCAAACGCTTTCCGCAGGTGCCGCCGGTCGAAATCGCGATGACGGCGGCCGAAGTCCTGTCTGAGCGGCTTCACAATGCGAACAGCCAGATCGACAGGCTGATGTCCGTCACCAAATCCATCCGCGCCGTCGAAAACTTCTTCCGGCGCTTCAAACCGAAAACCCGTAAAGAGCGCTTCCTCGAAAAGTCGAAGGATTGACCGACACAGGACCTCGCCGACGGGCGTGACCTGCCGAGCGCGTGACCGCTGTCTCAAAGCCCCAGTGCCGTCAGCATGACGAAGGTGGCAAAGAGGATGAAGTGCGTCATGCCTTCGATGGCGTTGGTCTCGCCGTCATTGAGGTTGATCGCTGCGGCAATCAGCGTGATCGTCACCATCACCGTCTGCACCGGGGTCATCGCCATGATGAAGGGCTGGCCGGTATAGAGCGCGATCGCCTCCATGACCGGCACCGTCAGGATCACGGTCGAAAGCGAGGCGCCCATGGCGATGTTGACCGTCGCCTGCATGCGGTTTCTGAGCGCTGCCCTCAAGGCGGTCAGGATCTCGGGGGCAGCTGAAATCGCGGCGACGACGACGGCGGTGACGGCGATCGGCGCGCCGCTGTCGCGCAAACCCTCGGTCATCAAGGCCGACATGAACTCGGCCAGCAGGCCGATGATGACGACGCCGACGAGAATGGTGGCGATCGATATCGCGGCCGGTTCGTCAGCGCCGTGCGCATCCGAAGCCCCTTTCTTCCGTTCGGAGCGCGGGTAGCTGTAGCTGAAGAAATAGCTGTGCTGGCCGACCTGCATGCGCAGGAAGAGGCCGTAGAGCGCAATCATCGCGACGATGGTGAAGGCGGAATAATATTGCCATTTGTCGCGGGGCACGAA
>Ga0102593_1003052_pt1 | contig 11533 bp, 10 predicted proteins | sample AraplaCol_mMS_r2_2_FD_76862 | JGI IMG/M metagenome (GOLD analysis project Ga0102593, IMG submission 76862) | Arabidopsis root microbial communities from North Carolina, USA - plate scrape MF_Col_mMS_r2 (SPADES assembly) (version 2) | ecosystem: Host-associated > Plants > Roots > Endosphere...
AACGCCGAACACGGTGATGCGCGGCTTCAGCTCTGTGATGTCAGGCTTTTGCAGCTTGATGGTCATGGTACCTGTTCCTTCTCTCTCTGGCCGCATCGCCACGCCGGCCAATTACTCAATTTCAGAAACTTTCCTTCAGCCACTGGCCCATGCGGGCTATGCGGCTGTTATTTCCTCCAAGCGACATGAGCAGACCGCTCTGTGACGCATGTGTCTCCATGTCCGCGACCTGCGGATAAATCATCAGGCCGACGGCCGTCGAAAAGGCCGGACCCTTGGCAGCCGTCGGCAGCCCCGAGACGCCCATCGGACGGCCGATGCGGACGTTGCGGGCAAGGATGCGCCGCGCCACGTCGGCAAGGCCGGTCAACTGGCTCGCCCCGCCGGTCAGCACGACACGCTTGCCGACGATCGGGCTGAAGCCTGAGCGCTGGATACGGTCGCGGATCAGTTCCATCGTCTCCTCGATTCGGGCCGACACGATGCGCGAAACCAGTGCCCGCGGCACCTGCGACGGCTGGTCGCGATCGTCCTCGCCGATCGGCGGGATCGAGATCAGCTCGCGCTCGTCGGAGGAATTCGAAAGCGCCGAGGCATGCACGACCTTCAGCCGCTCCGCATCCTCGATGCGGGTCGAAAGGCCGCGCGCCAGATCGGTGGTGACGTGATGGCCGCCGAGGCCGACGGCGTCCGTATGAACGAGCTTGCCCTCGGCAAAGACCGAGATCGTCGTCGTGCCGCCGCCCATGTCGATCGCCGCGCAGCCGAGTTCGACCTCGTCGTCGACGAGAGCTGCAAGACCCGATGCATAGGGCGTGGCGACGATGCCCTCGACCGACAGATGCGCACGATTGACGCTGAGTTCGAGGTTCTTCAGCGCCGAGCGCTCCGCCGTCACCACATGCATGTCGACGCCGAGCGCATCGCCATACATCGCCAGCGGATCGCGGATGCCGCGCTCGCCGTCGAGCGAGAAGCCGGTCGCCAGCGAATGCAGCACCGAACGGTCCTGGCGTAGCGACTGCTGGCAAGCGGCCGACAGCACCTTCTTCAGATCGTTGAGCTCTACTTCCTGGCCGCCCAGATCGATCGTCGCAGTGTAGATGTCGCTGCCGAGCCGGCCAGCCGTCAGGTTGACGATCAGGCTCTCGACGGTCAATCCTGCCATGCGCTCCGCCGCGTCGACCGCAAGGCGGATGACGCCTTCCAGCGCGTCGAGATCGGCAATGACGCCGGTCTTGATGCCGCGGGAACGCTGGTGGCCGATGCCGATGATTTCGATATTGTGCGTGCGGCCCGGCAGGATCTGGCTTTCCTCGCGCGGCGTCAGCCGGCCGATCATGCAGACGACCTTGGTCGAGCCGATGTCGAGCACCGAAACGACATGTGACCGCTTCGACGAAAGCGGCTTCAGGCGCGGCAATCCGAAATGGGATGAACCGAACAAGCTCATATATTCTGCCCCGCCTTCTTCAATTCTTTGGTACGCTCCGTCACTGCCGTCTGCCTGCGGACCGCCGCCTCCGGCGTCAGCTGGATCGCGGTTCTGTCGGACAGCCTGAGATCGACTGCGGCAATGTCCCGCTCCAGGAGCTGGTGCTCCTTGTCGAACTTCGAAAGCGTCGCCAGTGCCTGGTCGATGCCATCTTCCGGCAGCTTGACGACGACGCCATTGTCCATGTGCAGGTCCCAGCGACGGCCTGATATCCAGACATAGGCCTTCACGCGGGCCTTCACGTCGGGCCACTTCGAGAAGGCGTCGTCGAGCGAAGCCGCCGCCGTTTCGGCATCGCGGCCGACGACGAGCGGCAGCGCCGAAAACTTGTTGTCGCGCAGCGGTGCAATGACGCTGCCGTTCTTCTCGATCAGGGAAAGCTCCTGCCCGTGCTGCCAGATCGCATAGGCCTGGCGCTCCTTGAGCTTCACCTCGATCGTTTTCGGATAGATCTTGCGGACCTCGACACTTTCGACCCAGGGAAGATGCGCGATCTTCCGGCGGGCGGCATCGACGTCGAGGGCCACCAGCGAGGTCGTGCCGTCAAGGCCGATCAGCTGCAGGATCTCGATTTCGGAGGTCTCCGAATTGCCGGAGACCTTGACGTCCTCGATCGCAAAACCCGCCGCCGTCGTCGTCGCCTGCGCGACAGCTTCGGTGTGGCCGCCAAGCGACATACCGTAAAACCCCGTCGCAGCCAGGAAGGCGAGCGCCGAGACCGTGCCCGTATGAACAGGAATATGGATACGGCCGCTGCAGAGGCTGATCAGGAAGCGCGTGACGCGGCGCAGTGGACGCGGCAGCACGAACCGCTCTTCGGCTTCCATGATCGGAAGCACGGCATGATGGCTGGGGCGCCCAATCCTCTTGACTGTCAACGCAAACAAGACGCGTCCTCCACCATCCACCGGAGAAACTGACCAAACGAATAACCGGCATGACCGGCCATTTCGGGCACGAGCGAGGTTGGGGTCATACCTGGCTGGGTATTGACCTCCAGCCAGATGATTTCGCCGTCTTCGGAGAAACGATCGTCGTAACGAAAGTCGGACCGACTGACGCCGCGACAACCGATTGCCTGATGCGCCCTTAGGGACAATGTTTGTATTTTTTGGTAAATATTCGGTGAAATTTTCGCCGGGATGACGTGTTTTGAACCGCCCGCCGCATACTTGGAGTCGTAATCATAAAAATTGTGTCCCTGCGGCACCACTTCCGTGACGCCGAGCGGCGTTTCGCCCATGACACCGCAGGTGAGCTCGCGACCGTAAACATAGCGCTCGACGATCACCTCCTCGCCGTAACGCCACTCGGGCGAGCTGACGATCTGTGGCGGATGCGCCTGATCTTCCGTGACGATGACGACGCCGAAGCTCGACCCCTCGCGGACGGGCTTCACCACATAGGGCGGCTTCATCGGATGCGTCGAGGGAAAGGCGAAACGGTTGACCACCTGCGATTCGGCGACCGGAATGCCGGCGGCAGCAGCGACACGCTTCGCCTTGGCCTTGTCCATCGCCAGCGCCGAGGCAAGCACGCCCGAATGCGTATAGGGGATTTCGAGATATTCGAGGATGCCCTGAATAGTGCCGTCCTCGCCGAACGGGCCGTGAAGCGCATTGAAGACGACATCGGGTTTCAGCGCGGCAAGTTTCTCGGAAACGTCGCGCGCCACGTCGATGCGCGTCACGTCGAAGCCTTCCGCCTCGAGGGCTTCTGCGCAAGCCTTTCCCGAGGAAAGGCTGACAGGCCTTTCCGAGGAAAATCCGCCCATCAGGACAGCGACATGCTTGCGACTCATCAACACCCCCAAAAATAACTTTCATTTTCGAAATCGACGCTTGCGCGAAGCTGTCTGCGCCGTTTCAGGCCTTTGTCCGACCTGGGTGCATTAGAGCATCATTATGGTTAATGAAGTGTTTACTTTCGTTAACTCCATGTTGCCGCGCCCATGATTTTTTAACCTTCGCGTCTTCGGGAGTGTCGGAGCGAAGGTGCCCATCGTTCCGTGGAAACAGAAATGCCCGCGCGGAAAAACCGCGCGGGCTCAATGGGATAGTTCGATGTCCTGTAGTCAGTCGGCGTCGTCGAGGAATTTCCAGACGAGTCCGCCAAGCGCCCCACCCGCAAGCGGCGCAATCCAGAACAGCCAGAGCTGCTGCAGCGCCCAGCCGCCGACGAAAAGCGCCTGGCCGGTGGAACGCGCCGGATTGACCGAGGTGTTCGTCACGGGGATAGAAACGAGATGGATCAGCGTCAGTCCGAGGCCGATAGCAAGCGGCGCGAAGCCGGTAGGCACCCGGCTGCTGGTCGATCCCAGGATGATGATCAGGAAGAACATGGTCAGCAGCACTTCGATCAGCAGCGCCGAAAGCAGTGAATAACCGCCCGGAGAATGATCGCCATATCCGTTGGCGGCAAAGCCGCCGAGTTCGAAACCCGCCTTGCCGCTGGCGATGAGATAAAGCAGCGCCGCCGCGGCGACGGCGCCGACAACCTGCACGACGATATAGGGAACGAGACGCGCCGCCGGAAACCGGCCGGCAACTGTAAGGCCAAGCGAGACGGCGGGATTGAAATGACCGCCTGAGATGCCGCCCACGGCATAGGCCATGGTGAGCACCGTCAGACCGAACGCAAAGGCCACGCCGACAAAACCGATCCCAAGCTCGGGATAGGCCGCGGCCAGCACGGCGCTGCCGCATCCGCCGAAGACCAGCCAGAACGTGCCGAGAAACTCGGCAACTAGACTCTTTTGCATGCGCGCCTCCTTAACCTCAACCAAGAGTTTAAGTGAATCCGTTACAATTCGATTCCGGTCAAGCGCGCGGACATTGCCGCGGCAAGCTTCACGCAAGGATCGAGAAGCGGGTGGAGATGCGTGCGGTACCTGCGGCGCAAGGAGACGTTTTCTCAGGCCTGAAATTGCGTTAAGACCCGCCGGCCTCCCAAGGCGATTCATAAAAATACTGATTGGATTGAAAATGACAGACGCGATCTCCGCATCGCCGACTCCTGCCTCGAACAGCGCGCAAGTCAATTCCCCGGCTCGCGTCCTCATCGCCAGCCTTGTCGGCACCACCATCGAATTCTTTGACTTCTACGTCTATGCGACGGCAGCCGTCCTCGTCTTCCCGCATCTCTTCTTCCCGGCAAGCGATTCGAACGCCGCAACGCTGCAGTCGCTCGTCACTTTCTCGATCGCCTTCTTCGCCCGCCCCATCGGCGCCGTGGTGTTCGGTCATTTCGGCGATCGCATCGGCCGTAAGGCGACGCTCGTCGCCGCGCTGATGACGATGGGGCTTTCGACCGTCTTGATCGGCATGCTGCCAGGCTATGATGCGATCGGCATCGCCGCGCCGCTATTGCTGGCGCTTTGCCGCTTCGGTCAGGGCCTCGGCCTCGGCGGCGAATGGGGCGGCGCCGTCCTGCTTGCCACCGAAAACGCTCCTCCCGGCAAGCGCAGCTGGTACGCCATGTTCCCGCAGCTCGGCGCGCCGATCGGCTTCATCCTTTCCTCCGGCTTCTTCCTCATCCTGGCGGAAACGATGAGCAACGAGGATTTCCTCGACTATGGATGGCGCATTCCCTTCATCGCCAGCCTCGCCCTCGTCGCCGTCGGCCTCTATGTCCGCCTGAAGATTGCTGAGACGCCGGAATTCCGCAAAGCCGTCGAAAAGCACGAGCGCGTCGCCGTGCCGATCGAGGTGGTCTTCCGCGGTCATCTGCGCAGCCTGATCCTCGGCACCTTCATTGCCGTCGCGACCTTCGTGCTGTTCTACCTCATGACGGTCTTCACGCTCTCCTGGGGCACGACACCCTTGGAAAGGGGTGGGCTCGGTTATACGAGAGAACAGTTTCTGGTCGTCCAGCTTGTCGGCGTCGTCTTCTTCGGCCTGACGATCCCGCTCTCCGGCTGGCTCTCCGATCTCTATTCGCGCCGCACCATCCTGACGCTGACGACGATTGCCATCGCGATCTTCGGCTTCTTCTACGCGACGCTGTTGACCAGCGGTCTCACAGGCGCCTTCCTGTGCTCGATCATCGGCCTCGCCTTGATGGGCTTCACCTACGGTCCGATCGGCGCTGCCCTTGCCGCGCCCTTCCCGACCATGGTGCGCTACACCGGCGCCTCTATGACCTTCAATCTGGGTGGCATCTTCGGCGCCTCGCTCGCTCCTTATATCGCCACCTGGCTCGCCACCCATTACAGCCTCGACTATGTCGGCTACTACCTCGCCGCCTCGGCGGTGATCTCGCTGGTCTGCATCCGGCTGTCGGGCCGCGAGGAAGTCTGAACCTCGAGTAGCAAGTCAACAACAAGCCGCGACGGCCACCGTCGCGGCTTTTTTATTGATGCCGTGAGCACTTCCGGTTAACCGGAACACTCACGGCAAAACGGGGAACAGATCATGCGAAGCCTCATTACCGGCGCAGCCGGCTTTGTCGGTGGGCCTCTCGTCGAAAGACTGCATAGAGAACGGATATGCGAGCTTGCGGTGACGACGCGATCTGCAGCCGCCAGCTTCCCGACATCTGTGCGGCATTTCCCCATCGAGATAACAAGCGAAACCGATTGGGCAGCAGTTCTCGAGGGTGTTGATGTCATTGTCCATCTCGCCGCTCGTGTACACATCATGAACGACCGCGCAGCCGATCCGCTTGCGGAGTTTCGGCGGATTAACACCGCCGCGACGTTGAACCTCGCCGAGCAGGCCGCCCGCGCGGGCGTAAAAAGGTTCGTCTTCATCAGCAGCATCAAGGTCAACGGTGAGGAGAACGATCGGCCCTTCCGGCACGACGATACGCCAATGCCGATCGATCCCTATGGCATCTCGAAGCTGGAAACTGAAATCGGGCTGCATGAAATCGCCGCCCGAACAGGCGTGGAGGTCGTCGTCATTCGCCCGCCGCTCGTCTATGGACCCGGCGCGAGGGGCAATTTCGCCCTGCTCGTCGGACTTGTCCGGAAGAAGATACCGCTCCCCTTCGCGTCGCTGAAGAACCGCCGAACACTGGTCGCGCTTCCAAATCTCATCGATCTGATCATCACCGGGATGAAGCATCCCGAGGCAGCCGGCGAGACCTTTCTCGCAGGCGATGGAGAAGATCTTTCGACTCCAGGGCTTATTGAAGGGATTGCCGCAGGGCTGGGTGTCAAACCGATGCTGCTCCCCTTTCCCCCCGCCTTGTTGCAGATGGGCGCGAGAGTCACGGGAAAGGACGCCGTCTACCAACGTCTTTGTGGCTCCCTCCAGGTCGACATATCCCGTGCCCGCGACGTGCTTGGCTGGTCGCCCCTCGTCACGCCGCGCGAAGGCCTGAAGCTTGCGGTGAAGTAACCGTTACTCGCTCGTCACACCCTGAAACGGGTGCACCTCACGGCCGGGCATGAAGACGCCGAGACGTTTGATTTCCCATTCGAGCTTGATGCCGTCTTTTTCGAAGACCTCGCGGCGCACCTGTTCGCCGAGATATTCGAGGTCGTAGCCGGTCGCCTGCCCCATGTTGATCATGAAATTGCAGTGCAGCGACGACATCTGCGCTCCGCCGATGACGAGGCCGCGGCAGCCTGCCTCGTCGATCAGTTTCCAGGCCGAATGGCCGGCGGGGTTCTTGAAGGTCGACCCGCCGGTCTTTTCACGCACCGGCTGCACCGTCTCGCGATGATTGCGCACGGCGTCCATCTCGGCGCGGATCTGCGCGCGCCCTTCCGGATAGCCCTCGAACAGCACGGAGGTGAAGATCAGATCTGTCGATGCGGTCGAATGCCGGTAGGAATAGCCCATCTCGGCATTGGAAAGCACATGCTTGTCGCCCTTGCGGTCGACCGCATGGACTTCGATCAGCCGCTCGCGCGTCTCCACGCCATTGGCCCCGGCATTCATGCGCGCCGCGCCACCGATGCCACCGGGAATGCCGTAGAAGAAATGGAAGCCGCCGATGCCGTTGTCCATCGCCATCGCCGCCACATGTTTGTCAGGGCAGATGGCGCCGGCCAGGATGCGGTTTTCGCCGGCAAGTTCGACGAAGCCGAACCCCTTGGCCGACAGGCGCAGCACGACGCCGGGAATGCCGCCATCGCGCACCAGGATGTTGGAGCCGACGCCGACCACCGTCAGCGGCACCTCTTCCGGCAATATCTTCAGGAAGGCGATGAGATCGTCGATGTCATGCGGCTGGAACATCAGCTCAGCCAGGCCGCCGGCCCTGAACCAGGTGACGCGGTCCATCGGGGCATCCGGCGTGATACGGCCGCGGATATCCTTTACACCCTCTCCGAGAGACGCGAGAAGCTTTTCCCCATTCACCTGTTTCATACGGACTTTCCCGATAGGCCTTCCAGTTGCTTGGGCAGCGCCGCTGCCCAGGATGTGATGCTCCCAGCCCCCAACAGAACCACGAAATCGCCAGGCTTTGCAACCTCCGCGACCATCTGCGGCAAAAGCTCCGCCGAGGTGAGAAAGCGGGCGTCGCGATGGCCGCCGGATTTTATGCGCGAAACCAGCGACACGGAATCGATACCCTCGATCGGATCCTCCCCCGCTGCATAGACAGGTGCCAGGAAGATGCTGTCGGCATCGTTGAAGCAGGCGGCGAATTCCTCGAACAGGCTCGCAAGACGACTATAGCGGTGCGGCTGGTGGACCGCGATGATGCGCCCCTTGCAGGATTCGCGGGCAGCGCGCAGCACAGCCTTGATCTCGACGGGATGGTGACCGTAATCGTCGAAGATCTGCACCCCGTTCCATTCGCCGGTCAGCGTGAAGCGCCGCTTGACGCCGCCGAAGGAAGCAAGCCCCTTGGCGATATCGGCGCTCGATATGCCGAGCCGGTTGGCAACGGCAATCGCCGCCGTCGCGTTGGAGATATTATGCCGTCCGGGCATCGGCATGACCAGCCCCTTGAGCTCGATCACCTGGCCGGTGCGGCGGCGGCGGATTTCGACGTCGAAGATCGAGCGCGTGCCGTCGATGCGGACATTCTTGAAGCGCACGTCGGCCTGCGGGTTCTCGCCATAGGTGATGATCTTGCGGTCCTCGATGCGGCCGACCAGCGACTGCACCTCGGGATGGTCGAGGCACATGACGCCGAAGCCGTAAAACGGCACGTTCTCGACGAACTGCCGGAAGGCGGCGCGCACGGCGTCGAAATTGCCGTAATGGTCGAGATGTTCCGGGTCGATATTGGTGATGACGGCGACATCGGCCGGAAGCTTGAGGAAGGTGCCGTCGGATTCGTCGGCCTCGACCACCATCCACTCGCCCTCGCCCATGCGGGCGTTGGTGCCGTAGGCATTGATGATGCCGCCATTGATGACGGTCGGGTCGAGCCCACCGGCTTCGAGCAGTGTGGCGACCAGCGAGGTGGTCGTCGTCTTGCCATGCGTGCCGCCGATGGCGATCGCATTGCGGAAGCGCATCAACTCGGCCAGCATTTCGGCACGGCGCACCACCGGCAGCAGCTTTTCGCGCGCGGCGATGAGCTCCGGATTGCTCTTCTTGATCGCCGTCGAGACGACCACGACTTCGGCGTCGCCCAGGTTTTCGGCTCGGTGACCGACGAATACCTCGATGCCCTTGTCGCGCAGGCGCTGGACATTGGCACTGTCGGCCTGGTCCGATCCCTGCACCTTGTGGCCGAGATTGTGCAGCACCTCGGCAATACCGCTCATGCCGATGCCGCCAATGCCGATGAAATGGACGAGACCGATCGTCTTCGGCAGTTTCATGCGCGTGTCCTCTTGAATTCCGCAATTGTCCGTCCGGCGGCAATAGCCTCAACCATGTCGGCAAGCAAGTTTGCTGCGTCGGGTTTCCCGGCGAGTTTCGCTGCCGCCGCCATGTGCGAAAGCTTTTCCGGATCGTTCATGACAGCCGTCAGGATCGTCGCGATCTTCTCCGGCGAAAGCTCTGACTGGGCAATCACCTTCGCCCCGCCGGTCGCAGCGAGTGCCGCCGCATTCGCCGCCTGGTCGTGATCGAGAGCGTGCGGGTAAGGCACGAGCACGGCAGGCCGCCCGATGACGGAGATTTCCGAAACCGTCGAGGCGCCCGAACGGCAGATGACGAGATGCGCCCTCGCCAGCCTCTCGGCCATGTCGGTAAAGAAGGGTGCGATATCGGCCCCCATCTCCAGCTTGGCGACGCAGCCGCTGACCATCTCCATGTCCTCGGGACGCACCTGCTGGGTGATGCGCAGGCGCACGCGAAGCGCGTCGTCGAGCAGGCTGATCGCCGTCGGCAGCGCCTTGGAAAAATATTGCGCGCCCTGGCTGCCACCGAAGACGACGAGGTTGAAGGCCTCACCCGGATGCGACGGCGTGTAAGGCACCTCGGCCGCGGCAATGATCGCCGGGCGGACCGGATTACCCGTCGTCACCGTCTTGTCTGGAAAGGCGGCACCGCCCTCCGGCAGGAACCCGCCGGCGATGGCCTGCACACGGGTTGCTAAGGCCTTGTTGGCGCGGCCCATCACGGCGTTCTGCTCGTGGATCATCGAGGGCACGCCGAGCCGGGTAGCGGCAAGCAGCGGCGGCACGGTGGGATAACCGCCGAAACCGACGACGATGACCGGCTGCAGCCGCTGGATCAGTTTCTTTGCGGCCCGCATGCCGCTCCAGAGCGTCCACAGCGAGCGGGCCACGGCAACCGGATTCTTCGAGCCGATCGTCGCCGACGGCACCACATGGATCTCCTCGGCCGGGAACTTTCCGGCATAACGCTCGGCTCGGCTGTCCGTGACGAGATGCACCGAATAGCCGCGCTCCTTCAGCTTGAAGGCCAGCGCCTCCGCCGGAAACACATGGCCGCCGGTTCCCCCGGCGGCAAGCAGCACGATGCCTTTGCTCATGGTCTTCTACTCCGCCGGCATGCCGTGCGGGACGCGGAAGAGGCTCCGGTCCTGCGCGCGTTTTTCCGGTCGATGCCGCGTCAGCGCCAGGATGAAGCCGGCGGTGACGCAGATCGCCACCATGGACGAGCCGCCATAGGAAATCAGCGGCAGCGTCATGCCCTTCGCCGGCAGCAGTTCGAGATTGACGCCGATATTGATGATCGACTGGATGCCCATCTGCAGCACGAGGCCGGCGACGGCGAAGCGGTTGAAGTCGTTCCGCTCGCGATAGGCATGCGAGAGGCCGCGCAGCACCAGCACGGTAAACAGCGCAACGAGCGCCATGCAGAAGACGATCCCGAATTCCTCGGCAGCGACAGAGAAGATGAAGTCGGTATGCGCATCCGGGATGATGCGCTTGACGATACCCTCACCCGGTCCCTGGCCGAACCAGCTGCCGCGGATGATCGCCTCGCGCGCGGTGTCGATCTGGAAAGTATCACCCTCGCCGGTCATGAACTTGTCTATTCGGCCGGCGACGTGCGGGAAGACGTAATAGGCGCTGAGCAGGCCACCGGCACCGCCGATGCCGAGCAGCATGATCCAGATCCATGGCATGCCGGCCATGAAGAACATCCCGCCCCAGACGGCCGTGGTCAGGATGGTCTGGCCGAGGTCCGGCTGCGCGATAAGAAGTGCCGCAACGATGCCGAACAGGATGATCGCAAAGAGATTGCCGGGGATCTCCGGCTGGCGCGCATGTTCGGCAAACAGCCAGGCGCAGACCACGACGAAGGCAGGCTTCATGAATTCAGACGGCTGGATGGAAAGGCCAGCGATCCAGATCCAGCGCCTGCCACCCTTGACCTCCTGCCCGACGAAAAGCACCAGCACCATCATGGCGACCGAGATGATCAGGATCAGGATCGCGGTTCGTCGCACCTGGCGCGGCGTCAGGAACGACAGCCCGAGCATGACGCCGATCGAGGGGATCATGAAGGCCGCATGGCGCTTGACGAAGTGGAAAGGCTCGAGCCCGATGCGCTCGGCGACCGCAGGAGATGCCGCAAACGACAGCATGAAGCCGATGCCCATCAGGAAGATGAACATCGCCAGGAAGAAGCGGTCGATGGTCCAGAACCAATCGGCCAGAGGCCCACGTTCCGCGCGGCTTACCATGTCATTTCTCTCCTGTTGCCGGAC
>Ga0102593_1003056_pt1 | contig 11523 bp, 10 predicted proteins | sample AraplaCol_mMS_r2_2_FD_76862 | JGI IMG/M metagenome (GOLD analysis project Ga0102593, IMG submission 76862) | Arabidopsis root microbial communities from North Carolina, USA - plate scrape MF_Col_mMS_r2 (SPADES assembly) (version 2) | ecosystem: Host-associated > Plants > Roots > Endosphere...
TTCGAACGCCACGACGGCCAGGCCGTGACCTGCGACGATTTTGCGCAAGCCATTGCCGACGCCAACCCCGATTCGGAATTGTCTCGCCTGCTGCCGCAGTTCAAGCGCTGGTATAGCCAGGCCGGCACGCCGCGCCTTGCCGCTCACGGCGTGTACGACGCGCAGAACCGCAGCTACACGCTGAGCGTTGTTCAAAGCTGCCCGCCCACACCCGGCCAGGCGACCAAGGAACCTTTCGTCATTCCAATGAACATCGGCCTGCTCGATGCCAGCGGACACGAACTGCCGATGCAGCTGGAAGGCGAAGAGCACATCACGCACGGCACCCGCACGCTGGTGCTCTCGCGCGCCGGCGAGCAGATCACTTTTGTGGGCCTGGACGCCGAGCCCGTGCCTTCGATCTTGCGCGGCTTCAGCGCGCCGGTGATTCTTGACTTTGAGTACACCGACGCCCAGCTGCTCACCTTGCTGGCCAACGACCCGGATCCATTCAACCGCTGGGAAGCCGGCCAGCGCCTGGGCCTGCGCGCCGCGCTGCAGGGCATTGCCGCGCTGGCCACCGACACCACCCCGGTGCTGAACGACGCCTACATCGACGCCATGCGCAGCGTGCTGCGCAACCCCAAGCTCGATGCCGCCTTCAAGGAGCTGGTGCTCACGCTGCCCTCGGAAACCTACATTGCCGAGCAGCTCGACGTGGTCGACCCGCAGCGCGTGCACCTGGTGCGCGATGCCATGCGCGCCCAGCTGGCAAGCGCCCTCTTCTCCGACTGGCAACAGGTCTACGAAGAAAACCACGACACCGGCGCCTACACGCCCGACCCGACCTCTTCTGGCCGACGCGCGCTGGCCGGCATGGCGCTCAACTTCTTGTGCCTGGCGGCGCGCTCTTCGGGCGACACCATGTGGCCCGGCAAGACGCTGCAGCGCTTCAAGGATGCCGGCAACATGACCGACCGCTTCAACGCGCTCAACGCGCTGGTGTCGTCGGGTCACACGCTGGCTGCACAGGCGCTGGCGCGGTTCCATGCCATCTTCAAGGATGAGGCGCTGGTCATCGACAAGTGGTTCTCGCTGCAGGCCGGCGCACCCGACCGGGGCGGCGACATCTTGCCGCTGGTCAAGCAGCTGATGAAGCACCCGGACTTCTCCATCAAGAACCCGAACCGCGCCCGCAGCGTGATCTTCAGCTACTGCAGCGCCAACCCCGGCGCATTCCACCGCGCGGATGCCGCAGGCTACGTGTTCTGGAGCGAGCGCGTCATAGAACTGGACGCCATCAACCCCCAAGTGGCCGCCCGCCTTGCCCGCGCGCTCGACCGCTGGAGCAAGCTGGCCGAGCCCTACCGCAGCGCCGCGCGCGAAGCCATCGCCCGCGTGGCCGCCAAGCCCGACCTGAGCAAGGACACCCACGAAGTCGTTACCCGCGCCCTGGCCGGTAACTAACCAAGCAAGGAACACAGAAAGCACATGGCTCAACAACAGAAGATCTCCCTCACCCGCTACCTCGTCGAACAGCAACGCGCCGACGGCCTCATTCCGGGCCAGCTGCGCCTCTTGCTCGAAGTGGTGGCCCGCGCCTGCAAGAGCATCAGCCAGGCCGTCAACAAGGGCGCGCTGGGCGGCGTGCTTGGCACCGCTGAAAGCGAGAACGTGCAGGGCGAAATCCAGAAAAAGCTGGACATCATCGCCAACGAAGTGCTCATCGAGGCCAACGAATGGGGCGGCCACCTCGCGGCCATGGCCAGTGAGGAGATGGACAGCATCTACGTGGTGCCCAACCGCTATCCGCAGGGCGAATACCTGCTCATGTTCGACCCGCTCGACGGCAGCAGCAACATCGACGTGAACGTGAGCATTGGCACCATCTTCAGCGTGCTGAAAAAGCCCGACGACACTCCCGGCGTGCAGGAAGCCGACTTTCTGCAGCCCGGCACCCAGCAAGTGGCCGCCGGCTACTGCATCTACGGCCCGCAAACCACCCTGGTGCTCACCGTGGGCAACGGCGTGGCCATGTTCACGCTAGATCGCGAGCAAGGCAGCTTTGTGCTCACGCAGGAAGACATCCAGATTCCGGCAGACACGAAAGAATTTGCCATCAACATGAGCAACATGCGCCACTGGGACGAGCCCATGACGCGCTACATCGAAGAATGCCTGGCCGGCAAGGACGGCCCGCGCGGCAAGGACTTCAACATGCGCTGGATTGCCAGCATGGTGGCCGACGTGCACCGCATCCTGATGCGCGGCGGCGTCTTCATGTACCCGTGGGACAAGCGCGAGCCTGAAAAGGCCGGCAAGCTGCGCCTGATGTACGAGGCCAACCCCATGAGCTGGCTCGTCGAACAGGCCGGCGGCGCCGCCACCAACGGCAAGCAGCGCATCTTGGACCTGAAGCCCACCAAGCTGCACGAGCGCGTGAGCGTTATGTTGGGTTCGCGTAACGAAGTCGAGCGTTTGACGCAGTACCACGCCGAAAAGCCATGATGGAGTGGCTATAATCTGAGGCTTCGCCGGTGTAGCTCAGTCGGTAGAGCAGCTCATTCGTAATGAGAAGGTCGGGTGTTCGATTCATCTCTCCGGCACCAAGTCAGTCAAGGAAACCTTGCTATCGAATAGATAGCAAGGTTTTTCTGTTTGGGGCTGTGTAGCCACGGTGTAGCCACCAGCACAGGGTTTGCGGCATGGCTTCAACCACGCGCTGCCGCTTCGAAGTGCACCCGCGCTTGCGCTGCCCACACTTCGGGCCGCAGCATCTCGCCCACCAGCAACACCCCCCCGGACAAGCCCGCCGCAGCAGCGCGCTGCATCGCGGCCTCCGGCGCTTCGTCACCGTCATAGCGCACCACTGCGCAGCCCTGCACTTGCTCCAGCGCCGCCAGGCGCCGCAGCATCGCCGCCCTGCTCGTCGCCATCATCTGCGCTGCTCCAGCCGGTCGATGCGCGCCTCGAAGTCGCTGGTCTCAATCAGACGGCCGAGGATAGACAGCACGTTGGCCAGCTTGGAGACCTCGGCCGGCTCGCGCTGGCCGGCCTTGCCTTCGCGGTACAGCCGGGCCAGTTCGCGGCGCACATCGTTCACCGTGGCAAGCGGCAAGCGCAGACGGGTGGGGGGTGGGGGCGCATCGCGAGCGTTGGCGCGGCCTTGGGGAAAATCGATTGTGCTTTTCGGTGCCATGTGAATGCCTTGAATGGGCCTGGGCGCGCTTCTTGCGCCCAGGCCAAGGGTTGCATCAAGCCGGCGCCGTCGCGGCGCGCTGCGCCTGTTCCCGCGACACCGCGGCGGCATCCAAGGCGCCGAAGCCGAACACGCGGTATCCGGCCGACTGGCGCTCGTTGCCAGCCAGCACCGCCGCCAAGATGCGACGTGCGGGCCACACGTCGGCGTCGAGACTGGCGACAAGCACGCCGGCCACCTGCGCGAGCCCACGACGCGCCCACTCGACGACGGCGCGCTCCGCGGCGATGTCGATGCTCTCGCTCGGGTTGTCGTCGCACTTCGCCTTGTCCCACGCGCTGCGCACCACCTGCAGCTCGTGGTCGGCAATCAGGACCGGCGAGCGCAGCAAGGCCAGTTCGATGCGCTGGAATTCCGGGCCGGCCTGGATGGCCCTCAGGGTGTCGCCGCGTTCCGCGATGGACCGGCTGCGCCACCACTGGCGAATCTCGACATCCTTCATGGTGTCGGCGAAGTTGCCGGCGGCCAGCTCCGGCACCGCAACGAGCGCGGCATACCGCCCATCGAGCGCGGCGGCCACACGTTCAACCTCGGCCGCGCAGGCGCTCACCGTGCGCAGGGCCGCGATGACCAGCGGCTCCAGCTTGCGCACGCGGCCGGCCGCGCTCAAGTTGTCGTCGAGCACGATGGCGGCGGCGGCTTCCATGTAGTCGCTCACGGCATCGACGGCGGCACCGAAGTAGTGGCCCGCGCCGCTCTGCCTGTCCTGCTTCATCAGGTTGGTCTGACGCACGACGGCGCCGTTGGCGAAGCGGATTTCGAGTTCGTTGCTCGCGTTCAAGGTCTCAGTGCTTTTCATGATGGTTACTTCCATATCGTTGATAGAGGAGTGAATTGAATTGAATTGAGCTAGGCCTGACCCCGAGCGGACAGACCTAGCCTTCCTGCTGGGCCTTCACATGCATCGACGTGACCCGTCGCGTTACATGACCCGGCAGCCGTTCGACGTTCGGGCGCTACCTTCGCCACCCTTACCCCTTCTTCCACGTCTTTCCCACAGTAGGGGGTCTTCCCTCGTCGCTGCTGTCTTTTCCCGACCAACGAGGTGCATGCGGCCGGCCGTTGCTACGGCTCGGCCAAATCGTCCAGCGGCTTCGTCGCAAGCCAATCCGAGAGCTTCCTGAAGTCGTTGGCCGTGAGCCAGTAGAGCCCCGGCCAGCACCGCTTCCCGTCACGATCGACGGACGCCAAACTGCAGTCGCACGGGATGTGCAGACCCCGGCGCCGCAACTCGGCCACCAGGGCCGGGCCGTTGCTGCAACCGGCAATCGCGTCCAGCCGTTCGCGCCGCACATCGACGCCACGCATCAGTTCGATGAGGGCGCGCAGGTGCCGCGGGTTGCGCGTTCCCAGAAAAACGTCACCGGCGTCTCCTCGCGTCTCGGTGGTGGGGGCATTCATTTCGCGCCCTCCCCGCAGAGCTTGCGGATTTCGGCCATCGGCCACGCCAGGCGCCCGTTGATGCGAAGCGGATTGATGGGACCCGCCGACGAGAGCGACCAGCACCGGAGGGTCTGGGGGCGCCTGTTCAGGTACCAAGCGGCCTGCGCGGTGGGCACGTTCGGACGGGTTTCAGCTTCCAACGTCGGGAAGGACTGATGGTGATTTTTCAACATGGTGTGATCAAAAAAAAAGCCGCACCAGCAAAGCCGGCGCGGCTTGAAAACAAGAAAACCGCCTCGCGGGCGGTTTCGATGGGGGTGGGGCGGGATGCGTTGTTAGCTCATGTGGGCGGTCACCTCATGGAAGTGCGGGGCGTAAAAAAACCAGCGGCATGCGCTGGTTCAGGTATCTGGCGGGCACATGCAGAATGCACGTTCTCCACCCATATCAGTACTCTACTTAAGTTATTCACGGCGCTCAACTCAGTGGCCCATGCTTGTGGCCAGCGTACGACGTCGGCCTCCGTCGCGGCCTGCTGGAGCGGGCGTCATGCGCACACTGGCACCTTGCAGCGCAGAACATGCTGGACGCACGGCGATCCACCATATGAGGACATTGCCATGTTTACTCACAGCGAGCAACGCAGTGCCTCGTGCAACGTCTCGGTTCTGCAACTCGCAAGCTGTTGAGCAGCCGGCTTTTGTGAATGCGCAGGGCTAGTCGGGGGTGTAGGACCAGCCGCGGCGCGCCATGCACCCGTAGAGGAGATCCTCGTACATCTGCTCCCGGCCGGCGGCGCGGCCGCTGTTCAGCCGTTGGCATTGCTGAAACACCGCGGGGTCCATGAACTCGCTGCACCGCGGCGGAGCAGCACTGGCTTGGTGGGCCTTGATCTTCGCGTCAGCGTCGCATTCGGCGAAATCGCCCCGGGCGACGGCATTCCACTGCGCCTTGGGCAAGTTTCTAGATTCCAACTCAGGATTGGCCCAATCGGCCATCGCCGCGGTGCTCATGAATCCAAGGGCCATCGCGATAGTCAAGGCGCGCATCATCTGTCCTCTTTGTGGGCGGATGCTAGCTCACCAGGATTCGGCAGAATGCGGCATGCGCGGGCTCTCTGGCACGTTACCCGTCATTTACCCGGTTTGCAGAATTGGAGCGCACCTTGACCTTGCAAGATCCACCGCCCCTACCTGAAGAACTTCAGAAAACGTTGAGCAAGGCGCAGGACTTGCACCGATGGATTGCCGAGCGGCAGGACAACATCGAAATTCCTCGACAACGATCATCGCTGGTGCCAGGGCTGCTATTCGACTTGACCATCGAGCACCACGTCGGCATTGTGCATTTGGCACTTGCACGGATAAATGGACCGGCATTCGCATTGCTGAGGGCTGCAATGGAAGCCCTTGTGCGCGGCGCGTGGTTGCAACGATGCGCGGCCCCAGAGGAGGTCGAGGCCTTTGTGGCCAAAGAGACGATTCCCTTCAAGACTTTCGGTGGCCTAGTTGAAGCGGTCGAAGCGCATGCGGATTTCAACGACAAGATGTTGTCCCAACTGAAGCATAGTTCTTGGAAGGCCATGAACAGCTACACCCATGGCGGCATGCTCCAGCTTGGCCGCCGCATCAAGGATGACACCATTGAACCGAACTTCCATCCAGAGGAAGTAGTCGAGGTTCTTAGAACCTCAGGCACTTTTGCCTTACTGGCTCTCCGCCAGATTGCGCACTTGGCCAAGAATGTCTCGCTTTCCGAAGACATCGACAAAATGCTTGATGGCTGCAAGTGAAGACGATGAACGGAAGGCAACTGCGCCGCGTCGGCTTGCGACCCTGCTCGCAGCCCAGTAAACCTCAGTGCGCAACGCCCTTGCGGGCCGTCCCCGTGCACCGATTGACATCTGATTTCAGGCGGCAGCGCCAGCGACCACGCGCAGCCTTCCGGGCGCCACATCAGGCATACACACGACCCCAGCCAAGCCCAAGATGTGCGCTTCGATTTGCTCCATGAACGGGCGCAGCGCGTCAATGCTGCGCGGCCGGTAGCCTTCGGCGGTGGCGCTGGGCTTGTGGCCCATGACCTGGGCAATGGCACCTGCCGGCGCTCCAGCAGCTTCGCCCAACAACGAAAACGAGCGGCGCAGGCCGTGGATGGTCAGGCCCTCGATACCGGCGCCCTGCAGCGCCTTGGCGTGGCTGGAGCGGGCATCGGCGATGCGGCCCGACTTGCTGGCGCTGGCGAACACATACGGGCCGACCCTCGGCACGCTGGCCAGCAGTTGCGCCAAGTAGGGTGTCAGCGGAATCGTGCGGGTCGCGTCCACCTTGTCGGCGATAGTCAGCTTGCGCCACTGGAAGTCCACATTCGCCCAGGTCAACGCGGCCAGTTCTTCGCGGCGCGCCCCCGTCAGCAGCAAGGCGCGCAGGTAGGCCGATGCGGCGACGTTGCCGAGTTGCGCCACGCCCGCCCACCATCCAGGCACTTGCGCGGCCTCCAGCGCGTCGGTGCGGCGCGTGTTGCTCGGCAGGTTCTCCACGATGGCGGCGGCCCTGCCGGCCTCGCGGTCGGTCTGCCCCCGGTATTCGGGACGGCCCGCGCACCAGCGCAGAAAACCACGGAACATCATCAGGGCGCGAGCCGCCTGATGCTTGCCGGCCAGCGCTTCGCGGTCGTACCAGGCCTTCAGGCTGTCCTCGTTGATGGCCGCCAGCGGCAGCGCGAGCAGCGGAGAGAGCGGCCCCGGCCGCGTCAGTCCCTCCCCTCTCTTCTTCTTCACCCCGCCGGGCGCCGCCATCGCCTTCAGGTCAGCCAGGTAGCGCGGCTTCCACGCTTCGCGGCGCTTGGGCCGACCATGCTCCAGGTACAGCGGCCACGCGTCGCCCACGGTCACGGCGTGGGCCGCAGCGGCCGCCGCACGTGCTGCCTTGTCGGCGGCCTGCTGGCGCTCAATTTCTCGCGGGTCCAGTCCGTTGTCCAAGACCACGGCCAGGCGACGTGCCTCGGCACGCGCCTGCTCGATGGACCAGACGCGAACGTCGCCAATCGTACGGCGGATGGTCTGGCGGTTCAGCTTGGACTCGAACACGAACGACTTCGCGCCGGTGTTTGTCACACGCACGCGCAGGCCGGGCACCTGACTGTCGCGCAGGAACGCCTGGGCCTTCTGGTCGGTGCGGCAAGTCAAGCGCTCGATGACGCCAAGGGTCAGGCTCACGCGCTGCGTGGTGTCGGGCGCTTCGTTTTTCTTCGGTCGGGCCATGTGCGGTGCTCCGGTCGGAAGTGGCTACACCGCAAGCCGTGTAGCCACCGTGTAGCCAAAATCGCCCAATTTTGGGGAATATTGATCAACGACTAACTGTACATTCAGCCAGTAATTCTACCGTAAGTCGTTGATTTATATCGATTCTATCTACCAAGCTCAACGCAGGCAAATAGACCTATCCCATCATTCGTAATGAGAAGGTCGGGTGTTCGATTCATCTCTCCGGCACCAATAGAAAAGCCCGCTATTCAAAAGATAGCGGGCTTTTTCCGTTTTGGCTCAAACCTCGTATTGATAATTCGCCAGCCTTGATCTGTTTGGCCTTCACTCGCGTGCGGGTGAATTTTGGGCAATTTGAATCAACGCGGCGAGCAACTCATCAATACGCCTTTCCCGAACCTCGCCCTTTGGTTACCCCTGAAACACCGCAACAACGCGTTGTATTCCAAGGCGCCAATAGTCCGCCATAGGTAATTCTCCGACACAGAAGATCCCCACGCCTACACGCCAATTCGCTGCAGAAAGCGCATCATTGCCAGCGAGGAACCCCCGGTTCAAGACTGTGCGAGGCAGCATGACAAGGTTCAAAAAGGTCTTCTGGATCGGCGGTGGGCTCGCCGTGTTGGGTGCGCTCGCCGCGTACGCGGTGTTCAACGAACTGAAGACCTCCCGATGGCAATCCGCCCTGTGGCGCGACTTTGCCAAGGGTGCTGGCTACACGGTCGAAGCGGGCGCGAGCGATGCCATCCGTTTTCCCCACACTGGGCCGTACGACGAGCGGATGGGTTATCACGATCTTCCGGATTTCATCCGGCGCCTGCAGCCCGAAGGCTACGTCGTTACCCGCCAGGCACGCATGTCGCCGCGGCTGATCGAATTGCAAGAGCGCGGGCTTTTCATCCCGTATCGCGAGAAAAACCAGGCCGGCCTGACGGTGCGCGATTGCCGCAACACGGCGATGCTGCACACGCGGGTGCCCCAGCGCGCCTACGAGCGCTTCGAAGAGGTGCCGCCGCTCTTGGTCAGCGCCCTGCTGTTCGTGGAAGACCGCCACCTGCTCGACGCGCAGCCGGCACAGCGCAACCCCGCGTTGGATCCGGAACGTTTTGCCAAGGCAGCGGTGGAGCAAGGGCTGCGGGTGTTCAACCCGGGCCAGAGCGCGACGGGCGGCAGCACGCTGGCCACCCAGATCGAAAAGTACCGTCATTCGCCCAACGGCCGCACCACGTCGGTTCGCGAAAAGCTGCGCCAGATGGTGTCGGCCTCGGTGCGTGCCTACCAGGACGGCGAAGACACGCTGGCGCGGCGCCGCCAGATCGTGGTCGACTATCTCGACACGGTGCCGCTGGCCGCGCGTCCGAGCATGGGCGAGGTGCACGGCCTGGGCGACGGCCTGTGGACCTGGTACGGACGCGATTTCAGCGAGGTGAACCGCCTGCTGGTGGACAACGCCGAGGGCGCAGCGCCCACGCCCGAGGCGCTCCGGCGCCAGGCGGAGGCTTTCAAGCAGGCGCTGTCGCTGATGATCGCGCAGCGCCGCCCGTCGCAGCACCTGCTGGGCGACGGCACGGGGCTGGCGCGGCTGACCGACAGCTACCTGCGGCTGATGGCCGAGGCGGGCCTCATTTCTACCGTGCTGCGCGATGCGGCGCTGGCCGTGCCCTTGCACCTGCGGCCCCAGTTGCCGGCGGTCCCCCGGCCCGACTTTGTGCAGCGCAAGGCCGCGACCGCGCTGCGCACCCACATCTCCACCCTGCTCAACGTGCCGCGGGCCTACGACCTGGAGCGCCTCGACATGGAGGCCGAAACCAGCCTCGACAGCCAGGCGCAGGCACTCGCAGCGCAGGTGCTCACCAGCCTGCAGGCACCCGCGGCGGCCAAGTCGGCAGGGTTGTATGGCCACCACCTGCTCGACCCAGGCGCCAACCCCGCCCCGCTTGTCTACAGCTTCACGCTGTTCGAGCGCGGCGCCCAGGCCAACCTGCTGCGTGTGCAGGCCGACAACATCAACCAGCCCTTCGACGTGAACCAGGGCGCTCGGCTGGACCTTGGGTCCACCGCCAAGCTGCGCACGCTGGTGAGCTATCTGGAGCTGGTGGCCGAGCTGCATGGCCGATGGGGCGAGATGAGCCCGGCTCAACTGTCGGCTCTGAAAACCAGCCCCCGCGATCCGCTGGGCGCTTGGGCGCGGCAATACCTGCAGCGCACCAAGGATCGCCGGCTCACGCCCATGCTCGAGGCGGCCATGGAGCGCAAGTATTCGGCCAACCCGGGCGAGGCCTTCTTCACCGGCGGCGGCCTGCACCAGTTCGAGAATTTCGAGAGTTCGCGCAACAGTGAATTCATGTCGGTGCGCGAAGGCTTCAAGCACTCGGTCAACCTGGTGTTCATTCGCCTCATGCGCGACTTGGTGCGGCACCGCATGTTCGGCGGCGCGTCAGACGCCGAGATCATGCTGCAAGACCCTTCGGATCCGCGCCGGCACGAGCTGCTCGCGCGCTTTGCCGATCGCGAAGGCTCGGCCTACCTGATCCGCTTCTATCGCAAGTACCAGCGGCTGCAGCCTGCCGACGCCGAGGCGTTGCTGCTGCGCAGCCTTCGGCCCTCGGCGCCGCGCATTGCCAGTGCGCTGTTCACCATCGAGCCCGATGCCAGCGATGCACGGCTCGAAGAGCTGCTTGTGCAGCGCACGGGCCGCGGCGCGGCATCGCCCCGCGCACTGCGGGCAATGCGCACCACTTACTCCGGCTTGTCGCTGGCCGATCGCGGCTACGTGGCGCGCGTGCATCCGCTCGAGCTGTGGCTCGTCGGGTATTTGAAGAGCCACCCCGGCGCCACGTTGACCGACGTGTTGAACGCCAGTGCGAGCGAGCGACAGGAGGTGTACGCCTGGCTCTTCAAGACGCGCCACAAGAGCGCGCAGGACAAGCGTTTGCGCGAGCTGGTCGAGATCGACGCCTTCGCGGAAATCCATCGCTCGTGGCAGCGGGTGGGCTATCCGTTCGAATCGCTGACGCCTTCGTACGCCAGCGCCATCGGCGCCTCGGGCGACCGGCCAAGCGCATTGGCAGAGCTGATGGGCATCATCGCCAACGACGGCGTGCGGCGGCCGACGCAGCGTGTCGGCGCCCTGCACTTCGCCCGCGAAACGCCTTATGAAACGCGCCTGGAGCAACGCAACGCAAGCGCCGAAAGGGTGCTGCCCAGCGAGGTGGCCGCATCGGTGCGCCGCGCGCTGTTCGAGGTGGTGCAAGACGGCACGGCACGGCGCCTGAAGGGCTCGCTGGTGGACGCAAACGGCCGCATCATCGAGATTGGCGGCAAGACCGGTACGGGCGATCACCGCTACGGCCACGGCAGTGGAAAGGCGGAGCGCAAGATCAGCCGCTCGGCCACTTTCGTCTTCATGATCGGCGACCGCTATTTCGGCACCATCATGGCCTACGTTAACGAACCCTATGCCGCGCGCTACCGCTTCACCAGCGCGCTGCCAACCCAGCTGCTCAAATCGCTTGGGCCACAGCTGTTGCCCGTGCTCGAGCGCAGTGGGTGCGGTGGCGATTGATTGATCGATGCAAATCCGCGAACTCGCCACCGGCCTGCAGTTTCCCGAAGGGCCGGTCGCCATGGACGATGG
>Ga0102593_1003058_pt1 | contig 11515 bp, 3 predicted proteins | sample AraplaCol_mMS_r2_2_FD_76862 | JGI IMG/M metagenome (GOLD analysis project Ga0102593, IMG submission 76862) | Arabidopsis root microbial communities from North Carolina, USA - plate scrape MF_Col_mMS_r2 (SPADES assembly) (version 2) | ecosystem: Host-associated > Plants > Roots > Endosphere...
GCGCCGGGCGTCACGCTGGCCGCGCCGCTGGCAAAGCTGACCGCGCACAGCCGCTGAACCTCACCGCGGGACGCGGCGCGGCCCTTCGGGGCCGCGATGGATCCGGCACTCAGGGCGCTGGTCCACTTCCGCGCCAGGTGTCGTCATGCATCCCCTTCCCTCCGCGTCCGCCGCGTCGCGCGTGCCGGCGGCCGGCTGGTCGCCGATCACGGCGCTCTCCTCCCTGGAGCGCACGCATGCGGTGATCGACCTGCTGTACGCCGTGCGCGGCGCCGGCCTGACCGACACGACGATCGGCGCGATCCAGGGCATCGCCATCAGGGCACTGGCCGCCGCCCTGCTCACCAGTCCGAGCGATCCGGCGCTGCAAGCCATCGGCGCCGATCTCGCCGCCGGCCTGAACGACGCCGGCCGGCTCAAGCAGGCGCTGGACGGGCTGCATCGCCTGGACATCCGCCCCGGGATCAACTGGCTCGAAGCACCGCCGGGCATCGACGTCACGGATCCCTTCCTGAGCGATGGACGTCCGTCCTCCGCCGGCCGCTCCTCCGCCGCCTCGGCCGACGTCGTCTTCCTGCGGGTGCTCGACGCGCTGGACGGCTTCCTGAGCGCCCACCTCCAGCGCACCAGCCCGGGCCTCCAGACCCAAGGCCTCGGCAGCACGGCGGCGCATCGCCGCGTGCTGACGCGCGCGCTGCGATCAAGCCTGACCGGCCACCCGTTCAGGATCGAACTCGACCCGCCCTCGTCCGCCGACCCGCTCGCGCATCGCCCGTCGGCGGCGCTGCTTGAAGGGTGGCACGCGCAACTGGCCCAGTCGGAGCCCGCCTTGCGACGCATGGCCGCGCTCGATCTCATGCCGCCGCCGGTGGTCACGCGGCGCTCACCGCCATCCTGGCGGGCGGATGCATGGACGGCCACCGAGGACGGTCAGTTCATCTCCACCAGCGCGTCGTTCGCGGACGAACTGCCCTTGCTGCTGATGCTGACCGAGGACCTGGACTTCGATTGGATCGGCCCCGGCGAGTTCACGTCCTGGTTTCTCGAGCAGCAGGCCGATTGGGCGAGGTTGCGGCGCGAGGATCTGCAGCATCTTCAACTCGAGATCGCGCATGGCCGCAGGCTCAGCGCGGACGAAACCCGGGCCTTGGCCCACCTGATGGACGAGCTCGACGACAAGATCGAGTGGGCCGGCCGGGCCGCCGAACTGCAGGGAAGCGGCGGTGCGCTGGCGGAGGCCGGCAACGATGCGATCAACGACCTGGTGCGCTGGAAGCGCCGGGGCCGGATCGCGCCGCTGCTGCCCCTGCTCCAGGACTCCCCGGACATGGCCCCTCTGCTGGAACAGATCAGGGCGACCGACGAGATCCGTTTCGCCGCGGCATCCTCGGCGCTGGCCTGGCCGGCCTCCCTGGAATCCTTCCTGCCCATGCCCGCGCTCAAGTGGGTCACGCCCGGACTGGCGCAAGTGCTGGATCGAGAGGACGGGTCGGTGACCTTCCTGCGCGAGGGACGCGCGCTCGCCCGCATGAAGGTGCCTGCGCTGCGCCACTATCGGAGCCGGAACCCGCGTCTGTCCCGATGGGATGCCGAATGGCGCCAGGACCTGGACCTGTTCACGCTGGAGCTCTTCATCCTGCGCCACCTGCGTCCCAGGGACGGCCGGAGCCCCATCGCCCTGCTGCCCCGGCTCGAACTGCGCGGGCGCGAGATCCGGGCCGGCGATCTGGTGCTCGCGGCCACGAACACGCCCATCGCGGACTACGACAGCTCCACCTCGACCGTGACCTGGCAGCCTGACCGCGACAACGTCGCCACGGCCCTGCGGCTCCTGCGCCCAGGACCGCCACCGGCCGCCGATGCCGCGCATTGGGGCGCGCACGGCTTGAACCTGCCGCTGCCCGACGAGCCGCCGGCCCCGGCCGCGCCCCCGAAGCGGCTGCGGCTGATCTTTCAGCTCGACGACTCCGCGCAGGGCTACACGGCCGCGTGGCTGCAGTACCGCAAGCATGCCGGCGAGGCCGCATGGCTCCAGCGCGGCGGCGAGAACCGGGGTGAGGCCCGGATCCTGCGGGGTCAGGCCTTGCTGAACGCCGCCGGCGACGCCACGCAGGTCAGGATCGCGCTGGTGGGCCGTTCCGGCCGCCTGGACGGCGGCAGCGAGCAGGGCCTGGCCGGATGGCCGTCGTGGCGCCTCGCCGGCCAGCTGGACGTCTGGCTGACGGAGCTGGCGCTGGCCGCCCCGGCGCGCGGCCGCATCAGCGGCATCCAGCTGGTTTCCTGCGATGTCGCGAGCCCCGGGCTGGACCCGAACTTCGCGACCCGTTTCCTGAAGACGCTCGACACCTACGAGTGGGCACGCGGCGTCCCGCTCACCGCGCCGACGGGGGAACTGCACCTCACCGAGTCGCGCGGCGACGGCGGCGGCGCCGGCAAGATCCGCAAGCTGACGATGCACGTGCAGGCCGATGGCACACGCAGGCTCACCCACCATCGGCCCGGCGACCTCGTCGTGATGACCTACGACCGCGACAGCGCCAGCGCGCGGGTCGTCGACCGGCATCCCGCGCCGCCCGGCATCCTGCCGTCGGACGAGCGCTTCACCGCCTCCGACCTCGACTGGTTGCACGACGTCGCGATGGACAGTCCGGGCGCGAAGGCCGTGCGCGAGCTCTTCTCCGACCACCGGGGCACGCCGCTGGAGCGCGTGATGGCGGGCATCGCCGATGACGCCCTCGGGCCGCCCCAGGTGCTGCGGGAGGTGTCGAGGATCTCCGCGGACAACGCGCTGGACCATCTGCGGGCGCTGGGCCTGATCGAGGCTGGCACCCGCGGATCGCCGCGGCTGCGGGCGGACCGCTTGTCCGGGCTGATCGCCGGCAGGCACGAGGCCGCGCTGCTGCGCTCCGCCGCCGCGCTGCTCCAGCTGTCCGACTTCGCCTTCGACCGCCTGGTGTCGACCGTGCAGGGCGCGGCCAGGCGTTTCCTCGACAAGGCCCGCACGCTTCGGACTTCGCTGCGCGAGCAACTGCGCCGCATCGACTGGAACGCCCTGTCCAACCAGGGCCTGGGCGCGATCAACACGATGATCGGCGCCGCCCAACTCGCGCATGGCTGTCAGACGATGGACATGACCATGCGAGGCCTGTCGCTGACGCAGCTCGGCGGTGTCGTGATCACGCCGCTGACGCTGCGGCTGGGGGCCGCGCTCTCGCGGAGCGCCGGCCGCAGCCGCGTGCTGAGCGCCATCTCCTGCGCGCTGGCCGGCGGCGTGGCCGACGTCGGGCTGTCCGGGCTGGGGCTGGTCGTACTCGGCCTGCAGTGGAGGGAATTCCACCGCAGCGGCCTGGACACCGACACCCACGCGCATCGCAGCCTCGTCGCCAACACGGTGCTGGCCAGTCTCTTCACGGCCTTCAGCCTGGCCACGAACGGCGTGCAGCTGGTCACCGCGTACGCGGGCGGCGCCAGCGCCGTCGCGGGCACCTCGCTGGGCACCGCCTTCTCCGTGGCCGGCGCGGCGGCGCTGCCGGCCGCGCTGCTGGCGATGGCCACCTTCGGCGCCGTCAACACAGGCCTGTGGCTGGACGAGTACGGCGCCTTCATCCGGCGCGGGACCTCCAGCGGCGATGCCTTCCTCGCGGGCCTGGCGCTGACCTTCGGCTTCCAGACCGATGTCATCCGCCGGGCCGAGGTCGAGAAGCTGGCCATCGGCGAGGCCCGCAAACGGTCCGCCGCGCGCCGCGCCGCGTGGGAGGCCGACCTCGCCTTCCGCGGCGCGTCGCTGGCCAAGGCCGGCTACGGCCGCATCCGCCATCCGGATCTGGCGTTTCCGGTGAAGCACGCGACCTTCAAGATTCCAGGCGCGAACCCGCCCTACACCTTCGTCCTGCAGGACCGCGCTCCGGTGCCGCGCAGCTCCGCGATCGTGACCCGTCCGCATGCGGACGCCCGCGCGGCGGACACGGTTTCGACGGCATGGCTGGACGTGCATGACATGCGGACCTTCGAACTGCCTGGCGCCTCGACCGCGAAGGCCGACCAGCTGTTCGAGCTCTTCGGCGCGGCCGGCGATTTCAAGGGCGGCGCGGGCCATGACCGCTTCCTGCTCGATGCGCGCAGTCACGCCAGCATCGATGGCGGCCCCGGCACCGACGAACTCGTGTTCGATGCCACCGGCCTCAAGGTCAAGCTGCTCGCCAGACAAGCCGGCGGCTACGCGGGGACAGGGAAGTACCAGTTCTCCGTCGACGATATCGCCACCGGCAAGACCCGGCACAACGATCTGGCCGGCATCGAGCGATGGACGATCCAGAACGCCGCTGAGGTGGACCTGCTCGGCGGCCCCGGCGACGAGCACTTCGACGTGACGGCCGGGCGGGCGCGCATCGAAGGCGGCGGCGGCCGCAACGTCTACCTGCTGCGCGGCGGCAACCGGATCGTGGTCTCGTCGGCGGACACGGCCTTCTGGCCGCGCGGCGTCAGCGCCACCATTGAATTCCTGGGCCGCGCGGCCGCGCTGGAGCTGCGCGTCGACGGGCTCCACGAATCCATCGCCTGGCGCCGCTCCGGCGACGATCTGCTCCTGCGGTGCGCGGGCGACACGCTGACGCTGGCCCGCTACTTCCTCGGCACGGGCGCGCCGCACGATCCACCGGTCGTGATCGTCGACGCGACGCAGGTGCGGATGATGTGGATGAACGCGCAAGAGGCCAGCGATCGGGACCGGCCCTCGGCATCGATGAACAGGCACCTCTTCCTCGATGCGCGCGTCCCCGCCTCGCGCCGGTCGCTGACGGGCGAGAACGCACGGACACGGCATCACCTGATGGCCGGCGGCGGCGACTTTTGCGCGCTGCCACGCACCGCGGTCCCGATGGACATCGCACTGGAAGTGCCCGTCGAGCGCCTGCGCCATCGCCGCGTCGAGGACGACCTCGTCATCGAGGAAGTCGCCCCGGCGGACGCCGCCGCCAGCTACCGGCCGCTGAGGCTCACCCTGCCCCGCCGTGCGCGCGCCGATGCCGGCGAGCAGCCGCCGCTCGCGCTGTGGGCCCGCGCCCAGGGGCGCTCCGGGGCGGACGCCCCGCTCCTCATGCCATCCCCCGGCGGGCCGGACGGGGCGATGCGCCTGGCGCAGGACCGGGAGGCGCCCGGGACGCGGCCCTCGGACCCGCCACCGCGGGTCAGCCTTCCGGCCAACGCCGGCCTCGGCACGCCCGGTGATGACGTCATCGACGCCGGCGCCGTGCATCCCCGCGCCGTGATGACGGGCGGCGATGGCGCCGACACCTATCGCGTGCCGGCCGGCCTGTCGGCCGTGATCGACAACAGCGCGAGCGACTCGGCGCACGACGTGCTCCACCTGGCGATCGCGCCCGCGGACCTGCGCCTGCGGCGTGATGGCGACGACCTCGTCATCGAGGGCGGCGGCTCGACCGTCCGGATCCGCGAACACGCCGTCAATCCGCTGGCCCGGCGCCTGACGCTGACCCTCGTGGGCTATCCGGGCATGGTCTACGCGCTGCCGGTCATCCACGAGAGCGGACTGATGGTGTACAGCCCCGATGGCGCCAATGGCACCGAAAGCGAGGTGCCGGGCTTCATCCCGGGCCGCCATCTGGTGCTGGCCGCGCCCGACGCGCCATGGACGCCCCGGCCCGCGCGCCGCCGGGCCGTGCTGCTGCGCCACCACGCCAGCGCCCGCATCGAGGGCCGATCGCTGCTGCTCACGTCGCATGCGGGGCCCGCACCGGGGCCGGCGTCCTCCACGGTGTTCCTGCAGGACTACTACCTCGCTCCCGAGCATCACCGGCCGGATCCGATGACCCGGGACAAGGCGCGGGTCATGGAGGACTTCACCGGCGACCCGCTCTCACCGCTGCTGCCGGAGGAGCTCGAGACGGACTGGCGGCGCTACCAGACCCAGGGCGCCGACGCCTCGATCGTCGCCCTGCTGCGGGCGCAGGGCATCGTGGACGAGCGGCGAGTGAAGGCGATCTCGCGCATCGCGCGGGATGTCCGCAGCGCGCAAGCCTCCGATCCAGGGCCTTACGAACTCGCGGCCGTGCGGACCTATTTCCGGCTCAAGGGCCTGCCGCCGGACATCGCCACGCGGCTGCGGTCCATGACCCCGGCGCAGGTGCGGCGCGCCCATCACGTGCTGGCCGCGGCTTCGGCAGCGGGGACCATGCCGCCGGCCAGCTACATCGACGGCTACGCCGCCAGTCCGGCGGTCGCCGCCTTGTCGGCCACCGCCCATGGCGAGCTGCTTCGGCACCTGATCGTCAACGAGCGGTCGTGGACCTACGCGGAGCGCGTGCTGTCGCACGGGATTGCGCTGGACATGCTCGAGGCCTTCGAGACCTCGAGCGGTTCGCGGCCCGCCGGTCCTGACGGCGGGGACCGCCCGGACGGCTCGCTGGCCGCCCTTGACGATCTCGCCCGGCTCCTCGGCGCCAAGCCGGGCGATGCACTGGCCGCGACCGCCGACACGCCGGCGCTGCTCGAACTCATCCTGAGGGTCCGCGGCCGGCCGCCCGAGGTGGCCAAGGCGCTCGCGGCGGCGATGACTGCGGTGGACACCCTGGACGAAGACTGGGTCGACGGCATGCAGCGCGCGGGCGTTGACGACCACGCGATGCTCAAGCGGCTCCATGCCGCGCGCGTCCCGGTCGAAGACCTGGTGCGCGGCAACGCGCGCCGCGCCGCGTACGAAGGATCGGGGGATCGGACCGCGCTGATCCAGGTCGGCACGCGGGGCGATCTTGGGGAAGAGCGCTCATGGGGCAGCTCCCGTCTGGTGCTCACGAAGCACCTGCGCCTGGACCGCGACGGCGACTGGTTCGACCGGGCCGACGACCACGGCCAGAGCGGCATCGCGTACGAGCTCACGCCGGGTGAGCTCGTCCTGCCGACGCTGCGCGCGGATCAGGACATCGCCGTCGTGGCGGCGCTTCACGATGACGCCAGACAGCGCGCGGCACGCCGCTTTCCGCAAGGCAGCGGATCGGGCTGGAAGAAGGACAGAAGCGCCTTTCCCCACATCGTGGCGCCGGACCCGAGCGTGCGCTTCCGGGAAGCCGGGCTCGCGAGGATCGTGAAGGTGCCGGCGCGGCCCCCGGCCGCGGGATGGGGCCGCAGTTCGCCGTCGAATCTCGTGGACGGCTCCGCGGCGCCTGGTGAAGCCACCGCATGGCGGCCGCCGGCGCAGCCGGGGGACGTGCCGCTCGCGCTGGTCACGCCGATGCAGGGCCCCCAGCCATCGCTGGACTTCACTTTCAAGGACGCGCTCGCGCTGACGCGCTTCGAACTCGCCGTCGCGCCGGCGGAGCGCCCCGGCAACGCGCCGCGCCGATCAGGCGCCGGCTCCTGGAGCGTCCACGCGGTCGGTCCGACCGGCCAGGAACTGACCGTTTCGCGGGGCGTCCGCATCGATGGGCGCGAGCCCGTCCGCATCGACATCGACACCCGCGGCGTGCCTTACCGCCGATATCGATTGACGGGATTCGCCGGCCACTTCGCGCCCGACACCTGGTTCACCGAAGTGAGCTTCACCACCGCCGACGCCGGCGCCACGCCGGCCAGCGATCCGGTCCGGCAGGCCGGTCTGCTGGTCCAGGCCGCGGCCACGCAGACCCGTGGCCATGGTGGTCCGGTGACACCCGGGCCGCCGGCGATCGTTCGAACAAGCGCGCCTCTGGCGTTGCTCACGACGCAAGCTGGCTGACTGGTCACTCACGGTGCCTTCTCCAAGCCCCCTGAGTCCGATGGACGACCCCACTCTCCTCCTTTCCCCGCCCTCCCCGCAGTCCGGCGCGCCGCGCGTCTCGCCGTTCGCCGCGCTCTGCCTGATCGCCGCGTTCCACGAGATCGCCGCCGATCCGGCCCAGCTGGCGCATCAACTGGGTCTGGGTCCCAACGACGACGCCGGCCCCGACGAGGTCCTGCGCGCCGCCCGCCTGATCGGCCTGAAGGCGCGCCGCCTGCCGATCCGCTTCGAACGCCTGGCGCGCCTGCCGCTGCCGGCGCTGGCCTGGCTGCGCGACGAGGGCGCGCCGGCGGACAGCCCCGCGCGCCCCGTGGTGCTCGGCCGCGTTGGCGAGCGCGAACTGCTGGTGGCCGACCCCGCCGTCGGCGACGCCCGCCCGATGCTGCTGGCGCACGACGCGTTCCGCGAACGCTGGAACGGCGAGGTCCTGCTGCTCGCCAGCCGCGCCAGCCTCGTCGGCGAGATGGCGCGCTTCGACTTCTCCTGGTTCATCCCCGCGCTGGTCAAGCATCGCCGCCTGCTCGGCGAGGTGCTGCTGATCTCGTTCGTGCTGCAGGGCTTCGGACTTGCGCACCCGCTGTTCTTCCAGGTCGTGATGGACAAGGTGCTGGTCCACCAGGGCCTGTCCACGCTGCACGTGGTCGTCACCGGGCTGGTGGTGGTGATGCTGTTCGAGAGCCTGCTCAGCGGGCTGCGCCATTACATCCTCAGCCATACCACCAGCCGCATCGACGTGGAGCTGGGCGCGCGGCTGTTCCGGCACCTCGTGCAGCTGCCGCTGGCCTACTTCCAGGCGCGCCGCGTGGGCGACTCGGTGGCACGGGTGCGCGAGCTGGAGAACATCCGCAGCTTCCTCACCGGCAATGCGCTCACGGTGCTGCTGGACGTCTTCTTCTCCATCGTCTTCATCGCGGTCATGCTGTTCTACAGCGTGCCGCTCACGCTGATCGTGCTGGTGAGCCTGCCGCTGTACGCGGCGGTGATCCTGTCGATCGTGCCGGTGCTGCGCAAGCGCCTGGACGTGAAGTTCGCGCGCGGCGCGGAAAACCAGGCCATGCTGGTGGAGACGGTCACCGGCATCCAGACGGTCAAGGCGAGCGCCCTGGAGCCGAGCTTCGGGCGGCGCTGGGACAACCAGCTCGCGGCGTACGTGTCGGCGAGCTTTCGCACGCAAAACCTCGCCTCCTGGGCCCACGAAGGCATCAACCTGATCGGCAAGCTGGTGAACGCCGCCACGCTCTGGTACGGCGCGCACCTGGTGATGGACGGCCAGCTCACGGTGGGGCAGTTCGTGGCCTTCAACATGTTCGCGCAGCGCGTGTCGCAACCCATCATGCGCATGGCGCAGCTGTGGACCGACTTCCAGCAGACCGGCATCTCGATGGCGCGCCTGGGCGACATCCTGAACACGCGCACCGAGGTGGCGCCCACGAGCGCCGCGCAACTGCCACCCGTGAAGGGCCGCGTGTCCCTCGACGGCGTGACCTTCCGCTACCGGCCCGAGGCCGCACCGGTGCTCAATGGCGTGAGCCTGGACATCCGCGCCGGGGAGGTGATCGGCATCGTGGGCCGGTCGGGCTCGGGCAAGAGCACGCTGACCAAGCTGGTGCAGCGCCTGTACACGCCCGAGCAAGGCCGCCTGCTGGTGGACGGCATCGACATCAGCCTCATTGATGCGGCGCAGCTGCGCCGGCAGGTCGGCGTGGTGCTACAGGAGAACCTCCTCTTCAACCGCAGCGTGCGGGAGAACATCGCGATCTCGGATCCAGCCGCACCCATTGAAGCAGTCGTGCGCGTGGCGCAGCTCGCGGGGGCGCACGATTTCATCAGCGAGCTGCCGGAGGGTTACGACACGGTGGTGGGCGAGCAGGGCTCGTCGCTCTCGGGCGGCCAGCGCCAGCGCATCGCGATCGCCCGGGCGCTCTTCACCAACCCGCGCATCCTGATCCTGGATGAAGCCACCAGCGCCCTGGACTACGAGAGCGAGGCCATCATCCAGCGCAACATGGCGGCGATCTGCAAGGGCCGCACCGTGCTGATCATCGCGCACCGGCTCTCGGCCGTGCGGCATGCCAACCGCATCATCGTGATGGACAAGGGTCGCATCGTGGAGGCGGGGCCGCACGAGGCGCTGATCCAGAAGCCCAATGGCCTGTATGCGCACCTGTGCCGCATGCAGGAAAGCCGGGTGGTGACGGAAGGAGTGGCCAAGTGAGCGCCGAAGCCCCCCGCCATCCCTTCATCGAACTCATGGCCCGCTACCGCGCCGTCTTTGCCGCGGTCTGGGAAGTACGGCACGAGCTCGCCGGCCCGAAGCGCATGGCCGACGAGGCCGCCTTCCTGCCGGCGGCCCTGAGCCTGCAGGAGACACCGCCCCACCCGGCGCCGCGCCGATTGGCCTATGCACTGATCGGGCTGTTCCTGCTGGCGCTGGGCTGGTCGGTGTTCGGCGAGGTCGACATCGTGGCCGTGGCGCCGGGACGCATCGTGGTGAGCGAGCGCACCAAGGTGATCCAGCCGCTGGAGCGCAGCGTGGTCAAGCGTGTGCTGGTGAAGGACGGCGAGCACGTGAAGGCGGGGCAGTCGCTGGTGGAACTCGACCCGACGGCCGCAACGGCGGACAAGGCCAGCGTGGAGGAGCAGCTGAAGGCAAGCGTGTCGGACGCCATCCGGGCCGGTGCGCTGCTCAAGGGGTTGCAAGGCGGCTCGACCGAGCTGCGGGCCCCGCCGGCGATGGACCTGCCCAAGGACTGGTCGGCGGCGGAGAAGGCGGCGACGCAGGCGCAGCTCGTGGCGGAGTGGAACGAGATCGGCGCCAAGCTCGCGCGCTCGGCCGCGGAGATCAACCATCGCAAGGCGGAAGCCGAGACCATGCGCGAAGCCGTGGCCAAGCTGGAGGCGACGTTGCCGATGGCGAAGAAGCGCGAGGAGGACTTCAAGCAACTGGCGCAACAGGGCTTCATGTCCAGCCACGCCGGAGAGGACCGCACGCGCGAGCGCATCGAAATGGAACGCGACCTGGCAACGCAACGCGCGAAGCTGCAGGAGACGCTGGCGGGCTTGCGTGAAAGCGAGAACACCCGGTCGGCCTACGTGGCCGAGACGCGGCGAACGCTCTTCGACCGGGAGTCGCAGGCCGACCTGAAGCGGCAGACGGCCACTCAGGAGCGGGCGAAGGCGACCTTGCGCCAGCAGCTCACCACGCTGACGGCGCCGGTGGATGGCGTCGTGCAGCAGCTGGCGATCCACACGCAAGGTGGCGTCGTGACGGAAGCCCAGGCGCTGATGGTGGTGGTGCCAGAGGGCGCGCAGATCACCGCGGAAGTGACCCTGGAAAACAAGGACATCGGCTTCGTCGTGGCCGGGCAGGATGCGGCGATCAAGCTGGAGACCTTTAACTTCACCCGCTACGGGACGATAGCCGCGAAGGTGGCGCTGGTGACGGCGGATGCGGTGAACGACGAGAAGCGCGGCGCGATCTTCCCGGTGACGCTGGGGCTGGCGAAGGACCAGATCGATGTGGACGGAAAGATGATCCGGCTGGCGCCGGGAATGAACGTGACAGCGGAGATCAAGACGGGGAAGAGGCGCGTGATCGAGTATTTGCTCTCGCCGATTCAGAAGGCGGGGAATGAGAGCTTGCGAGAGAGGTAGACGCCGTCATGTCGAGGTTTTCATTTCTGCTGGCACGAATGATTGGCCTGAATCACATGAGGTTCATGTGGGTTTCAGCAGGTGCGATCT
>Ga0102593_1003060_pt1 | contig 11512 bp, 10 predicted proteins | sample AraplaCol_mMS_r2_2_FD_76862 | JGI IMG/M metagenome (GOLD analysis project Ga0102593, IMG submission 76862) | Arabidopsis root microbial communities from North Carolina, USA - plate scrape MF_Col_mMS_r2 (SPADES assembly) (version 2) | ecosystem: Host-associated > Plants > Roots > Endosphere...
TGCACGCCGAAACGCGCCGCCTGCTGTCGCTCGCGGTGACGATGCCGCGCCGCACCGCCGAGGTGGACGACACGCTGGATCGCTGGCTGCTGCATCCGGTGATCGGATTGCTCTCGCTGTTCGTGGTGATGTTCCTGATCTTCCAGGCCGTCTTCGCCTGGGCGACGCCGGCGGCCGACCTCATCGACGCGGGCACGGCGGCGCTGGGCGAACTGGTGCACGGAGCGATGCCGGACGGCCCGCTGCGCAGCCTCCTCGTGGACGGCATCATCAAGGGACTGGGCAGCGTGGTCGTGTTCCTGCCGCAGATCCTGATCCTGTTCGCCTTCATCCTCGCGCTGGAGGAATCGGGTTACCTGCCGCGTGCGGCGTTCCTGCTCGATCGCCTGATGTCGCAGGCGGGCCTGTCGGGGCGTTCGTTCATTCCGCTGTTGTCGAGCTTCGCGTGCGCGGTGCCCGGCATCATGGCGACGCGCTCGATCCAGGACCCACGCGATCGCCTCGCCACGATTCTCGTCGCTCCGCTGATGACGTGTTCGGCGCGGCTTCCTGTTTACGGCCTGTTGATCGCCGCCTTCATTCCACAGCGACAGGTGGCGGGAGGATGGCTCAACCTGCAGGGCCTGGTGCTGTTCTCGCTGTACGTCGCGGGTATTCTCAGCGCGCTCATCGTGACGTGGATCATGAAGAAGTGGCGCCGCGACAAGAGCGAGCACGCCCTGCTGCTCGAACTGCCGTCCTACCGCATCCCGCACCCGCGCGACCTGCTGATCGGCCTGTGGGAACGCGCGTGGATCTTCCTGCGTCGCGTCGGCGGCATCATCCTGGCGCTGACGATCCTGCTGTGGTTCCTGTTGTCGTTCCCGGCGGCGCCGGTGGGCGCGACCGGCCCGGCCATCGATTACAGCTTCGCCGGCCGCATCGGCCACGCGCTGACGGCGGTGTTCGCGCCGATCGGCTTCAACTGGCAGATCTGCATCGCGCTGATCCCCGGTCTGGCCGCGCGCGAAGTGGCGGTGTCCTCGCTGGCGACGGTGTACGCGCTGTCGGCCGCAAGCGACGAAGCCGCGGCGCAGGCGTTGTCGCCGATCATCACCAGCTCGTGGTCGCTGGCCACCGCGCTGTCGCTGCTGGTGTGGTTCATCTACGCGCCGCAGTGCATCTCGACGCTGGCGACGATCAAGCGCGAGACCAACTCGTGGAAGCAGGTGGCGATCGCCACCGGTTACCTGTTCGGACTGGCGTACCTGGCGTCGTTCGCGACGTACCACATCGCCGTGGCGCTGGGCGCGGGCTGATCATGGACGCCGGCCTGCTCGCGCAATACGCGATCATCGCCGTGGCGGTGATCGCCAGCGCGTGGTTCGTCGCGCGCAAGCAATTCCCCAATGCGGTGCGCCGCCTGCGCATCGCGATCGCCGTGCCGCTGGTGCGCGAAGGCCGCGCCGCGTGGATGCAGAAGCTGGGACGGCAGATTGCGCCGCCTGCGGTCGCGAACGACGGCAGCTGCGGCGGCTGCAACAGCTGCGGGCCATCGACGCCACGGCGCCATTGAAACCAGAGACACCCAAAGACACGTAGGGCTTGCGTAGCCCGGGTAAGCGAAGCGCACCCGGGAAGCGACCACGCCCGAGTGCGCGTCGCTTATCCGTACTACAACCGACTGAATCCCCTGATACCAAGTCCCCTCTCCCGCATGCAGGAGAGGGGTTGGGGCAACGAAGGGCAGAAGCGCTAGTGCTTCCGCCGAGCCCGATACCCGCGCACTTCGACGGCCTCCACTTCGAGCGTGAACGACCGCTCCTCGCCGTTGAACAGCGCGCCCACGCCCATCACCTGGCGATCGATTTCCTCGCCATCGGCGTTGCGGATCGTGAGCACCACCGAGTACTCCAGCGCGTTGTCGCCCGGCGGCGGCTTGATCGTGCCTTCCACGCGCAGCGGCACCGACCGCAGCTGCGCGGACTGCGCGGCATCCGGATCGAAGCGGAGGTGATGCCGGCACGAAGGACAGACGTTCGCGCTTTCCAGGATCGTCGTCTTGCAGTGCGGGCACGTCCGCGTCGCGCCGGGCGTACCGGGGCGCGCGACGCTCATGACGTGGCGGACGCCTCGGACTTCGCTTCGGCCTTGTCGGATTTATCGGCCTTCTCCTGCTTGCCGGCCGGCTTGGCATCGCGATCGTCGAAGCCGAAATCCACCTGGCCGCGCATGCGCGAACCCGGGGCGATGCTGACCACGCCGGCCTTGATGTCGCCGACCACCACGCCGCCTTCCAGCAGTTCGACGCGCTGGGCCGATTCGACGTTGCCTTCCAGCTCGCCTGCGATCACGACCTTGCGTGCGCGAACGCCGCCGTTGACCTTCGCGCCGACTTCGACGGTGAGGTCGCCTTCCACGTGCACGTCGCCCTTGAAGCGGCCCGCGATGCGGATGTGGCCGGCGCCATTGATCTTGCCTTCGATGGACAGGTCGGCGGCGATCACGGATTCCTTGCCTTCGCGTTCGGCGGGACGCGGAGTGGATGTCGGAGAGGGAGCAGGCGAGGGCGCTGCGGCGGGTTTGGGTGCGCCGAAGGAGAACTCGTCGCGTGCCGGTTCCTTCGGCAGCGCGGATTCGGACGGAGCATTGGGAGCGGCGGGGCCGTTGTCGCGCTTGGGCGTTGAGGGCTGTGGGGAATTGAAGATCGCCATGACGCACTTCCTCGATTGGCAGGGGCGGGGCAATGCACGGGGGTGCAGAGAACGGGGTGCAACCCACCCGAGGCTACGCCCGTAATTCCGCCTTGCGTGTGACTCGCCTCACCCAATCGTCACTCGTGTCCGCTTGTTCATGGTTCGATCACGTGCCTGAATCCGCGACAGGGCGCCTGAAGCGCATGCGCATCGCCTCCCACAGCACGCGCGTGTGACGCAGTGCATCGATCAACCAGAACGTCGCGCCCAGTCCCGCGCTGAAATAGGGATAGATCAGCGCGAGCGCGCCCAATCCGAAAACGCCCTTCGCGAACGGAATCAGGAACAGCAATCGCCAGCCGCCGAAGCTGAAAGTGAGATTGGCGCGCCTGCATAAGCGAAGCGCGGCGGTCACGCACGCCAGTATCCCGAGCCAGCTCGCGGCGACGGTGTATCCCAGCTGCTGCTCGAGCACGGCAAGGCCCACGAGCAGCGGCACCCAGAAGAAGCGCAGCAGGGGCCAGCGAACCACTTCGCCTTCCGGCGCGCATTGCCAGTGCAGGTACCCGCGAATCGCGATCCAGAATTCCCACAGCGCGTACGCCACGCCCGGACCGCCGACCAGCAGCATCGCCGCCTGCATCGCCTCGGTGCCGCGCTGGTCGGGCGCGATATCGGCCACCAGCCAGCGCACCGCCAGCGCGATGAGGCCCACGGCCCAGAACAGCGTCACGCACCGCGCCGCCGCCACCGCGCGACGCGGTGTGGACATTCGCGACGTATCGCCGGCGTCGAGCCAGAACTGCGCCTGCCGGAGGTCGATGGCATCGCCCAGATGATCGATGCGCCCGCCGTCCAGGTTCCAAACGAGGCGACGCATCTGCGGCGCACGGCCGTAGGGCAGCGCGAACCACAGCGCACCAGGCCACGCGAACGGCCTGCGCAGTTGTTTCATCGCGCGACGCACCAGGTCGAACCGCTCGTGTACTGGTGTGCCGGCGGCGATGCGGTGGCCGAGTTCGCGCTCGTGACCGGGTTGCAGCTCGTGGCGCAAACGCAGCCGGTAACCCAGGCTTTGCAGGAACCACGCGTCCACGCCGCTGAGCACATGGTCCAGGTCGAAGAACTTCAGCATCACGTCGAAGTTGTCCGACGACACCGGCGAGCCGCGCTCGTCCAGCGCCTGCAACAGCCAGCGCCCGATGTGCGGCTTCATCTGCAGCGACCACAGCGCGGGCTGCGAATCCAGCCAGTAGCGCAGCGCCGTGGGATCGTCCTGCGAAAGATGGGCGATGCACTGGTCGAGGAAGGCGGGGAGGTCGAGCGCGTCGTCCTCGTCTTCCGTATCGGTGGATTCAAGTGCGGTGTCGAGTGCGATGGCGGCGGCGACGGATTCGGCAGACGCCTCGGGCGCGGACAGAACGTCGGCCGACGCGATCTGCCCGATCGACGCAGGTTCTTCGACGTCGGCGGGTGCATCCGCCGAAACCCCTTCCTCATCGTCTCCCCGCCACGCCTGCTCGCGTACATGCTCCAGCGCGTAGCGATACGCATCGTGCAGCCGCTGGAAGCCTTCGGGATCCTCGTCCGGGCGCGTGACCTTCAGCTGCTTGGCGTAGGCGCGCTTGATGTCGCGCTCATCGGCGTCGCCGGCCAGGCCGAGTGCGTCGAGCGCCCACATCAGGCGTTCGCCTCCACGGTGTCGAGGGCGTCGTGCAGTTCGCGGCGGTGATCGGAAACCAGCTCGGTATCCTGCGATTCCAGCACGCCTCGGAAACGGCCGATCCATTCCTGCAGCATCGCGCGCTGGTCGATGTATTCCTCGTACAGACGCTCCGCACGCGCCAGGACCGACAGATTCTCGTGCTGGTCGCGCGGATGGATCTTCAGCTGCGCGAGCGCCGCGAGCCGCCGGCGGATCTCCTCCGCGTCGAGCAGCCCCGGGTTCTGCTGCAATACCAGTTCGTGCACCTTGCCGGTGGAATGCTCCTTCACCTCCACCTGCAACAGGCCGTTGACGTCGTAGGTGAAGCGCACGGTCACGCCGTTCCCGGCCGCGTTGCGACCGCGCTGCAGCGGGATGTCGATCTCGCCCAGCTTGATGTTGTTGGCCACCATCGGGCTCTCGCCCTGGTAGATGTCGATCAGCAGCTTTTCCTGCGTTTCATGCACCGGGAAGAACTGGTCCTCGCGGCTGATCGGCACCGTGCTGTTGCGCTGGATGATCGGATGGAAGAAGCCCGCGCGCACCTGGCCTTCGTTGTCGCGGCGCGACACCTGCGTGCCCAGCGTGTACGGGCACACATCGGTGAGGATCACTTCCTCGAGGCGTTCGTCCCGCGACTTCAGGCCGGCGGCGACGGCCGCGCCCAGCGCGATCGTCTGGTCCGGGTTGACGTGGCGCAGCGGCAACCGGCCGAACATGCGCGACACCAGTCGCGCGACCTGCGGCATGCGGCTGGCGCCGCCGACCAGCACCACTTCATCCAGTTGCGTGGGTTGCAGGCGCGCATCGCGCATCGCGCGTTCCAGCGGCGCGCGCATGCGCTGCACCAGCGGTTCGCACAACTTCGTGAAGCGGGCTTCGTCGACGGTCCATTCCAGGGTGCGGCCGTCGATCTGCACCTGCGCGGATGCCTGCGCGCCCTGGCTGAGCTCGCGCTTGACCTGCTCGAGGCGGCGACGGACCTGCGCCAGTTCGTGCGACGGCAACTCGCGCGGGCGCAGCGTGTGGTCGGCGCAGAACGCTTCGACCAGCACGTCGAGGAAATCCTCGCCGCCGAGGAAGTTGTCGCCGGCACTGGCATGCACTTCGACCACGCCTTCGAACACTTCCAGGATCGACACGTCGAACGTGCCGCCGCCCAGGTCGAACACGAGGAAGCGGCCTTCGCCTTCGCGCTCCTGCAAACCGTAGGCGAGGGCGGCCGCGGTCGGCTCGTTGATCAGCCGTTCGACCTTGATGCCCGCCAGTTCGCCGGCCGTGCGCGTGGCCTTGCGTTGCGCGTCGGAGAAATACGCCGGCACGCTGATGACCGCTTCGGTCACGCGTTCGCCCAGTTCGGCTTCCGCGTCGGCGATCAGCGAACGCAGCACCATCGCCGAGAGTTCTTCAGGGCGGAAGTTGCGATCGCCCAGTCGCGTTTCGCGCGAAGAGCCCATCCAGCGCTTGAAGTTGGACACCGTGCGCTGCGGATGGCTGACCAGCCGCTCGCGCGCCGCCTGGCCGACCAGCACACCGGATTCGTCCAGACTCACCACCGAAGGCGTCAGCACCTCGCCCAGCGCATTGCGGAACAACCGGCTGCCGTACGGTCCATACGCGCCGACCAGCGAATGGGTCGTCCCCAAATCGATTCCCACGATCATCTTGCTGCAACTCCCCAGTTGCCTGCACCACGTTCCAGTGTGTCGTGCGCCGCAGCGGCTTTACATGCGAAAAACGCCGAACCGCGTGCTGCCATCGCCCGGTGCGCTCTCGATCGGCGCGTTGAAGCTCGCCGACAGCGCCAGCCCCAGCACGCGGCGCGTGTCGGCCGGATCGATGATGCCGTCGTCCCACATCCGCGCGGTGGCGTAGTAGGGATTGCCCTGCGATTCGTACTGCTCGCGGATCGGCGCCTTGAAGGCGTCTTCCTCTTCGGCCGACCACGTCTTGCCGGCCGCCTCGATGCCGTCGCGCTTCACCGTCGCCAGCACGCTGGCGGCCTGTTCGCCGCCCATCACGCTGATGCGCGCGTTCGGCCACATCCACAGCATGCGCGCGCCGTAGGCGCGGCCGCACATCGCGTAGTTGCCGGCGCCGAAGCTGCCGCCGATGACGACGGTGAACTTGGGCACATGCGAGCACGCCACGGCCGTCACCATCTTCGCGCCGTCCTTCGCGATGCCGGCGTTCTCGTACTTGCGGCCGACCATGAAGCCGGTGATGTTCTGCAGGAACACCAGCGGGATGCCGCGCTGGTTGCACAGTTCGATGAAGTGCGCGCCCTTGAGCGCGCTCTCGGCGAACAGGATGCCGTTGTTGGCAACGATGCCGACCGGATAGCCGTGCACGTGCGCGAAGCCGGTGACCAGCGTCTTGCCGTAGCGCGCCTTGAATTCCTGGAATTCGCTGCCGTCGACCACGCGCGCGATCACTTCGCGGATGTCGAACGGGCGGCGCGTGTCCTTGGGCACGATGCCGTACAGCTCGCTGGTCGGGAACAGCGGTTCGCGCGACTCGCGCACCGCGACCGGCAGCGTCTTGCGACGGTTGAACGTGCCCACGATGTCGCGCGCGATCTGCAGCGCGTGGCGGTCGTCCTCGGCGAAATGGTCCGCGACGCCCGACACGCTCGTGTGCACGTCCGCGCCACCGAGCGCTTCGGCATCGACGACTTCGCCCGTCGCGGCCTTCACCAGCGGCGGGCCGCCGAGGAAGATCGTGCCCTGTTCCTTGACGATGATCGATTCGTCGCACATCGCCGGCACGTACGCGCCGCCGGCCGTGCACGACCCCATGACGACGGCGACCTGCGGGATGTTCTCCGCGCTCAGGCGCGCCTGGTTGTAGAAGATGCGGCCGAAGTGTTCCTTGTCGGGGAAGACTTCATCCTGCAGCGGAAGGAACGCGCCGCCGGAATCGACGAGATACACGCAGGGAAGACGGTTCTCGCGCGCGATTTCCTGCGCGCGCAGGTGCTTCTTCACCGTCATCGGGAAGTAGGTGCCGCCCTTGACCGTCGCGTCGTTGGCGACGATGACGACTTCCTGTCCCATCACGCGGCCGATGCCGCAGACCATGCCGGCCGCGGGTGCCGCGTCGTCGTACATGCCTTCGGCGGCGAGCGGTGCGATTTCGAGGAACGGCGAGCCCGCATCGAGCAACGCGGCGATGCGGTCGCGCGCGAGCAGCTTGCCGCGTTCGGTGTGCTTGGCGCGTGCCTTCTCGCCGCCACCGCCGGCCGCACGGGCGAGGCGGGCATCCAGTTCGTCGACCAGTGCGCGGTGGTAGGCGACGTTGTCCTGGAAATCCTGCGAGCGGGGATCGATGGTGGAAGTCAGAGCGGGCATCGATGCAACAGCGTGCGGAAGATGCGGCATCAGACCATAAAGCGCGGGTTTCGGCCAATCGCGGGGTGTCGTTCGCGCAAGGAAAAGGCCCGCGCGAGGCGGGCCTTTCCCATGCATCGAACCGCTGCGCCTTACTTGCGTTCGGCGGCTTCCTGGTCGGCCTTCTTCGCCGTGTCCTCGGCCTTGTCGGCAACCTTGCTCGCCGCGTCGGCGGTGGCCTGCGCGGCGTCGGCCGTCGCTGCGGCTGCGCCGGCGGCGGCATCGTTGGCGACTTCGCGCGACTTCTCGGCGGCGTTGTCCATCGCGACGCTGGTGCGGTCGGCGGCTTCGTTGGTGGCAGCGGCCGCGGCTTCCGCGGACTGCTTCGCGGCATCGGCCGTTGCGTCGGCGGCCTTGTTGGCAGCGGCGGCGGCTTCGGCGGCTTCGCTCTGCGTATCGGCCTGGTGGCAGGCCGACAGCGACAGCGCGGCGGCGGTCATGGCAATGGCGATGTAAAGCTTGGTCTTCATGGGTTTCTCCGTTGACGGGATTTGGGCTCCCAGCCGGGGCGCACGATGCCAGTGGGCGCGCGAAGGAAAAGTCATCGTTCGGGCCACGGGTATGGCCGGAGATGAATCCCGGGGAAACCGGTCGGCGACCGCATGCGCGGCGATCGTTGCGCTCGCCGCGGTGTCGTTTCGGGAAAGAACGCGAAACGATCGAAGGGCAGCGCGATGCGTGCGATGTCCAGACAGCACGCAACAACGAGGTGCCGATGCCACAAATGAAAAAGCCGCCGGAAATCCGGCGGCTTCTTCGAAGAGGTAACTACCTGGGCAATTGCTTGCCCGAGGTGATTACTTCTTGCCTTCTTCCTTGGCAGCGTCGGCGGCCTGCGAGGCAGCGTCAGCGGCCTGCGTGGCAGCGTCGGCAGCCTGGCCAGCAGCGTCGGCAGCGGCGTCGGCAGCGGCCGGAGCAGCAGCGGCGGCGGTGGCGTCGGCCGAAGCGGCGGCAGCGTCAGCAGCCTGGGCAGCGGTGTCGGCAGCGGCCTGAGCGGCGTCGGCAGCAGCGGCGTCGCCGGTAGCAGCGGCGTCGGTGGCGGCAGCAGCGGCTTCGGTCGAAGCAGCGGCGGCGTCAGCAGCGGCTTCGTCAGCCTGCTTCTGGTTGGAGCAGGCGGCCAGAGCGGCAACCATTGCCAGGGCGATCAGCGCCTTGTTGAAGGTCATGATTTTTATCCTCGTCGTTAGTTAGGCAACGCGCAATTGCGCGTCAATAACATGATGACAAGCCGGTGACGCGTGTCAAGCGGCTTGACCGGTTTTTTTTGAGTAATGCGTTCTTAACGTCTTATAGCAGCTCGATGGCGACAGCGGTAGCCTCGCCACCCCCGATGCACAGCGAAGCCACGCCCTTCTTGACGCCACGTGCACGAAGCGCGTGCAGCAACGTCACGACCAGACGGGCGCCACTGGCGCCGATGGGATGCCCCAGGGCAACAGCGCCGCCGTTGACGTTGAGCTTCTCGTGCGAGATGCCCAGGTCCTTCATCGGTGCCATTGCCACACAGGAAAACGCTTCATTGACCTCGAACAGGTCAACGTCCTCGACCGACCAGCCGGCCTTGGCCAATACGTTTGAAATCGCTTTCACCGGCGCGGTGGTGAACCACTCGGGCGCCTGCGCGTGGCCGGCGTGCGCGACGATGCGCGCCAACGGCTTCAGTCCACGCTTGCCGGCTTCCTCGGCGCTCATCAGGACGGCCGCCGCGGCGCCGTCGGAAATCTTCGAGGACGAGGCGGCGGTCAGCACGCCTTCCTTGCCGAACGCCGCGCGCAGCGTCGGGATCTTCGACAGGTCGATCTTGCCCGGCTCCTCGTCGGTATCGACGACGACTTCGCCCTTGCGACCCTTGACCGTCACCGGCACGACTTCGTCCTTGAACGCACCGCCCGTCACCGCGGCCTGTGCGCGACGTGCGCTCTCGGTCGAATACGCATCGAGCGCTTCGCGATCGAAGCCGTACTTCTCGCACGCCATGTCGCCGAACACGCCCATCGCCTTGCCGTCGTAGGGATTGGTCAGGCCGTCCCACGCCATGTGGTCGAGGAACTCCGCGCTGCCGTAGCGGATGCCGGTGCGCGAGTTGTTGAGCAGGTGCGGCGCGTTGGTCATCGACTCCATGCCGCCGGCGACGACGACATTGGCCGAGCCGGCCTTGATCAGATCGTGCGCGAGCATGATCGACTTCATGCCCGAGCCGCAGACCTTGTTGATGGTCGTGCAGCCGGCCGAAGTCGGAAGGCCGGCGCCGAGTGCGGCCTGGCGCGCCGGTGCCTGGCCGAGGCCGGCCGGCAGCACGCAACCCATGATGACTTCGTCGACCTGGCCGGCATCGACGCCGGCGTGTTCGAGCGCGCCCTTGATGGCGGCCGTGCCCAGCGCCGGGGTCGGGACGCCGGTGAACTGGCCGAGGAAGGAACCGATGGCGGTGCGCTTGGCACCGACGATGACGACGTCGCTCATGGGAACTCCAACAGAAGACGAACCGGGACAGCCGGCCGGTGCGCGGCCGGAACCCTCTGATTATGCGGGGCCGTGCTGCGCCGCGGCAAACCGTACTCACGTCCAGTGGTGGAGGGACGGGCCGGCCAGTCTCAGCAGGTAGAGGGACCGGCCGCGCCCCGGGCCGGTCTGGCGCACAAACCCCAACGGCTCATAAAGGGCAGGTACGCCGGTCCACACGAATGCCCCGGCCTGGCGCTCGCCGGGGGCCAGGGATTGGGGGTAGGCCTCGATCTCCGCCGCGCCCCGCTGGCGCGCCAGTTCGACCGCCCCGGCGACCAGCGCCCGCGCCACGCCCTGGCCGCGCCACCTCACAGGGACATACAGGCAGTTGAGCGACCACGTCGCCGCCGACCATTCGCGGACCAGCGCCTTGCTCCGGTCGATCCGCGGGAAACCGGCGCGCGGGCCGATCGCGCACCAGCCGGCCGGTTCGTCGCCGACGAACGCCAACACGCCCGACGCCTCCCCAGCCTTGACCAATTTTCGAAACGCCACCCGATTGGGCTCGCCTTTCGCCGCCTCCCAGCTGCGCCCGCCCATCGGCACGCGCCACCACATGCACCAGCAGCCGCCACACGCGCCGCGTGGGCCGAACAGCGTTTCGACAGCGGACCAGTCCTCTGCGTCCAACGGCCGGATCTCGATGCGGTCCGACGCGTTCATCGTCGCTCCGGGGGCGCGTGATTTTCGTCACCAGGTCGTGCAAGGCGATTGTAGAGAATTTGTCTCAGGTCGATACTCGACGGGCGATCGCTGGGGAGCGGCGCCATCTTTCGGGGAAGACGTATGCGCTACGAACACAAGGCACTGGTAACGGCGATGCGCAGCGTGCTGCTGTGCTCGGGGTTGATGGGGCTGTCCGCCTGTGGCGGTGGTGGTGGCGGCGGCAACGTGCGCGACACGCCTCCGCTCTACGCACCCACGACTCCGCCCCCGCCCACCACGCCTTCGCCGACGACGCCCGTCGTCAGCACGCCCAACCCGGCGTACAGCCAGCACATCGCGCTGACCAACACCGCCGCCGCGCACCAGGCCGGCATCACCGGCACGGGCGTGCGCATCGGCATCGTCGACAGTGGCGTGATGCGCAACCATCCGGCGCTGGCACCGCGCGTGGTGGCGAACTTCAACTACGTGTCCTCGCCGCCGAACAACCTGCAGGTGGACGACGTGCTCGGTCACGGCACCGACGTCGCGCAGCTCGCCGCGGGCACGCCGTTCGGCGCGTGGCCCGGCGG
>Ga0102593_1003063_pt1 | contig 11506 bp, 11 predicted proteins | sample AraplaCol_mMS_r2_2_FD_76862 | JGI IMG/M metagenome (GOLD analysis project Ga0102593, IMG submission 76862) | Arabidopsis root microbial communities from North Carolina, USA - plate scrape MF_Col_mMS_r2 (SPADES assembly) (version 2) | ecosystem: Host-associated > Plants > Roots > Endosphere...
ATCTACTTAGTAGCTAGTTCATTATCGCTACCCCGTTAATACAAGCTGTATACGCCTTGTGAAGCCTTTCGTAGAACCTGTAAGGGAGCTGAGCCGAAGAGGCGAAGGGGGCGACCGGATGCGTCGAGCTGAAAAAACAGGTACGTAAAAAGCAAAAAAATTAAAAGAGTGAAAGAAGGTATCAACATGAGAAAAACTCAATTTATTACTTTTCGAAATTTCTTTGATAAATCACCCTTTAAACCCTCAACAAAACCTCGTCCCTTCAAAGCTTATTCCTTTGTTCCGTTTAGTCCACTTGCCATGCTCGATCCCACCATTCTGACCATAGGAGGCATTGTATTAGGAATTGCTATTATCGAGCGAATATTAGAACGATGGGGTGTCATTGATCTTGCCGATCAGTTTGAAAAAGTGATGCGGTTTATCTTACCTGTCACCTTTTATGGGGCCTTATTTTACTTCTTTGTGAAATTTATGTTTTAAGGAGGGTTCTAGATGTTTGAGAAACTAAAATTGCGTGGAAAGCTTATTAAAGCGTTTCGTACAGCAGAGATTTATCGGGTTATAAAGCGTGGGGATCGTACCTCCTATCAATTTCCCAAGATCCATCAGATCGATCATCAGAACACCTACACTCGGTATGCTTTTTCCTTATTGAATGGCATTGATCCTGAACTCTTAACGAAAAAAAGATGGGCCTTACGCCAAGTATTAGGCAGCAATATTGAAATAAACGGCAGCTTAAAGAACTTTAGTATTACCGTTCATCACAAAAGCCTACCTAAGATGCTCAATTATAAATATGAGGTCATTCATCCCCATATAGAGAAAATGGAGCTTCCGGTATGCATTGGGCAAGATATCTATGGAAGCCCTGTCTCATGGGATTTTGCGGATTTAGAAACGTTACTGATTTCTGGTGAAATTGGAGCCGGAAAAAGCAGTCTCATGCGTGTAATCCTCACAACATGGGTGAAATATACATCGCCTGATGATCTTCGGTTAGTATTAGTCGATCTCAAACGAGCCGATTTAGGGCTATTTTATGGGATTGAGCATGTAGATGCGCTTTGTTTTGAGGCAAAGGATATGAGAAAGCCTTTTGCTTTATTACGAGCTGAAATGTATCGAAGAGGCGATTTATTGTTAGAGCATGGGGTCACACATATTAGGAGGCTTCCTTTTAAGCTGCCTCGAATTGTTGTAGTCATTGATGAAATGTCTATAGTGAAGAGAGAAACAAATCTTGTAGAGATGATTCAACAGTTCGCCAGTCAAGGCCGTGCGTTAGGTGTTCATACGATTATTGCCATGCAGCGTCCCGATGCCGATTTGTTGAATTCAGCACTCAAAGCAAACTTACGGGTTCGGATCTCTGGAAGGCAGGCCGATGCGATAAATGCAAAAGTAGCCGGGGTCATCGGTGCCGAAGAAATTGATGCTGCAGCCAGAGGACGCATGAAAATTAAAATTGATGAGGTGAAAGAGTTTCAAGCCTATTTTTTAGATGAAGAAGCTTGTAAGGGAATACTTGCTCCTTATAAGACTTTGGTACATGATCCTGAGCCAGATATAGAAGTTCCATCACAATCTATCTTTGGTTTATTAGAGAAGGAGGAGCAGCGATGAGCTTTCGTTTATCTCAGCGTGATAAAGACATCATTGAGTTTATCAATCAGTTTCGGGCTGTAGATCGAGATTCATTGGCTAATCTGTTCTTTAAACAGCTCAAATCGCCCGTAAATGCGTGTAATAGTGTAATGGTACGTTTATATCGTTTAGGGTTAATCGAACGTACACAGCAGTATTCTCCGACGGTCTACTTACCTGTAGATGCCAAAATCAAAAAGAACTCTCAAAAAATACTTCATTTCCTTTCAATTCTAGATGTCTATAAGCAAATGTGTACGTATAGTGTACCTAAACACGTCATTGTAGAAGATAAGCCCACAGGAAGAAAAGGAGGCATTGAACCAGATCTCTTTTGTGTTTTTAAAGGATCTCCCTTTTGGATTGAAATTCAGAGAAATCAGTATTCCGAACAGAAAATGCAAGCGAAGATTAACTTATACGAAGAGTTTTTCTTTTCGGATGAATGGAAAGCATTGCATTGGCAGCCAGAAGATCGATCAGCCATCTTCCCTTCCGTTATTCTGGTTACGCCTGTTCGTTATGCTGTTACTTCTGAGCACATTAGGATTATACAGGTATCAAGTATTCATGAATTAATGGAAAAATATAAGGGTCCTGTCAAACAACAAAAAGAATCGAGAATAAAAAATAATTCTTCTAATGGAATCAAGATAAATTTAACATAAACTATTTTAGGTTAATCAAAATTTCTAATTTAGTTATCATTAGGAATATAGTAAAGTTTGTTTAAAAGGTACTATTTTACGGAGGATACTTATTTTGTTAATCATAATTAGAAATTCTTTAATAATAGCTGTTTGTCTTTATTTAGCAAGTGTTTTTCTCCCTGAAGTAATGAATGTAAATGAGACCGTTGCAAAATATTTATTTGTAATACCAGTTGGCGTTTGGGGTATTAAATCAAAGAATAAATGGTGGATTAATCTTATTTCTTTTCTTTTAGCTCTTATTATTTTAATTTTTTCTTTGGATTTATTACCCGAAAGTATGATGTAAAAGATAAAAGGAAAAAGCTATCTCATAGAATGAGATAGCTTTTTATTAGGACTGCTAATTATAAAGTACCAAAATATAACCGCAAGTAAACAATAGCACATTTTTGCCATAATGGCTATTTTTGGATGAATCGACATATGTATAAAGGGTAGTCTTTTTATACGCCTTTTCTTCACACACACCTGGAGAGATCACCGTCATATCAAAGGTGTATAAAAAGCTGCATATCCGATTAAAGGCGCCCACAAAAGAACCCTTTTCCTGTAAGGGTTCTTTTGCTTTCTTGCTTCCTTGAAGAGTGATTATGTTAACTAAAGTTGTATACTTTATACAGCCTAAAAACAGAAAAACTCCCCCAATGCGTTAAGGGAGTTTTTCTGTTTTTAGGAGTTAGCTAAGTGATGATTCATCCATCTTGAGTAGTTTGCTCAAGATGTTATTTATTATTCATTTTTATAATTATTAAATAAAAAGAAACAGACTTGTTAGGAAGTCTGCAACTGCAACAAGAAATAAAGCTATTTTATATACAACAGGTATTGTATATGATCCAACGAACTTTAGCAGTCTGCCCTGTTGAGAAGATTCTATACTTTATTGATCTTATGTTAACTAAACATGTCTACCATATACAGCGTAAAAACAGAAAAACTACTGACCATGCTCCAGTAGTTTTCTCTATGAATAGTGAGTAATTAGAAGTTGTTTTTGAAATCATATATTGACCTCTGGATTAGTTTGTTCAAGTTAGTAAGAACTTATGTATAGAGAAGAGAAAAACCTACTGTCTATGGGGTCAATCCCATGTTCAGTAGGTTTTTCTCTTAGCTTATTCATAGCACACAATGAAGGATTGAAAATGAACATCTCTCCATCTTTTCAATAGTCTGCTCAATTAGGATATAAATCATTCACATAAATATTTCACCAGCTATGAAACATTTATGTATAGAAAATGATACATCTTGTATTATTTTTGATACGAGATGTATCAAAAGCAGGCTTAAGTCTGCTCCTATAGCCTTAAAGGCTAATATATAGTTAAGAAAGACATATTAGTTTTTGTGAGGGTTCTTGATGTAGATTTTGAAACTATTTAACAGCTTCTGTCATAGACTGCGTGTTCAACTTTTTCAAGATCCTCCTTCTTTGATTCTTAATTGTGCACTCTTCTTTATGGAGAATATCTTGTATTTCTGAGATAGAATGACCATCAATAGAAAGAGCAAAGACTTCTTGTTCTGCTTGAGTTATTTGATTCATAAATACTTTCTATTCCAGGGTTTTACATTCTTTTTCTGCACTCTTTAGCCCAGCAACTTCATCAACTAAATCAGACGCCACACTCAAGATATTTTCAATACCCATTAAGAGTTTTTCAATAGTTTTTCGCTTTTATCCATGATAAGGCCCTCCTACTTTTTGAGGGCAACCTATGTTATAATAAAAGTCCGTTACGTACTAAGTTTTGACATGGGGGTGCTTTCCTAGCCGGGAAAGTGCCCTTTTTCATGTTATTTTGTTTGGACTTGGATTGTCTATAATAATGTTTGATCAAGAATCTTGTATATAACAGGATTTTTTTGTTTGATAGTAAACCCATTTCATTGACTAAGAAATAGCTGAGAAATACAATCGTTGGATTTAATTTATCTAACGAATGCTGTTTCGTTGTTGCTATACTAGGATTCGATGAGTTTTTAACGACTTAAATGTTCATCATGAAGAAGGAGAGAATTGAATGGTTACAACAAAAACCCCAAAAAAGGTTGCAGCAAAAGATCTAGAAACTGATACAACAACTCTTGAACAGCTAGCGTATTATCGGATATTAGCCCCACTAAAAGTTAGATCACTCTTATCTCATCTTAATTCAAGTGAAAAGAAATCTATTTCCTTTGATTTCAAAAAAATGAAAAATGAAGATTTAGATCCTTTACGTCACACATTTATAGAAGAGGTAGACAAACAGCAAACACGCTCTACTGAAACATCCGAAAACAAAGAATCTACGCATTACAAAGTAGATCTTGTTAACATGCAAAAGAAAGCTTTTAATTTATATGAAGGGATGATTCACGTATATGGTATCCCAGACGACGGGATTAAGTTACCAGTGGAGGAAGTTAAAATAGATGAGTTGAAAATTGGAAAAAACGAAGTCGTTTATATGAACAGTGAATCCACCCTTGTTACTTACCAAATCATTGAAACAGAGAAGGGATTCAAGGTCGTTATAGAAGATACTTTAACGTTGGATTTTGATAGGAGAAAGAAATCTGGTCTATTCCATCTAGAAAGAGTAAAAAGTCTCGGTTCCTATATGAAATGTTTACGATTACTAAACTATTACATACAGCGCAATAAGTTTCCCTTTCAATCTTTACAGTTATCTGGTGGAACATTAAATTTAAAGGGGCATCTCCAACAAATTGAGGAAGAGATTGAATCCTACAAAGAACTGAGAGATATTTGTACTCAAATTGGAATAAGTGAAAATTATATATTTGATGATAAGGAAGATTTCCCTTCCCTATTCAATGCTATAATCAATATCTTTAAAAATAAACAATATAGCTTACTAAATATTCATCAAGAAAAACTAGAAAAAACGGAGATAATCAATATTGAACTTTCCAAATATGTGAAACTAGCATTAGTGTATGCAGATGGATGTTTCCTTAACCTTTATAGTGAAGAAGCGTTAAAAATAACGAGTAGATATTCGTCTATAACAGATGTAGCTAGTAATCACGGGCAGGATACTGTTGAACCTGTTATGTTATCTGATAATCGGGAAAATCATGACCAAAAAGTAAGCATTTTCGCTTCTCGAAAAATTGAAGAAATGGTGAAAGATACAAACTTTGATTTTGACATAGTAAAATTATCTTTTGCCGATGAACATCATGATATACAAGCTGACTTAACAATTACTAGTTCTTTAGAGTATATAGACTTTTACGATAAATCCCATGATGAAAGCTATTTAGAATTTGCTCTTGATCTAAACCAACGATACTTAGCTAAGTATCCAGAAGATGATATTGCAAAGGTTAATATTTATATCATTAAACTCAAGCAAGGCCATGCATTATCAGAAGAGGAAAAAAATGATCTTTACAACATAACAGAAAGAGCAGAAATGAATAACGAGCAAACAATATGTTTTGCATGTGAAGTTTTGTTGAAAAATAAAGTAAAAGCGAAGAGAATATTTGCTACTCTTACTGGGAAGGAAAAAGAAGAAATCATGGAATTTCCAATTTACCGTTTTTATCAAAATTTGGAGTAGTATGCTCATTTTCTTCTGTATATAGCTTGCTAGTAAACTTTTATAAAAGCTCCTTTTTATAAAGTTCTTTGTCTTTAGTACAATAAATAAGCCCTACTTACCCACAATAGGGCTTATAAATTAAAAAAGTCCTCTACTTTCAGTTTTGGGTCAATTTTTTTTAAGACATTCATAATTTTCTTAATCGTGGTACCTGATGGGATGTAATTTGAATCATTGTAAATCTTGCTAACTGTTTTTCTATCCATCTTAGTTACTTTAACTATTTCCGTTTGATTATAGCCTTTGTTCATTAAGTATTTTCCTAATTTACTCTTTTGGGTTATCTTAGGCATAAGAGCACACTCCTTTTTATAAAGGATTGACACTTTCAAAAAAAATATTCATTTTAGGGAAAAAATTCCGCAATAAAATTTATTTATCACATATAATAAACTATAAAATAAACAATATATAAATATTACTTATGCAGAGTTAGAATAATGTCGATATTTTTGTCATAATCATATAGCATGAATACAGTTAAGACCGCCTTATACACTGATAAGTAATGGGCGGTCTTTGTTATCGATATTCTTTGAAATTGGACTTCACAAAAAAAACCTTTACCTAGAGGGAAAAGGTTTTTTTTTGTGAATATTAGATAACGAGATACCACCATTCTAGCAAATCATTTTTCAAAAAAGGTTTTTAACCACTTATAAAAACTCTTCTTTTGTTGTTGTGCTTTTTTTAACGCTCGAATTTCACGAGCCATTGAGATTAATTGACGTTCGCGTTCCTCGAATTTTGCATCGATATAGCTTTGTATCTCTTTTATTTGTGCTTCAAGTGGTTCTAAGATAAGGGTTTGTTTTTCAGTTGAAATGTTAGGTGGAGTGTCTAGTATTTGTACTAAGTTGAATTTTTTTGCAACGGTTATAACGGCTTTTTCTAGGGTCATTTCGGAATTGGCATACATTTTTTTTAGTTCATGAAAGATGGTAACATCGTCATTTGTATAAGCTAATCTACCTTGTTTTTTTGTAAACTGCACACCAATTTTAGAAAAATGGAAGTTGTATTTTCGTATAGTCGATATGGGCAAACCAAGTATATCAGCTAATTCTTCGGTGGTATATGCTGCTTCTGCGGTTATGACTCTCAACATATGATCACCTCCTCTTATCAAGAGAACTATTCTAGGTATATACGTTAAAACCTTCAATTAATAAGAGAACGAGATATTATACCTTGTAATGCTATTGTTACTATAGTAATCGGTATTCTCAATTGAGGGTATATTATCATGTTTAGCTATTTACTAACGTCATAGATTAAATATTTGCCCTCTCCCCTCATCGTGATGGTTTTTTCTGATTCAGCGATGCATTTAGCTATATAAACATAAACTATCTAAAGAGATTAATCTAATAAATCATTAAATAGTGCTATCTTAATTTTAAAGTGTAATATCTACTGGATTTGAGTCAATAATTTAGATATAACAAAGTTGTCATGGTGCCAGATGAGCTAAATGTGGCATTGATAAATGTTAGAGTTTTATTTTTAGAGGATTAAATCTTTTGTGAAATAAAAATCTACTTTCGAATTCCTGTTTTATTTAGGGAATTACAAATCTATAAACTCGGAAATAAAACAATAATGATTCATTTCCGGTTTTATTAAATTTAAAACACTTTAGAGTTGTGTTTGTAAAAGAATAAATGAATTATCTTTTAAATTATTGATTTTTTGCACATTGATGTTTTCAATAATTTTACAGAATATTTGTTATAATCAAGCAATAAAATTCAGTTAAACATAAAATTAATCTTAAAATGATAATTAAAGCAATCATAAGTAAATTCCGATTTAGATATTTTTATGAAATTGATAAATAATTAAATAAAGATATTATTGTTTTCTATTATTTATTAGTTAACAAAATAAAAAACTAGGAATGATTTTTCCTAGTTTGAGAATAGCTTTTGCCATAATGTCTTCTTTTGATTTTGTTCTTTAATCAACTCTTTTTGAGTATGAGTAAATGCATTTAAAAGGTCTTCATCTCTTTGTTTTAATAACTCTTTTAGATTAGTATTTATCAGTTCTTCAAAATTCTGTTTGTTTTGATTTAACTCCTGTTCAGCTGAATTATCTTTTAGCGTTTCTTGAGTTTTTCTAATGTTTTCAAGAAGAACTTTATCACGTTTTTTTAGGCTGTTTTCTATGTATGCTTCTAAGTCTTTATTTTCTGTTTTCACTTCAATCATTTGCTGCTTTGTTGCTGCAATTTCTTTATTTGCAATAGCTAATTCTTTTTGAGTAGAAATAAGTTCCTTTGTTAGAAGCTCCAATTTTTCTGAAAGAATCCTGTTAAATTCTATTTGTTGGTTCTGACCTTCAATTAGGTGATCTATCTTCTTTTCTAAAATAGACCGTTCTACGTGGTCATTAATAGTCATTTCTTCACCATTACGCCATTGTTTCACTTGATCCCAGGACCAACCTTGCTCATGAATTTTCTTCTTTATACTGTTAAGTGTCTCTAGATTCTCTTTTGTAAACCTTCTATGACCTTTTCCATAATCAGTGCCTGTCCACTCTGTAATAATATTGAATTCTTCGCACCATTTACGAAGCAAATCTCCAGAGATACTCAGTATATTTACCACTTCTTTTGGTAAGTACAATTTTTCAGACATAACTACACCTCCATATGTCAATTAATAATTAATATAATACAAGAATCATGCAATTGATTTTGAAGTGAAACGTACCATGGGATTATTAACGTAGATTCTAATAACATTGTTCTTATCTCATTATTGATTCTATATTAACTGCTAACTTCTTCTATGTAAATCTTAAAGCGATAATAATGTAATAACTAATTCCTGAATAAGATTATTGTTTTATCTTTTAATCAATAACTATCATTATTGATTAAAAGGAAACGGAAAAAACTCATTATTGATTTAATTATTGTTTAAATACATTTAAGTTAATCTTAAGTTCAACAAAAAATGCATTTTAACTAAAAAATAAATTCCTTTTTTATTCACAAACACGAATTCTTTTTTAAAGTTCACCTTAAGTTCAACTTGGATTCGGATATCAGAACATGCAGATGGGGTAATAGCTCTAAAATAGCTTCATTTAACTAATGATATATCAAAGATAAAATGATTAAGTTTAGCAGAGCCAAAAGGAAAGTTAAAGCATTCTTTTAATTTAAGGACGTATAATAATACAATCAAAAATGAAAATGAAATCATATAGTAGATGAGCTATATGTAGAAAGTGGCTTTCAAGATAAATAGACAGCAAACAACTATGAAAGGGGACACCTTATAGTTGTCTGCTGTCCATTACGAATAACTAGCAATTCTTAGCTAAAAATGCTTTATTTTTGATATTCATAGATAACAGGAACTTTCTCCATTTTAACGGTTTTGGCCACAATATAACGACGATAGCCATCTTTTAGGATCTTAGAGCCTTTCTCAATCGTTAACGGCTCATCTAAGTATCCTGTGCGCTTCACAAAATCAATGACCTTTTGCGTTTTTTCAGGATTTGGTCGTGTCTTTAAGAAGGCTTCAGGAACGATAATCTCATCAAAGCTCACGACATCCTGTATCCCTTTTGGCTGAGTTGGTAGCTGCTTCTGTTTTGGCGCAGCCTTTTTCTCCTGAATAGGCGTTTCTTTCGATTCTGATTGTACTGTTTCAGCTTCCTTTTTCTCTTCTTTTGCTACAGGCTGAGAAACAGGATCTTGTTTTTCTTCCTGCTTGGTATATTCACTGTTCTTCTGTACCTCAGAAGGCGCAGAAACCTCTTGTTTTACTTCTTTTTTATCTTTCGGCTCATTAGCTTCTTTATCGTTTTTACTCGGGAGAACGGTAATCTGGAAGCAGATGATGCCAATTTCCCCAGGGCACTCGTCAATGGGAATATCTAACGTTGGTTCCCCTTGAACTAAGATCTTTTCATGCATAATACTCTTTTTTGTCAGTCCGGTTTTATTGAAGGCTTTCTTGGCAACAAACACGGTATACGAAATAAACGTACTCTTCTTTAACCCTTTAGGCGCAGAAGGTGAACCTTTTTCTCGCATATCAAAGGCAACGTAACGGTCGTATTCTCGTAATGGTCCTGTCGCAGATCCTGTTAGGGTTATTTTATGTGGCATCGTGATCTCCTCCTACATAGAATTATATATTGATTATTTAGAAGTATGTTCTAAATAATAATACTCTTACTAAACATCAGCTTCTAAGGGATTTCTTCACTTTTTGATTACGAAACGGTGTCCTGTAATTGGGCATGTTTTTGTAATAAAGCTTGTTCTTCTGGTGTTAAAGCTTGTCCTAGATCCTGTTTCAATTGCGCCATTTCTAAGGAACTGTATGTAGTACTGTGCTCTTGGAGCACGTTTTCTTCTTCAGGCGTTAGTTCTTGCCCTAAATCTTGCTTTAATTGGATCATTTCAAGCTGCTCATCTAGAGAAAGAGTTGTATCTTGTGTAGACTTCTTTTGCTCCTGTTCAGCTTGTAACCAAGCAGGAACCAATTCCTTACGGATGATATGTTTAGGCGTAAATAGAGCTGTTTCAGCTTCAGTATGTATGTCTGACTCAGATGTTGGTTCTTCTATATTCCCTTTAAGTAGATTTGTAAATTGATTATAAGCAATTTGATAAACAAGACGACACATGTCATCCAGTGATAGGGGAGTACCCTTATGATTCGCTTCATGGACATATTTATCTAAGCCTACAATGGCTGTATAAGCGACTTCATGTACTTGCTCTTTCACAATCTCAATCTCTGTATCTCGTTTTACTGCTTTTGCAGCATTTTGAATACGAGCATAAAAGTCTTTAAGTTGATGACCATATTTCCCTGCGTACACATGATTTACTTTTTTAGGAACACCTTTGATATACGCAAATGACTGTGAAGCAGATATTAAATGATTATTTAAATGATTTTCAGGTAAATCAAGGTTAATAAAGGGGGACGATGCTTTTTCGCCCTCAAAGCTTGGTGCATCAACGTTTTCAGCACTTTCTGGACTTGTCACAGGACTTGTCACAGGACTTGTCATTTCTTCTTTTTCAAGCGTTTGGACACCTGTTGTATCATGTGCAAAAAAGATCTCATTGCAAATCTGATTAAAATTCTTATGGCTTTTAAGGATAAACACATAGCTGTCAGGATGAGCGCCTGTTGTATCTTCTTTGATATAACGGGCCACGATCATAAACGGTGTTGCTTTTAACGATTTCACAAAACGAGAAACGGTACTTTGGGATACATCAAACTTTTCCATAAGTGTTTTGGAGTGAATCGCTTGAATACCTGTGGCAACAAGGTTATAAATCACGTAATCTAACATTTCCATACGTTTTTTAGGGAATACTTTATGTAGGGCTTCTTGTTGTTGTTTAAAGTATGTACGAAGGGTTTCTAAAAACGCCTCTTTCTTTTTACGAAGGGTAGGCTTTTCTTTCCATAACCATTTGAATCGTCCGTTGAAGGTATTTACATCTGGTAAATAGCAAGTCAATAT
>Ga0102593_1003069_pt1 | contig 11484 bp, 1 predicted proteins | sample AraplaCol_mMS_r2_2_FD_76862 | JGI IMG/M metagenome (GOLD analysis project Ga0102593, IMG submission 76862) | Arabidopsis root microbial communities from North Carolina, USA - plate scrape MF_Col_mMS_r2 (SPADES assembly) (version 2) | ecosystem: Host-associated > Plants > Roots > Endosphere...
ATTGTTATTGTTGTTATTGTTATTTGATATTGAATCAGTATAGAATTTGTTATTAATAATAGTAGTATCTCTTACTATTATTGTTATTCTTTTATTTGGTATATATAATTTATAGTGGCCAAAGTAAGTATAATCCACTAATATAGCTGATTCTTGTTTATTATTCAGTTTATTAATCTGTTGATTAATAGTATAATAAGCGAGTGAATCCCAGATTTTTATATTATTATATATATTGATACTGGATTTTATATTATAGTATAATTCAAATAGTGTTTTGAATTTCAATACTGAATGGAGTATTATATTATATATATATATATAGCAGCCAGTAAGACCTTACCCCATTAATAGCTAGGTAATTTGCTATTTATTAGTATTGTCCTCATTTTATTTATTAAAATAAGATTTATTCTTTCAATTAGACTATTTGGCTCTTTGGTATAAACAGAACTTGTTGAATGAATAATACCTCTTTTGGTAGTAAATTCATTTAATATTTTATTGATATATTCAGTACCGTTGTCAGTAAACAGTTCTTTGATATTAATATTAGTTTGATTTTTTATTAAAATAGCAATCTTTTTGAATACTAATAAAGTATTATTTTTGTTTTTTAATAGACTGACAAATAAGTATCTTGATATTTTATCAACAAATATTATATAGTATTTATAATGGTTATAGATGGATAGATTATTGGACCACCAATATCAGAGTATATTTTTTCATCTATTTTATATATCAAATTATTATTTGATTGTTTGTTGATATACCGTTTGGCTTTTGCTTTTAAGCAAGTATCACAATCATATAATATTTTGTATAGTATATTATATAGTATATCTTTATTATATATATTTTTTATAATATAGAATAATGGTTTAGGATCTAGATAGTCTAATTTATTATACCAATCCTTGATATCAGTATTATTATTATTGTTTAATAATAATTTGTTTGATATAGTATTGATTGTATTGTTAGAATTATTAGATATAGAATATAATATCTTAGTATTGGTATAATATAAATTTGTTTTATAATTTCTTATTGTGCAACAAGTGTCTCTGAATAGAGATATACTGTTGGCTTTAAAAATAGCAATACTATTTAATTTAATAGTGTTTAATATATTTATACCTAATTCAGATATATATAATATATTATATATTATATATATAAAATTTTGGTTTGTTAATATAGCAATTGATTCTTTTATATTGATTTGTTTATTTAGTATTTTGCCCCAACGAACAGTTTGTTTTGTTGGTTTTTAAGTATAAAAATAGCTAATATCACCAATAACAGATACAGTAGCAGCTGTATCAATAACAAATTAACAGATTGGACCAATTTTGTAGATAGAATCACTATTTTGGTAGATTAAATTATCTGTTATTTTATTATTATTAATATCAATTTGTTTGTTATTAGTATTTGAGATTGTACTTACTTTATCAATATCAAGCAGTATATTATCAATATCTATATCAAATTCGTTTTCGTTTTGAATAACTGACTCTGTTTGATCTGTTTGACCGGTTTGGCCTGATTGGTCTAATTGGCCAGTATTATTAGTAGAACTACTATTATTTAATATAGTATTAATGATAGTCTGGTTCTTTTTCTGAGTTTCGAGACTATACTCGGATTTTGGATATTTTGTTTTGTTTGTATTGTTTGTTCTGTTATTCCACCAGGAAGGATATTTGTCAGGATATAGATAGAAATATTGATCTGTTATATAATTGGTTATATAGCAGTTTTGGCAAAATTTATCTTTATAGAACTGTTTTTTCTATATTCTGCTATTTGATCTAAATTTATTATTAGTTCTAAAAGATTTAGGGTTTAGGATTTTAGATCTAGGATTTTTGTTGTTATTCTTTTTGTTAATACTGTTAATAGTATCAGTTTCTTTGCCACGTGATTCATCAATTAAATATTTAACCAATAAATCAAAAATATAGACAGCAGAGTTATTACATAATGATTGGATAATATTTTGGATAAAAGTAGTATAATTGTTATCCAAGCTGTTTAATATCTATACTATTATAACCTGATTAGATAGTATAATATTTTTGGATATTAAATTATTGATTAGCAATTTGATTTTATTTAAATAGATCTCTATACTGTCGTAATCGACCAATAAAATATTAAAGAATTGTTTCAATATAAGATATTCAGTTGTAAAATCCTTTGGATTATAGATATCTCTTAGGATTTGCCAAATCCTAATTGTATTTGTCTCGTTCTTTATATACAATAAAGGACTATTCTTATATAACAATTTGATAATAGCTAATATCTTTTTGTTTTTAGCTATCGGTATAGTATTCAAATTGAAATCAGCTGGTAGTTTACTATTTGTTGGTATATTATCAAACTCTAGATTATCTTTAACTAATAGAGTAAATATCCTAATAGTCCAAGTGGTATAGTTGTCAGTACCACTCAATTTGGTAATCTCTATTTTAGATAGAGTTACCATATTGATATATATATATAATAGTTATTGATGATATCAAGTTTTGATCTTAGATAAGATTAACTTTCAGATAAGATTAAACTTTGAGATAAGATTAAACTTTAAAATAAAGTTCAACCTTCCGGTAAAATATCGGATAAATATCAGTAATATATCGGAGAAACTATAGTTGTTCCTCAACTGGATAACTATATCATATAATATATATCGTGATATAAATTATAGATATAATTTTACGATTGCCTAAATAGGAAAAAGTAGATTAGCAGTAGCAATCCGGGATCATAACCTGTGAAGACTAGTAGTAGGATTGACTAGTAGTCTTACTAGCAGAGGGGAGTAGTCCCAAATAGAAAATTTTTGAATTGTTGAGATTGAAATAAAATAGAGAAGATAATTCCTTTCATCTAGACCGGGGGGTAACGGCTCTATTTATATTAATTTGACGATAGTGAATAGAATCAGTCATCTGATCAGTTATCTGATCTATTCTGAAAGAATTGCCATATAGTCAATTCTATTAGATTCCATGTGGCGATTAGTGATATCACCACTATCGGTAATTGTATTGATTACTATAGCCGATATTACTATAGTATAATATAGTATAGTATAGTATAATATTCAGACTATAATATAGTATAGTATATATATATATATATATATATAGTATAGTACAGTATAATATTCAGATAATTATAGTATCTTTGTAATTAATCATAGTATTTTATTTATTAATAATATATTCAGTACATAATTGATTTTTTTGTAATATTTAAATAAATTTTTTTTTAATTGTTTTAATTTCTTTTTTCAAATATTTGTCAAATTTTTATAGAAATCAGTATTCGAAATTTTTTATATAATAATCGGATTTTTTAAACCCAGATTTTACTGTTTTTTATATATAATCTATATTATTGATATATTTGATGAATATTTTACAGATATATATAATTTTATTTTTGTTTTTCAATATAGATTCTATAAAATATTCAATTTCAACAAAAATTATTTATAATTATATAAAAACTAATATATAGTATTATAAAAACTCGTATTACTATAATTATAAATAGATTTGATTTTTTTTAATAGAAATCTTTTGATTTTATTCTATATTAATTGATTTAACAGATACAAAATCGAAAATTTTTATTCTGATACAATTATTTTTGTAGTAACTAAATTTGTATTTTCGATAAATTATATAGACTATTTTATTATCTGAATATATTCAACTATATAATCTTCAGAATTATCGAAAAATATTCAATAATTTTAGATTATATCAGAAAAAAATAATGATAAAATCTATTCAGTATCAGAACTGAAAAAAAAGAAAATTGGATATTTTATTGAAATATTGTAAACAGTTAATAGTATCTGATACAAATAATTTTTTGATTGAAAATACAATATTGAATCGGAATATATTTGGATCCGGTTGACTATATTTTTTTTTATTTGTTTCCAGACTGATATTGTCTAGATCTCGCCAATATCCAATCCTAGAGCAAATTTCTATATTTTTGTTTTAGAATACAGTATACTGTATTCTGTCTATATCCGAGATCTATTCGGACAATAACAAATTTCTATATTTTTATTCTTGGATACGGTATACTGTATTCTGTCTATATCTAAAATCTATTCGGATAAAAACAAATTTCTATATTTTTGTTTTTGGATACAGTATACTATATTCTATCTATATCCGAGATCTATTAGAACAAAAATATAAATTCTATATTTTTGTTTTTGAATACAATATACTGTATTTTATCTATATTCTAATACTATATCTGTTAAATATCCGGTTTAGTATAGTTTTATATAATTTTTATAACATATTTTTTTTCAGTATCAAAAATATAATTATTGATTGATTAATAATTCGATCTATCAATAATAATTTAATTATAATTTTAAAATTATAATCAAAATTTTTATATTTGGACAGCTGAATAGTATTATTATTTTATGATTTAAATATTGTTCTATTGTAAATTAAATTTTATATAATAATATTAATAGTAAAATAGAAACTACATATTTTATATATAGAATATTATTACTATTTTTATAGTTAATCAATTTTTCAAATTAATCTAGATTTTGAAAAAAATTAAAATTCTTTTTTAAAAAAATATAAATTAAATAATATATAGTTATTCAATTTTGAATAATATATCAAATAAAATTCAAATCAATAATAGTAATTATATTATTATAAAATAATTATATGAAATCTCTATTTTCATATAAAATTTTAATCAAAAATAGATATTATTATATAATATTTTGAGTTTTGAATTTGAAATTTTTCTGGTTTTCAAAACCAGAATATATATCTAGAATATTCAACAATTTTTGATTCTCTATTCCAAAATATTGTATTTAATTTTATTTGAATATTGATTTATTTTTTAACAAAAAATAACAGTAGTATTTTTTTGGATAGACAATATATATAATATTTCTGTTGTATATTTGATTTCTATAACTGATAGAACAAAATATATTAATATATTACTATATTTATAGTATTTGATTTTAGATTTATTAATCTGGAAATAAATTATTTAACTGAATATATTTTATATATCTTTTTTTGCTATTCTATCTGATTTTTTGATTTTCTATGTTTTTCGGATATTTCTTTTTTTTTACCAACTAATTATAATAAATTTTTAGCAATAGCAATAACAGAAACAATCTCTATATCTATTTCTATACCAATATCAATATCAATATCAATATTTTTATTTTTATATTGATCAGACTAATATTGATTCTATAATTATTCAACAGTATGAAGTATATATATTTATCTACAGTAATTCTGAAAAAAATATTAAATACTCTGAATATTATACTATACTATACTATACTATAGTAATCAATATAATCACCGATAGTGGTGATATCACTAATCGCCATATGGAATCTAATAGAATTGACTATGTGGCAATTCTTTCAGAATAGATCAGATAACTGATCAGATGACTGATTCTATTCACTATCGTCAAATTAATATAAATAGGGCCGTTACCCCCCGGCCTAGATGAAAGGAATCATCTTCTCTATTTTATTTCAATCTGAACAATTCAAAAATTTCCTATTTGGGACTACTCCCCTCTGCTACTAAGACTATTAGTCATCCCTACTACTAGTCTTCACAATTATATATTTTTATCCGGATATATTTTGAAAATTATTATTATTTAATTTTTTTTCGGATTAATCTATTTTTTATAAAATCAATACAGAAAATACTATTTCAGTTAATATTAATATATATTTATTGTTAAATAAAAAATTCTATAAACAGAAATATCAGATTAAAATTTTTTTTCTGTAAAAATCTAATTCAGTTGTTTTTAAATATTTGAAATTTTCTGATTATTTTTATTTGTAAATCTAATAAATTATAGTATATATATATTGATTATTAAATATTAAATTATTTACCTAAAAAACAAATATTTTCTATTGAAAATCTAAAAATTATTGAATTATATAGATATATTTAAAATATTATCAAAAATCGATTTTGTATTGAAATACTGATAGATCTATATATATTAGAATTCGATTTCTAAAACTGTATTTAATACTATTTAAAACAAATATAAATAATTTATAATATTATTCGGATTATATAATATTTCTATAATTTTTCAGATAATTATAAATAAAATATTTTGATTTTATTTAAATTAGTTTATAGTAATATATCTGAATAATATATTTATCTATTTTCAGAATATTAATAAATATTGAAAAGATTTATAAATAATATTAAATATACTATAGAAAAATTAATTAATTATTCAATTATATAAATATTTAATTATTATATATAAATTAAAATTTTATAATTATATTAATAATAATAGAAAAATATATTCTATTTATATTAAAATCGATATATAAAATTGTAACTGAAATTGATTAATATATACAAAATTTATTAGTTTATAGATTTTGTAATTTACTATCAATATTTTATTTATAACTTTATATATATTTATATATTATTATATAATTTATTCAAAAAATCTAATAAAATATTCTAGTATTAAAAATTTTATTTAATTAATTGAATAGTTATATATAAAAATATTTTCTGTATTTTTAAAAAAGAATTATCAAAATTCTGATTTTTATTCAGATAGATTGTTCTAAACTATTTATTATTGAAATAAATATATTCGAATAGACTGTTAAAATAATATTATTATAAAAAAAATAGATAATTATATTCAGTTATATTTGATAGAAAAAAATTTCTAATTATTAAAAAAATATTGTATAAATAGAATTAATATATCGAAAACAGTATTTAAACTATTATTATAATTAATTATAAAATATTAAAATATTTATAAATAATAAAAATTTATAATAAATAATTGATACAATAAATCTACAAATTTTAAAAATATAATCTGATTATTCAATACTGTAAAAAATCGGATATAGTAATTTCTAATATATTAAACTACAGATCTGATTTTATCAAAAATAGTTTTACAGATATATCGAAATTCTAATCGGTATAGAATATTATTTTTATTACTATATAAACAGTTTCTGATTTTTTATAAACTATAATAAAAATATCTGAATTTTTTTTTTTTAAAAAAAAAATTATTAGTTAATATATTTACTGTCCGGACAATATTTTAATTTATTATAAATTTGAATTCTCAGATAAAATCGAATATTGAAATAGAAAATTATCAACTAATTTTTATCTACAATAATAAAATTTCTATTATATTTTTAACAATTGTTTTCTGTATAAATTTTTTGTATTATTTATATAGAAATTATAGATATCTGGATTTTTTAGATTTATTAAATATGATTTGATTATATATATAGTATCTATAGTTGAAACAAAATATAGGATAAATAATATAATTGTTTTTAGTTTATTAGATATTGTAGAATTTTCAAAAAAAAAGTATAATATATAATTATTATAGATATACAATTTTTTTTAGTAATAAAATATAGATTTTATTGAATAGTTATTAATTATATTAAATAGTAATAGACAAATTATTATAATTATTAATTATATTATTAATTGATCTGTTATTAAAACTATAGAAAAACAGATAGAAAAATTATCGATTATTTTCTATATAAATATTTATTTATAAATTATAATATATTAATTGAATTAATTTTAGATTAAAATATCAGTTTTATATTAGAAACTGTTGATTATTATTTTAAATATTTGGATACAAAATATTGTACAACAATATTTTTCTATCTATAAACTAATAGAAAAATAGAAAATTTTAATAGTTTAATTAATAATATTTTTATAAAATTATTAATAAATAAATATATCAAATTGTAAAATTTATATTTAGATACAGCAATATTTATTATATAGATCCGATAATATATAAATACAAAATATAGTTTTTATTATTTGATATATAAAATATATTTTTATATATTAAATAATAATAATTTGATAATATTTAATTCAATTGTAGACTGAACTAAAAAACTAGAAAATCTGTTGAATATATAAATTAAAATAAATAAATTATTATTTAATTATATAATCAGAATAATTTATATATATAATAATTTAGTTACGAAAATTAGTTTCCAGAAAAATATCTGGATATTAATACAGAACAAAATAGAAAAGAATTTGAATATAAATAATTTAGACTATATCAGATTCTGGAATTCTATCTATTTGAAATATATATTTTTAAAAAATTAAACAGTTGTATACTGTAAATTTTTATTAATAAATCTAGATATAATAGTATATATTATAAATAAATAAAAAAAACAATTATAAAATATATTATTGAAAAAAACTGAATAGAAATAGATTGAAATAAATTACTATTTAAAATTTCTGGAAATAATATTAAATATAAATTTGAATATAAAAATATATTGAATAAAAATATATTTTTTCGAAAAATATTTAAAATAATCGAAATACTAATATCTATAAATATATATTATTTAAAAAATCAATTGTTATTATAATTTTTTTAATTATAAATAAAAAATTATAATTGAAAAAAAATTATATATTACAATTGATTAATTATAGAATAAAATACTATTAAAACAAAAAAATATAAAAATTCAATAATAAAAAATATTTCTAGAAATACTAGAAATTCTGTAGAAAAAAACAAAAATTCCAATTTTATACAAAAAATTTAAAAAATAGATTGTCAGAAATTGATTTTTTTATAAATTGATTAAATTGATTATATTATTCTAGAAACTGATATAATCGATTATTTTTGAATTTTAGTTATTAAATTATTTTAAAAATTGTTTTTACAATCAGAAAAATAGATATTAAAACAATTATTTATAAAAAATAATTATAAATATAAATTCGAAAAAAAAAATTGATTTCTAAAAACTAAAATCAATTAAAATAAAATAAATAGAAATAATAGTTATAGAATAGTAATAAATAATAATAGAAAATAATTTTTACTGAAATATTTTTTCTAAAATATCAGTACAATCAAAATTATATAAAATAGAATATTCAGAATTTATTCAGCAAAAAATATTTAAAACAAAATTGGAATAATTATTATTTTCGAAATTTATAAATAGTTAGTATCAGAACCGAAAAAAAATTAAATAGAATTTATAGAATAAATAACTACAGTTATTATTTTGAAAATTATAGTTGATATATAATTTTTCGAAAATAAATTCAGACAGTAATATTATAAAATAGTATAAACAGAAAATTTTTTAACAGAAATTATATTTATAATAAATATAATTAGATAAAATTGTAATATCAATATATTGAATATATACTAAACAGAACTGAATAGAATCAGAATAAAATTTTGAATCAATATATTAATCAATATTGTAAAAATTAATTGAATATATATATTCTAATCTATTTTAATATTTACTGAAAATAGAATAGAATTATTATTAATATTCAGATTAATTAGAATTGAATTATAAAAATTAGTCGAATATATCAGAACAGAACAGAAGATATTTATATTATTTTTTTACTATTATTTTCTACAGATTCAGATATTGTTTTATATACAGAAATATACAAAATCCAAAAAAAATTTTACAAAAAATATTTTTAGATATAGATAAAAACAGTAGACTAAATAAACAATATTTTTTAGTAGAAAAAATAGCTGTAAATTGAACAGAGATACAGAAATATTTGGAAAAAAAAATATATTGTTGTTATTGTTTTCGACTATATAACAATAGTTGATTAGTATAAATCTATAGATAGATATTGATAAATTTATAATTGAAAATATATTTATATAGATAACTGTATTGAACAAAAACAGAAATTTTGGATTTGGATTCTAATATAGAAAATCAATCAGTTATTTTTTTTAAAAAAAAAAAACAGAAAAAATTTTATCTATAATTGATATATTTGAATAAACTGGAACTGATAAAACAGAAAATAAATAAAATTAATAGAAAAAATACAAATAGATAAAAAATATACAATTCTGTTGTATTTTTTTATCTGTATTATTACTATATTTTTTTCTGACTGGAAATATAAAATTATCAATAAATATTATATAATAATTCTGTATTTGACTATAAATAATTTTATTCGATATCAGATAAAAAATTTAAAAAAAAAATTTAAATAATTTTATCAGAAAATCAAAATAGAAAACAGTAAATATAAATATTTTTGAAATTTTTAAACAAAAAAAAATTTCAATCAATATTATCGATATAAAAAATAGAATCAATTAAAAAAATAAATTGAATCAATAAATATCAGAATACAATTCAAAACTAATAGAAATAGAAATAGAAAAAAATCAAAATAATTATTTAAATTTTTTTATTTTTTATTTCAATATTTTTATCCAATTTCAATTGACTATTTTTTAAAAAAAAAGATCTTCAACCGGATTTATTCAATTTTTAAACAGATAATTATATCTAAAATATATACTAAAATAGAATAAATAGTTGATCAATTTATATTAGATCAGATTCTGGAATTTATCAAAAAAAATTAGAAAATTCAAATAAAAAAATTTTAGTCAATTATCAATTTTTTTCTAAATTTCTGTATTATCAATTAATATTAAACTGAAATATATATAGAAAAATTGAATAGAAAATAATCTGAATTAATTTTTTTGAACTGAATTAGCAGAAAATCGAAAAAATTTATTCGAAAACTATAATAAATCGATTCAATATTGAATATATAATTGAATAGAAACTGTTAAGAAAAATTTATTTACTATTGTTATAATATAATTATCAAAAAAACTGTAATTATTGTTATAAAATATATAAATATATTCAGAAAAAATCATTATTTCAATATATTGTACAAAAACTGTATATAGTTATTGAGATTTTCTATAAATTTTTTGGATTTAAATATCAATTGATTATCTAAAAAAAATCTATAGTTAATAGATTATAATTTAATTTAGTTAAAAAAATAAAAATTATAGAATTATATAAAATATTTAAATTTATATCTATAATTAGATATTAATATAAAAAAATAGAAAAAAAGTAGAGAAATTTATTGTTAATTATTTAATAATTAATTAAAAATAGTATTACTATATATTAAACAGAAATTATCAATTTACAGAAATTTATTATCGATTATAGAATCAGAATCTGATCAGATTGTAACTATTTTAGAATAGAAAAAACTAATCAAAAATTGTTAATATTAAAATAGTATATTAGATTGAATATAAATTTATCTATTTTAAAAAAAAATAATAAATATCAAAAAATAGAAAATTTCTATTCGGAACAATATAAATTCCAACAAAAAATAATAAAATTTAGTCAAAAAAACTATCAAACTGATTAATATATATAAAAATATATAGATACAATCAAATTTATCTAATTTAAAAAATTCAGTAAACAATAATAAAATAGAAATTTTCGATCAAAATACCGGA
>Ga0102593_1003070_pt1 | contig 11481 bp, 8 predicted proteins | sample AraplaCol_mMS_r2_2_FD_76862 | JGI IMG/M metagenome (GOLD analysis project Ga0102593, IMG submission 76862) | Arabidopsis root microbial communities from North Carolina, USA - plate scrape MF_Col_mMS_r2 (SPADES assembly) (version 2) | ecosystem: Host-associated > Plants > Roots > Endosphere...
ATTGCCCCCCTCGAAGTGAATCAGATGCTTGGAGGAGGTGGTGCTGGCCATGGGATCCCAGGGGGTTGCGCCGCGCGCGCCGCGGCGGTGAAGCCCGACATTCTAGCCAGCGCCACCGGCCGACCCGGGTTTACCCCCTGCGGGCGCCCTCCTCCGAGGGACGCCTCAATGGCAATCGCTCAGGCGGCGCAGCGCGATGTGCATCTGCTGGTCGGTGAGTTTGCCGCGCGCGGGCTGCACCCAGACGCCGGGTTCGCCGGTGGTCAGCGACTTCAGCTTGACGACCTTGACCGGCTCCGGCTGCGAGGGCCGCTCGGGATCGAGCGACCACCAGCCATCGGCCACGGTGCAGGTCATGCCTTCGTCGACCACGGCCGGGGCCGCGTGCGCAAGGTTCATGACACATGACATCAACAGGCCAGCAACAACAGGCAACTTCACACCAACTCCCTGGAACATTATTCGAGTGAGCGAATGTATCGAAGTGACATGACGTAACCGCCCCGGGATTTCACGATTCGCCCAAGACGCACACCCCTAGATGGGGGATGTCGTTCGATGCGAGCACGAAAATGGCAGGAACCGAGGGTCATCCCCTAGGCGACCGGGCTCTTCCAAGCGGCGGATGGCGGCGGTCATGGCTTGTCGCTACATTGGTCGGCTTTCGGACTCGACGGCCGCCTCCCAAGAAGCTGGCGTCCCCGGGTCGTTCATCGCCACTGGAGACCACCATGTCCCGCAAGACCCCCATCGCGCATTACCGCAACATCGGCATCTCGGCGCACATCGACGCCGGCAAGACGACGACGACGGAGCGCATCCTGTTCTACACCGGGGTCAATCACAAGATCGGCGAGGTGCACGACGGCGCGGCGACGATGGACTGGATGGAGCAGGAGCAGGAGCGCGGCATCACCATCACGTCGGCCGCGACGACCTGTTTCTGGAAGGGCATGGACCTGTCCTATCCGGAGCACCGCATCAACATCATCGACACCCCGGGGCACGTGGACTTCACGATCGAGGTGGAGCGGTCCATGCGCGTGCTGGACGGCGCGGTGATGGTGTACGACTCGGTGGGCGGCGTGCAGCCGCAGTCCGAGACGGTCTGGCGTCAGGCCAACAAGTACAAGGTGCCGCGGCTGGCCTTCGTGAACAAGATGGACCGGATCGGGGCGGACTTCTACCGCGTGCGCCAGATGATGGTGGACCGGCTCAAGGCCAACCCGGTGCCGATCGTGCTGCCGATCGGCGCGGAGGACCAGTTCAAGGGCGTGATCGACCTGCTGAAGATGAAGGCGATCATCTGGGACGACGCGTCGCAGGGCATGAAATTCGAGTACCAGGACATCCCGGCCGATCTGAAGGCCAAGGCGGAGGAATGGCGCGAGAAGATGGTCGAGGCGGCGGCCGAGGCGGACGAGGAACTGATGAACAAGTACCTCGAGAGCGGGGAACTGGACGAGGCCGAGATCAAGCGCGCGATCCGTCAGCGCACGATCGCGGGCGAGATCCAGCCGATGCTGTGCGGCACGGCGTTCAAGAACAAGGGCGTGCAGCGGATGCTGGACGCGGTGATCGACTTCATGCCGTCCCCGATCGACATTCCGCCGGTGCATGGCACCGACGACGACGAGAAGGACACGACGCGCCGGGCCGATGACAACGAGAAGTTCAGCGCCCTCGCCTTCAAGCTGATGACCGACCCCTATGTGGGTCAGCTGACCTTCGTGCGGGTGTATTCTGGGATCCTCAAATCGGGGGATTCGGTGTTCAACCCGACGCGCGGGAAGAAGGAGCGGATTGGCCGGATCCTGCAGATGCATGCGAACCAGCGCGAGGAGATCAAGGAGATCCTGGCGGGGGACATCGCGGCCTGCGTAGGCCTGAAGGACGTGACGACGGGCGAGACGCTGTGCGATCCGGAGTCGATCATCACGCTGGAGAAGATGGTGTTCCCGGAGCCGGTGATCTCGCAGGCGGTGGAGCCCAAGACCAAGGCGGACCAGGAGAAGATGGGCATCGCGCTGGGCCGGCTGGCGGCGGAGGATCCGTCCTTCCGGGTGCGCACGGACGAGGAGTCGGGGCAGACCATCATCTCGGGCATGGGCGAGCTGCACCTGGAGATCATCGTCGACCGGATGAAGCGCGAGTTCGGCGTCGAGGCCAACGTCGGCAAGCCGCAGGTGGCGTACCGCGAGACGATCCGCAAGTCGGTGAGCGATGTGGAAGGCAAGTTCGTGCGCCAGTCCGGCGGCAAGGGCCAGTACGGGCACGTGGTCTTCACGGTCGAGCCGCAGGAGGCGGGCAAGGGCTTCGAGTTCGTGGACGCCATCAAGGGGGGTGTGGTGCCGCGCGAGTACATCCCTGCGGTGGAGAAGGGGGTGATCGACACCCTTCCCAATGGGGTGCTGGCGGGGTATCCGGTGGTGGACGTGAAGGTCACGCTGACCTTCGGCTCGTACCACGACGTGGACTCGAACGAGAACGCGTTCAAGATGGCGGCGTCGCTGGGCTTCAAGGAGGCCTGCCGCCGGGCCAGCCCGGTGATCCTGGAGCCGATGATGGCGGTGGAGGTCGAGACGCCGGAGGACTATGCGGGCACGGTGATGGGCGATCTGTCCAGCCGGCGCGGCATGGTGCAGGGCATGGACGACATGGTCGGCGGCGGGAAGATCATCAAGGCGGAGGTGCCGCTGTCGGAGATGTTCGGCTACTCGACCTCGCTGCGCTCGGCGACGCAGGGCCGCGCGACGTACACGATGGAGTTCAAGCACTACTCCGAGGCGCCGAAGAACGTCGCGGACGCGATCATGACGGCGCGGGCCAAGTGATCCGAATCGACGAGCAGATCGGCGCTTGACGCGCCGAAACAGACGGGCCGCATGCGCGGCCCGTTTTTCTTTTGTGACATGCAAGCCATGGCTTGCAAATTCTCGATTTCTGGCCTGTTTTGCAAGGCATGGCTGACACGCTCAACGAATCTGGTGTCCGCCAACGCTTGCAGAATGAGTCGATACAACCGAAAGCGAGAGTCATGCTCAAGACCGCAAGCTTCCCCGAAGACGTCGGCCTGATCCTGAAAGCGCACCGCGAAGCACGTGGCATGTCCATGCCTGAAACCGCCGGACTCATGCATGGGCGCTAAGCCGCCCGCTGCTGAGAGACCGCCGACCCGAGTGCAAGCACCTCACGGCAATACTGCCGCGAATTCCTGGACGACGTCGGCTGCAAGTTCCTCGATCGTCAGAGGAAATTCCCCTGCATTGCCTCCGCAGCCTTCTGGGTGTGGCTCGCGATGGTGCTCCAAGCCGTCCCAAGTCCCGAAATCTTCCGCGGCCACCGCTGCAACCTCCTCCGGGCGTAGCCGGACGAACGGATCCAGACGCTCCATCTCCGCCACCCGCTCCGGGGACAGAGTACCGCGCTCGCGATACCCCTCGATCTTCTTGCGTCGCCATGCCAAGTCCGACGGTTGGTTCTGGGGCCATTTCGAATAATCGACCACCGGATGTCCGAACCCGGTCAACAGTTCACTGACGAATATGGAGCAGGTCATGCCGCGTCGCTCGTCATCGTCATATCGATAGTGACCATTCTCATCAAAAGAACCCAACGCCATGAACCAGTCCAGTCCATACTTGATTCGTGGCAATTTACCTTCCTCAAGAAAAACATTCAAATAACCGGCAAATGCCTTGGCGTTCATGGAATCGAACCCGATCGCCGCATGGAAGTAGGGCTTGTCACGAGTCAGCACCTTGTTCAGGATACGGTTATCGGTGACAAAGTGAAATTCTCGCGTGGCCCCCTCACCGTCCACGAACAACAACCCCACATGATTGGGGTGGGCCGGACCGGGCCTATCTGCGCAGGGTCCGGGCCCCTTGAGGAAGACACCCACATACTGGCCACCCTTCTCATAGTCCCTGTTGTCTTCGTCCACCAGCGCAAACTTAGTCGTCAACATCCAGCCCCCTCATCACCCTGGTGGGATTCAAGCTCCTCTTCTCAAATTCCGCACGCGTGCGGCGCTCGAGCCTTCGCCATTCCGGAATCGAATGCCGTTGCCTGAAAAGGGCTCGTAAGGTCGCGAGCAAGTGATGGGGACTTGCCAACGCAACATCAACGGTTTCCAGATCACCGCTCACGGCGACAGGACCGCTCACGTCCAGCCGCTCAAGCAGCAGGGAAAGCGTCGTGGAAATTTCGCCCACCGCATCTGACCGAGCATTATGGAGATGGGCGACCCAGACAGCGATACGGGGAGTAACACCGTCAAGGCGCGAGGCGGACTCGAATACTCCGGAAGGAAGCGCACGATCACCTGCAAGGGAAAATACACGCTCGGCGGCGAGTTCCTTGGCGGAACTCAGCGTGTGTTTCTGGGCCGGAGAGCCACTGACAAATTTCGTCAACGCGCCGACCTTCACCGCCTGCGGACGAGAAAGATCCCATACCGTGGAGGCAATGAACATGTTTCCAGCGAACTGGCGACGGATCTCAGCGGGAGACTCAGGATTCTTTTGGGCCAAGTGCATGATGAAGCACCTCGGTAATACAGCGGCGAAAGAGCGCGTCAGCGTTGCTGTGCAACGCCTCCAGATTTTCTGGAATCGAGGCATTGCTCAGTTCATACCTGGGGGACTCGCGAAAGAAATCGGAGTCGATGAGGAATGCGCTTTGAGCCTTCCCGTCCGACGACCTTAGCAACGCGCTCTGGACGAGCAGTCCACATTCGTCCAACTCAAGCGTAGCCTGGGCAGCCTGCTGAATCTTGCCTTCGTCCTCCAGGGTTGGGGGCATCTCGAAAAAATCATCGACGGAAAAGATGCCTGCCACAAACGGGGTCAAAAGTTTGCTCCAAGGCACCCCAGTCAATCCAAGACTTTCTCTGACAATCAAGTCCTTGTAGCGAAGCCCCACGCGACGCGGCACAGCTTCCGGATAAATTTCCAGAAACCCGTTGACAACTTCCAGAACGGATTCCCTGAAGATTTCCCAGCGCTCATAGACCTCGCAGCCGACCGTCAAGAATTCGGCATTGACAGACACCTTGAACGTCCTGTCCTTTGAAAAAAAGTGATAGATCGGTGGAGCAGCGGCCTGCGCGCTGTTCTCAAGTGCCTGGCCACCTCCGAAGGTCACCTGGAAATTCGCCACCTGCTCCACTTTCAGGTGTGGATACTTGTCCGAGAACTTTCGCTGAAAGGCCTCAGGCGCGCTGTTGACGAGACTCAAAACTCGATCAAAGCGGATTTGGCACAACACCTCCACGAGAGGATTGTTCTTATAGAAGACGCGCGGCGACTGTTTGATCTTCATGGGAGCATTCTCTTGGCGAGACTTTCTGTTGGTTCGCCAGCCGAAGCAATGGGGCGGCCCGGGATTCATCGCAATGCAGGCACGATCATCGCCGACTTTCCTGGCGTCTGAATTGAAGCAGCAGCGGTGACATGCAAGCGCGCGCCGTCCGTGCCGCGCACGCCCATTCGTCACGCCCTCGCAAACCCTCCCGGGTTGGCCCGGGGCCGCCGAATATGCTCCCGGCACTCTTCATCCCAGGGTGCCCCATGCCGACCAAGACGCTCACGAAGCCGACCTCGCTCCCCAGCCTCTTCACCGTCACGCCCGCCCGCGCGGGCGTGATCGCTTTCGGTCTCGCGCTGCAGGCCGCGGCGTTCGCCGCCGACGCCCCCGTCCCCACTCCCACCGCTGCGCCCGCGCCCGCCGCCTCGGCCTCCGCTCCCAAGTGGGACGTCAACCAGCCCCCCGGCGACAAGAAGACCGCCACGCTCGACGTCCGCTCCGGCACCTGGATGTCCGTCGACGTCAGCCCCGATGGCAAGCGCGTCGTCTTCGACCTGCTCGGCGACCTCTACGTGATGCCCATCGACGGCGGCGAAGCCACGGCCCTCACCCATTCCATCGCCTGGGAGATGCAGCCTCGCTTCTCGCCCGACGGCAAGCAGATCGCCTACGTCTCCGACGCCGGCGGCGGCGACAACATCTGGGTCATGGACGCCGATGGCACCAACGCCCGCGCCCTCACCACCGAAGACTTCCGCCTGCTCAACAACCCCGTCTGGCACCCCAGCGGCAAGTACATCGCCGCCCGCAAGCACTTCACCGGCACGCGCTCGCTGGGCAGCGGCGAGATCTGGCTCTATCACCTGGACGGCGGCAAGGGTCAGCAGCTCAACGAGAAGCCGAACTGGCAGAAGGACCTCGGCGAGCCCGCGCTCTCGCCCGACGGCAAATACCTCTACTACTCGCAGGACAGCACCCCGGGCCGCCAGTTCGAATACAACAAGGACAGCAATGGCGAGATCTTCCGCATCTATCGCCAGGACCTGACCGACGGCACCACCGAGCCCTTCGTCACCGGCGCCGGCGGCGCGATCCGCCCCACGCCCTCGCCCGACGGCAAGTACCTGGCCTTCATCCGCCGCCTGCGCGACGCCTCGGGCAGCCGCACCGCCCTCTTCCTCAAGGACCTCAAGACCGGCCGCGAGTTCCCCGCCTGGACCGGCATGGAACGCGACCTCCAGGAGTCCTGGTCCGTCCACGGCGTCTACCCCGGCATCGCCTGGATGCCCGATGGCAAGCAGCTCGTCGCCTGGGCCCAGGGCAAGCTCTGGCGCATCGATCCGTTCAAGGCCTCCGCCGCCGAGATCCCCTTCCACGTGAAGGACGAACGCCAGGTCTCCCCCGCCGTCCGCTTCGCGCATGAGGTGGCGCCAGCGAGCTTCGACTCGAAGATGCTGCGCTGGGTGAAGGTCTCGCCCGATGGCCGCCGCGTCGTGTTCTCGTCCGCGGGCTACCTCTACGCGAGCGAGCTGCGCGATGGCCAGCCCATCGGCGAAGCGAAGCGCCTGACCGCGCAGACCGATCGCTTCGAGTACTTCCCCTCGTTCTCGCGCGATGGACGCCAGCTCGTCTACGTCAGCTGGAACGATGCCGAGCAAGGCCGCGTCCGCACGCTCGACCTTGCAAGCGGCCGCGACACCGTCGTCACGCCCGAGCCCGGCAAGTACCTGTCGCCGGCGTTCTCACCCGATGGCAAGGCCATCGCGTATCAGAAGGCCAAGGGCGGCTACCTGACCTCGCCCTGGAACAGCCTGGAACCCGGCATCTACGTCGCCTCGGCCGATGGCAAGGGCCAGCCGCGCCGCGTCACCAAGGACGGCGAGGCGCCGCAGTTCGGCGCCGACAGCGACACGCTCTATGTCACCCGCCGCCAGCAGACCGGCGAGGTCGACAGCAACCACCAGCTCATCCGCCTGAGCCTGGCGGAGCACAGCGAGCTGGCCGTCGCCAAGAGCGAATTCGCGACGCGCTTCACCGTGTCCCCCGATGGCCAGTGGCTGGGCTTCACCGAGCGCTTCCACACCTACGTCACGCCGCTCGCACCAGCCGGCAAGCTCCAGACCGTCGGCCCCAAGGCCGACGCGATGCCGGTCAGGAAGCTCGACGTCAACGCGGGCGACGACCTCGACTGGTCCGGCGACGGCAAGTCGCGGCCCTATGCGCTGCATTACGCGCTCGGCAACGAGCTCTTCACCGTGCCGCTGGCGCAGGCGCTGCAGCCCGGCTTCAAGCCGGCCGAGCGCGGCGCGCCGATCAAGCTGACGCTGACCGCCGACAAGCCCAAGGGCCGCATCGCGATCGTCGGCGCGCGCATCGTCACGATGAACGCGAGCAAGCCCGACGAGGTCATCGAGGACGGCGCCATCCTGGTTGACGGCGACCGCATCGCCGCCATCGGGCCGCGCGCGTCGGTGGCCATCCCCGCCGGCACGCAGACCATCCAGGCCAGCGGCAAGACCGTGATCCCCGGCCTCATCGACGCGCACTGGCACGGCACCATGGCCGAGAGCGAGATCATTCCGCAGCAGAGCTGGATCAACTACGCCTCGCTGGCCTTTGGACTCACCACGCTGCATGACCCGTCCAACCGCACCAGCGACATCTACACGCAGTCCGAGATGCAGCGCACCGGCCGCGTCGTGGGACCGCGGATCTTCTCGACCGGCACGGTGCTGTACGGCGCCAAGGCCGACTTCAGCGCGGTGATCAACAGCCTGGAGGACGCGCGGACGCATCTGAAGCGGCTGAAGTCGGCCGGCGCGATCAGCGTCAAGAGCTACAACCAGCCGCGCCGCGATCAGCGCCAGCAGGTGCTCGAGGCCGCGCGCGAGACGCGGATGATGGTCGTGCCCGAGGGCGGCTCGCTGTTCCAGATGAACATGAGCATGGTCATCGACGGCCACACCGGCATCGAGCACGCGCTGCCCGTGGCCAAGGTCTACGACGACGTGAAGCAGCTCTGGCCGCAGACGCAGGTGGGCTACACGCCCACGCTGAACGTGGCCTATGGCGGCCTCGACGGCGAGCACTACTGGTACGCGCGCACCGACGTGTGGCGCCATCCGATCCTCAGCCAGTTCGTGCCCAAGGCGGTGCTGGAGCCGCGCAGCGTGCGGCGCGAGACGGCACCGGAGGAGGACTTCAACGTGATCCAGGTCGCCAGGACCGCGACCGAACTGCAGCGCGCCGGCGTGCCGGTGAACATCGGCGCGCACGGGCAGCGCGAAGGGCTCGGGGCCCACTGGGAGATGTGGATGATGGGCATGGGCGGCATGACCCCGCTCGAGGCGATCCGCACCGCGACGCTGAACCCGGCGCGCTACCTGGGACTGGACAAGGGCATCGGCTCGCTCGAGACGGGCAAGCTCGCGGATCTGGTGATCGTCGACGGGGACCTGCTCAAGGACATCCGGCAGAGCGACCGCATCTCACAGGTCATGCAGGGCGGCAAGGTCTTCGACATCCCGTCGATGAACGAAGTCTGGCCGGCGAAGAAAGCGCGCAAGCCGTTCTTCTTCGACGGCGTGAATGCGAGCGCGCCGGTGGATGCGGCGGCTGCGGGCGTCGAAGAGGGGCATGGGCACGGGGATTGAACGACGGAAGGGGCGCCGGGACGCCCCTTCCTCGCCCGGCCCTGTCATTCCAGGCCAGCACCACCGCGCTGCGCGAGCAGCGCTTGACAGCGGCTCAGCGCCCGCATCATCCCCAGATATAGCCAGGGGTGCACGCAGTCAACGAATCCTGCGTCCTCGATCGGCCTCTGGCCCGCCTGTTGAAGCGCCCGCCAAAGGGCATGCTCCTTCCGGACGTACAAGAACGTGTTCTGCCGATACCACGGCTCGACGGCCTCATCGGCCCAGAACCGCGGACGAAACAGATCGAAGAGGTCGAAGCCCCGTTCGGCGAACTTTCGCGCCCAGAAACTATGGGGCCGGGTGTTGACATGATGTTGGCCGGGTTGACCGGTGAAGGCCGCACCGAACAGCAACGCACCTCCATGAGCGGCCAGCGTGTCCACGAAGCGATCCGACGCACACGCCGGCAAATGCTCCGCCACTTCCAGCGAAATCACCAAGTCGAAATCGGCGTGCGGCGTGAGGGGGGCCTGGAGATCCGCTTGGCGGAACTCGATGCGCGGGTCCAGCATCATGTCCTGGCGAACCCAGCCTCCATCCACGCCCACCAGCTCGCGAACGCCATGCTCGCCGCATACCGCCAGCCACGCCCCTCTTCCACAACCGAGATCGACGACGCGCTCTGGTCGCCAGAAACTGAACAGGTGATCGAGATACCGCCGAGCCGAGCACAGACTGCCAGCGACCTGACGGGCGTAGAAATCGCCGTCGTACGGCTCGGACGTGCTCGATGCCTGACTCTGGTGCCGGTTCATCTTGCCTCCCTCAGTGCAACCGCAGCAGCCCCAGCGCCGCCTCGGCGATCGCCTCGATCTGCGCCTGCTGATCGAAGGTCGCATGCCGCTCGGCGAAGGCGCGCGCCTGTGCGGCGAAGGCGGGCTCGTGCAGCAGCCGCCGCACGGCCGTCGTCAATGGGCCGGGGCCCTTCATGCCATTGGCGTCGATCGCCGCCCCGCTGCGCGCGACCTGCGCCGCCATCAGCGCCTGCTCCAGGTGCATCGGCAGCATCAGCACCGGCACGCCGGCCATCAGGCCCTGCACGACGGTCGCCTCGCCGGCATGCGTGACCATCAGCCGACAGTCCTTCATCGCCGCAGCGACGTCCACCGGCGCCTTCGCGTAGCGGATCAGCGGCGAACTCACGGGAGGTGCCCGTCCCGCAGCCACCTCGGGCATGTAGCACAAGGTTCGGCATCCCGCCGCGACCAGCGCCCGGAGCGCGTCGGCGCTGGCCCGGTGCCCGGCCTTCAGATAGGCGAAGGCGCGTGGCCCGTCTCCGTCGTTCCACGCGGGCGGCTCGCCGCCCCGGGTCATGAAGCTCGGCCCCAGCCATCGCTGTCCGGGCGGCAGCGCGCCGCGGCCGTAGTGGTCGAGCTCCGGCCATGTGCAGAGCAGCGGCGCATCGCCGCGGAACAGCGTCGATACGCGCGCCAGTGGCGCGCGCCCAGCCGCGTCCAGTACCGCGTTGACCGTCGTGAGCACTCGCGCGTCCGCCTGCTGCAGCCGCTGCGCAGACACGGCCGCGCCGGTCAGGAAGGACGGCATCGGATGCGCATCCGGCGGCATGTAGAAGCCGAGTCCCACCGTGATCGACGGCAAGCCGAGCACGCGCGCCGCCAGCACCGCCGTGGGCGCGTAGTCGCCGATCACCGCGTCCGCGCCGATCGTCTCCAACGCCGAGGTCCAGCCGCCCACCAGACCGGACAGCGTGGCGGCGAGCAGGTAACCCTGACCGAGCAGGATCTCCGGCAAGCTCACCCGCGGATCCGGCAGACCGGCGACGTGGTGCAGCCAGACCGGCGCCTGCAGCGCCGGCAGTCCCAGCTCCCGCAACAGCCCGCCCGACTGGACCAGGTCCCGCACCATCAATACGCAACGATGGCCGCGCGCCTCCAGGGCTTTCGCGATCGGGACCAGCCGCCCCACATGACCCAGCCCCGCCCCGAGCTCCCAGCACAACACGAACGTCTTCACGCCGAGGACTTTCCCCGCCTGAACACCTGCGCATCACGGGCATGGGCACGGAGATTCATCCTGGAAATATCGAATCGGACGGGGGAACCATCGAGCCCGGCTTGCCCGCGTCAGGCGGAGCGAAAACAAAGTAAAACTCGGGCGCGTATGGCGACCTGTTACCCGCGATGTCCGTTTGGATGACTCCACTCAGTCCAACTTCGCCCCCCGGCAGCTTGCCAACGAAGGAGACTTCTGCTGTGAGGCTGGAGCCGGGACCGGGTGTGCCGCCGTACATGTACCAATTCGCCACAGCCCCCTCTTCAAATCCGTCGAACACGATCACCGGCTCCGAGGTGACCGCATGATTCTTCCGGTCCCAGGAGTCGACGGATTTCAACCTTGGGACGACACGATCCGCGTGGGTGTCGAGGACGAAGGAGAACGTCGACACACCGCTCTCCTCACCGGCAACGGCTTGGCTGACCCACACCGTCTTCCTGCCGTCGGCGCCAACTCGCGT
>Ga0102593_1003071_pt1 | contig 11472 bp, 11 predicted proteins | sample AraplaCol_mMS_r2_2_FD_76862 | JGI IMG/M metagenome (GOLD analysis project Ga0102593, IMG submission 76862) | Arabidopsis root microbial communities from North Carolina, USA - plate scrape MF_Col_mMS_r2 (SPADES assembly) (version 2) | ecosystem: Host-associated > Plants > Roots > Endosphere...
GGCGTTGGTGTCGATGGCCACCGGACGCAAGGTTCGCGGTGACGTGGGCATGACCGGTGAGGTCACGCTGAACGGTCGGGTGCTGCCCATCGGCGGGGTGAAGCAGAAGCTGCTCGCCGCGCAGCGCAACGGTTTGAAGACGGTGTTCATCCCGGCTCGCAACGAACCGGATCTGGACGACGTCCCAGCCGAAGTGCTTGCCGCCCTGGACGTCAGGCCGATGACCGACGTCGCCGACATCGTCGCGCAGGCGTTGGAGTCTGCGGCGGAGGTGGCGACCGTCGCCGCCTAGTTGTCACGCCGACACTGCACTCAGGGTCGTGGTTCCATCGGAATCACGACCCTGAGCGCAATCTGAACACGAGGAGACCACCACATGCCACGACGCGGAGAACCGTTGCGCAAGCTCGGATTCCTCACCATCGGTCGTTTCGACGAGAACGATCCCGGCCCGGGCATCGAGGAGACCCTCCAGGTCATCGAACGCGCCGAGGCATTGGGCTTCGACAGCGTCTGGCTGCGTGACCGACACCTGCAACCCGGCATCTCGAGTCCGGTGGCGATCATGGCCGCCGCCAGCCAGCGCACCTCGCGCATCGAGCTGGGCACCGCCGTCATACCCCTCGGCTTGGAGAATCCGTTCCGCCTCGCCGAGGACCTCGCCACGGTCGACGTGCTCTCCGGAGGTCGCGTCAACCCTAGTGTCTCGGTGGGCGCGCCGATGATGTAAAAAAACTACAAGACCGCGCTCTACCCCGACACCCACGATCGGGAGGACTTCTCCAAGGAGCGGGTGCTACGCCTGTTGCGCGCCCTGCGCGGTGAGCCCGTCAGCGACTTCGACGGCGTCGTCGGCATCGAACGATTCACCCGTCGCGTGCAGCCGCACTCCCCCGGCCTCGCCGACCGGGTCTGGTACGGCGGCGGACTCGAGTCGGCCAAATGGGCTGGCGAGCAAGGGGTCAACTACCTGACCAGTTCTGTGGTCAGCATCGAGGGCACCGAGTCCCGCGACTTCGCCACCATTCAAGGCGAACAGATCGACGCCTACCGCGCACGTCATGCTCGGCCCGAAAGTGCACGGGTGTCACAAGGATTGGTGATCATCCCCACCGATTCGGCCACCGACGACCAGATCCGGCGCTACCGCGACTACGCGGCAGGCCGGTTCGAGCGCACCACCTCTCCGCAGGGACCGAGAGGGATGCTGTTCTCCCCCGACTACGTCGGCAGCTCCGACGAACTGGCCGACCAACTCTTCGAGCACGCCGGGTTCCAGCGCGCCGACGAGATGGCCGTCGCCCTGCCCTTCTCGTTCGAGGAGGCCGACTACCGCCAGATCGTCACCGATCTGGCCGAACGCCTCGGGCCGAGGCTGGGCTGGACGCCCGCGGCGTGAGAACCTGGACCCGTGGCCTACGACGAGGACCTGGCGAACCGCGTCCGTGAGCTCGTCGGCGGCGCCGAGGAGCGACAGATGTTCGGCGGCCTGGCCTTCCTCGTCGGGGGCAACATGGCCGTCTGCGTGAGCGGCCAGGGCGGGTTGATGGTGCGCGTCCCCGCAGAGGAGACCGAGGCGCTGATCGCCCGCGAGCACGTCGAGCCGATGGTGATGGCCGGGCGGGAGACGCGCGGCTGGATCCGTGTCGCGACCGAGGGACTCACGACCACGCGCCAATTGCGCGCCTGGGTGGACCGGGGCACCCGCCACGCCGCCAGCCTGCCCGCCAAGTAGCGGCGTTTGTCGCCCCAGGCTCCGGGTATCCGCGCGCCATGGCGCTCAACGACTCCCACCATCACGACGTCGTCCGGCGGCTGTTGGACGAGGCCGGCACCACCTACGCCGCCGAGGCCGGCATCACGCTGAAGGACACCCCGATGCCGCTGTTCGAACTGCTGGCCCTGTGCATGCTCGCCAGCAAGCCGATCGACGCGGGCATCGCCGTCGCCGCCGCGCGAGAGCTGTTCCACGCCGGATTGCGCACCCCGGCTGCCGTGCGCGACGCCGATCGCCGGACCATGATCGACGCCTTTGGACGCGCGGGGTATGCACGTTACGACGAGAGTTCCGCGACGCGGCTGGTGGAGATGGCCCAGACCGTCCACGACGAGTACCAAGACGACCTACGCAAGCTCGCCGATGCCGCCGACCGGGATCCGGCCACGGCCGCCACACTGCTGCAACGCTTCAAGGGCATCGGCGCGGTCGGATCCGACATCTTCCTTCGCGAGGTACAGGACACGTGGACGTGGGTGCGGCCCCACTACGACCAGCGGGCCCGCGACGCCGCCCGCCGACTCGGGCTGCCGACCGATCCGCAGGAGTTGAGCACGCTCGCCGCGGGCCGCGACGCCGAGTTCGCCGCGGCCCTGGTGCGAGCGTCCCTCGACGACGACCTGCTCGCCGCGGTCACCGGCTGAACGACATGGTGGTCCGGATTGGCACGTCCGGTTGGTCCTACGACCACTGGGACGGCGTCCTGTACCGGCCCGGGCTACCCGTCGCACGGCGACTGGCCCGTTACGTCGAGGTGTTCGACACCGTCGAGCTCAACGCCAGCTTCTACCGCTGGCCCAGGGACGCGACGTTCGCCGGGTGGCGGGAGCGGTTGCCGGACGGTTTCACCATGGCGGTCAAGGTGCATCGTGGGCTCAGCCACTTCCGACGTCTGGCGACGCCCGAGGAGTGGATCGACCGCATCCGCCGCTGCTGGGACGCCCTTGGGGACCGGCACGAGGCCATGCTGATCCAACTGCATCCGCAGATGCAGCGCGACGACGACCGGCTGGAGGCATTCCTTCGGCAGGTACCCGCCGACATTCGAGTGGCCTTCGAGTTGCGCCATCCCTCTTGGGACGCCGAACCGGTCTACGAACTGCTGGAGACGTACGGCGCCGCCTACGTGGTGATGAGCGGCGCCCACCTGCCGTGCGTCCTGCGGGCGACCTCCGATCTGGTCTACGTCAGGCTGCACGGACCCGGCGGAGAGAACCTCTACGACGGCTCCTACACCGACGACGACATGCGCTGGTGGGCCGACCGCATCGGCGAGTGGCGGGACCAGAATCGTCGCGTGGTCGTGTACTTCAACAACGACCTGGGTGGCCACGCGGTGCGCAACGCGACGCGGCTGCGTGAGCTGGCGTTCTGACCGCCGTGCGACGACGTAGGACACAATGGGGTCGCACGGTCACCCCCGAGACGCTGCGAAGGGACACGGAGATTTGAGCATCGCCCCCGATGAACTGACCGGCACCGAGCAAGCCGTGCTCTTGGTTCTCATGGCCGAGGCACGACCGGTCCGAAATCCCGAATTGGCCACGCTGGGGCCGGAATTGAAGAAGCGGGACCGCGACCGGCTGGTGGCGCGGGGACTCGTCGAGGTGACCACGGTGAACCGCGCCATGGTGCTGGAGCTCACCGACCGGGGCTGGGCGACGTGCGCGGCGATCATCGGCGCCAGCACCCCGGACCGACCGTCGGGCCAGGGCAAGGCCCTCTACACCCTGCTCCGCGCCCTGCGCCGCTACCTGGACCGCGACGACCTGGCGCCCAGTGACGTGTTCTTCGCACTCGACGACGCCGGCGACGTGGACGCCGACGTCGAGACCCGGGTGCGGGACGCCTACGTGCGCCTCGCAGCCCACGACGGCGGGTGGGTGGACATGGTGCGCTTGCGCGACGAGCTCTCCGACGTGTCCAGACACGATCTGGACGCCGTCCTGACCCGCATGTACCGCATGCCCGGGGTCAGTCTGGTGCCCGAGGAGAATCAGAAGACGCTCACCGAGGCCGACCACGCCGCCGCGATCACCATCGGCGACCAGGCCAAGCACCTGATCGCGATCGAGAAGTGATGGACCCGCGCGAGCGAGAAGCCCTGGCGTCCCTTCGGCTGTCCTGGGCGCCGACCGCCGACGACCTGTGGCATTCCCAGGGCGCACTGCACGTTCCCGGTTTCAACGACCGGGCCCTCGACGAGGTCATGTCCGCGTTCGCCGACGCCGGCCGCGAACCGCAGTCGAGCCCGTTGGGCGTCGTCGTACAGGGGCCGGCCGGGTCGGGGAAGACACACCTGTTGGGCCAGGTCCGCGAGCGTGTGCAGGCCGCCGACGGGTTCTTCTTCGTCGTCGAGCTGCTCGACGCCACCAGCTTCTGGGAGTCCACCCGCAGCAGCATCCTGCGAAGCCTCGGCCGGCCTGCCGCCGGCCGCGAAACCCAACTCAAAGAGCTTCTCTACCAGCTGTGTTCGGTGGCGCACGTCTCCCGGGTCGACCGCAAGGCCATCATCGGCGACGACCCGTTGACCCCCGAGGTCCTCACCACGTTCGTCAACGCCCTGCGCAAGGCCGACCCGGCGACCGTCGGCCAGACGCGCCACACCCTGCGAGCGCTGGTCCTGCTCGGAGCTGCGGACTTCGACGTCCAGGACGTCGGGGAGGCCTATCTCACCTCGTCGGAGGACGTCGACGACTCTGGTCGCCGAACCTGGTCGATCGGCGTGTCGACGCTGACCCCGCAGGAGTGCGTGCGCGACATCTCGTGGCTCGTCGCACTGGCCGGGCCCGCCGTGCTCGCCGTCGACCAGATCGACACGCTGCTGGCTCAGGGCGCCGACCGCGCCGACCCCACCCGGACCGTCGGCAGCGCCGACACCACCGACAACAACGACCTCGAGCACGTCGCGCACGGACTGATGTCGATACGGCAGAACATGCGCCGCACCGCAGCCGTGGTGGCGTGTCTGCCGACGGCGTGGACCTCGATTCGCTCGCGGGCCACTGCCACGGTGTCCGACCGGTTCCGGGTGACCGCTCCCCTGCAGGCGCTGCCCAGCGCCGACGTCGGCCGGGCCATCCTGGAACGCCGGTTCACCGCCAGTTACCGCGCCGTGGACTTCACCCCGCCCTACCCCAGCTGACCCATACTGCCGTCGGCATTCGACGACGCACCGAACTACACGCCTCGACTGCTGCTCAAGCGCGCCGACACCCACGTCCGCACGTGCCTGGACCGCGACGTCGTGGCCGAGTTGGCGCACCTCGACGACCCGACCGGCGCGCAGGACGGTCACGTCCACCGCGCGGCCGACGAAGTCTCCCGCGACGCAGGCGATCTGGACCGGCGATTCGCCGACTACCGGCGGCGCGCGGTGGGCGCCGCGGCGCTGGACCCCGAGGGCGAGGACACCACGGTGCCCGCGCTGCTCTCGGCGGCGCTGCAGACCTGGATCGTCGAGCGCGGTGAAACCGAACGGACCCATCGCCTAGAACCCCCGCCGGGCCGGCAGGCGCAGTTGCACGGCCGCCTGCGCCAAAGCCTGGACGCCGACGGAGACGACGAGCGGCACTGGGGCTTTCGCGCCATCGCCAGCACCAATGCCGTCGCAGCCCAGAGTCGCATCAAGAATGCTTGCTACGCAGCAGGTTTCGGATCGAACGTGGACAAGCGAAAGCTGTTCTTGTTGCGCAACACGCCGTGGCCCACCGGCGCCAAGACTGCCGCGCTGATCGCCGACTTCGAATCATCCGGCGGCCGGACGTTGCCGCTGTCCGACGACGACCTGAAGACGATGTCGGCACTGCGCGATCTGATCGCCGACGACGACCCCGGTCTGCCCGCCTGGCTGCAGGCGCGCAAGCCCGCTCATCGGCTGGCCTTCCTGCGCAGCGCGCTTGGCGACGGCGCCGGCGACCTTCCGCCCGATCTGCCCGACGTCCCCGTCGAGGCCGACACTCCTCCCGAGGTGGCAGGCCCCGCATCCGACGACCCGGTCGAGCACTCCGCCACGTCGATTCCGCTCGGCGTCGACGACGCCACCGGTCGGCCGGTGAGTGTGGACCTGTTGGCACTGCGCAAGCACACCGCGATCTTCGCGGGTTCGGGATCGGGCAAGACGGTCCTCATCCGGCGCCTCGTCGAGGAGTGCGCGCTGCGCGGGGTGTCGTCGATCGTGTTGGACCCCAACAACGATCTGGCCCGGCTGGGTACGCCGTGGCCCGAACCACCCAGCGGGTGGCGGGCCGCCGACACGCCACGCGCCGAGGAGTACCTTCGCCACACCGAGGTCGTGGTGTGGACGCCGGGCCGTGCGGGCGGACGGCCGTTGTCCTTTCAGCCGATACCCGATTTCGCCAGCGTGGTCGACGACCGGGACGAGTACGACGTCGCCGTCGAATCCGCCTTCGCCGCAATGGAACCCCGCGCGCTGATCGCCGGCAGGACACCCAAGGCCAACGCCTCACGGGCGGTCCTGCGCCAAGCGCTGCAGTGGTACGGCCGCCGTCCGACGACGAGCCTGGAGGGCTTCCTCGCCGCGCTTGGCGACCTGCCCGACGGCGTCAGCGTGATCGGCAACGCCCGTGTGCTGGCCGCCGAGATTGGCGAGAACCTCCGGGCGGCGATGGTCAACGACCCGATGTTCGGTGGGGACGGCGCGCCGGCCGATCCGTCGGCGCTGTTGACGCCGTCGGACGGATACCGCGCCCGGGTGTCGGTGATCAGCATGGTCGGTCTCCAAAGCGACCAGCAGCGTGAGGGTTTCGTCAACCAGCTGCAGATGGCGTTGTTCTCCTGGATCAAGCGCAACCCCGCCCGCGACCGGCCGCTGGGCGGTCTGTTCGTGATGGACGAGGCGCAGAACTTTGCACCGTCGGGTCGCACCACCGCGTCGTTGCAGAGCACGCTGGCACTGTCGTCGCAGGCCCGCAAGTACGGGCTGGGGCTGGTGTTCGCCACCCAGGCACCGCGCGGTCTGAACCCGAACATCCCCGGGAACGCCGCGACGCAGTTCTTCGGTCTGCTCAACGCTCCGGTGCAGATCACCGTCGCCAAGGAGATGGCCCGGGTGAAGGGTGGACTGGTGCCCGACATCGGCCGCCTGCGGGCCGGCAACTTCTACGCAGCGCTCGAAGGTACGGCGTTCAACCGGATCACCACGCCGTGGTGTCTGTCGCACCACCCGCACAGCCCGCTGAGCACCGAAGAGGTGCTGGAGTTGGCGAGGCGTTAGCTCCAGCCCACGGGCTGAGCTCGAGTGTGGGCCTCGCGCACGGATCTTCGCGAGTTCGCGTGCACGAGGCCCACGCTCGACGCCTGGCCGGGTCAGTACTCCACGCGGAAGTTGCCGATCAGGCGGATCAGGTTGCCGTCCGGGTCGGTCAGCGTCGCCAACTCGACCCCCTTGGTCACGACCTCCACGGCGCCGGGCGCGAGTCCTCGATCCTCGGCCTCGGCGACGTGGGCCGCGAGATCGTCGACGGCGAAGTTCAGCAGGCCGGAGCCGGCGCGCTCGGAGTCGACGAAGACCTGCGCCCAGCCGCCGGGCACCACCTGCCATTCGGCGAGCACCGGCATCGGTTCGTTGTCCGGCCCACGGCCGAACAACTTCTCGTAGAAGTCCTTCGCCGTCTCCAGATCCCCGACGGGGACGACGGCCAGAACGTGTTGGAAGGTCATGTGAAGGCAGACCACGGCGGCCGCCCGAAGTCATCGCAGACGACGAACGGGGCCGGCCACGTGTGTGGCCGACCCCGTCTCGTCTCGTGGTCCTACGGCTTCTTCTGTCCCGGAATGCCCTCGTAGGCGATGTCGCCGGTCTTGAGGTTCTGGGCCGTCAGCTCGCCCAGTCCGTCCAGGAACTTCTGACGCTCGGTGACGACGTGCTGGATCGCGACGTCGACGTTGTCCTTGGTGATGGCGGGCATCACGTAGACCGGCGCCTTGTTGACCTCTTCACCCTTGACCAGCGCGTTGGCCACGGCCAGCCCCGCGGAGAGTTCCACGGTGCCGTTCTGCAGCGAGGTGCCGATGAATTCACCGCTCTTGACGGCGTTGAGACCGTCCTCGATGCCGTCGATGCCGACGATCGGCACGTCGGTGCGGTTGGCTTCCTTCAGCGCCTGCAGCGCGCCCAGCCCCATGTCGTCGTTCTGGGACACGACGCCGTTGATCTGCGGTCCGAAGCTGGAGATCCAGTTCTTCATCTTGTTGACCGCTTCGTCGCGCTTCCAGTTGGCGGTGTCCTTGGCCAGCACCTTGATGTCGGGGTACTTGGCCAGTACCTGGTCGATGCCCTTGCCGCGGTTGATCTCACCGGAGCCACCGAGGGGGCCCTGCAGGATGACGATGTTGCCCTTGCCGCCGAGGCGGTCGGCCATCATCTGCATCTCCTGGGCACCGGCCGCCACGTCGTCGGGCTGCACGTTGCCCGCGAGGTCGGGGCTGTCGAGTGCCGCGTTGACGGCCAGCAACGGGATGTTCTTGGCCTTCGCCGAGGCGATCTGCGGTCCGAGCGAATCCGCCTGCACCGGAACGACGATGATCGCCTTGACGCCCTGGTTGATCAGCGAGTCGACCTGGCTGGCCTGGGTGGACACGTCGTTGTTGGCCGAGTTCCACACCAACTCGATGTTGTTGGCCTTGGCATAGGTGTCCATGCCCTCCTTGCCCGCGGTGATGAACGAGCTCATGTCGTACACCGTGACACCGATCTTGGTGGTGCCGCTGTTGGCGTCGGTGTCACCCGCGCCGCAGGCGGTCATGCCCAGTGCCAGCAGGCCTGCCGAGGCGACGGCGCCCAGCTTGGTGGTCAGTCTCATCTATTCGCTTTCTCTTCTGTGGTGGTCGGTGGAGCGGTCGGTTCAGGGCTGCTTCTGGCCCGGGATGCCCTCGTAGGCGATGTCGCCCGTCTCGAGGTTCTTCTTGGTCAGTTCGGACAGACCGGCCAGGAACTCGGCGCGCTTGGTGACGACGTGCTCGATCGCCACGTCGACGTTGGCCTGGGTGATCGCCGGCATGATGTAGACGGGGTTGGTGTTGACCTTCTCCTTCTTGGCCAGCGCATTGGCCACGGCCAGGCCGGCGGACAGCTCCACGGTGCCGTTCTGCAGCGACGTGCCGATGAACTCACCGCTCTTGACGGCGTTGAGGCCGTCCTCGATACCGTCGATGCCCACGATCGGCACCCCCGTACGGCCGGCTTCCTTCAACGCCTGCAGTGCACCGAGACCCATGTCGTCGTTCTCGGCGACCACGCCGGTGATCTGCGGTCCGAAACCGGAGATCCAGTTCTTCGTCTTGTTGACGGCTTCGTCGCGCTTCCAGTTGGCCGTGTCCATCGCCAGCACCTTGATGTCCGGGTACTTGGCGAGGACGTTCTGAATGCCCTTGGTGCGGTCCAGTTCACCGGACTGGCCGAGCGGGCCCTGAAGCACGACGATGTTGCCCTTGCCCCCGAGCTTGTCGGCCATCATCTGCATTTCCTGCTCACCGGCCTTGACGTCGTCGGGCTGGACGTTGGCGGCGATGTCCTTGCTGTTCAAGGCGGCGTTGACCGGGACGAGGGGAATGCCCTTCGCCTTGGCCGAGGCGACCTGCGGTCCGAGCGAATCCGCCTGCACGGGAACGACGATGATCGCGGAGACGCCCTGGTTGATCATCTGGTCGACCTGGTTGGCCTGGGTGGAGACGTCGAGATTGGCCGAGTTCCACACCAATTCGATGTCGTTGTCCTTGGCGTACTGGTCCATCCCCTCCTTGCCCGCGGTGATGAACGAGCTCATGTCGTACACCGAGACGCCGATGCGCGTCTTGCCGCTCTGGGACTCGGTGTCCCCCGCGCCGCAGGCGGTCATGCCCAGCGCCAGTGCCCCCGCCGAGGCGATGGCGACGAACTTCGTTGTCAGTCTCATCTGTTCTCTCTCACTTCCGTTGGGTCTATCGGTGGTCGGGGATGGATCACGTTCGTCGTCGGGTGGACCACACGTCGACGGCAACCGCTGCCACGATGAGCACACCCTTGATCACGTCCTGCCAATACGCCGGCACGACGAGGATGTCCAAACCGTTGTTCAGCGTCTGGATGATGAACAGGCCCAGCACCGTTCCCCAGATGGTGCCCCGGCCGCCCATCAGGCTGGCGCCGCCGATGACGACCGCGGCGATGGCGTCGAGCTCGTAGCCCTGGCCCAGGTTGGGCGGCCCGGAGATGACGCGGGAGGCCAGCATGACCCCGGAGATCCCCGCCAGCAGACCCGAGAGCGCATACACGCTGAACAACACGTTCTTGGCGTTGATCCCGGCGATCTCGGCGGCGTTGCGGTTGCCGCCGACGGCGTAGACGCGCATGCCGTAGGTGGTCCGCTTCATCACGATGGCCAACACGATGATGCCGATGATCATGACCAGGACCGGGATGGTCAGACCCATGATCTTCGTGTTGGCGATGGAACCGAACTCGGCGGGCAGGCCGTTGATCGGTGCACCGCCGCCGATCACGTAGGCCAGACCCGACCCTGCCGTCAAGGTACCCAGGGTGGCGATGAACGGTGGCACGTTGATGCGCGACACCATGATTCCGTTCAGCGAGCCGACCGCCAGCCCGACGAGCATGGCCACGCCGACGGTCATCCAGACCTGACCCGGGTTGGCCTTCGCCGTCGCCGCGCCCGCCATGGCGGACACTGCGATCACCGAGCCGACCGACAGGTCGATGCCGCCGGTGAGCACCACCAGGGTCTGCCCCAGTGCGATCAGCGCGAACGGAGCGGCCGCCACCAGGATGGTGAGCAGGTTGTCCACGGTGCCGAAACGCGCACTGCGGTAGCTGAAGTAGGCGATCACCAACAGCATGATGATGACCATCGAGTAGCGCAGCGCGATGCCGCCGATCCACTCGCGGGAGAACAGCCGCACGGGCTCCCCCGTGATCGGCGACGTGACGACCGGTGTGCCGGACGGCTCCGGGGTCGTGTCGGTGTCGACTGGGGTGGTCACGATTCTTCCTCCGGGTCGGGGTGTGGGACGTGTGTGGGTCCGTCGAGCGCAGTGGCCATCCGGAACACGGACTCCTGCACCGCCGGATGGTCGAGGGCGTCGCGGTCGAGCTCGCCGACGAATCGGCCCTCGCGCATGACGAACGCGCGATGGGACAGTCCGATGATCTCCGGCATGTCCGACGACGCCATCAGCACCGCCATGCCGGCTTCGGCGAATTCGGTGATGATGCGGTAGATCTCGCTGCGTGCCCCGACGTCCACCCCGCGGGTGGGCTCGTCGAGCAGCAGCACGTTGACGTCACCGGTCAGCCAGCGCGCCAGCACGACCTTCTGCTGGTTGCCGCCCGAGAGCGTGCCGACGAGTTGGCCCATCCCGCTGCTGCGCAACCGGACCGACTTCATCACCTCCGACACGGCCGTGTTGCGGGCCTTGCCACGCAACCACCCGGCGACGCTGAAGGACGACAGCCGCGGCAGTGACCCGTTGTCCAGGACGCTCATGGACAGCACGACGCCGTTGATCTTGCGATCCTCGGGCACCATCGCCATGCCCGCGGTGATCGCCGCGGCCGGCGAGTTGCGCTTGACCGACGTGCCGCGCACGACGATCTGACCGGAGCTGGTGTGGCGTGCTCCGAAGATGGCCTCCAGCAACTCCGTTCGCCCCGCTCCGACCAGACCGGCCAGGCCGAC
>Ga0102593_1003076_pt1 | contig 11455 bp, 12 predicted proteins | sample AraplaCol_mMS_r2_2_FD_76862 | JGI IMG/M metagenome (GOLD analysis project Ga0102593, IMG submission 76862) | Arabidopsis root microbial communities from North Carolina, USA - plate scrape MF_Col_mMS_r2 (SPADES assembly) (version 2) | ecosystem: Host-associated > Plants > Roots > Endosphere...
GACGGTTGACCGGAGTGTTGGAGAACCTCCCCGCGGCGCTCACCCGCCACCTCGAGGCGCTGCTGGCACTGGAGAACGTGATCGTCGAGGCGCGGGCGATGCGAGAGGCACGGGTCGACCGCATCGGCGAGGTCGAGCGGGCCGAACTCGAGGAGTCGTTGCGGCGGTTGGCCCGAAGCCTGCACGGTGCGCTGACTCCGCGGCGCCGCGAGGCCTCGGGCGGGCGGGTCGACTCCGGACGGACGATGCGGCGCAACATGCGCTTCGACGGCATCCCGTTCGTCCCCGTCACCGCGCGACGGGCCGAGGACCGTCCACGATTGGTCGTCCTGGCCGACGTCAGCCTGTCGGTCCGGGCCACCGCGCGGTTCACCCTGAGCCTGGTGCACGGTCTGCAGGACGTCTTCACCCAGGTGCGGTCGTTCGCGTTCGTCGCCCAGGTCGCCGAGACCACCGAGTTGTTCCGCGATCATCCCGGCGAGCGGGCGTTGGGCATGATCTTCGGCGGAGACGTCCTCGACGTCGACGCGAACTCCGACTACGGGCGGGTCTTCGGCGACTTCCTCGCCGAGCACGCCTCGGCGGTGACGCGGCGCACGACCGTGCTGGTGCTCGGTGACGGCAGGAACAACGCCCTCGACCCCAACGTGCGGGCGTTCGAGGAGATTGCCCGCCGGGCGCGCGAGACGGTGTGGCTGACACCGGAACCGCGGTACTCCTGGGGTCTTGGCAGTTGCGACCTTCCCCTGTATGCCGAGCACTGCGACCGGGTCCGCGTGGTCAGGGACGTCGGTGGGCTCGAACGCACGGCGCTGGAGTTGGCGACCGCGGCGGTGCGCCGATGAGCGCGCGGTTGGACGCGGCGCACGCAGGTCGTAGGGTGGATTCGACGTTGTTGCCTGAGTCACACTCGGTGTCTCGGCCGAGTGGCGTACGAGGCGGAAACGTGGCGAATCTGGAGCGGGTACGGCCCCCGGCGACGCCTCTGCGCCATCCCGAGCACCGGCACGACTGCGGTGACCTCGCCTCGGGTCGAGTACTGAAGTTCCACGCACCCGAGATCGTCTTCGGAGTGGACTCGATGGTGGAGGCCGCGCACGCGGCGCTGCGACTCGGTGCGCTGCGTCCGATGCTCGTCACCGACGCTGGGCTCATCGCAGCGGGCTGGGTCGACGAGATGACGAGGCATCTTCGGGAGCAGGGCGTGGAGGCACGGGTGTGGAGTGATCTCACTCCGAATCCCAAGGATCACGAGGTCGCCGCCGGACACGAGGTGTACCGGTCCGCCGGGTGCGACGTCCTGATCGCCGTCGGCGGGGGATCGGTGATCGACGCCGCCAAGGGTGTCGCGATCCTGGCGGCCAACGGCGGTGACATTCGCGACTACGAGGGCGTGGACCGGGCGGTCATGCCGATCCCGCCGCTGGTCGTGGTGCCGTCGACGTCGGGCACGGGTGCCGACGTCTCCCAGTTCTGCATCGTGACCGACACCACGCGCAACACCAAGATCACCATCCTCGGCCGCTCGCTGGTCCCCGACGTCACGGTCATCGATCCGCGATTGCTCACCACCATGCCCGAATGGCTCAACGCGGCAACCGGTTTGGATGCCTTGACCCACGGCATCGAGGCATTCGTGTCGCTCGGTCACAATCAGCTCACCGACCACCACGCGCTACGGGCGGTCCAGATGGTGACCGACAACCTGGTGGCCACCATCGACCGGCCCGAGGACATGACGGCCCGAATCCTGATGGCCCAGGCCGCATTGGAGGCCGGGCTGGCGTTCACCAATGCCATCCTCGGCGCCGCGCACGCCATGAGTCATCAGGTCGGCGGACTGCTCGACCTGCCGCACGGCGTCATCAACGGGGTGCTGCTGCCTCACGTCATCCGGTTCAACGCCGAGGACGATCCGCAGCCGTTCCGCGCCATCGCGACCTACCTCGGGATCGTCGACCCCCGAGTGCCGGCAGCGGAAGCCGCTCTCGTCCTCGCCGATCGGATCGAATGCCTCGCGGTGCGCGTCGGCGTACCCAGGGGTCTGGCTCAGCTCGGCGTGACCGACGCCGACCTGCCTCGGCTGGCGGCCGCGGCCCTTCAGGACGCCTGCATGACCACCAATCCGCGGCAGGCCGACGCGGGTCAGATCCAGGCACTGTTCCGGGCTGCGATGTGACGTCGGAACTCTCGCACGCACCCGACCGTCGCCCCGACCTGGAGCGGCTCACCGGCGTACGGTCCGGCAAGGGCACCTTCTATCCGGAACTGCGCATGGCCGCCCAGCGGTTGGACCGGGTGGTGGCGGCCTTCGACATCATCTCCCGCGCCCTGGTGCAGACCACCGAGGGGCCGGAGAACCTGGTACGGGCCGTCGCCGAGGCCGCGCGCATCCATCTCGACGCCGAGTGGATCCTGATGGCGTTGGCCGACGGTGCGCTCCCTGAGGCCAGTCCGCGCCACCTGATCCTGGATTCGGCCGGGGTCGCGTATGCGTTCGAAGGCGTCTCCGGAGCCACCGATCCCGGACCGCACCTGCCCGACGCCGTGCTCAACCGGCTCAACGACATCCTGCGCGGACAGCTGGCACAGTTCCGCCTTCCGGTGATCGAACGGCAACACGCCCATGTACCAATCGAACTCGACGGCCACGTGATCGGCGCGTTCTCGGCGTGGACTCCGCGCAGTCGCGTGCTCGACGGTTCCGACGAGGTGGTGATGCGAATCCTGTCCAGCCAGACCGCCGTTGCCCTGCAGAACTGCGCCCTGTTCAGCAAGTCGCAGGCGTTGCTCGCAGAATCCGAGGCTCGCAACGCCGAATTGCTGGCCACGCAGCGGGAACTGGGGGCGGCCCAACGTCACCAGGTGCTCGACTCCGAACGCCACCGCATCGCGCGGGAATTGCACGACAGCGTGGCTCAGACCGTGCTCTCGGCCGGGATGCAGATCGAGGTGTGTCGGGGTGAGTTGGAGAGCGGCGGGGCCTCGGGCGATCTGATCGAGCGGCTCGACCTGGCCAAGGATCTGAGTCGCTCCGCCGTCGAGCAACTCCGTTCGGCGATCTACGCGCTGAACCATCCCGGTGACTCCCGGCGTTCCAGCCTGCCGGAGATGCTCGACCAGCTGGCCACCGTGCACATGCCCGAAGACCTGCGGGTGACGCTCAGGGTGGTCGGCGTGCCGACGGAGATGCCGAGCGACGTGGAGCACGCCCTGCTGCGGATCGCCGGCGAGGCCCTGTTCAACACGGCGGTGCACGGTCATGCCAGCCGGGCCATCGTCCGGTTGACCTACTCGCCGGCCACCGTGACGCTGTCCATCGCCGACGACGGAACGGGCGAACCCGAGAAGCTCCGAATGATGTTGCGCCTGAGCGACGCCGGCGACGTCGACGGCCATCACCGGGGACTGGCCAACATGCTGGCGCGCGCTCGCGAACACGGCGGCACCCTGGAGGTGCTGCGGTCGCGAATCGGCGGCGTCCGAGTGGTGGCCACGGTGCCTTCACCCGTCGACGGAAGGCCCGAACATGACGACTGACGTCACCACCACGACGATCAGGCTGGTGCTGGTCGACGACCATGCGATCCTCCGGGAGGGGTTGCGCTCGGTGCTGGAGCGCCAACCGGGCCTGATCGTGGTCGGGGAGGCGTCTTCGGAGGCCGAGGCGATCGCGGTCGTGGGCACGACGAGCCCGGACGTGGTGCTCCTCGACCTCAAGCTGTCCGCGGGTTCGGAGTACGAGGGATTGTCGTTGTGCGCCAGGCTGTCCACCGCGCATCCTGGGATCGGACTGCTGGTGCTGACCACCTTCCTCGACGAGGATCTGGTGGTGCGCGCGGTCCATGCCGGCGCGCGGGGATACGTCGTCAAGGACGTCGACACGACTGAGTTGGTACGCGCGATCCGCGCCATCTCGGCCGGCGACAGTGCATTCGACTCCCGAAGCGCTGCCGCGGTGGTCCGCTCGATGTCCGGCCGTGCCGACGTCCACGAGCAGCTCACCGGCCGCGAGCTCGAAGTCTTGCGGCTCTTGGCGACCGGGTCGTCCAACATTCAGATCGGCGAACAGCTCTACATCTCGGCCACCACCGCGAAGTTCCACGTCAGCAACATCATGCGCAAGCTGGAGGTCAGCAGGCGGGCCGAGGCGGTCTACGCCGCGAGCAAGCGTGGGTTGATCTGAGGGCTCACCGGTCGAGAAGCAGCCAGCCACCGTGGTATTCGGTCACCGTGGCCCGGATGCCCGAGGTCCGCCACGCGGCAGCCGTCGCCTGAAGCGCGTCGAGGTCGAACCGCTGCACGTGCCCGTAGCACGCACGCGGCACGTCCTCGAACGGTACCGCCACCACGACCCGCCGACGCGCCAGCCGCATCGCCTCCTCGAGGACCGCGGCGGATGCCGTCGGGTCGAGGTGCTCAAGGAGGTGGAGCACCGTCACGGTGTCGGCTACGCGGTCTGGCAGGGGCACTCGCGCCGCGTCGCACACCTCGGTGCGCAGCGACCGTTCCAGGCGCGTGCTGGTGCGGGCGAGAAGGTCCATCGTCGGTGCGCTGAGGTCGGTTGCGGTCACGTCCAAGCCGGCGAGAGCCAGGCGAAGCGGGAAGAAGCCGAAGCACGAACCCAGGTCGACGACGCGGCGGCCCACCACCAGTGACGCCGCCCGCCGGTGGACGGGGGCGAAGGCCGCGGAGCCGGACTCCAGGCGGTGCAACGAGTTTCGGTAGAACCGATACCACGCGTCGTCGGGCTCACCGTCGGAGGCGACGGACTGCACGATGCCGGTGAAGACCGCTTCGAACTCCGGCTGACCACGCAGCACGCCGAGGTCGTCGAGCTCGGCGGCCAACAGCACGGCCAGCTCGTCGGAGATCTCGCCGGGTGTCAGATCGTGTTCTACGGTCAGGCCCTGCCCGGTTCGGCGGGTGCAGAACCGCGGCGTGCACAGCGAGTTGGCACCGGTGTGCGCGACGTGCGGACCGCGGCGGCGGGTCACGCGGACGCCGGGTGTGATCGGCAGGATGGTCATGGCACCGGCCCCTAGTGAGATGTTGCCTGTCAACGCTATTGAGGACGCCCCCGAGGCGCCCGACCCGAGCGGACCGCGTGTGCGACCCGTCCGGATGGGCAGGTGACTGCCCATTCGGTGAGTTCCGCAGGCGGCGCCTGCCGTCCTAGCGTGGTCATGAACCCGATGCCGAGGAGGCCACGATGGACCACACCGACGACGCCGAAGATCGTTCGGCACCAGAAGCACTCGTCGACGAGCAGTTGGTGGAGGAGATCTCGATCGACGGCATGTGCGGGGTCTACTGACCATGGTCGACCTCGACGTCCGCTGGCGGCTGCATCCGCAGGTGGCCGTGCGGCCCGAACCGTTCGGCGCCCTGCTGTATCACTTCGGGACCAGGAAGCTGTCCTTCGTCAAGAGCGTCGGGGCGGTCGAGGTGGTCACGGCACTCGGTGAGCACCCGACCGCGCGAGATGCGCTGCGCGCAGCGGGCGTCGAGGATGACGTCACGTATCGGAAGGCAATCGCCACCCTTGCCGAATCACGCATGCTGGTGCGTGCGCCGTGAATCCCGTGCCGAGGTTGGTCGAGCAGTTCGAGCGGGGGTTGGACGCTCCGATCTGCCTGACGTGGGAGTTGACCTACGCCTGCAATCTGTCGTGCGTGCACTGTCTGTCCTCGTCGGGTAAGCGGGACCCCCGTGAGCTGACCACCCGGCAGTGCAAGGACGTCATCGACGAGCTCGAACGCATGCAGGTGTTCTACGTGAACATCGGTGGTGGTGAGCCGACGGTGCGGTCGGACTTCTGGGAGTTGGTCGACTACGCCACCGAGCATCACGTGGGGGTGAAGTTCTCCACCAACGGCGTGCGGATCGACGAGAAGGTGGCCGCGAAGTTGGCGGCCAGTGATTACGTCGACGTGCAGATCTCCCTTGACGGGGCGACCGCGGAGGTCAACGACGCGGTGCGCGGTCCTGGGTCGTTCGCGATGGCGATCCGCGCGTTGGAGAACCTCTCGGCGGCGGGTTTTCGGGACGCGAAGATCTCGGTGGTGGTGACCCGCCACAACGTCGGGCAGCTCGACGAGTTCAAGGCCTTGGCCGATCGGTACGGTGCGACGTTGCGGATCACCCGGTTGCGTCCCTCGGGTCGCGGTGCCGACGTGTGGGACGAGTTGCATCCGACCGCCGCCCAGCAGGTGCAGCTGTATGACTGGTTGGTGGCCCGCGGCGACGGCATCCTCACCGGTGACTCCTTCTTTCACCTGTCGGGTCTGGGGCAGCCGGGCGCGCTCGCGGGGCTGAACCTGTGCGGCGCGGGCCGGGTGGTCTGTCTGATCGACCCCGTCGGGGACGTCTACGCCTGCCCGTTCGCCATCCATGATCGGTTCCTCGCCGGAAACATTCTGTCCGACAGTGGGTTCCAGAACGTGTGGCAGAACTCGGCGCTGTTCCGGGAGTTGCGGGAGCCGCAGTCGGCCGGTGCGTGTGGCAGTTGTGAGCACTTTGACGGGTGCCGCGGTGGGTGCATGGCGGCGAAGTTCTTCACCGGGTTGCCGATGGACGGGCCCGATCCGGAATGCGTGCAGGGTTACGGCGAACCCGCCCTCGCCGCCGAACGCGACAAGCCCAAGCCCAGTGGCGATCATTCCAGGGCCGGCGGCCGCAAGGCTCCCGTCCCGCTCACCCTGCTCACCCCTCCGAAGAAGTTCTGCAACGAAAGCCCCGTATAGATCATGGCTCGAGACACCTGGTTCGAAACCGTCGCCATCGCCCAGCAGCGGGCCAAGAAGCGGCTCCCGAAGTCCGTCTACAGCGCGCTGATCGCCGCCAGTGAACGCGGTATCACCGTGGCCGACAACGTGGACGCGTTCGGCGAGCTGGGCTTCGCGCCCCACGTGGTCGGCGCACTGGAGAAACGTGACATGGCCACAACGGTGATGGGCCAAGAGATCTCGCTGCCGGTGATCATCTCCCCGACCGGGGTGCAGGCCGTGCATCCCGACGGTGAGGTCGCCGTGGCGCGGGCCGCCGCGGCGCGTGGCACGGCAATGGGTCTGTCCTCGTTTGCCAGCAAGCCCATCGAAGAGGTCATCGCGGCCAACCCGAAGCTGTTCTTCCAGGTGTACTGGCTCGGCGGTCGTGACGCCATCGCCGCGCGCATCGAGCGCGCCCGGGCCGCGGGCGCGCTCGGCATCATCGTCACGACCGACTGGAGTTTCTCCCACGGTCGCGACTGGGGCAGCCCGGTGATACCGGAGGAGATGAACTTCCGCACCGTCGTCAAGATGATGCCCGAGGGCTTGACCCGGCCGAGCTGGTTGCTGCAGTGGGCCAAGACCCTGCGTCCGCCGAATCTGCGGGTGCCCAATCAGGGCAACCGCGGTGAGGACGGGCCGCCGTTCTTCGCCGCCTACGGGGAGTGGATGGGTACCCCACCGCCGACGTGGGAGGACATCGCCTGGCTGGTCGAGCTGTGGGGCGGACCGGTGATGCTCAAGGGCATCATGCGGGTCGACGACGCGAAACGTGCCGTCGACGCGGGAGTCTCGGCGATCTCGGTGTCCAACCACGGTGGCAACAACCTCGACGGCACACCCGCCCCGATTCGTGCGTTGCCGGCGATAGCGGAGGCCGTCGGCGGTGACGTCGAGGTGGTGCTCGACGGCGGCATCCGCAGGGGCGGTGACGTGGTGAAGGCGCTGGCGCTCGGAGCGCGGGCGGTGATGCTCGGGCGGGCCTACCTGTGGGGGCTGGCCGCCGGCGGTCAGGCCGGCGTGGAGAACGTCCTCGACATCATGCGCAGCGGCATCGATTCGGCGCTCCTGGCCCTCGGCCACTCGTCGATACACGACCTCCAACCAGGCGATCTCGTGATTCCGCACGGGTTCCGCCGCGATCTGGGCGTCGACGCCTGAGGCTCAGCCGGCCTTGTGCGCCGTCAGCAGGAACGCGGGCATCTTCATCCGGCCCTCGTCGTCCCGGTCGTGGGTCAGCTGAAACGGCGCGTCCGGTCCGGACGGCATGTTCGCGTGGATGAACGCCGGCCGGATCTCGTCGACCTCCCAGTACTTGCCCACCGCGGCCCGCAACTCGGCCTCGTCGACCTCGTTGGGCTTCTCCTGCAACTCCGCGGGGAAGGCGCCCTTGGCGAAGACCAGCACGTAGTAGACGGCGCCCGGTGCGGCGGCCCGGTACACCGACTGCTGGTAACCCTCGCGCCCCTCCACCGGTAGCGAATGGAACAGCGTCGAGTCGACGATGGTGTCGAACCGGCCGTCGAACCCGGTGAACGTCGTGATGTCGTCCTGGACGAAGGTGGCGTTGGACAGCCCGCGTTCCGCGGCGGCCTTGGTGGCGGCGGCGACGGCGGTGGGCGTCAACTCGATGCCTACCACGGTGTGGCCCTGGGCGGCGAGCGCCAGCGACAGTTCGGCGTGCCCGCAGCCGGCGTCGAGAACCTCACCGCGCACCTTGCCCGCCGCGATGAGCGCGGCGAGCTCCGGCTGCGGTTCGCCGATGTTCCACGGCGGGGCTCCCTCGAACCCACCGTCGCCGCGGTAGGCCTCGTCCCAGTCGATGACGTGCGAATCGGAGGAATCGGTCACGCACTCCAACGTACTCGCGACCGGAGCGGCTTCAACCCGTGATCAAGACGGCCCGTCCCACGTGTGGACGGGTTCGTTGCCATGCATCCGCTCGCAGTACAGGTGCAACATCTCGGCCAGTGCCCGCGGCCGGTCCAGCCCGCCTCGCTGGAGCGCGTGCACCGTCTCGACCTGCCAGAGGGCGCCGTTGCGGCCGGACTTGGCGCGGCCTTCGATCACTCCGAGGTAGCGGTCGCGCACCTCGGCGGCGACACCCCACCGCTCGAGCCCCTCGTGGGCCAGGGGCAGCAGTTCGCGCAGCACCAGCTCGTCGGGCGTCACCTCGCCGAGACCGGGCCAGTAGAGCCGCGCCGCCATTCCGCTGCGTGCGGCGGCAGTGAAGTTGCGTTCTGCCGCAGCGAAACTCAGCTGCGTCCAGATGGGGCGGTCGTCATCGGACAACGCCCGCAACGCGCCGTAGTAGAAGGCCGCGTTGGCGAGCATGTCGACCACGGTCGGCCCGGCCGGCAACACCCGGTTCTCGACCCGCAGGTGCGGGCGGCCGTCCACGACGTCGTAGACAGGTCGGTTCCACCGGTAGATGGTGCCGTTGTGCAGACGCAGTTCGGGCAGCGTCGGGGTGCGCCCGGCGGCCAGTTCGGCGACCGGGTCCTCGTCGGACACCTCCGGGAGCAGCGAGGGGAAGTACCTGACGTTCTCCTCGAACAGGTCGAAGATGGAGGTGATCCAGCGCTCGCCGAACCACACTCGCGGCCGCACCCCCTGGGTCTTGAGCTCCTCGGGCCTGGTGTCGGTGGCCTGGGCGAACAACTCGATGCGCGTCTCCGACCACAGCTCGTGGCCGTAGAAGTAGGGAGAGTTGGCGCCGAGCGCCAGCTGCGGCGCGGCCAGCACCTGCGCCGCGTTCCAGTTCTGCGCGAACTCCGCTGGCGACACTTGAAGGTGCAATTGCATGCTGGTGCAAGCGGATTCGGGTGCAATCGAGGCGGCTTGCAACGACAGGCGCTCCGCCCCGCCGATGTCGATCATGATGTCCTCGCCACGGGCGGTGAAGATCGAGTCGTTGAGCGCTTGATAGCGGGTCGACTCGCTCATCCAGTCCGCCGCCAGGTGCTCGGGCATCAGCGTCGGCAGGATGCCGATCATCACGATGTGCGAACCGTCGGAGTTGGCCTTGGCCTCCGCGGCGTTGAGGCTTGCGCGCACCTCGTTCTCGAGGTCCAGGCTCGAATTTCCGCCCAGCGGGCGGGGCGGCACGTTGAATTCGATGTTGTAGGCGCCCAATTCGGTTTGGAACGCCGGGTCGGCGATCGCGGCGAGCACGTCGCGGTTGGTCATCGCCGGCTGATAGGCGGAGTCGACGAGGTTGCACTCGATCTCCATGCCGGTCAACGGGCGCTCGCACTCGAAGCTCGATTGGGCGAGCATCGTCTCGAACACGTCGAGGCTCAGCTGGACCTTCCGCCGGTATTGCAGCCGGTGTTCGCGGCTGTATTCGGTCTGCGTGACCTCGTCACCCATCGGCGGTACCCACGACCTCGAGCCTATCGGCGCGGTGTGGTCTGCACCGGCAGGACGCCCAAGACCGCGCTACTTCTTCGCGCTGCGGCGGCACCGCTCCGAGCAGTAGACGATCTGGTCCCACTGCCCGCGCTGACGCCACTTCTTCCGGTTGGCGAACGGCCTCCCGCACGTGATGCAGGTCTTCACCTCGGCGTCCTTGGCCACCGGACCGAACCTACCCGTGGGAACGGGTGATGACCGCGACCTGCGGGCTGAGCAGGCCGCCGCGCAGTTCCACGATGACGTCCGGGCCGGCCTCGGCGGCCAAGGCGCGCAGTGCCGACGGGCTGTAGCTGCGCAGCGAACTGATGACGCCGTCGTGAACGAAGGGGATGAACGGCGCCAGCGGGAGCATCGTCGCCAGCCTGATCAGGTGCAGCGGCGCAGGCGGCCGGGGCAGGTCGACGATCACCAGCCGGTCGGCCACGCGGGTGCCCTCGGCGATCACGCGGGCCGCCGCGGCCGGCGGGAGGTGGTGGAACGACAGGGCGAAGATCGCCAGGTCGAAACTGCCGTCAGCAGAATCGATTTCGGTGGCGTCCACGACGGCGACGGTGGCGCGCTCGTCGGAGCCCAACGGGCCGGCCGAGATCGCGGCCACCGACTGCGGCTCGACGTCGGTGACCGTGACGCGCGCGGTGGGATGCATCTCGAGGAGCTTGGCCGACAGGCCGCCGTGGCCGGCGCCCAGTTCGAGGATGCGGGGATCCGGTACCTCGGCCACCTCGTCGAGCGCGATGTGGGCGAACTTCTCGTGGTTGCCGAACAAGTCTCCGGTCAGCTCGAGCGCACGGATCACGCTGCGCTTTCGCGCGGCCACGCCTGGATCGCCGGAATCGCGGTCGAGGTACTCCAGGCGGTCGGTCTCGAGCAACCGGTCCAGACATGACGCGTCGGGCCCACCGCGGGGCATGGCGGACACGTCGAGTTTCGGTGGGGCCATGCCCTCCATCATGGCCGTCGGCGCGTCAGAACTGGCCGGGGAACGGGAAGACGGGCAGGCGATCGCCGCCGGGAACCTGACCCAGCAGCTCCGGCATGACCGGACGTTCGGTGGGCACCCGCGCGCCGTCGCGGTAGACCAGCGTGCCCACGTAGGCGCCGTTGTCGTAGTTGTCGTAGTAGAAGTGGCCGGAGACGATGTACTGGCATTGGCCGTGGATCGTCCCGTCCTGCGACGTGGGACCCGGGACGTAGACGCCGCCGTACTCCGGTGCCTCGCACGCGGCCTGAGGGTCGGGCGCGGGGGCGACGGGGTCGGGTTCGGCGCG
>Ga0102593_1003077_pt1 | contig 11452 bp, 9 predicted proteins | sample AraplaCol_mMS_r2_2_FD_76862 | JGI IMG/M metagenome (GOLD analysis project Ga0102593, IMG submission 76862) | Arabidopsis root microbial communities from North Carolina, USA - plate scrape MF_Col_mMS_r2 (SPADES assembly) (version 2) | ecosystem: Host-associated > Plants > Roots > Endosphere...
TCTGCCTCACGCGTCTTCCCCTCAGCTGGAGCGGCGACCTGTGGGACTTCGAGCATCCGCTCGACTTCCTCGGTTACGACGGCGGCGGCGGCATCGGTTCCGGCCCCGGCATGGCCATCGGTTCGGCGCTGGCGCTCAAGGGGACCGACCGCCTGCCCGTGGCAGTGATCGGCGACGGCGACTACATGATGGGCGTCAATGCGCTCTGGACGGCCGCCAACGCGCAGATCCCGATGCTGATGGTGGTCTGCAACAACCGCTCCTTCTTCAACGACGAAGTGCACCAGGAGCGGGTGGCCCGCCAGCGCAACCGCCCGGTGGAGAACAAATGGATCGGCCAGCGCATCGGCAACCCCGACCCGGACCTGGCGATGATGGCGCGCGGCCAGGGCCTGACGGCCTTCGGCCCGATCGAGGACGCGGCGGAACTCGAGAAAGCGCTGGTCGAGGCAATCGCGCTCGTCAAGCGAGGTGCCACGGTGGTCGTCGACGCGGTCGTGCAGCCCGGATACAGCCCGTCGATGACGGCAGGCCTGACCCGGGCCGAATGACCGCTGCCTCAAAATTCACGCGAAGAGAGTTCCCCATGCGAGTCAAAGACATCCCCGCCGGCGTTCTCCCCACCCAACGCGGGCTGTATTACGGTGGCGCCTGGCATGCGCCCAAGGCGGGCGGCTCCGCCGAAACGTTCAACCCGGCCTACAACCAGCCGATCACCACCGCGCCGATCGCGGATGCGGCGGACGTCGACGCCGCAGTCCAGGCCGCCCATGCCGCCTTCCCGGCGTGGGCGGCCACGCCGCCCGCGGAGCGAGGGCGCTACCTGCGCCGGGCGGCGGCCGTGCTGCGCGAGCATGCACAGCCGCTGGCCTTGCTCGATGCGCTGAACAACGGCAACCCCGTGTCCGCGCTCGCGATGGACGCGGGCTTCGCGGCCGATTGCCTGGAGTACTTCGCGGGGCTCGCCACCGAGATCAAGGGCGAGACGATCCCGATGGGCGACGGCAACTTCAACTACACCGTCCAGGAGCCGATGGGGGTGATCGCCCGCATCGTCGCCTACAACCACCCCTTCATGTTCGCCGCTGCCCGCCTGGCGGCGCCGCTGGCCGCGGGCAACACGGTGCTGGTGAAGGCCCCCGACCAGGCGCCCCTTTCCACCCTGAGGCTGGCGGAACTGGTCGGCGACATCTTCCCGCCCGGCGTTGCGAACTTCCTGTGCGGCGGGCGCGAGTGCGGCGATGCGATGGCGCGCCACCCGCTGGTGCGCAAGGTCACCCTGATCGGCGGCGTGCCGACCGGCAAGGCCGTCATGAAGACGGCGTCCGACAACCTCAAGCCGGTGCTGCTCGAACTCGGTGGCAAGAACGCGCTGGTGGCGTACCCGGATGCCGACCTCGACAGGCTGGTCAACGGCATCATCGCCGGCATGAACTTCACGTGGTCGGGACAGAGCTGCGGCTCCACCAGCCGCGTGTTCCTGCACGAATCCATCCACGACCAGGTGCTGGACAAGGTCGCGCGCCTCCTGCCGCAACGCCACAAGCCCGGCATCCCGACCGACCCGAAGACGACGATGGGTTCGCTCGTGAGCCGGGCGCAGCTCGAAAAGGTGAAGGGCTATGTGGCCAAGGGGCTGGAGGACGGCGGACGGCTGGTTTGCGGCGGCAAGCAGCCTGACGACGCCGCGCTGAAGGACGGCTTTTTCTACGAGGCGACGATCTTCGCCGACATGCAACCCCACATGCGGCTGGCGCAGGAAGAAGTCTTCGGGCCGGTTCTGTCGGTGTTCAAGTGGCAGGACGAGGAAGCGCTGTGGCAGGCGGTGAACGGCGTGGACTTTGGCCTGACCGGCTCCATCTGGACGCAGAACCTGGACACGGCGCACCGCGCCGCGCGCCGCATCCAGACCGGCTATGTCTGGCTGAACAACGCCAGCCAGCATTTCATGGGCGCGCCCTTCGGCGGCGTCAAGCAGTCGGGCATCGGCCGGGAGGAGTGCTTCGCCGAACTGGTGGAGTTCACGTACACGAAGAACGTGAACCTGAAGTTCGGGTAGCCGTGGGAGGGCCGCGAGTGCTGCTTGGGGCCACTGGGCTGCTGGCAATCCCGCCGGTCATGGAGTGGACGGCCCAGCTCCGGTCCGGGACCCACGTGTGTTGATGCTTCTCGTTGCCTCGGGCCATCCCGAGTCACGCAATGCTAGTGAGGCCCGAGCATGAAGGGACCGCTCGGGGCGAACGTCGGCACGTTCGAAATGACGGGCCTGGTGGGCAAGCACCTGCACGCCGCGTAAGCCCCGCAGGCGCCCGCCCCGCACGTGACCTGGAGCGCATCTTGTTGCTCCCTCAACGACCGCTTCTGGCTGCGGAAGCGGTCGTGACGCTGCAACTGCGCTGGTAGATCCTTCCAGGCCAGATGCAGCGTCGGTGAATGACTGCTTCAGGCTGCAAAGCACTCATTCCCGCCGGCCGCCAGGATCGGTAACCAAACGCCGTTACTCCCCCAGTTGGAACCGAGCGGATGCCTGTTCCCGACCCATTGCAGCCGTCCTCCAATGGATGCGCCCGCTGGACAGCCGCCGTCATCCACTGCGCGCGGCGACGCACGCGCCGGTTGACGTCGTTGTCGAAGCCCGCCGTCAAGGGGGGTGGCCGGCCTTGCGCAGCCCCCGCTCCGGCCTGCGGGACTGCTCGCCCGGAGCCTTGCGTTCACCCGAGGTGAACGACTTAACGCCCGGGTGCCTTCTGCGCCGGCAGGGCGCTCCCTAAGATCGCGGGTTTCATCCCTGCGAACACTCCATGAAGCGCCTGCTCACGATCGCGATCGCGGCCCTTGCCGCGGTGCCTGCACTCGCCGAGTACCCCGAGAAGTCGATCACGATCATCGTCCCGTTCGCCGCGGGCGGGCCCACCGACAAGGTGGCGCGCGACTTCGCCGAGGCCCTGCGGAAGCCGCTGGGCAACGTGGCCGTCGTCGTGGAGAACGACGGCGGTGCCGGCGGTACCATCGGCGCGGCCAAGGCGGCGCGCTCGCCCAACGACGGCTACACGCTGCTGCTGCACCACGTCAGCATGGCGACCTCGCCCGCGCTGTACCGCAAGCTGCCGTACAAGACCCTCGACGACTTCGAATACCTCGGCCTGATCAACGAGGTGCCGATGACGGTCATCAGCACGAAGAAGCTGCCCGCCAGCAATTTCCCCGAGCTGCGCAAGTGGCTGGAGGCGAACCGCGGCAAGATCAACCTGGCCAACGCCGGCATTGGTTCGGCCTCGCACCTGTGCGGGCTGATGTTCCAGAACGCGCTGCAGGTGCAGATGCAGACCATCGCGTACAAGGGCACGGGCCCGGCGATGATCGACCTGATCAGCGGGCAGGTCGACCTCATGTGCGACCAGACCACCAACACCACCACGCAGATCGAAAGCAACGTCGTCAAGGCGTTCGCGGTGACGACGCAGAAACGCCTGGCCACGCCGGCGCTGGCGTCCTTGCCGACCCTGGACGAGAGCGGCCTGAAGGGCTTCAACGTCAGCATCTGGCACGGGCTGTTCGCGCCCAGGGGCACGCCCAAGGCCATCACCGACAAGCTCAATGCGGCGCTGAAGGTCGCGCTCAAGGACCCGGCCTTCGTCAAGAGCCAGGAAAGCCTGGGCGCGGTGATCATCAACGACGCGCGGGTGAATGGCCCGGAGCACAGGAAGTTCGTGGAAGCCGAGATCGAGAAGTGGGGTTCGGTGATCCGGGCCGCGGGCCAGTACGCCGAGTGACCATGGCAGCCCCCGTCACCGACCGTTCCCGCCTGCGCCTGCTCGCGTGGTTCGCGCTGGCGCCTCTTGCCGGCGCCGCAGCGGCGACGTCCCAGGACTTCTCCGTCGACATCGTCGGAGGCAAGGCCAGGGGCGAGGACACGCTCAGGGTGCGCCAGGGCGACCAGGTCCAGGTGCGCTTCAGCAGCGACCGCCCCGTGGTGCTGCACCTGCATGGCTACGATATCGATGCCAAGGTCACCCCTCCGGCAACGGCGACCATGACGTTCAAGGCCACCCTGGCCGGCCGGTTCCCGGTGCACGAGCATCGCGAGGGCGCCGGCAACCACCGTGCCGTCCTCTTCATCGAAGTCCATCCGTAGGTTCGCCCTGCCAGGCTTCCCACACCCGCGCCTCGCGCGTTGCGCGGGGGGCGGCCTCGCGTGGGCGGCAGGCGCGGCACAGGCGCACGGCTTCGGCCAGCGCTTCGACCTGCCGTTGCCCCTGTGGCTGTGGCTCACGGGCGCGGGCACGACCATCGTGCTCACCTTCGTGGCGCTGGCGCTGTTCGCGCGGCAGCGGGATTTCGGGCAGGCTTTCCTCCGCAGCACGGACCTGCTGCGGTTCGCGCCCGTGCACCGCGTCGCGCATCCGCTGGCGGTGGGGCTGCGCACGATCACCTGCGTGCTGTTCGCCCTGAGCCTGGCCACCGGCTTCTTCGGCAACCCGGACGCGTACGCGAACCTGATCGTCACGATGGTGTGGGTGCTCTGGTGGGTCGGCATGGCCTTCTTCTGCGCCCTCGTCGGCGACCTGTGGGAGATCGTCAATCCGCTCCCCGCGCTCTATCGCGCGGTGGTGCACCTCCTGGGCTGCCGCGAGTCCCTTGGCTGGCGCTATCCGGTGCGCCTGGGCGCCTGGCCCGCCGTGGCGCTGTTCTTCGCCTTCGCGTGGGCGGAACTGGTCTGGCCGGAGAAGGACGTGCCTCGCAGCCTGGCGATCGCGCTGCTGGCGTACGCGGCCCTGTCCTGGGCCGGCATGCTGCTGTTCGGCGTGGACGCCTGGTGCCGCCACGGCGATGCCTTCGCGATGGCGTTCCGCGTGCTGGGCCGCTTCGCGCCGCTCGAACTGCGCGGCTCCACGCGGACCGAGCCCGCGCGCCTGCGGCTGCGGCCCTACGGCGCCGGGCTGCTGGCGGCGGAGACGGTGCCGGCTTCCGTGGCCGCCTTCGTGCTGCTGATGCTGGCGACCGTCACCTTCGACGGTTTCCACGAAACGCCGCTCATGGACCGCATCGGCACCGCGGCCCAGACCGCGCGGCCCGTGGCCGAGACGCTGTTCGCCCTCTCCTCCGCCACGGGCCTGGACGAGACGCAGTGGCTGAACACCGCGGTGCTGCTGCTGTTTCCGCTGGGGTTCGTGCTGATCTTCCGCCTCGCCGGCGCCTGGATGCTGCGCCTGGCCGGGCGCACCAGGGACTCCACCACCGTGAACGCAATGGTCTGGAGCCTGGTGCCCATCGCCGTGGCCTATCACCTCGCGCACTACGCATCGCTGCTGCTCACGACCGGCCAGTTCATCGTCCCGCTCGCGTCCGACCCGTTCGGCTGGGGCTGGGACCTCTTCGGCACGCGCGGTCGCAAGGTCGATCTCGGCATCGTGAGCCCCGCGGTCTACTGGTACACGGCGGTGACGCTGATCGTCGCAGGGCACGTGCTGGCCGTCGTCGTGGCCCACATCGAGGCGACCCGCCGCTTCGAGAGTCACCGCGCCGCACTCGCGAGCCAGGTGCCGATGCTGGTGCTGATGGTGGCCTACACGAGCCTGAGCCTCTGGATCATGGCGCAGCCCATCGTGGGCTGAGCGCAGGTCACGACGCCGGGCGGCGGACCGGCTGGGCCCACGCCTTGTCGCTCGACCAGTGCAGGTGGACGATGCGGAAGCTCTCGCCGACGCGGCGCACGATGGCCGTCTCCTGCATCACCTGGTCGATCGGCTTGCCATCGGGCAGCTTGCCCGTGACGTGATAAGTGCTGAGGACCCAGCGCTCGTTGCCGCTGCCGCCCACGCGCCGCGCCGTCAAGGTCCAGTCGGACACGGCCGCCATGTCGATGTCGCCGGGCAGGTGGCTCAAGGCATAGGCCTCCACCGTCGGATCGACGACGCCGAATTCGAACACCACCAGGGAGCGATCCAGGTAGGAGAGCGCGCCGCCCGTGTCCTTGCGCTTGAGCGCGGCGCGGAAGCCATCGACCGCATCGGCCGGCAGCTTCGCCGTCTGGGCCCACGCCGTGGCGGCGAACGCGAGGGTCACCGCGGCAAGCAGTGGCTTACGCATTGGGATCGGCTCGCTTGGGATCGAGCAGCTCGATCATGAGGATGTCGCCTTCGACCACGCCGGCCAGCGATGGATCCATGTCGCGCACGGTCAGCTCGGTCGGGGTATTGCGCTTGATCCACAGCGACCGGCCGAACAGCTTGCCGCGGATGAAGGTGAGGCGCCAGCCGCGCAGCTCGTTCGCCTTGGGCGCGACCATGCCCGGACCGATGGGGTCGAAGCGCAGGGTGGAAACGCGGCCCGCCTTGTTGGCCGGTCCCAGGCCGGTCACCTTGCCGGTGAAGCGACGCAGCGCCGGGTCGACGGCGTCGTGCCCGGCGATCCGCACCTCGTCATCGGGCCGTCCGGCTTCGGCCGCGACCGGCAGCGCGAGCAGCAGGGCCCCGGCGACCAGGCCGGCCTGCGCAGCGGCCGGAATCCTTTTCAACAACATCGGCGTCATCCTTGGGAAGCCCGGGAGTATCGCCAGGGCCGTCGGCGGGTGCAAGCGAAGCAACGCCATGTGCTCACCTGCGTTGAACGCCTTAACCGCTGCTTGTCTTCCGGCGTGCGGGGGCCCCGACTAACCTACGCCGCTCCCTTCCATGCGTCGGCGTCTCCCTCCATGACATGCAAGCTTCCCTGACAGATCGCGGCAGTCGGCTGCTTTGGCTCGCGATGAGCGCGGTCGCGGTGGTGTTCGGGGTGGCGTGGTGGCAGCCGTGGGTCGACGACGCCGTTGTGCCCGCCCCGGCGTCGGCGCTCGCCCAACCCGCGATCGCGCCGCCCGCGAGCCCTCCCGCCCCCGTCCAGACGGGTGCGCCCGCGCCTGCGCTCAAGCTCATGGGCACCGTCGCGGGCGGCACCGGCAGCTTCGCGACGATGCTGCGCACCACCGACTCGCAAGTCCTGCAGCTTCGCGTGGGCGACCAGGTCGACGGCCTGGCCGTCACGGCGATCGAGCCGGATCGCGTCGTGCTGTCCGCCGCGGGCCAGCCCGTCGTGGTCGAAGCCGAGCGGCGCATCGCGGTTCCTGCGGCCCCGGTCAGCTCCCCGGCGGCCTCGCAGGTCGAAGCACCGAGCTACCCCGAGGGCGAGGCGCCCTGGGACCTGGCGCCTCCGTTCCGGCATTGACGCGAGGCACCGCCGCGCCCCTTCCTCCACCACCACATATACAAGGAGACAAACCGTGAACATGAAACTCCAACTGTCGCTGGCGGCCCTGGCCGCGGCGGCGCTGATCGCCGCTTGCGGCGGCGGCGACAAGGGGACGTCCCCTCCTCCCGTCGACGACCAGCCCCTCGCCTACGTGACGCCGTCGCGCCTGTGCGAGCCCGGCCCGGGCGACAAGCCGGAACCCGGCGTCAACGGCCACATTCCCAAGTCGGCCATGTACGACGCGACGACCAACCCCGACGGCTTCCAGGGCTACTCGTGCGGCGTGCGGAAGGTGGCCCAGCACACGTTGTACAACCGCGGAGCCTTCGGCGACCTGCAGATCAAGTCGGACGGCAAGACGCGCTGCGCCTATGCCTCCAACCGCGACGGCGCGGCAGGCGGCGACGCCGCCCTGACCAGCGGGATCATCGTCTTCGACATGAAGACGCCCACGCGGATGCAGGTGGTGCCCGCCAGCGGCGACACCACGGTCGTCGGCACCGCGCCGTCGGCCAGCGTCCCGGCCACGAGCACCAACAAGTGGGGGGAGGAAACGACGGCGGCCGTTCCCATCAACCCGTACGGCAAGATCCTGCGCACGCCCGCGGCGCTCGAGGCCTACTCCGGCTTCGAGCTGGCCGGCAACATCATGGTGGCCGGCTACAAGGACAACAAGATGGTGGACGTCTACGACGTGAGCGACTGCCTGCGCCCGGTGCCGCTGAACGCGAGCTACCAGAGCTCCGGCGGCCACCACGACGGCTGGATCACGCCGGACGGGAAGACCTGGTACGGCGTCCCCTTCGGCACCACGGCCAAGGACGGCGGCGCGAAGCTCGTCACGGGTGGCACGTCGCCCACGGACAAGAACTGGGCGAACTACACGATCAACACGAACCGCGTCGACCTGCACGTGACGAGCTTCGACGATCCGAAGAACCCGAGGCTGCTCCTGAGCTGGAACCGCTCGATGCTGCCGGATGAAGTGAAGAACAACGAGAACTGGCGGATCATGGCGGCGACCAACATCCACGACGTCAGCACCAACCCGGACGGCACCCGGATCTACCTCGCGGTGTACGGCGGCGGCGGCCAGGTGGCGGGCAACCTGCCCACGCCCACGACGACGTTCTGGAACGACCAGACCTGCGCCAACGGGCTGCTGATCATGGATTCCACCGACATCGTCAAGCGCGTGGCCAACCCGAAGCTGAAGTACGTGAGCTTCCTCTCGTGGTGCGACCAGCAGCCCAATCCCGAATTCGAGCAGGGAGGCTATACCCGCATGACGTCGACCTCCGCGACGCACGCGACCGAGTGGGTGCGCCACGTCAACGGCAAGGAGTACATCGTCTCGACCGACGAGTCGTACGCCCTGACCACGAGCGACACCAACGGCCTGCCGAACCAGTGCAAGCAACAGAGCTTCGGCCGCATGATCGACATCTCGGACGAGAAGAACCCGAAGATCGTGGGCACGTACGAGCAGGACGCGAACAAGGCCAGCGTGTGCCCCACGCTGGTGGCGCAGGGCGGCAACGTCCCGATGGTCCACTACCTGAACTTCGACGATCGCAACCACATGCGCGTCGCGATCTACGCTTCCGCCTCGGGCGGCATCCGCTTCGCCGACTGGACCGACCCGACCAGCCCCAAGGAGATCGCCTACTACGTGAAGGAGCGCCACACGCCCGCCAAGATGGACTTCACCCGTCCGGATCCGCGCTACGACACCGAGAACTGCCTGTACTACACGGGCTGGAACCAGGGCGGCCTGGTCTCGATCGAGCTCACCAACCCGCAATACAACCCGTGCATGGGCCGCCGGGCGCAGGTTGACGGCAACGTGGTGACGGCGCTGGGCGAACTGAAGGTGGCCCTGAGCGCCAGCCGCGGCGCCAAGGGCCCGACCGCCACGCTCAATGTCGAAGGCCAGGGCAACACCGTCCAACTGACCTCCGTGACCCGCATCGGCTCCGCGATCGACGCGGACGGTTCGCAGATCACCGCGACGAAGAACTCGGTGCAGATCGACGGCGAGGGCACCTTCAACGGCCAGCCCGCGAAGTTCCGCGTGCAGGTGATGGACAACGGCGGCAACAACGGCGTGTTCTCGCTGACGTGCACCGAGGGCTGCACCTTCTCGACCACCGGCTACCTGAAGAGCGGCGGCACGCTGGCTGTCAGTCAAAAGAGCTAACCGGCTTCGCAGCCGGCACCGCCCCCCGGCCGGGTCGAGCCGGGGGGCGTTTTCCATGGGGGACGCCTAGAATCAAGCGGGCAGTTCACAACAAATACTCCAGGAGACGACGTGCAGAACGCGCAGCTGCGCGACCTCATCGCCGTGGTCGAGACGGGCAGCGTGCGATCCGCTGCGCGCAAGCTCGGTCTCGCGCAGGCCGCGGTCAGCAAGAACCTCACGGCACTCGAGAAATCGCTCGGCGTGCCGCTGCTGGTGCGCTCCGCCCGCGGCGTGGAGCCCACCGAGGTCGGTCGCATCGTGCTGCGCCGCGCGCGCGTCGTGGACGCCGAACTGCGCCACCTCCAGGAAGAAATCGAGCGTTACCAGGGCGAGCGCCAGAACCTGGTCACGATCGGCCTGTCGGCCACCTCCGAGGCCATGCTGCTGTCGACGGCACTGGAACGCTTCCGCGCGTCCATGCCCAACACGCTGATCAGCGTCTTCGGCGGCCGCTCTTCTTCGACGATCGCCGCGCTGCGCGAAGCGAAGATCGATTTCGCCGTCGGCCCGCTGCCCACGGACCAGAGCGTCAGCGACCTCCATGCCGAGCAGCTGTGCAGCTCGGATCTGGGCGTCTTCGTCCGTGCCGGCCACCCGGCCGCGAACGCCCGCGACCTCGCCAGCCTCGTGCCGTACGGATGGCTGTACAACGTGCGGCAATCGGGCGAGCCCGCGATCGCGTCGCTCATGCGCCAGCGCGGCCTGCCGGAGCCGACGCTGGTCGCCCATTGCGACTCGCCCAGCGCGCTCGTGGGGCTGCTGCTGCAGAACGACTTCGTCGCCCTGAACAGCGTGGAGGCACTGCGGCCGCTGCGAGAGCGCGGGCTGCTGAAGCTCCTCGCCATCGACCTGGGCCTGCCGCCGGCGGTGCAATACCTGCTCACGCCCACGATGCGGCCCCTGACCACGCCGGCCGCGGCGCTGGCGGCCGAATTCCGTCGCGCCTCGCGCGGGCTGCGGCGGTGAATCCCGATGACGCGGCTCCCCTGAGCAGTGTTCGGGACCTGGCTGCTTCCGACCCGCAAGCAGACCTCACGCTGTCGCCATCGGACACGCCCCTCACCTGGCCCGCGTCCGCCTGCCAGCCTGAGGCGATGCGGCGCGCTGGCCGCTGGAGGGTCGCGACAGCCTGCCACGCAGCTCGGCCACCAAGGTGCGCCGCAGCCAGCGGTTCCTGGCGTCCTCCTGCATGCTGGGGTGCCAGTACACGCATGTGTCGAATCGCGGCATGTGGAAGTCAGTGCGGACAATCCGCGGATTGCTCATCATCGACACGATGTTCGCGACGGAGTCCGGCACGGTGGCGATGAGCCGGGTTCGAGCGACGATCGCCGGCGCGCTCATGAAGTGCGGGGTGCGCAGCACGATCTTCCTGCGGGCACGCTGGCGTGCCAGGAAATTTTCGAGCAGTTCCTCGCTCGCTGACTGGCCCTCCACAAGCACGTGATCAGCCGCGAAATACGCTTCACGCGAGATGGTGGAACCGCGAAGAGGATGGTCGGCTGAAACGAGGCAGCAGAACGACTGGGTGGAGATGACCTGCTGGTAGTAGTGGATGGAGCTCAGGTCCGGGAAGAAGCCCAGGGCCAGGTCGACGGTGCCCTTTTCCATCGCGCCCTGGAGTTCGGAGAGCGTGTAGGACATCGATCGGATGTCCGCATGGGGGCAGTGTTTGGCCAGTGCCACCAGCACCAGGGGGAGCAGGATCGCTTCCCCTGCGTCCGTCAATGCGAGCTTGAAGTCGCCGCGGTAGGAGCCGGGATCGAATTCGGCGGCACTCTCGACATCCCGGTCCACCGTCTCCATGATGAGCCTGAGCGACGGCAGCATCCGCCGGGTTCGCTCGGTAGGCTCCATCTTCCTGGAGCCCCGGAGGAACAGGGGATCGTTCAGCGCCTTGCGCGCCCGCTGCAGCGCAGCACTCAAGCCGGGTTGGCTCATGTCAAGCGCGTGCGCCGCAGCCGCGATGCCGCCGTGGTCATG
>Ga0102593_1003083_pt1 | contig 11433 bp, 10 predicted proteins | sample AraplaCol_mMS_r2_2_FD_76862 | JGI IMG/M metagenome (GOLD analysis project Ga0102593, IMG submission 76862) | Arabidopsis root microbial communities from North Carolina, USA - plate scrape MF_Col_mMS_r2 (SPADES assembly) (version 2) | ecosystem: Host-associated > Plants > Roots > Endosphere...
GCACGTAGCCCGACCACTTCTCCTTGGCGAAGGCGCGATTGAGTTCGTCGACGATCTGCCAGCCCTGCATGTTCAATGGCTCCGGTACCGTGCCGGCCTGGAAGCGCTGCGTGCGGATGCGCTGGTACGCGGCCTCCGAGCCGTCACCGGCCGACACCGCCTTGGGCGCGCCGTCACCCTTCTTGCCCGCTGCGGTGAGCGAAGGGCCCATGAAGTCGAAGTACAGGTCGTTGATGGCCAGCGAGTGCGTCCACTTGTCGCCGAAGCGCTGCAGCAGCGCGGTGGTGAGCTGCGGCATGCGGGTGGAGCTCTCGGCGATGGGGCTGTCCTCGAAGCTCAGCACGGTGCAGCCGCCGCATTTCTTGACGACGGCCTCCATCGCGCGCGCCTTGTAGAGCGCGATGGCGTACTGCGAGTCGGTGAAGATCACCACGCCGGCCTTGCCGTTGGAATCGGCCACCACCCACGAGGCGGCGACGTCGGCCACGTCGTCGGTCACCGTGGTCACGTTGGCGAAGAGGCCCGCCTTCTCGTTCGGGCCGGGCTGCTCGCCCGAGTGCCAGCCGACCAGCGGAATGCCCGATTTGGCCGCGCCCGCGAACGCGGCCTTCTGCTCGGTGGTGTCGAAGCCGCCGACCACGATGCCCGCCGGCTTCACCGCCAGCGCCTGGTTGAGCGCGGCCGTGCGCCCGCTCACCGTGCCCTGCCCGTCGATGACGCGCACCGTCCAGCCGATGGCGCGGGCGGCCTCTTCCACGCCCTTGCTGACGCCGACGATGCCGCCGTTCTTCATGTCGCCCGCGACGAAGACGATGGTCTTGCCGGCCGCGGCCTTCGGGCCGGCGGTGGGGCCGTCCCACTTCTCCTTGGTCATGGTCGCGACCTCGACCTTCTTCTTCGCGGCATCCAGAAAGTCGTCGGCCATGGCCTTCGGCGCCAGCGCGGCGGCGCACAGCGCCAGCACCGCGGCGGCGACGCTGCGCGCGGGAACACTCTTCTTCATGCTTGTCTCCAGTCGTCGTAGTGGGCCGTCATTCCGACGGCGTTGAGGGAACCGGTTGCGCGTGATCGAGCTGCCGCTCGGCGATGCGCCGCTTGATCGAGCGGTTGCGCCGCTGCTGCGCCCAGCCCGCGATGCCGATCGATACCAGCAGCGTCAGGCCGTTGAAGAGCGGCTCCACGTAGAAGGCGCCGCCGAACTGCTGGATGCCCGAGATGCCGATGGCGAGGATCGCCACACCCACCAGCGTGCCCCACACGTTCACGCGGCCGGGCCGGATGGTGGTGGAGCCGAGAAACGCTCCCACCAGCGCCGGCAGCAGGAACTCGAGCCCCACGCTCGCCTGCCCGATCTGCAGCCGCGAGGCCAGCAGCACGCCCGCGAAGCCCGACAGCAGCCCCGAGGCGACGAAAGCGCCCATCACATGCCTGCGCACCGAAATGCCGTTGAGCTGCGCCGCCTTCGGGTTCGCGCCGATCACGTAGAGCGCCCGGCCCAGCGGGGTGAACTCGGTCACCACCCACAGCGTGAGGCTCACCGCGAGCACGTAGAACGCGCCCACCGGCAGCCCCAGCAGGCTGCCGCCCGCGATGCCCACGAAGCCATCGGGCAACTCGCCCACCACCTGCCGCCCGCCGCTGTGCCACATGGCCACCGCGTAGATCACGGTGCCCGTGCCCAGCGTGGCGATGAACGAGTCGATCTGCGCGAGCTCGACCAGCAACCCGTTGAGCACGCCGAAGAGCGCCGCGCACAGCAGCACCACCAGCACCGCCGCCGGCCACGGCAGGCCCAGCTGCGTCTGCAGGCTGATCGCGAGGATGTGCCACAGCACGATGCCGTAGCCCACGGTGAGGTCGATCTTGCCGGTGATCATCGGGATGGTTGCGGCCAGCGCCAGCAGCGCGATCACCGACTTGTCGGCCAGGATCGCGCGCAGGTTGAACAGCGTCGGAAAGGTCTCGGGCAGCAGCACCGAGAACAGCAGCGCGAGCGCCACCGTGAGCACGACGAGGCCGTACACCGGCATCGCGCGCCCGAGGCTCTGCGCCAGGGAAACGGCCTCGCCGTCCAGGGACTTGTCGGGCTCCAGCGCCGTGGACTTGATAGAGCTGCTCATGCTGAAACTTCCTCGCGCGTCGCCGCGCCTGCTGCCAATGCCAGGAGTCTTTCGACGGTGATCGCCTCGCCCGTGAGCTCGGCCGCGATCAGCCCGTCGCGGAAGACGAGCACGCGGGTGCACACGGTCGCGATCTCCTCGAAGTCGGTGGAGACGACGACCAGCGCGGTGCCGGCCTCGGCGCGCTCGCGCAGCACGCCGTAAATCTGCCGCTTGGCGCCCACGTCGACGCCCGCGGTGGGCTCCTCGAGCACCACCAGCGGCTTGTCGAGGTGGAACCAGCGCGCCAGCACCACCTTCTGCTGGTTGCCGCCCGAGAGCTGCTGCACTTCGGCCGACGGCGCGGGCGGGTTGATGTCGAAGCGGCGGATGAGCGCGAGCGCGCTCTCGTTCTCGCGGCGTGGCCGGTCGAAGGCCAGGCCGCGGTCGCCGTGCAGCGTCGAATTGGGAAACAGGTTCTCCAGCACGCTCATCGAGCCGGCCAGGTTCTCCTCGAGCCGCTCGCCAGCCACGTAGGCCACGCCGGCGCGGATGGCATCGGCCGGGCAGGTGAAGCCGCAGGCCTTGCCCAGCAGCTGCATGCGCCCGGCCGACAGCGGCTCGCGGCCGAAGATCGCGCGGCTGATGGCCTCGTGCCCCGCGCCGCGCAGGCCTACGAGGCCCAGCACCTCGCCGCGATGCACGGCCAGGTCCAGCGGGCCGGCGTTGCCGCTGGCCGCGCCTTCGAGCTTCAGAACGGGCTCGCTTCGCGCGGGCTCCTTTGCCTTCTGCACAGAGGCCGAGAGCGCCTTGCCCACGATCAGCCCCACCAGTTCGCTCTCGCTGGTCTGCGCCGTGGTCTTCACCGCCACCAGCCGGCCGTCGCGCATCACGGCTGCACGGTCGGAAATGGCCATCACCTCGTCGAGCCGGTGCGACACGTACATCATCGCCATGCCCTGGCGGCGCAGTTCGCGCAGCACGCCGAACATGCGCTCCACGTCGCTCATCGGCAGGCTGGCCGAGGGCTCGTCGAGCACCAGCAGCCGCGCCTTCACCTCGAGCGCGCGGCCGATGGCGAGCAGCGACTTCTCGGCGCGCGTGAGCGAGAAGACACGGCGGCCGGGGTCGATGTCGCAGCCCACGCGCGCCATCACGCGGCGCGCCGTGTCGTTCGCCGCCTTCCAGTCGATGAGGCCGAAGCGGCGCGGGTAGCCGGTGCCCAGGCCCACGTTCTCGGCGACGGTCATCCATTCGACGAGGCCAAGGTCCTGGTGGATGAATGCCACCGGCTGCTCGCGCCGGTCGGCGCGCCGCCACTCGGACTGCGGCCGGCCGTCGAAAAGAATCTCGCCGTCGTCCACCGCGTGGATGCCCGCGAGCAGCTTGATGAGCGTGGACTTGCCCGCGCCGTTCTCGCCCAGCAGCGCGAGGATTTCTCCGGCGCGCACGTCCAGCGTGACCTTGTCGACCGCCTGCGTGCCGCCGAAGCGCTTGCTGACCGACTGGAACTGCAGCAGCGGCGTGCTCATGCGCGGACCGCCCCGCTGGTGTTGAGGCGGATGCGGTAGAGCGAGGTCGATGCGCACACGAAGAGCTCGTTGCCGTCGGTGCCGCCGAAGGTCAGGTTGCCCACCTTCTCCGGTACCGCGATGCGCGCCAGGCGAGTGCCATCGGGGTGGTAGACCTGCACGCTGTCGGCGCTGCTGGTGTAGACAAAGCCGTGCACGTCGACGCGGAAGCCGTCGGCCAGCCCAGGGTTCACCACCGCGAACACGCGCGGGCTCGCGAGGTCCTGCCCGCCGATCACGTCGAAGGCGACGATGTGGTGGTTCCCCGAGCCGTCGGTGCGCAGCGCGGCCGAGGTGTCGCTCACATACAGGATGCGCTCGTCGGGCGAGAAGGCCAGTCCGTTGGGCTCCTCCACGAAGTCGCTCACCGAGCGCAGCGCGCCAGTAGCCGGGTCGAAGCGGAACACGTGGTTGCGGCCCAGCTCGCTCTCGGCCTTGTGTCCCTCATGGTCTGAGGCGATGCCGTAGGGCGGGTCGGTGAACCAGATGCTGCCGTCGCGCTTCACGATGATGTCGTTGGGCGAGTTGAGCCGGCGGGCCTGGTAGCGGTCGACCACCACTTCATCGGGCAGCGGCAGCAGTCCTGGCCCGAAGCGCGTGCGCACGATGGCGCGCTGCCCGTGCGAGCAATGCAGCAAGGCGCCGTCGGCCTCGCGCGTGTGGCCGTTGGTGAACTCCACGCCTTCGCGCCACACGCTCATGCCACCTTCGGCGTGCCAGCGCAGCATGCGGTTGTTCGGAATGTCGCTCCACAGCACCGAGCCGTCCTCGCGCATCCACACCGGCCCTTCGCTCCAGATGGCGCCGGTGCACAGGCGTTCGAGCGGGCCGGCCCCTTGGGGGACGGGAGCGAAACGGGAGTCGAAGACTTCGATGGTCATGGCCACGGCGCTGGTTTCCCTGAATTAGGGCTCGCAGTGTGGCACCAAAAAGATACCGGTAACTTAGGCTTTTCCCGTACACACCAAGGCTGTCATTTCATTCTGATTTCATGGGCATTGGCTGTATTCTTTGTGCATCGATTCATGCACCAATACAGTTATCGGTATCTATCGCCGCGCGGCCCTCGTCGCATATCCTCGAACCCGCCTTCCGAGAGAGAAAGAAAGAAGCTCCTTGCCTCCGACCAAAGCCTCCGCCGCCCCTGCTCCCGCCCTCACCCGCCCCGCGACGATGGCCGACGTGGCCGCGCGCGTCGGCGTGTCGAAGATGACGGTGTCGCGCGCTCTCAACCGCGGCGCGAGCAGCGACCGCGTGACCTCCGAGGCGCTGCGCCAGCGCATCCTTCAGGCCTGCGAGGAAATGGGCTACGTCATCGACCAGACGGCACGCACCTTCTCCAGCAAGCGATCGGGCTTCGTCGCGGTGCTAATCCCCTCGCTCAACAACTCCAACTTCTCGGAAACCGCACAGGGCATCACCGCCGCCGTGGAAGCGCGCGGACTGCAGGTGCTGCTGGGCTACACCGACTACCGCGTGGAGACCGAGGAGCGCCTGCTGCGCGCCATGCTCGCGCGCCGGCCCGAGGGCGTGATCCTCACCGGCGGCTCGCACACGCCGGCCGCGCGCGCGATGCTGCAGGCAGCGGGCGTGCCGGTGGTCGAGACCTGGGACCTGCCGGCCACGCCCATCGAGCACACCGTGGGCTTCTCGAACGCCGAGGCCGCCGCCGCGATGGTGCGCCACCTGCACGGCAAGGGCTACCGGCGCATCGCCTTCATCGGTGGCACCTCGAACCGCGACACGCGCGGCGCCGACCGCCAGCGCGGCTATGCAAACGCGATCCGCGAACTGGGCCTGCCCGACGGCCGCGTGATCAGCTTCGGCCAGCCGCCGATCTCGATGGCGCAAGGCGGCGAGGCCGTGGCGCAGCTGATCCGCCAGTGGCCCGACGTCGACGCCGTGATCTGCGTGTCCGACCTCTCTGCCTTCGGCGCACTGATGGAATGCCAGCGCCGCGGCTGGGAAGTGCCCGGCCGCATCGCGATCGCGGGCTTCGGCGACTTCGAGGTCGCACGCGCCTGCCATCCGCGCATCACCACCGTGGCGGTTGATTGCGTGGGCATCGGCAAGGCGGCTGGGGAACTGCTGCTGCGCGTGATCGACGGCACGCGAGAAGGACATCGGCCGCCCGCGGAGACGGTGCTGATTCCGTTCCATATCGAGCAGCGCGAGAGCTCCTAGCCGGGACGCGGAGCTAAGCTGAAACGAAAGGGTCGCGGGAGCGAAGGCAACCGAAGCAGCCTGCACGAGCGCGGCCTTGACGCGGGGTGCCGGGTGCTATTCTGCTGACGTCATTCAGCATCCCCTGTCCTGGCTGCGGACCATCCCCAACACCGCCATATGCCCCGACCGTCGCTCCCCAAGCCCGCGTGCTCCGTCGCGCGCGCCCTCGAGATCCTCGGCGACCGCTGGACGCTCCTGCTGGTGCGCGAGATCCTCTTCGGCACGCGTCGCTTCGACGATTTCGCCGCCCACCTGGGCATTGCCCGCACCGTGCTGACCGAGCGGCTGAACCGCCTGGTGGAGGCGGACATCCTGCTGCAGACACCGCTCAAGCCCGGAGGCCGCCGCTTCGGCTACGACCTGGCGCCCAAGGGGCAGGACCTGGTGCCCGCTTTGCTCGCCGTCATGCAATGGGGCGACCGCTGGCTGCAGTCGCCCGAGACCGTGCCGATCCGGGTGATCGAGCGCACGTCCGGCGAGGAGCTGCCCGCCATCCAGCTGCGCGGACGCAGCGGCCAACTGCTGGCCGTCGACGCGCTGGACTGGGCACCCGGTCCAGGCGCAGGCGCCTCGGAGATCGCGCCGCTGATCGCCGCATACGAGGCGCAGCGGCCCGTGCGTGCGCGCCCGGTGCCATCCCCCCGCCGCGCCGCGGCCAAAACGGGCGCGGTGCGGCAGCGTCGGGTCAAGCCCGCGGCTGCGGCCTGAAGGCCGGCTCGCCGCTGCCGCAGGCGTGGTGCTCGCGGATCAGCGCTCCTGCCGCAGGCGCGCAAGTACGGCGTCCGGCGCCACCACGCCTTCTCGCCCGAGGATCACGCCCTTGGACGTGCCTTCGGCGACGATGCGCTCACCCACGAGGAACTGGTGCGACATGTGGAAGTGGCGCTCGTCCCAGTGGGTCAGCTGCATCACGGCCTCGTAGCGCTGGAAGAGCTTGAGCGACTTCTTGTAGACCATGGTGTGCTCGGTGACGATCGGCGCCCAGCGCTCCTTGCGCATCACGCCGACCAGTCCAGTCCGGATGAACAGGTCCAGGCGCGAGAGGTCCGCGATCGTCAGATAGCGGCCGTTGTTCATGTGCAGGTTGATGTCCAGGTCGGTAGGCAGCGTCATCAGCCGCAGCCGGCTCTCGGCGACACCGACCGGCAGGCGCTCGCGGCGTCGCGAGAGCCACCACACCCACAGCATGCGGAAGATCAGGTTCATGGCGGGCGGTCCTGTTCAGGCGATGGGCCGACCGATGCACTGAATCTCGGCCGAGTCCGCAGCGGCCATCGGCATGATCGCCAACTGCAGGCCAAGTGCCCGCGCTCGCCCATGTGGCCGCGACCTCACGGCCGCGCCCTGCTCTCCTCTCTGATCCATCCTTCATCCCCCCTTTATTGAGTCAACGCTTCGACATGAAGCGCGGCGGGCCCGGACTCATCGATCCGTTGCCGCAGGCGGGGATTCTGCACGAGTAACGATTGAAAGTATTGAATTCGTACTTTTAAAGCACCTTTTCAAAACCAATCCGCTGTCATCCGATTCTCGGCTCCGGCCCGGATCCGGGCTTACGGATGCCAGGTCGACACCACCGCAGGTGTCTGCGCCGTAGGCCTTCCCGCGAGCGCATAGGAGAGCTCGTTCGCGGCTTTCATGATCGTCTTCGCGAGCCCGATCAGCTTGGCCTTGGGCAGCCGGTCCGCAGGGCCCGAGATGCACACCGAGCCCAGCAGCGCCCAGCGCAGCCCGAAGACCGGCGCCGACACCGTCGCCACGTTCTTCTCGCGCTCGCCGATGGAGTAGTGGTAGCCCTTCTTGCGGATGTCCTCGTAGAGCTTTCCGGGCTCGCCCGAGAACGCGAGGATCACGCGGCCCGGTGAGCCCAGGTCCAGGGGCAGCATCGCGCCCATGCGTGCGTGGTGCCGGATGGGCTGCGGTCCTTCCACGCGGGCCAGGCAGGTTCTGGAGTTTCCTTCGCGAACGTAGAACGCGGCGCTCTCGCCCGTTGCCTGCGACAGTGCGAGCAGCATCGGCTCGACCACGCCGTTGGCATCGAAGCTGGCCTGGTAGCGCGCGCCGAGCCAGCCGGCCGCGGGGCCCAGCCGCCAGCCGCCGTCCTCGCGCTGCACAACGTAGCCGGCGAGCGCCAGCGTGCGCAGCAGGCGCAGAGCGGTCGTCTTGTGCATCTGGCTGCGGCGCGTGAGCTCCGCGAGCGAGAGATGCTCGTCCTGCATGCCGAAGGTGTCGAGCAGCTGCAGCGCGCGGGTGACGGCGGTGACACCGCCCGAGGCCTCGGCGTCGGCCTCGCGGGGCGTCTCGATCACTTCCTTGAGCGCGGATCCGGTCTTCGAATTTCGTTTCACACAGTGGTCCAAGGTCCGTTCAGTGGACCACCATTGTATGGAATGGAACGCAAACCTAAAGTCGCTTCACGCCTCGCAGCACAGCCTGCGGGTGGGCAACGAAAGATAAGGAGACAGATCCATGCGTACCTCGAGCCTCGGCTCCATTCCTCGCCGCGCGGCCCTCGGCCTCGCCCTTCTTCTCGCCTCGGGCATTGCGGCGGCGCAGGCCTATCCGGCGCGCCCGATCAAGCTCATCGTGCCGTTTCCGCCGGGTGGCGGCACGGACATCATCGCCCGCGAAGTGGCGAACAAGGTCGCGACCTCCGAAGGCTGGACCATCGTCATCGACAACAAGCCAGGCTCGGGCGGCAACATCGGCGTCGACGCGGCGGCCAAGGCCAGCCCCGACGGCTACACGCTGGTGCTGGGACAGACCAGCAACCTCGCGATCAATCCGTCGCTCTACACCAAGCTGCCCTATGACCCGGTGAAGGATCTCGCGGCAGTGGGCCTGGTCGCTTCGGCGCCGCTGGTGGTGGTCGTGTCTTCCGCATCGCCCTACAAGAAGCTCGCCGACGTGGTCGCCGCCGCGAAGGCCAAGCCCACCGCGCTCAACTACGCGAGCTCGGGCAACGGCACCGTGGCGCACCTCGCGACCGAGCAGTTCCAGAAGGTCGCCGGCATCCAGCTCACGCATGTGCCCTACAAGGGCGCATCGCAGGGCATGACGGACCTGGTCGGCGGGCAGATCCAGCTCTACGTGTCGTCGGTGCCGACGCTCATCGCGCAGATCAAGAGCGGACAGCTGCGCGCGCTGGCCGTGACCTCGCTGCAGCGCAACCGTGACCTCCCCGACGTGCCCACGATGGTCGAGGCCGGCTACAAGGACTTCGAGGCCGTCACCTGGTTCGGCGTGGCGGGCCCCGCGGCCATGCCGAAGGACGCGATCGCAAAGCTCAACGCAGCTTTCAACAAAGCCCTCGCGACGCCCGACGTGCAGAAGAAGCTCGCGGCGCAGGGCGCGGAAGTGCTGTCCGGCCCGCCGGAGAAGTTCGCCTCGCTGATCCGCACCGACGGCGTGCGCTGGGGTGCGATCGTGAAGGCCTCGGGCGTCCGGCTCGACTGATCCTCGGCTGATCGCCATGTCCGGCTCCGTCGCCGCAGGCACAGGTTCAAGCGCTATGCCCACCGCCCCCTTCTCTGCCGGACAAGGACGCGCGCCGGTCGAGGTTCCGTCCGGGGCCTGCGACTGCCACGTGCACCTGTACGACTCGCGCTATCCGCCGGCACCCGGCGCGAAGCTGACGCCGCCGGACGCCACCGCGCACGACTACCGCCAACTGCAGCAGCGCACCGGCACCGAGCGCGTGGTGTTCGTGACGCCCTCCACCTACGGCACCGACAACCGCCCGCTGCGCGATGCGCTCGCCGCCTTCGGCGCACGGGCGCGCGGCGTGGCGGTCATCGACGAGAACGTCGGCGACGACGAACTGCGCTCGCTGCACGACTGCGGCGTGCGCGGCATCCGGCTCAACCTCTCGCTCGGCGTCGCTAACATTGCCGCGCAGATCGCACCGCTGGCAAGGCGCATCGCGCCGTTGGGCTGGCATCTGCAGCTGCTCGCGCCGGCGCATCTGCTGATGCAGCTCGCCGATGTGCTGGAAGACCTGCCCGTGCCCATCGTGTTCGACCACTTCGCAAGGCTCGCACCGTCGATGGCCGGCAGGCACGCGGCGCATGCGCTGGTGCTGCGCCTGCTCGCATCGGGCCGTGCGTGGGTCAAGCTCTCTGGCAGCTACATCGTGAGCGAGGAAGGCCCGCCGCATTTCGCGGACGTGGCACCGCTGGCAGAGAGCTTCCTGCAGGCCGCGCCGCAGCGCGTGCTGTGGGGCAGCGACTGGCCGCACGCCAGCGCCAGTGCCGGCCACCAGGCCATGCCCGACGACGCGCAGCAGATGGCATTGCTCGCCGGCTGGACCGGGACGTCGGACGCCTTGCGCCGCGTGCTGGTCGACAACCCGGCCGCGCTCTACGGCTTCGACAGACAGAACAACGCTTCCACGGAGACAACATGACCCGCATGCACAGGCGCCGCTTCGGCGCATTGGGCCTGGCCGCGCTCGCCGCGGCGTCGATGCCCGCACTCGCTCAGGGCCAGTGGCCCACCGGCAGGCCCATCACCTGGGTCGTGCCCTACCCGCCGGGCGGCACCACCGACATCCTCGGCCGCGCCATCGCGCAGCGGCTGGGCGCATCGCTGGGCACGACGGTGATCGTCGACAACAAGGCCGGCGCCACCGGCACCATCGGCTCGGGGTTCGTCGCGCGGTCGGCGCCCGACGGCTACACGTTGCTGGGCACCTCGATCGGCCCGCAGGCCATCGTGCCGAACCTGCTGCAGAAGATGGCTTACGACCCGGTCGGCGCCTTCGCGCCGGTGACCTTGATCGGAACCATCCCGCACGTGCTGGTCGTCGGTGCCGCGCAGCCGATGCGCACCGTGGCAGACCTCGTCGCGCAGGCGAAGGCGCGGCCCGAGGAGCTGTCGTTCGCGTCCGGCGGCAGCGGCACCATCCTTCAGATGCAGGGCGAGCTGCTGCGCCTGCAGACGGGCACGCGCATGACGCACGTCCCCTACAAGGGCGACACGCCGGCCATCCAGGACGTGCTGGCCGGCCACACCAGCTTCATGTTCGCGCCGGCGGCCGCGGCGCTGCCGCACATCCAGGGCGGCCAGCTGAGGGCGCTGGCCGTCACCTCGGCCGCGCGGCTGAAGGCGCTGCCCGACGTGCCCACCATGGGCCAGGCCGGCTTCAAGGATTTCGTGGTCGAGCAGTGGCAGGCGCTCTACGCGCCGGCGGGCACGCCCGCCGCCGTGGTCCAGAAGCTCAACGCCGAGGTGGTGCGCCAGCTGAAGGACCCCGAGATCGCCGCCATGGCCGACAAGCTCGGCGTCACCCTCGTGGGCAGCACGCCGCAGCAGCTCGCCGACACCCAGAAAGCGGACCTGGCCAAGTGGGCCAAGGTTGTCAAGGACGCGGGCATCAGGCCCGAGTGAGCCTGGCCCTCTTCATTTCCTGCCATCCATCACCATCACTCCAAGAGGTTTCCCCATGTCATCTCCCCTCCCCGACGTCATCCGCGACTTCGAACGCGTGCCCGCGCACATCGTGGCGCAGGCGGCCGAGTTCCAGCCGGCCATTCTGG
>Ga0102593_1003087_pt1 | contig 11429 bp, 12 predicted proteins | sample AraplaCol_mMS_r2_2_FD_76862 | JGI IMG/M metagenome (GOLD analysis project Ga0102593, IMG submission 76862) | Arabidopsis root microbial communities from North Carolina, USA - plate scrape MF_Col_mMS_r2 (SPADES assembly) (version 2) | ecosystem: Host-associated > Plants > Roots > Endosphere...
TGGGACAGCGGCTGCATGGCCAGTCCCTGCGCGGTGGCTGCGAGCTGGGCGCGAACGTACGCGCGGCCGGCGCGCAGCTGGGTGACCCGGTCGTTCCCTTCGCTCACCAGCCAGAAGAAGGCCGGGGTGGCCGCGAGCTTGCGCGCGAAGTCCTCCACCTGCTGCGCGATCGCACGGTCCCCCGGTGCCGGCGCCTTGGTGCGGTCGAACAGGCCGACGGCGTCGGCGAACCGGACCAGGGGCGTGTTGATCGAGAGGCCGTCGCGGTGCCTGTCGATCTCCGCCGGGCCGATGCGCAGCCACTTGTATGACTCGAGGATGGTGCGCGGCGTGGTGAGTTCGATGCGCCAGGCTTCGTTGGCGATGCGGCGATGGCGCTCCAGCTCGCCGCCGTCGCCACCGGTGAAGCCCGCGCGCAGGCCCGGTGCCCGGGCCGCGGCTGCGATCGCGTTCAACGCTTCGGGCGTCGGAACGCGTGCCTCATACGCCTCGCGGTTCGTGTGCCGGCGCAGCACCTGCGCGAACAAGGGATCGCGTGCAACGGCCGCGTCCGGCACGAGGCGGACGCGCGCGAGCGGGCGCCCGTCCAGCCGCTGGGCATCGAAGACCCCTTGCGGGAAGGGTTCGATCTCCGCGCGATGGCCGCGTTCGCGCGCCGCCAGGTCCAGCACCTCCAGGAAGGTGCCGTGGCTCATCACGATCTGCCGGCCGAAGGGGTCGGTCTCGGGCAGTACGCGGCCCAGGTCGCAGGAGAGCAGGATCGCGCCCGGCTGCGCGAGGTCGGCGCGCCAGGACTGCAGATTGTGCGAGTGCGGCGCCAGCAGCGCATGGGAGAGCACCCAGCGCCGCAGGTCGGTTTCGCCCGGGGCAGGACCCGCCCAGGCGGCCACGGCGCCGCCGGGCAGTTCGCTCGAACAGCCCGCCGCCAGCACGATGCCGCCGCCGGCGAGGCGGAGGAAGTTGCGTCGCTCCATGTGCGCTCCTGGGACCCGGGAATGCGGCATTGTGGAAAGCGCGGCGGCTTCGCACAATGCGCTGGATCAGGAGGCAGCCATGGCCTGGTTCCAGGACTTCTCCGCCGACGACCTGCCCGTGGACCACGGCGGGCACATCCACCTGCGCTACGGCGGCCGACCGGAGCGCCCCGCGCTGCTGCTGCTGCACGGGTTCCCGCAAAGCCACGTGATGTGGCATCGCGTCGCGCAGCAGCTGGCACAGGACTTCTTCCTGGTGCTGCCCGACCTGCGCGGCTACGGCGACTCCATGAAGCCCGCCGGCACGCTGGACCACGCCAACTACAGCAAGCGGCGCATGGCGCAGGACATGGTGGACGCGATGCTCGCGCTGGACCGGCCCCGCTTCTTCGTGTGCGGCCACGACCGCGGCGCGCGGGTGGCGCACCGGCTCGCACTCGACCACCCGGAGCGCGTGCAGCGCCTGGCGCTGGTTGACGTCGCGCCGACGCTGGACATGTACGCCGCGACGAACATGGAGTTCGCGCGCGGCTACTACCACTGGTTCCACCTCATCCAGCCGGCGCCGCTGCCCGAGAAAATGATCGGCGGCGACGCGCGCTTCTACCTGCACGCCAAGCTGGGCGGCTGGGGCGCGGGCGGGCTGGTGCACCTGGAGCAGGAAGCGCTCTCGGAGTACGAGCGCTGCTTCTGCCGCGCGGAGTCCATCCACGCGGCCTGCGAGGACTACCGGGCCAGCGCGGGCATCGACCTGGAGCACGATCGCGCGAGCCGTGCACAGGAACAGCGCATCGCGTGCGACACGCTGGTGCTCTGGGGCGAACGGGGACTGGTGGGCAGGCTGTTCGACCCGCTGGCGCTGTGGCAGGCCCAGTGCGCGGGCCGGGTGAGCGGCCGGGCGGTGCCGGCCGGCCACTTCATTCCTGAGGAGCTGCCCGGCCCGACGGCCGATGCGTTGCGCGCTTTCTTCGGTTGACCAGGTGGGGCAGCAGGAAGGTCCGCCGCAGGCTCTCCGTGGCGGAGGCCGCCGTGGACTTCATGTCGTGGCCAAGGGTGGCGAGTTCCTGGTCGATCTCCTCGATCCGTTCGCTCCAGCGGCCCGTCTGCATCTGGTCCATCGCCAGCACCGTGCGCAGGGCCAGCAGGTTGCGCACCAGGCGGGAGGTGTGGTCGTCGGGGAAGCGGGTGTCGCTCACGGCTGTCTCTTCGTTCTTGGAGCTCCTAGCATCACACGTGCCCGGAGCCTGACGTGTCGGACCGCGGCGTCTGTCGCATGGGCCCGCGGCGATGGCGGCCGTAGTACCGGCGCCCGCCGCGCTCAGGCCGGGTCGACGCGGCCGCTGCCCCGGCACTGCATGCAGGACAGGTACAGCTGGCCGGGGGCGGGAGCGAGCGCCGGTTCGTAGCGGAACCAGCCCCCGGAACCGAGGCACTCTTCGCACATGGGGCGGAAGGACGAGGCCCTCGCCGCCGGGGCGGAGTCGCTGCCCAGCGGCGGAACGTCGGTGAAGCGAACTTCGGACATGGTGTGGATCCAGTGGGGGTTGGGCCAGCGCACATGGTCGTGCGGAGCGCACCCCACGGAGTCAGCCCGCGGGCGCGGTGCGCGTAGGAGGCAGGCCCGTCAGGCGCCTGGGACATCCCAGCGGGGCAGCGCACGCACGTCCAGCTGGGCGAGGCGCTTGCGCATGCGCAGCACCTCGTGGTCCTTGCTCAGCAGGGCGCAGCGGTGCGCCACGGCCAGGTCGATGAACTTCTGGTCGTCGGGATCGCCGCAGGTGACGGGGGCCTTGGCGGGCACGTCCAGCACGGTCGCGTGCCGGTCGAAGTCGGCCAGCACGGCAGGTGCGCCGCCGCGATGGAAGTCCACGCGCGGAGCCAGCTTCGGGTAGGCGAGCACGCGCTCGAGCTCGACGCGCATCGCGGAAGTCGCGATCCAGCGCAGCGCGCCACCCTCGAGGCCTTGCTGCAGCGGCCGGGCCTGCGGGTCGGCGAAGACCAGCAGGTCCAGCACGATGTTGGTGTCAAGCACCAGCTGCATCGGGTTTCCTTGCCGATCCGGCGACCATGTCGAAACGGAACAGGCGGCATTCGATCGGGCCGTTCCACATCGGGATGCGGCGCGACTCCTTCAGGCGCATGCGCGTGGGCAGCCTGGCGTCGGGCGCCAGCACCCAGGCCGTCCAGCCGGCGTAGTTGCGCTTCCAGTGCGACGCGAGCTGGGCGAAGAAGTCGCCCGCCTGCTCCATCTGCGCCTGCTCGCGGCCGCCGCGGCCGCGCCCGGCGATGCCGGCCGCCTCGATGCGCTCGCCATAGGGCGGGTTGAGCAGCAGCACGCCCGGGGTGTCGCCGGGCGGCATGCGCTGCAGCGCGTCGCCGCCGCGCAGCTGCACGGCGTGGGCGACGCCCGCGCGCTCGGCGTTGCGCTGCGCGAAATCGACCATGCGGAAGGCGACGTCGCTGCCGAAGATCGGCACCGCCGGCGCGCGCCGCGCGGCCTGGGCTTCGGCTTTCAGGGCCAGCCAGTCGGCGGCCGTGTGCGGCTTCAGCCGTTCGAAGCCGAAACGGCGCAGCAGGCCGGGGGCGATGTTGCAGGCGACCTGGGCCGCCTCGATGGCGATGGTGCCGCTGCCGCAGCACGGGTCGTACAGCGGCACGCTCGCGTCCCAGCCACTGGCGGCCAGCATGGCCGCGGCCAGCGTCTCCTTCAGCGGCGCCTCGCCCTTGTCCTCGCGCCATCCGCGCTTGAACAGCGGCTCGCCCGAAGTGTCGATGTAGAGCGTGACCGCATCGGCGCTGAGGTGGGCGAAGATGCGCGTCACCGGCCGCTGCGTGTCGACGTCGGGCCGCACGCCGCCGCGGCTGCGGAAGCGGTCCGCCACGGCGTCCTTGATGCGCAGCGCGGCGAAGTTGAGGCTCTTCAGCGGGCTCTGGTGCGCGGTGAGCTCGATCTTGAAGCTGTCGCGCGGCGTGAACCATTCTTCCCACGGCACCGCGGCCGCCGCTTCGTACAGGTCCTGTTCGCCGCGATAGGGATGGTGCGCGAGCTGCACCAGCACGCGCTGGGCGAGCCGGCTGTGCAGGTTGAGCTTCATCACCTCCGGCCAGGCGGCCAGCAGCTGCACGCCGCCGCGCGCCGTGCGCAGGTCGCGGCCACCCTCGCCGCAGATGCGCGCGACCTCGTCGGCCAGGAAGGCTTCGACCCCGCCGGCGTAGGGCAGGAACAGCGGCAGTTGTCGCATCAGAGCGCCTTGCGCAGGTTGGCCGGCGCGATCCGCAGCGCCTCGCGGTACTTGGCCACGGTGCGGCGGGCGCACTCGATGCCCTGCTCCTTCAGCATCTCGGAGATCTGGCTGTCCGACAGCGGCTTCTGCACGTCCTCCGCCGCGACGAACTGCTTGATCAGCGCCCGCACCGCGGTGCTGGACGCATTGCCGCCGGTCTCGGTGCCGAGGGCCGAGCCGAAGAAGTATTTCAGCTCGAAGGTACCGAAGGGCGTGGACATGTATTTGGCCGTGGTCACGCGCGAGATGGTGGACTCGTGCAACCCGAGTTCGTCGGCGATTTCGCGCAGCACCAGCGGCCGCATGGCGAGCTCGCCGTGGATGAAGAAGTTGCGCTGGCGCTCCACGATGGCGGAGGACACGCGCAGGATGGTGTCGAAGCGCTGCTGGATGTTCTTGATGAACCAGCGCGCCTCCTGCAGCCGCTGCTGCAGCGCCTGGTGCCCCTCGCCGCGGTGCGCCTTCAGCGCGCCGGCGTAGACGTCGTGCACGCGCAGGCGCGGCACCACGTCGGGATTGAGCTGCACGCGGAAGTTCGTGCGCGGGCCCCGGCCCGCCTGCGTGACGATCACGTCCGGAACGATGATGTTGCGCTCCACGTCCACGAAGCGGCGTCCCGGCTTCGGCTCCAGCCGCGTGATGAGCGCGATCGCCGACTTCACCTCGGAGTCGCTGCCGCCGCACAGCTGCGCCAGGCGCTTGACGTCGCGCCGCGCGAGCAGGTCGATCGGCTGCTGGCACACCTTGATGGCGAACGGGCACACGTCATCGTGCGGATGCGCGTGCTGCATCGCGCGCAGCTGCAGCGTGAGGCATTCCGCCAGGGTGCGCGCGCCGACGCCGGCGGGCTCCAGGTTCTGCAGCAGGCGCAGGGCCACGGTGAACCGATGCAGCAACTCTTCCTGCTGCTCCGGATCGCCGGGGGCGAGGCTCGCGGCGATGTCCTCGATCAGGTCCTCGAGGTAGCCGTCCTCGTTGAGCGACTCGATCAGGTAGCGCAGCGCGATGCCGTCCTCGGGTGACAGGCGCAGCGCGAGGGCCTGGCGCATCAGCCAGGACTGCAGCGATTCGCTGCCGCGCGCGAGCTCGGTGGCGTCGACATCGTCGTCGTCGCCGTTGTTGCGGCGCGCGGCCGGCGCTTCGCCGCCCCATTCGCCGTCGTCGGCCACGGTCTCGGTGGTGCCGTCGCCGTCCCAGTTGGGCGCGGCATCCTCGCCGAAGCTCGATTCCGCTTCGCCGCTGGCGGCCGTGGCCGTCTCGGCCACGGTACCTTGCCCTTCATAGCCGGTGTCGCCGTCGCCCTCGTCGGACGCCCGCGCGTCGGAGGTGGCGGGACCGAATTCCTCCGGGCCGTCCTCCACCTGCACTTCGAGGAAGGGGTTGTCGTCCAGCATCTGCTGGATCTCCTGCCCGAGTTCGAGCGTGGACAGCTGCAGCAGGCGGATCGACTGCTGCAGCTGCGGCGTGAGGGCGAGGTGCTGCGAGACGCGCAGCGAAAGTCCCTGCTTCATACGGACAGCGGTCCTTCTCCCCTCACATCCGGAAGTGCTCGCCCAGGTAGACCCGGCGCACGTCGGCGTTGTTGACGATCTCCGCCGGGGTGCCCTGCGCCAGCACGCGCCCCTCGCTGATGATGTAGGCGTGGTCGCAGATGCCCAGCGTCTCGCGCACGTTGTGGTCGGTGATGAGCACGCCGATGCCGCGCGACTTGAGGAAGCCGATGATCCGCTGGATCTCGATCACGGCGATCGGGTCGATGCCCGCGAACGGTTCGTCCAGCAGGATGAAGCGCGGCTGCGTCGCCAGGGCGCGCGCGATCTCCACGCGGCGCCGCTCGCCGCCGGACAGCGCCAGCGCCGGCGAGTCGCGCAGGTGGTCCACCCGCAGGTCCTGCAAGAGGCGCGTGAGGCGCTTCTCGATTTCCTCGTCGCCGAGCGGCCTGCCGTCCGGATCGCGCTGCAGTTCCAGCACCGCGCGCACGTTGTCCTGCACGTTGAGCTTGCGGAAGATCGACGCTTCCTGCGGCAGGTAGGACAGGCCCAGGCGCGAGCGCCGGTGGATCGGCATGTGCTCCACGGCGCGGCCGTCGATCGAGATCGCGCCGCCGTCGGCCCGCACGAGGCCCACGATCATGTAGAAGGAGGTCGTCTTGCCCGCGCCGTTGGGGCCCAGCAGGCCCACCACCTCGCCCTTGGCCACCGAGACGGACACGTCCGCCACCACCTTGCGGCCGCCGTAGGACTTCTGCAGGTGCTTCGCTTCCAGCCGGCTCGCGGCATCGACCGCCGCGTGCGCGTGCACCGTCTCGGCGTCCCCCATCAGCGCGGCTCCTGCAGGCTGGTGGCCGAGCGCAGGCGGGCCGGCGGCGTGGAAGCCGCGGCGCGCGGCGCCGAGGCCGCTGCGGCGGCCGCCGAGGCGGAACCCGCCGCGGCCGAGGCGGCAGCGCGCGGCGCCAGCGTGGCGCGCACCCGGCCGCCCGGGTTCGACGGCGTGGCGGTGGCGACGCCGCCGTCCACGGTGAACTGGTCGTTGGTGTTGTCGTAGGTGATGACGGAGCCGCTGGTCTCGTCGTTGACCGTGGCGCCGCGCAGGCGGCGCATCTCCGCCTTGCCGATGAACTTCACGCGGTCGGCCTTGCCGTCGTACTCGATGGTTTCGCCTTCGCCCTCGATGTACTCATCGACCCCTTCGCGCTTCTGGCGGAAGTAGGCCTGCTTGCCGGGGTCGGCGGTGACCACGCCGAACTGGTAGCCCTCGGGATCCTGGTGCACGGTCATCTTGGCGCCGCGGATCACGATGGTGCCCTTGGTCACCACCACCTTGCCGGTGAAGACGCTGGTCTGCTGCAGGTCGTCGTAGCGCAGCGCGTCCGCTTCCACGTTCATGGGCTTGCTGCGGTCCGCCCTTTCGGCGGCGGCCGGAAAGGCGGCCAGGCCCGCGAGGAGGGCGAGCGCCAGGGAGCACGAGGCGATGGTGGTCTTCATAGAGGGCACGATTCTTGCTCAGAATTGTACCTGCCGGGAAGAAAAAGCCCGCGGGCGCGGGCTATTCCCGAGCGATCCGCAACGCCACGCGCCGGAATGCCGGCGCGGCGCGCGTTCAGCGCGAGCGGCGCGCCTCGGCGATCAGGTAATCGAGGACCTGCAGCGCGCGGGGCATGCCGCCGGCCAGGGTGCCGTCGGTGTAGTACTTGCCGGCCACGCCGAGGGCCGGCACGCCGTCCACCTGGTAGTCGTCCTGCAGCTGCTTGGCCTTGCGCGCCTTGGTGGCGACCGCGAAGCCGTTGTAGATCTCCTGGAACTTCGCCTTGTCGAGGCCGTTCTTGTCGGCGAAGGCGAGGATGCGGTCCTCGCGGTCGGTCGGCTGGTGCTCCTTGTGGATCGCGTCGAACACCTTGTCATGCAACGCGTCGACCTTGCCCATCGCCTCGAGCGTGTAGTACAGGCGCTGCTGCGGCACGAAGTCGTCGCGGAAGGCGACCGGCACGCGGCGGAAGGACACGTCCGGCGGCAGCTTCTTCAGCCAGGCATTGAGCAGCGGCTCGAACGCGTTGCAGTGGGGACAGCTGTACCAGAAGAACTCCACCACCTCGATCTTGCCGGCCGGCGCTTCCACCGGGACCTTCTTGTCCAGGGCGCGGAAGTCCTTGCCCTCCTCCGGCGCACGCGCTTGCGCCAGCGCCAGGTGCGGCCAGCCCAGGGCCGAGGCCCCCAGCACGACGGCCGCGGCGGCCGAGAACTCGCGTCGATTCATTCCTGTTTTCTCCTTGAAGGGGTTCTGAGGCGCGCGCCGCGGCGATGGTTCCGCCGCCCGGCGGCGCCGCGCTACCGCTGGACCCGCACCAGCGCGGTGTCGAAGCCGCCGGCGTCGAGCTTTTCCTTCTGGCGGTCCGCTTCGTCCTTGTTGTTGAACGGGCCCACGCGCACCCGGTAGACCTGGCGGCCGGCCTGCTCGCGGTCGCTCACCTTGGCCTCGATGCCCATGAGCGAGAGCTTGGCGCGCTGCGCCTCGGCATCCTCCTGCGTGCGGAACGCGCCGGCCTGCACGAAGTACAGGAACGGGTCGGTCCCGCCGTTGGCCTTCGCGGCGGCCAGGTCGCCGAGCGGGTCGGCCGGCGCGGGGCGACCGGTGACGGCCGGCGCCTCGAGCTGCTTGTCCTTGCCGGCGTCCTTGGGGCCGTTGGGCACCACGGATTCCGGTGCCTTGGCGGTGGCGGGCGGCGTGGCCGCGCCGGGGCCGCTCGCCGGGATCCCGGGGGTCGGCGGCAGCGCCTTGGCGGGGTTCTTGCCGTACAGGGGGGCGTTGGGGTCCCAGTTCTGGTTCTTCTTCGATTCGGCCGCGTCCTGCTCCGGCGAGCGGCTCGGGCCCTTGTTGACGAAGGGGACGGGGACGTGCGTCACGTACACGGCGACCGCCAGGGCGGCGCCGAGCCCCAGCACGATGCCGATGATGATGCCGATGAGGGTGTTGCCGCGTTGCTTCAGTTTCATGCTCACATCTTTGCCGGGGCACTCACGCCCAGCACGCCCAGTCCATTGTGCAACACCTGCGCGACAGCAGCCACGAGGGCGAGGCGCGCCAGCTTCAGCTTGTCGTCGTCCACCAAAATCCGCTCGCTGTCGTAGTAACTGTGATACGCCGCCGCCAGCTCGCGCAGGTAGAAGGTGACGTCGTGCGGCGCGAAATCGTCCGCCGCCGCCGTCAGCATCTCGGGGTAGCGCGCCAGCTGCAGCATCAGGTTCAACGCCGCCGGGTGCTCCAGCGACGACAGGTCGGCCCGCGGCAGCGTCGCCGGGTCGCCGCCCCAGGCGGCCAGCACGGAGCAGATGCGCGCGTGGGCGTACTGCACGTAATAGACCGGGTTATCGTTGTTCTGCGCCAGGGCCAGGTCGACGTCGAACACGTACTCGGTGTCCGGCTTGCGGGACAGCAGGAAGAAGCGGACCGCGTCCTTGCTGGTCCACTCGACCAGGTCGCGCAGGGTCACGTAGCTGCCGGCGCGCTTGGAGATCTTCACCTCCTCGCCGCCGCGCATCACGCGCACCATGGTGTGCAGCACGTAGTCCGGGTAGCCCTCGGGGATGCCGACGCCCGCGGCCTGCAGGCCGGCGCGCACCCGGGCGATCGTGCCGTGGTGGTCCGTGCCCTGGATGTTGACCACCTTCGTGAAGCCGCGTTCCCACTTGGTGATGTGGTACGCCACGTCCGGGACGAAGTAGGTGTAGGTGCCGTCGCCCTTGCGCATGACGCGGTCCTTGTCGTCGCCGTAGTCGGTCGACTTCAGCCACAGGGCGCCTTCGTGCTCGTAGGTCTTGCCCGCGTCGCGCAGGCGCTGCACCACCGCGTCCACCTTGCCGCTGGTGTAAAGGCTGGACTCGAGGTAGTAGTGGTCGAAGTGCACCGCGAAGGCCTGCAGGTCCAGGTCCTGCTCGTGGCGCAGGTAGGCCACGGCGAACAGGCGCATGCCGTCCAGGTCCTCGACGTCGCCGCTGGCGGTGAACTCGCGGTCGTCCGACTTCACCGTCTTCTTCGCGAGGAAGTCGTCGGCGATGTCCTGGATGTAGTCGCCGTTGTAGGCCGTCTCGGGCCACTGCGGGTCGCCAGGCTTGTAACCGCGCGCGCGCGCCTGCACCGACAGCGCCAGCGTCTGGATCTGCACGCCGGCGTCGTTGTAATAGAACTCGCGGTGGACGTTCCAGCCCTGCGTGGCATAGAGGCTGGAGATGGCGTCGCCCAGCGCGCCCTGGCGGCCGTGGCCCACGTGCAGGGGGCCGGTGGGGTTGGCGGAGACGAACTCCACCAGCACGCGGCGGCCGTGCAGGGGCTGCTGGCCGAAGCCGGCGCCGGTGGCCAGCACTTCGCGCACGACCTCCTGCTTGGCGGCCGCCTTCAGGCGGATGTTGAGGAAGCCGGGGCCCGCGATTTCCACCGCGTCCACCCAGCGCTGGAAGGCGGGCGTGGCCAGCAGGGCCTCGCGCAGGCCTTCGGCCACCTGGCGCGGGTTGCGCTTCAGGGGCTTGGCGAGCTGCATCGCCGCGGTGCAGGCCAGGTCGCCGTGCGCGGCCACCTTGGGCAGCTCGAAAGCCGCCTTGGTGCCCGCCCCCGGCGACAGCTGGTCCAGCCCGGCGGCCAGCGCGGCGAGCAAGTCTTGTTTGGCTTGGAGCATCGAGGGATTTTAAGAGGCGGCTCGCGGTGGGGTTCGCTGGCGCTCACCACCACCCTACACCGTCCATCGTCAAACCGGATCGTCCTTCTTCGCCGCCGCCGTCAGCCGCTGGTACTTCTGCCACAGCGTCTCCCGGCTCTCCACCCGGTGCGGGTCCACCGGGATGCACGCCACCGGGCACACCTGCACGCACTGCGGCTCGTCGAAGTGGCCGACGCATTCGGTGCACTTGCCGGGATCGATCTGGTAGATCTCCGGACCGAGGAAGATCGCCTGGTTCGGGCACTCCGGCTCGCACACATCGCAGTTGATGCACTCGTCGGTAATCATCAATGCCATGGCGGCCGGGACTCCTGGTACGGTTCTGGCATTATCCCGCGCGGCATGTCCCTGTTCCTGTTCAAGCGGCTGATCACCCTGGTTGCGACGCTGGTAGGCACCTCCATCGTCGTTTTCCTGGTGCTGGAGATCCTGCCCGGAAACGCCGCCCAGATCATCATGGGGCCGGACGCGTCGCCCGAGGCCGTCGTCGCCCTCGCCCACAAGCTGGGACTGGACCGGCCGGCCGCGACGCGCTACTGGGAATGGGTCACGGGCATGCTGCACGGCGATCTCGGGCTGAGCTATGCGTACAGCAGCCCGGTCTCGGAGCTGGTCGTGCAACGCCTTTCCGTCACCGTGCCGCTGGCCGTGATGGCCATGGCCCTCACGACCATCCTGGCGCTGGTGGCCGGCATCTACGCCGCGGCGCGCCACAACAAGGCGGGGGACGCCGGCATCATGGTGATCAGCCAGGTGGGCATCGCCATTCCGAATTTCTGGTTCGCCATCCTGCTGGTCCTGCTGTTCTCGGTGAAGCTGGGATGGTTCTCCGCCATCGGCTTCCCCGGCTGGGACGAAGGCGTGCTGCAGGGGCTGCGCAGCCTGCTGCTGCCGGCGGTCTCGCTCGCGGCGGTGCAGGCGGCGATCCTCACGCGCATCACCCGCTACTCCATGCTGGAAGTG
>Ga0102593_1003093_pt1 | contig 11408 bp, 10 predicted proteins | sample AraplaCol_mMS_r2_2_FD_76862 | JGI IMG/M metagenome (GOLD analysis project Ga0102593, IMG submission 76862) | Arabidopsis root microbial communities from North Carolina, USA - plate scrape MF_Col_mMS_r2 (SPADES assembly) (version 2) | ecosystem: Host-associated > Plants > Roots > Endosphere...
CGCCCGATGAACGATGGCAGCGGCATTCTCCTCGCCGTCGAAGGTCGAGATCGCCGCCCAGGTCTTGCGGTCGCCGATCTGCTTCTTGTAGCGGGCGAGGACAGCGCTGTCATAAGGGGGTGCGTCGGTATCGACTTTCAGATTGCCCGAGGTGATAACGGGAACGGCGCCGAGATCGCGGAAACGTTCGGCATCGATATCCGACTGGGCGATGACGAGGGCGAGATTCTCGAACAAGGCTTCGGCGATTGCCGGCCGGCGGCGCCAGCGGGCAAAGGAACGATCCGACATGCGGGCATTGATCAGGATCTGCGGAATTCGGCGGCGGCCGAGTTCCAGCACTGTTGCCGGCCAGATCTCGGATTCGGCGATGATGGCGCAATCGGGCGCCCAATAATCGAGGAAGCGGCTGACCGAGGGCTTCAGGTCGAGCGGCACATATTGGTGGATCGCGTCATTGCCGAGGCGCTCGGCGGCGAGCCTGGCCGAGGTGATCGTGCCCGTGGTCAAGATGACATGGATGTCGCGGCGGCGGATTTCGCGGATCAGCGGAATGACGGCATTGGTTTCACCGACACTTGCAGCATGGAACCAGACGAGCGGGCCCTGCGGCCGGTTGGCGCTCGGATAGCCGAAGCGTTCCAGGCGGCGCGCCCGGTCTTCCTTGCCCTTGGCCGTGCGGTAGGTGATATAGAGGCCGACGACAGGAGAGGCCACGGTTCCCGCCAGACGGTATGCGCTCAGACCGAACCGAGCCATCCGGGAACTCATTGCGCCAGTCTCCGATCCAAGATCGACATCAAACCCATTCCCTCATTATCGTTGCGGCCGGAATGGCCGATGAATTTGTTCAGAATGCGTCAAACGATCCGGATCGACGGACGGCCGGTGCACGAACCCGGCGCGACGAACCGCAGGCCGCCGATACGTGCCGCGGCCGATGGCCGAGATCGGCTGCTTCAGGCCTTTTCCTGCGGATCGAGCAAACGATGCATGTGGACGATGAAATAGCGCATATGCGCATTGTCGACCGTCTGCTGCGCTTTCGACTTCCAGGCCGTCAGCGCCGTGGCATAATCCGGGAAAATGCCGACGATATCGAGACCCTTCAGATCGCGGAACTGGACGTTGTCGAGGCTTTCCAGTTCGCCGCCAAAAACGAGATGCAAAAGCTGCTTCTTGTCACCGGAGTCAGTCATTTTTTGTTCTCTTTCTGCTATTCTCCTCCGCCACCCCATCTGCGGGATTTTGACGGAAACGTCAACTGTCTCGTCGTCCCGCAAAGGCCGCGAGAAACTCGCTGATGCGGGGCGTCGGTGCTGCGCAGAGGACGTTGTGGGTCACGTCGGCGCGATTGTAGACGATCGGCCTGCCGTCGAGATCGACGAGGCCACCGCCAGCGCAGCTAAGGATCAGATCGGCGGCGGCCAGATCCCAATCATGCGAATTGCTCTTGACGAAGGTGCCTTCGAGACGACCGTCCGCCACCATGGCGATGCGATAGGCAAGCGAGGGAATGTGTTTGTGGCGGCTGACCCGGTCGCGAAACTCCGGCGGAAAGGTCGTCAACAGGTCCTCGCCGACCGCAAGGCGGCTCGTCTCCTCCGGTCCCGCGGCGGAGACGGTGAAGGGCACGCCGTTTTTCAGCGCCACGCCGCCGTCGACGGCCTCATAGAGTTCCTCGAGCGCCGGGGCATAGAGCACGCCGGCGACCGGACGGCCGCGATGAACGACCGCGACGCTGACGCACCAGAGCTTCTGCCCGCCGAGAAAGGCGCGCGTGCCGTCGATCGGGTCGATGATGAACAGCGTCTCATGCGAGAGGCGGCCGGCATCATCGTCGGTTTCCTCAGACAGCCAGCCATAATCCGGCCGGGCCTTGCGCAGAATGGTTTCGAGCGTCTTGTTGGCGGCGAAATCGGCGGCGCTGACGGGGGAGCGGTCGTCGTTTTTCCACCAGACCTCGGGAGACTGGTTGAAGAAACCGAAAGCGACCGCACCGGCCTCTTTCGCAGCATCGACGATCAGCGTGAGATCGCTCTGCCAACGGGGCTTTTCCCTATCGCTCATCCCGTCAAATCCGTCCAACTTTCGTTTGAGCATGATGTCGTCCGAAAACCGCACACACTTTTCGGCATCATGCTCTACCGCCCTGCCAGGGTCATGCCTTCGATGGCGAAGGTCGGGGCCGCGACGCCGAACTTGCGGTCGATGTCGTTTGCCGGCGTCAGGCGCATGAACATCTCCTTGAGATTCGAGGCGATCGTCACCTCGGAGACCGGGAAGGTCAGTTCGCCGTTCTCGATCCAGAAACCGGTGGCGCCGCGGCTGTATTCGCCGGTGATCATGTTGACGCCGTGGCCGATCAATTCGGTGACATAAAAGCCATTGCCGACGCTGCGGATCAGTTCCTCCGGCGTGATGTCGCCGGGTTCAAGGGCAAGATTGGTGGAGGACGGCGAAACGGCAGTGCCGCCGCGCACGCCGCGGCCGTTGGTCTGAAGGCCGAGCTCGCGACCGGTCGAGGTCGACAGGAACCAATGCTTCAAGACGCCGTCCTCGATCATCACCATCCGCTCGCCCGATACGCCCTCGCCGTCGAAGGGCCGCGAGGAGGGGCCGCGCACGATCAACGGATCGTCGGTGATAGACAGGCCCGATTTCAGTACCTGCTGACCCATCCTGTCGCGCAGGAAGCTCGACTTGCGGGCGACGGCGGCGCCATTGATTGCGCCGGCGATATGGCCGACGAAGCCGCGGGCGACTCGCGGATCGAAGATGACGGTGACATCCTTGCCGGTCGGCACCTGGCGCGGGTTGATGCGCTTTATCACCCGTTCGCCGGCTCGGCGGCCGATCTCGGCGGGATCGTCGAGCTCGGCATAATAGAGCCGGCTGTCGAAATCATAATCGCGCTCCATGCCGGTGCCTTCTCCGGCGATGACGCTGACGGAATGGCCGAAACGCGAGGCCATGTAGCTGCCTTCGAAACCGTGCGAGGTGGCGAGAACCAGGCCGCCCATGCCGGCCGAGGCACCGGCGCCGGAGGAATTGGTGACGCCCTCGACCGCAAGGGCCGCGGCCTCAGCTGCAAGGCCTGCCTCGCGCAGCATCTCGGAGGAGACCTCGGTGGTATCGAGCAATTGCAGGTCGGGGTAGGATTTCGCAAGGCTCGCCTCATCCGCGAGGCAGGCGAAGGGATCTTCCGGCGAGACTTTGGCCATGGCGACGGCGCGTTCGGCCAGCGCCTGCAGATCGAAGCCCGGATTGGCCGAAACGCTGGCAACGCGCTTGCCGATGAAGACGCGCAGCGAAAAATCGTCGCTTTCGGAGGATTCCGTGCCCTCGACCTTGCCGAGGCGGACGCTGACCGATTGCGAGCGCGACCGGACGACGACGGCGTCGGCGGCGTCGGCCCCTGCCTTCCTGGCCAGATCGATCAATTGACTTGCGCGGGAAAGAAGTGTCGAGGAATCGATTTCAGAGGACATGATTTGGCCTTTCCTTCGGCTTCCATTTATTGTGCACTCACCCAAGCATCAAGGCCGCCGCCGCCGATTCTTTGTCGGGGCTGCCGGCCTGTTCCCCGCCGTCGAAAGAAATCGCCCCGATGTCCGCGTCCAATGCCTTTTTTTCCGAAACGATCCTGCTGCTCGGCGGAGCGGTGGTCGCCGCGCCGATATTCAAGAAGCTCGGGCTCGGCACGGTGCTCGGCTATCTCGCCGCCGGCATCGTCATCGGGCCGGTTTTCCACGGCATCACCGATGGCGAACAGATCCTTGCCGTCGCCGAACTCGGCGTCGTCTTCCTGCTTTTCATCATCGGGCTGGAGCTGAAACCCAGCCGCCTCTGGCAAATGCGCCGCGACATTTTCGGCCTCGGCACGGCGCAGGTGGTGGTGACCGGGCTGGCGCTGACCGCGCTTGCCTGGTTTTCTGAGGTTCTCGACTGGCGCGGCAGCATCGTCGCCGGCTTCGGCCTGGCACTATCCTCGACGGCCTTCGCCATGCAGATCCTCGAGGGCGACGGCGACGTCAACACGAGGTATGGGCAGCGCTCCTTCTCGATGCTGCTGTTCCAGGACCTTGCAATCGTGCCGCTCTTGGCGCTGATCACCGTGCTCGACGGCGGCGGCAAGGGCAGCCCTGCGCCGCTCACCGATTTTGCGGTCGCCGTCGGCGCGGTCGCGGCGATGGTCGTCATGGGGCGCTACCTGCTGACGCCGCTCTTCCAGGTCATCGCGCGCACCGGTGCGCGCGAAGCGATGATCGCCGCCGCCCTCTTCGTCGTCATGGGATCGGCGAGCCTAATGCAGCTTGCCGGGCTTTCGATGGCGATGGGCGCCTTCCTCTCCGGGGTGATGCTCGCCGAATCCTCCTATCGGCACGAGCTGGAGGCCGATATCGAGCCCTTCCGCGGCGTGCTGCTCGCCATCTTCTTCATCGCCGTCGGCCTGTCGCTGCAGCTCGACGTGCTTGCCGACAACGTGCTCTTCGTCATCGTCGCGGTGCCGATCATCATGGCGGTCAAGGCGATCATCATCTACGGGCTCTGCCGGATCTCCGGCTCTCCGCATGATGATGCGATCCGCATCGCCTTCCTGCTGCCGCAGGGCGGCGAATTCGGCTTCGTGCTGTTTACCGCGGCGGCGACCGTCGGGCTGATGTCGGCGAGCACGGCATCGCTGCTGGTCGCGATCGTCACGCTGTCCATGGCGCTGACGCCGATCGGCGCGGCGCTTGCGAAGCGTCTGCTCAGCGGCGACGAGCATGAGGAGTTGGACGAGGATTTCGAGGGCGCCGGCGCCGACGTGCTGATGGTCGGCTTCTCGCGTTTCGGCCAGATCGCCGCGCAGATCCTGCTTGCCGGCGGGCGCAGCGTCACCGTCATCGAATTTTCGGCGGACCGCATCCGCCAGGCCTCCTCTTTCGGCTTCCGCATCTATTTCGGTGACGGCACCCGCAAGGACGTGCTGCGCTCGGCCGGCATCGACCGGGCAAAGATCGTGCTCGTCTGCACGCAGAAGAAGGAGGTCACCGACAAGGTGGTGGAGCTGGTGCAGGCGGATTATCCGCACACAAGGCTCTACGTGCGCTCCTACGACCGTATCCATTCGATCGAACTGCGCAACAAGGGCGTCGACTACGAGTTGCGCGAAACGCTGGAATCCGGCCTGCTCTTCGGGCGGCGGACGCTGGAGGCGCTCGGCGTTCCCGAGGTCGACGCCTATGAGATCGGCGAGGATATCCGCAAGCGCGACGAGGCGCGCCTGGTGCTGCAGGTGTCGGAAGGGCTGCAGGCCGGCCGCGACATGCTGTTTTCCCACCCTGTCCGCCCCGAACCGCTCGTGAAGCCGAAACGCGCCGCCGATCCATTCGAGGACGATCCGCTGGCGGGAACGGTGGATGCGACGGCGGAGGCCTGATCGCCGCCGATCGGCTTGTTAAATTGACGCATTGAATATGCGCTCGGCGGCGTCTATCAGCGGGTGATCGGAGAGGGACACTTGATCAGACGGGCGAGACAGATCGAGCAATGGGCACTGCGCATCCTGTGCGCGGCGACGTTGGTTTTTGTCGCATTCGCCCATCAGGCTCCCGTCGCCGATGAGTCCGGTCCGACCGAACTCGCGCAATATGTACTGCCCGATGGAACGCTGCCGTCGCTTTGCGTCACCGTCAGCGATAAATCCGATCAAGGCCAGCACGACAAAACCCATTCGCATGGTTGCGAGGCCTGCCGGATCGGCGCCTCGACCCTGCTGCCGGCGCCGATGGATGTCGCCGGTGCTCCGATACCCTTTGCGGTCGCGGTCGAACTGCCGATCCGGGCCGAAAGCTTCCCTCGCCGGCTTTTCCCGCCCAATACCGGTCCCCGCGCTCCGCCTTCCGATCCGATCCTCGCCTGAACCTCGTGTTGCGGCAGGCGCCGTGACGCCTTTCAACGCCGGCCGAACTGCTTCCCGCAGCCGGCCGCGGATACGGATCCATCCTCATGTCGACTATCACTGCCGCCGGACCGGCGGAGGACGCCGCCAGCGGCGTTTCGCTCTACCGCGCCATCTGGCGCTGGCATTTCTTTGCCGGGCTTCTCGTCATACCCTTCATGCTCAATCTGGCCGTGACCGGATCGCTCTATCTTTTCAAGGACGAGATCAACAACAGCTTCTTCGGCTACCGTTATACCGTCCAGCCCTCCGGCCAGGCGCTGCCGGCCGAGCGGATCGCGGAAATCGCCACCGCCGCGGTGCCGAGCTCGGCGGCGACCTCCTACAAGGAGCCGGCCGGACCTGAGCGATCGGCCATCGTCACCGTCGCCAGCGATGCCGGCACGACGCTGGTCTTCGTCGACCCTTATGCCGGCAAGGTGCTCGATGTGGTCGGATCGACCGATGAGTTCAATTATGTCGTCAAGCGCATCCACAGCCTGGCCTATTTCGGCGGTATAGCGAACCGGCTGATTGAGATCACCGGCGGCTTTGCCATGGTGCTCGTCGTCACCGGCATCTATCTCTGGTGGCCGCGCCGCCAGACGGGCGGTGTCGTCAGCGTGCGGGGAACATCGGGCCGCCGGGTTTTCTGGCGTGACCTGCATGCGGTGACGGGCGCCTTCGCCGGGGTGCTGATCTTCTTCCTGGCGATAACAGGCATGCCATGGTCGGGCTATTGGGGCGCAAACGCCAATGCCTGGCTGACCGAACACGGCCTCGGCTATCCCGTCCAGCTCTGGGACGACGTGCCGAAATCGCAGAAGGTGACCGAGGACATCCTGCCGAAGAGCGGCTGGATCGTCGAAAAGGCGCCGGTTCCGCTTTCCGATATCGCCGCAGCACAATCGGCCAAGCCGATCGGTCTCGACAAGGCCGTGGAGATCGCCAGGCGGCTGGGCATGGCGCCGGGCTTCGACGTGGTCATTCCCTCCGACGAGACGGGCGTCTATACCGCCTCGCTCTATCCCGACGATCTGGCCAACGAACGCACCATCCATATCGACCAGTATTCCGGCAAACCGCTGGTCGATATCGGCTTCAATCAGTATCCGTTGCTCGGCAAGGCGATCGAGTGGGGCATCAATGTCCACCAGGGACAGGAATGGCGGCGTTTCAACCAGTTGCTGATGCTCGCAACCTGCCTGGCCATCGTGCTCAGCTGCGTGAGTGCCGTCATCATGTGGTGGAAACGGCGCCCGGCCGGCCGGCTCGGCGTGCCACCCATGCCGCCAAAACGCGCGGTCTATTACGGCCTGTGGCTGATTACCGCCATCTTCGCCGTCGCCTTCCCGATGAGCGGGCTCGCCATTGTCGCCATGATCGCCTTCGACCAGATCGTCGTGCGCTTCGTGCCCGTGTTGAAACGCGTTGTCGCTTAAGGGAGACCATTCGATGAGGATGATCATTGCCCTTCTAGCCTGCATGCTTTTCGCATCCATGGCAGCTGCGGACGACGATCCGCAGCAGGCGATCCCGGCAAGGCTGAAGCTGATGTTCGAAAGGCTTGATAAGCCATTGGACATCGCCCCGGTCGTCGTCCAGGCCGATTGGGCGATCGCCGGCTGGCGCCAAGCTGGGCGCGGCGGACGCGTCTTGCTGCAAAAGACGCATCATGGCTGGAGCATCTATCTCAGTAGCGGCGACAGCCTGAAGGATGCGGGGACGCTGGAGAAAATCGGCCTCCCGGCAAGTGACGCGGCCGGACTGGCTGCGAAGCTGAAAGAGGCCGAGACAAGCCTTGATCCCTCCGCGCTGGCACTGTTCTCAAGCTTCGAGGGCACGGTCATGATGATTAACGCGGCGTCAAACGGGGCGGGTGGCCATGAGGGCCACGCCCAATAACACTATGTTCTAGCGCTTGAGCCGCGCTTCGATTTCCCGGTCAAGGGCGAATTTCAGCTCGTCCTTGACGCCGACCGACATGGCCAGCACCTCGCGGGCCTTGAGGAAATCCATGACGCCGGTGCGGCCGACGGCCGGGCGCAGGAAGATGTGCGGCTGGCAGAGCTTCAGCTTCAGCGTGATCGCCGTCTGCATCATCAGCTGGCCGGAGCCGAAGATGCTCTCCATGCGGTTCGGAATATGGGTGCCGTCGCCTTCCGGCGCGCCGACGACATCGATGCCGATGACGATATCGGCAAGATCCATCAGCGGTTCATAGGGCACGGGATTGCTGATACCACCGTCGATCATCACCCGGCCGCGCAGGCGCACCGGCATGAAGACGGCGGGAATGGCGGAAGACGCGGCGAGTGCCGGAAACAGCTCACCTTCTTCGATGATGACTTCGTTCTGCCCGTAATAATCCGTGGTGATGACCTTCATCGGCACCAGCAAATCCTCGAAGCGGGCCGGCAACTCGGCCGGCAGAAAGGCTTTCAGGATCCGCTCCAGATTGAACTGGCCGATGCGGATGCCCTTGGCCACCGCATCGCGCACCGTCGCCGGCCGCAGGCCCCAGATGCGTGCAACGACCGCCGACTTGTTGCCGACGGTCGTCAGCGCATGTTCGCGGATTTCGGCTCCCGACATGCCGGCGGCCATGCCGGCCCCCATGATCGCGCCCATCGACGAACCCGATATCGCCACCGGGCGGATGCCGAGTTCGTCGAGCGTCTCGATGATATGGATGTGGGCAAGTCCGCGCGCGCCACCGCCGCCGAAAGCGACGGCGACCGTTGGAAGATCGCTGATCGCAGGCAGTTTCGGACTGATGATCTCTGCCTGCTGCACGCCCCGCCCCCGCTTATTGCGGCTGATACCGGAAGAAATGTACCCTCGTATCGCCAAAGATGCGGTTTTCGAGGAAAACATAGGAAGGATGCACGGATACGACAATATCGGCGCGTTCCTCGAGCACCGCGATCGCGCCGGGCCTGAGCCAGCCGCCGCCGGCCGCCGCCGCCATCGCCTTTTCGCCGAGGCCTTTGCCATAGGGCGGGTCGGCAAACAGCATGTCGAAAGCTTCGAGATTGCCGACGCTGCCGAGATCGGTCGCATCGCGGCGCAGGATGCGCGTGCGGCCGTGCAGGCCGAGCGCATCGATGTTTTCCCAGAGCAGCGCCCTGCCCTCGACGCTGTTTTCGACGAAGAGCGCGTGACGACAGCCGCGTGAAACGGCTTCGAGACCGACCGCGCCGGTTCCGGCAAAAAGGTCAAGGATCCGGGTGCCATCGACGCATTCCGGATAGGCATGGCTCAATATATTGAACAGGCTCTCGCGCGTCCGGTCGGCAGTCGGCCGGATCTCGTTGGATTTTGGCACGGCGAGAGGCCGTCCGCGAAATTCACCGCCGACGATCCGCACCGCGCGTCATTCCCTTTCCTTTTCCACTACCTCTGGACGGCCCGCCCGCGGGCCTGTCGCCGCCCGGTCTGTCGCCGCCTGATTTGGCGTCCTTCGGCTTACCGGAAAAATTCTTGGCCGCGCCCGGCTTGGCGCCAAAGCCCTTGCCGCGCGGCTTATCGCCCGAAGACCGGCCGCCCGCAGATTTGTCGCCGAAGGATTTCTCGCCACGCGGACGCTCGGAGCGGCCTTCGCCGGCAAAACTTCTGGCTGCGCGCGGACGTTCATCACCGTCCTCGCGCGGCCTGCGTTCACCCCGCGGCTTATCGCCGAAGGGGCGGTCGCCACGCGAAGGACGATCCCCGAAAGGCCGGTCACCGCGCGGACGCTCCGAACGGGCCTCACCGGTGGAGGATCTGGCGGCACGAGGGCGTTCGTCACCATCGCCACGCGGTTTGCGATCCCCGCGCGGCTTGTCGCCGAAGGGCCGGTCGCCACGCGAGGGACGATCACCGAAAGGCCGATCGCCGCGCGGACGCTCGGGGCGGCCTTCACCGGCAGAGCTTCTGCTACGCGGACGTTCGTCACCCCCTTCACGGGGCCTGCGGTCGCCGCGGGCCGGGCGGTCGCCAAAACCGCGCTCTTCACGGCCCGGACGATCCCCGAACGGACGCTTGCGGCCGCGGGCTTCGCCTTCATCCTTGCGATTGGGCTGCTCGCTCGAGCGGATCCATTCGCCGTCCTCTTCGCGCACCCGATTGATCTGTGTGCGCGGGCGATCCTCGATATGGTGGGAACCGCTGCTTTTTGCCGGCACCTGCTCGCCGCGCCGGCGCGCGGTCTGCTCATTCTTGGCAGCTTTCGCCGCAGCTTTTTCGCCGAGCGGCCGGGCGCCCGGCGCCATCCAGACATTGGCGCTGCGGCGCTGGCCGAGCGGCTGGGGACGTTTCGGCTTGTCGTCGTCGAAGCGGCCGCCATCGCGGCGGTCGTCATCTCTACGCCCGCCACCGCGGCGATCGTCGCGCTTGGTGTCGAGGCGGCTCAGCGCCCGTTCGCGCTTGTCCTCGTCGCGGCGCGGACGCTGCTCGCGCCTTTCCGGTACTGGGGCTTCAGCCCCTTCCTCGGCGGCAACCGCCGGCGCGTTATAGATCGGCGCATCGAAATTCGCCTTGGCTTCCTCGATCAGGCGCGGGCCGAGCTGGTCGCGAAGCGTGCGGCCGCGCACTTCGATGACATGGCCTTCCGGTAAGTCGCCGAGCTGGAACGGGCCGTAGGAGATGCGGATCAGACGATTGACGTCAAGGCCGAGCGCGCCCATCACGTTCTTGATTTCGCGGTTCTTGCCTTCGCGAAGACCCATGGTGATCCAGACGTTCGAGCCCTGCGTGCGGTCGAGCGTCGCCTCGATCGAACCGTAGAGCACGCCGTCGACGGCAATGCCGTCCTTCAGCTTGTCGAGAGCGTCCTGATCGATGTCGCCATGGGCGCGGACACGGTAGCGGCGCAGCCAGCCGGTCGCCGGCAGCTCGAGCGCACGGGCAAGACCGCCGTCATTGGTCAGCAGCAGCAGGCCTTCGGTGTTGATATCGAGACGGCCGATCGACATGACGCGCGGCAGTTCTTCCGGCAGGTTGTCGAAGACGGTCGCGCGGCCTTCCGGATCGGCATTGGTGGTCACCAGCCCGGCCGGCTTATGATAGAGCCACAGCCTGGTGCGCTCGATGCCGCGGATCGGCACGCCGTCGACCTCGATGCGATCGGCCAGCGTGACGTTGACGACAGGGGTGTCGAGAACCGCGCCGTTCAGCGTCACGCGGCCTTCCATGATCATGCGCTCGATGTCGCGGCGGGAGGCGACGCCGGCGCGCGCCATCACCTTGGAAATGCGTTCGGCCTTGGCCTCGCCTTCGGTCTCGGCCGCGATCGCAGCCTTTGCCGGCTTCGTGCCGCCCGACTTCGCGCCGGCCTTCGGCCCGCTGTCGCGTGAAAAGGGCTTTGCGCCCGGGCGTTTTGGCTTGTCTTTGGGTGTCATTTGTTGTTTGCCTGCCTTTTGGGCCTGTCTATCAGGTCACGCATCTGCGGTTAAGTGGAAATTCTTGCGATCGTGAAGACAAATCGTTTCATGGAGATGGC
>Ga0102593_1003107_pt1 | contig 11360 bp, 8 predicted proteins | sample AraplaCol_mMS_r2_2_FD_76862 | JGI IMG/M metagenome (GOLD analysis project Ga0102593, IMG submission 76862) | Arabidopsis root microbial communities from North Carolina, USA - plate scrape MF_Col_mMS_r2 (SPADES assembly) (version 2) | ecosystem: Host-associated > Plants > Roots > Endosphere...
CGATGGCCCGGGCCGCGGCCGGCGTCCGCCACGGGTCGGTGCGCGTCGCCGAGGAGAAGGCGCTGACCTGGGCGGGTTCCTGCCGGCCCGGGGACGGACTCGCCATCTCCGGTGACGAGGTACTCATCGTCGCGCGGGACGTCACCGCCGCGGGCGCCGGCCTGATCGACCTGCTGCTGGGCGCCGGCGGCGAACTCGTCACCGTCCTGACCGGTGAGGGCGTCGACCCCGCGGTGGGCGCGGCGCTGCGCGAGCACGTGCACCAGCACCATCTCGGTGCCGAGCTGGTGACCTATCACACGGGCCACCGAGGTGACGCACTGCTGATCGGAGTGGAGTAGAGGTGACGGTCAAGCTCACCGACCGGCTGGACCGGGTCATCGGCGCCAAGTCCGCCAAACCGCTCGAGGAGCACCTCGGTCTGCGCACGGTCGACGACCTCCTGCGGCACTATCCCCGCAGCTACAGCCACGGCATCTCGGTGCTCGACGAGGACATGGACCCACCCCGGGAGGGTGAGCACGCCACCTTCGTCGACGTGATCGCCAAGGCCGACGTCCGCTGGACCAATCGCCAGCCCAAGCGCGAATTCCTGGTCATCAGCCTGGCCAATCGCAGACCGAGGGTGACCGCCACCTTCTTCAACGCCAAGTTCACCAAGAAGATCCTGACCGTGGGCACCCGGCTGATGCTCTCGGGTGAGGTCGGGTTCTTCCAGGGCGCGATGCAGTTGACGCACCCGGCGTTCCTGGTCCTCGAGGGCGTCGGGCAGGGCCGGGGCACCAAGTCACTCGCCACCATCGCCGAGACCGCGCGCACGGCCGACGGTGAGCTGTCGCTCTCGGCGTTCCAACGTGACTTCTTCCCCATCTATCCGGCCACGGCCAAGGTCCAGAGCTGGGACCTCTACGCGTGCGTGCGGCAAGTGCTCGACGTGCTGGACCCCTTCGACGACCCGCTGCCAGAACCCCTGCGCTATCACTGGGATCTGCCGACCGAGGACGAGGCGCTTCGCGACATTCACCTTGCCGAGCGTGAGCAGGAGCGCGAACGCGCGCGACTGCGGTTGGCGTTCGACGAGGCCGTCGGCCTGCAGTGGGCGCTGGTGGAACGGCGCCACGGCGAGCTGAGCTCGACGGGACCGTCGGCGCCGCCGCGCGCCGGGGGACTGGCGGCCGCACTCGCCGAGCAGTTGCCGTTCGACCTCACCGAGGGGCAACGCGAGGTGCTCGACGTGCTGACCGTCGAACTCGCCGACGACAAGCCGATGCACCGCATGCTGCAGGGTGAGGTCGGCTCGGGCAAGACCATCGTCTCCGTGCTGGCCATGGCGCAGATGGTCGACGCTGGCTATCAGTGTGCGTTGCTGGCTCCCACCGAAGTGCTTGCCGTACAACACTTCCGGTCCATCCGCGACGTCTTGGGCCCATTGGCGTCGGCCGGGGAGCTCGGTGGTCCGGACGGCGCCACCCGGGTGGCGCTGCTGACCGGGTCCATGACCGCGTCGCACAAACGTCTGGTGCGCGACGAGGTCGCCAGTGGCGAGGCGGGCATCGTGATCGGCACCCACGCGCTGCTGCAGGACGCCGTGGACTTCCACAACCTCGGCATGGTGGTGGTCGACGAGCAGCACCGGTTCGGAGTCGAGCAGCGAGACCGCTTGCGCGCGAAGGCCGTCGACGGCATCACACCACACCTGCTGGTGATGACGGCGACCCCCATTCCGCGAACGGTCGCGCTCACGGTGTACGGCGACCTGGAGACCTCGGTGTTGCGTGAGCTGCCACGGGGCAGGCAGCCGATCGTCACCAACACCATCTTCGTCGGGCAGAAGCCCGCCTGGCTGCAACGGGCCTGGCAGCGCATCATCGAGGAGGTCGACGCGGGCAGGCAAGCCTACGTCGTGGCGTCGCGCATCGACGAGAACGACGGCGCGACGACGGGTTCCGGCAAGAAGAAGGCGGCACCGCGCCAGGACGGGCCACCGACCACGTCGGTGGTCGAGCTGTTCGAGACGTTGAGCGCCGGGCCGCTGCGAGGCCTGCGGCTCGGTCTGATGCACGGCAGGCTCCCCGCCGAGGAGAAGGACGCCGTGATGTCGGCGTTCCGCGCCGGCGAGGTCGACGTGCTGGTGTGCACGACGGTGATCGAGGTCGGCGTCGACGTCCCCAACGCGACGGTGATGGTCGTCATGGACGCCGATCGGTTCGGGATCAGCCAGCTGCATCAGCTGCGCGGGCGCATCGGGCGCGGTGCACACCCCAGCCTGTGTCTGTTGGCGACCAACATGGGTGAGGATTCCAAGGCAGGCGCGCGGCTGAAGGCCGTCGCCTCCACCCAGGACGGCTTCGTCCTCGCCGATTTGGACCTGGAGGAGCGGCGCGAAGGCGACGTGCTCGGGTTGAGCCAGTCGGGGCGGCCCATCACCTTGAAGATGCTCTCGCTGGCCGAGCATCGGGAAGTCATCGAGGCGGCCAGGGAGTACGTCCAGGGCGTCTACGACGTCGACCCCAAGCTCGTCGACAATCCCGGAATCGCCGTCCTGGCAGCGCCGTTCGCCGAGACCGAGCGCGTCGAATACCTGGACAAGGCGTGAAGTCGACCGGCTGGTTGATCGCGGCGGTGGCCGTGGCGATCCTGGTCGCCGTCCAGGTCACCACCGCCGCCGGCCGGGCGGACCGCGTCGTCGCCAACGCCGACGTCCCCGTGGTGGCCGCCGGCGTCGACGTCCTCGCCGGAATCCCGTCGACGCCGGCACGCGTGCACGGAGACGACTACCGCCGTGCCGCTTTCGGCGAGGCGTGGACCGACGACACCTCCGCACCCGGCGGCCACAACGGCTGTGACACCCGCAACGACATCCTCGACCGCGACCTGGTCGACAAGACCTACACGGCCATCTCCCGATGCCCGACAGCGGTGGCCACTGGCACGCTGTACGACCCGTACACCAACGAGACGATCCCGTTCACGCGCGGAAACCAGGTGGGCGCCGCGGTCCAGATCGACCACATCGTGCCATTGGCCCTGGCCTGGGATCTCGGCGCCCGGTACTGGACCGACGACATGCGTCGGCGATTCGCCAACGACCCCGCGAATCTGCTTGCGGTGCAAGGCAAGGCCAATCAGGACAAGGGTGACTCCGAGCCGGCCGACTGGATGCCGCCCAATCACGCGTTCTGGTGTCAGTACGCGGTGCAGTTCGCCGCGGTGCTGCGCGGTTACGCCCTGCCGGTCGACGACCGCTCGGCGGTGGTGCTGCGCGACGCCGCGAGCACCTGCCCGCTGGGCTAGCGGGGTCTAGCCGTTGTAGGTGGCCGGGTCCTCGCGGAAGCGGGTGCCCTCGTCGAGGGCGTTGAGTGCGTCCATGTGCTCGTCGGCCAGTTCGAACTCGAAGACGTCGGCGTTCTCCACGATGCGCTCCGGGGTGGCCGAGCGGGGAATCACGACGTTCCCGAGTTGCAGGCTCCACCGGATCAGCACCTGGGCCGGGGTCTTGCCGTACTCGGCGGCCACCGACGTGACGGTGGGGTTGTCGAGCAGGCGCCCGACGCCCAGCGGCCCGTAGGCCTCGGTGACGATGTCGTGCTCGGCGTTGGCCGCGCGCATCGACGCCTGGTTGAGCAGGGGGTGGAGTTCGATCTGGTTGATCGCCGGCGCGACGTAGGACAGGTCGACGAGGTTGGACAGATCCTCGGCGGAGAAGTTGCAGACACCGATGGACTTGGCCTGACCGTCCTCGCGGATCTTGAGCAAGCCGCCCCAGCTGTGCATGTACGCGCCGGCATCGGTGCCCGGCCAGTGGATCAGGTACGCGTCGACGTAATCGGTACCGAGCCGGTCGAGGCTGGCCCGACACGCGTCCTGCGCCGCCCGGAAGCCGTGGTCGGGGAGCGCCAGCTTCGTCGTGACGAAGATCTCGGCGCGGGGCACACCGGACGCGGCGATGGCGCGTCCCACCGCCGCCTCGTTGCCGTAGGCCGACGCGGTGTCGATCAGCCGGATGCCGATTTCCAATGCGGTGGAGACTGCGCGTTCGGTTTCGTCGTCGGAGAGTTCACCGACCCCGATCCCGAGCGACGGAATGCTGTTCTCGTCGTTGAGTGCCACCGCTGGAATTGCCGCCGAGGTCATGTCACCTACCCTGTGAAGTTGAAGGTCCGTGGATCGGGACCCAGGCGGGTCCCGTCGTCGAGCGTTGCGATCGACGCCATGTCCGATTCGCTCAGTGCGAAGTCGAACACGTCGAAGTTGCTCGCAATCCTGTCGGGGTTGACCGATTTCGGGATGACGATATTACCGAGCTGGACGTGCCACCTAATCAGCACCTGCGCCGGCGTCTTGCCGTGTGCCTCGGCAATGCCGACCACCGTCGCGTTCTCCAGCAGCGACCCTTGCCCCAGGGGGCTCCACGCCTCGGTGGCGATGCCCATCCTGGCGTGCACCTCCCGCAACTCCGCTTGGGGGAGAAGGGGATGCAGCTCGATCTGGTTGACCGCCGGCACGATTCCGGTGGCGTCGACCAGGGTGGTGAGGTGCTCGGGTTCGAAGTTGCTGACGCCGATCGAGCGAATTCGTCCCTGATCGCGCAGATGCGCGAAGGCCCGGAAGGTGTCCACGAAGCGGTTCACCTCGGGCAGCGGCCAGTGCACCAGGTACAGGTCCAGATGGTCCAGCCCCAACTTCGCCATGCTGAGATCGAACGCCCGCAGGGTGGAGTCGTACCCCTGATCGGCGTTCCACAGCTTGGTCACGACGTAGACGTCGTCCCTGGGCAGTCCCGTCTCGGCGGCACCGGCGAGCGCCAGCCCGACCTCCTCTTCGTTGCCATATGCCGCCGCGGTGTCGACGTGCCGATAGCCTGCGTCCAGCGCGGCGCGAACGGCGCGCTCGGTCTCGCCGGCCGGGGTCTGCCACACACCAAGGCCGACGGCGGGAATCGAATGCCCGTCGTTCAGCGTGACCGCGGGAGCCGATGAGTTCGAAGGAGACGCCATGACGGCGAGTGTGCCAGTCCGACCTGTGCCCCACGCGGACGCCGCGCGGCCGGGGCGCGCCCGCCTCGCGATCCTCAACTCCGTCAGCGCGGTGATGCTGCGGCTGCTGCCACACCTGCCCGACGGCGTGAAGCGGGTGCTGCTGGGAGGCCGCTCGGTGACCGTCGACGGCAACACCCTCGACACGACGCTGCAGTTCATGCTGGCCGCACAGCAGTCGGCGGGCGTCAACGGGCTGGTCGCCAGCAGCGACGTCGCGGTCGCCCGGGCCCAGCTGCGCACCCTCTCGGCCATGATCGACGCCGGCATCTCGGTCGGCGTGCGGGATTCGACGATTCCCGGGCCGGCGGGCCCGCTGCCGGTGCGGCACTACACCCCGGTCGACGCATCGGCACCGCTGCTGGTGTTCTTCCACGGCGGCGGTTTCGTCGTCGGAGACCTCGAGACCCACGACGCGCTGTGCCGGCTGTTGTGCCGCGACGCCGCTGTCCACGTCATGGCGGTCGACTACCGCTTGGCGCCGGAGCACCCCGCACCCGCCGCGGTCGAGGACTGCTACGCGGCCTACCGCTGGGCGCTGGAGCACGCCGCCGACCTGGGTGCCGACCCGGCCCGGGTGGCCGTCGGCGGTGACAGCGCCGGGGGCAACCTGGCGGCGGTGGTCTCCCAAGTGGCACGCGACGACGGCATCGCCATTCCCGCCTTGCAGGTACTGCTCTATCCCGCCGTCGACTTCGCGAGCGACACGAGGTCCAAGACCCTCTTCGCCGAGGGCTTCTTCCTCACCAAGAAGGACATGGACTGGTTCCGGGACAACTATCTGGCCGGGTCTGCACTCGACGTCACCGACCCGCGGGTCTCACCGCTGCTGGCCGACGATCTGTCCGGCCTGCCCCCGGCGATGGTCCTCACCGGCGGTTTCGATCCGTTGCGTGACGAGGGCAACCAGTACGCCGAGGCGCTCGCCGCCGCGGGTGTCGCCGTCGACCACCGGCAGTTCGGTCCGGTGGTGCACGCCTTCGCCAACTTCTTCCCGCTCGGCGGCGCCAGCGCGACCGCCACCGCCGAGGTGGTCTCGGCCGTTCGGGCGCACCTGAGCCGGGCCTAAGGAGCTCGCCTCGGGCCGCCGGTACCCTAGTGCCGTGGCCACGAAACCCAAGAAGACTGCCAGCTACGACCTGAAGGCCGCCGACCGCCGGCGCAACGTCATGATTCAGGTCGGTCTCACCGCCGTGGTGGTCATCTTCGCCGTGGCGTTGGTGGCCTACATCGTCACCTCCGGCAGCACGAAACCGGCCGGTGGCGAGGCGAAGTCGATTCGGGTCGCGACGAGCAACGTGGTCACCAAGCCGGGCACCACCGAGCCCAAGGCCGTGGTGTCGCTCTACGAGGACTTCCTGTGCCCGGTGTGCGGGAACTTCGAGAAGACCTTCGGCCCGACGATCAGCCAGCTGATCGACAGCGGCGCGATCGCCACCGACTTCTACATGGTGGCCATCCTCGACCGCCCGGCCAACCAGAACTACTCGTCGCGGGCCGGCGCGGCGGCGTACTGCGTGGCCGACGAGGACACCACCCCCGACAAGCAGGTGTTCCGTCGCTTCCACGCGGCGATGTACGCCCAGCAGCCCAGCGAGACGGGCACGTCGTTCCCGACGAACCAGCAGCTGATCGAGACCGCCCGGCAGGCCGGTGTGGTCGGCAAGGTGCCCGAGTGCATCAACAACGGTCGTTACCTCGACATGGTGAAGGGTCTTGCGGCCGCGACCCAGGTCACGGGCACGCCGACCGTACGCATCAACGGCGAGGACTACCAGTTCTCCACCCCCGCTGCGCTGGTCGCCAAGGTGAAGGAGATCGTCGGCGACATCCCCGGCGCCAGCACCGCCCCGCCCGCACCCGCGCCCATCCAGCCGGGCGGCACCCCGACGGCCACCGCACCCGTCCAGACCCCGGCCGCGGCGCCGCCGGTCGGAGCGACCCCCACCACCACGAGATGACCTCGACCACCACCGAGCCGACCCCGTCGGCCGAGCCCGCCGAACGCCGGTCCGCCCGACCGGTCGGCAGGCCGAGCGCCGTGTGGGTGCTCATCGCCGGAGCGGTCGGTCTGACCGCGGCGCTGACGTTGACCATCGAGAAGATCGAGTTGCTGATCGACCCGGCCTACGTGCCGTCGTGCAGCATCAACCCGGTGCTGTCGTGCGGCTCGGTGATGGTCACCCCGCAGGCGTCGGAGTTCGGGTTCCCCAACTCGTTGCTCGGCATCGTGGCGTTCTCCGTCGTGGTCGTCGCCGGTGTGTTGGCCGTGGCGAAGGTGGCTCTGCCGCAATGGTTTTGGACCGGTCTGGCGATCGGAACGCTGCTCGGTGCGGTCTTCGTGCACTGGCTCATCTACCAAAGCCTCTACGTCATCGGCGCACTGTGCCCGTACTGCATGGTGGTGTGGTCGGTGACCATCCCGCTGCTGGTCGTCGTCTCATCGATCGCCCTGCGCCCCTTGGCGGGCAACGCATTCGGCCGGATCGTCTACCAGTGGCGCTGGTCGCTGGTGGCGTTGTGGTTCACCGGACTGATCTTGCTGATCCTGGTCCGCTTCTGGAACTACTGGTCGACCCTGATCTAGACCGGTCCGGGCGAGGGCCGCGTTAGGGTAGCCCGCGTGATCTCCAAACTCCTGGTCGCCAATCGCGGCGAGATAGCCATCCGGGCGTTCCGGGCTGCCTACGAGATGGACATCGCCACCGTGGCGGTCTACGCCTACGAGGATCGCAACTCGGCGCACCGCCTCAAGGCCGACGAGTCCTATCAGATCGGGGAGCCCGGGCACCCCGTGCGGTCCTACCTGTCGGTAGACGAGATCATCCGGGTCGCCCGCCACGCCGGCGCCGACGCGGTCTACCCGGGCTACGGCTTCCTCTCCGAGAACCCCGGACTCGCCGCCGCGTGCGCCGAGGCGGGCATCACCTTCGTCGGCCCCGGCGCCGACGTCCTGGAGTTGACCGGCAACAAGGCGCGCGCGATCGCCGCGGCCCGCGCCGCCGGGCTGCCCGTCCTCGCGTCGTCGGAACCGTCGACGTCGGTCGAGGAGCTGGTCGCAGCATCGGCCGGAATGACGTTCCCGCTCTTCGTCAAGGCGGTCTCCGGCGGGGGCGGCCGAGGCATGCGCCGCGTCAGCGATCCCGACGCCCTCGCCGAGAACGTCGAGGCCGCCAGCCGGGAGGCGGAGTCGGCGTTCGGCGACGGCAACGTCTACCTCGAGCAGGCCGTGCTCAACCCGCGTCACATCGAGGTGCAGATCCTCGCCGACGCCAAGGGCAACGTGATCCACCTGTACGAGCGGGACTGCAGTGTGCAACGCCGCCATCAGAAGGTCGTCGAGCTCGCGCCGGCCCCGAACCTGTCCGAAGAGGTTCGGGCCAGGATCTGCGGCGACGCGGTGGCCTTCGCCCGCCAGATCGGATACTCCTGCGCCGGGACGGTGGAATTCCTGCTCGACGAGCGCGGCGACCACGTCTTCATCGAGATGAACCCGCGCATCCAGGTCGAGCACACCGTCACCGAGGAGATCACCGACGTCGACCTGGTCGCGAGCCAGCTGCGCATCGCCGCGGGGGAGACGCTGGCCGACCTGCAGCTGAGCCAGGAGACGCTGCCGCCACCGCGGGGCTTCGCCATGCAGTGCCGCATCACCACCGAAGACCCCGCCAACGGGTTTCGGCCCGACACCGGGCGCATCACCGGGTACCGGTCCCCGGGCGGCGCGGGCATCCGGCTCGACGGCGGCACCACCCTCGGTGCCGAGATCGGTGCGCACTTCGATTCGATGTTGGTCAAGCTGACCTGCCGGGGACGGGACTTCTCGACGGCGGTGGCCAGGGCCCGCCGGGCACTGGCCGAGTTCCGCATCCGCGGGGTGTCGACGAACATTCCGTTCCTGCTGTCGGTCGTCGACGACCCCGACTTCCGTGCCGGCCGGGTCACGACGTCGTTCATCGACGAACGACCGCAGTTGCTGACCAGGAATGCCTCGGCCGACCGTGGCTCCAAGATCATCAACTACCTGGCCGAGGTGACGGTGAACTCGCCGTACGGCAGCCGCGACCGGGTGTACCCGCAGGACAAGCTGCCCAGGCTGGCAGGTGAGGTCGTGGCGTCCGATCCCCGGGCCGTTCCGCCGCCCGGCAGCCGTCAGCGCCTGGTCGAACTGGGCCCCGAGGGCTTCGCGGCGTGGCTGCGCGATTCCCCCGCCGTCGGGGTCACCGACACCACCTTCCGCGACGCCCATCAGTCACTGCTCGCGACGCGGGTGCGCACCTCCGGCCTGCTGGCGGTCGCGCCGTACGTCGCCAGGATGACCCCGGAACTACTGTCCCTGGAGTGCTGGGGTGGGGCCACCTACGACGTCGCCCTGCGGTTCCTCAAGGAGGATCCCTGGGAGCGGCTCGCGGCGCTGCGCGAGGTGGTGCCCAACATCTGCCTGCAGATGCTGCTGCGGGGCCGCAACACCGTCGGCTACACCCCGTATCCGGACGTGGTGACCACGGCGTTCGTCCAGGAGGCCACGGCCACCGGCATCGACATCTACCGAATCTTCGACGCGCTCAACGACGTCGACTCGATGCGGCCGGCGATCGACGCGGTCCGCGAGACCGGCACGGCCGTGGCCGAGGTGGCGCTGTGCTACACCGGCGACCTGTCCGATCCCGGCGAGACGCTCTACACGCTGGACTACTACCTGCGCCTCGCCGAGCAGATCGTCGCGGCCGGTGCGCACGTGCTGGCGATCAAGGACATGGCCGGGCTGCTGCGGGCGCCCGCGGCCACGACGCTGGTCTCCGCGTTGCGCAGCCGCTTCGACCTGCCGGTGCACGTGCACACGCACGACACCCCCGGCGGGCAGCTGGCGACCTACACCGCGGCGTGGCAGGCGGGTGCCAGCGCGGTCGACGGTGCGGCGGCGCCGTTGGCGGGCACCACCAGTCAGCCGTCGCTGTCCTCGATCGTGGCCGCCGCCATGCACACCCCGTACGACACCGGGCTGTCGTTGCGCAACGTGTGCGATCTGGAGCCGTACTGGGAGGCGTTGCGAAAGGTGTACGCGCCCTTCGACGTCGCCGCCAGCGGGCCGCCGTCGCCCACCGGTCGGGTCTACGCCCACGAGATTCCCGGCGGTCAGCTGTCCAACCTGCGTCAGCAGGCCATCGCGCTGGGTTTGGGCAACCGGTTCGAAGACGTCGAGGACGCCTATGCCGGTGCCGACCGGGTTCTCGGTCACCTGGTGAAGGTCACGCCGTCGTCCAAGGTGGTCGGTGACCTGGCGCTGGCCCTGGTCGGCGCCGGTGTCACGGCCGACGAATTCGCTTCCGACCCAGGCCGTTTCGACATCCCCGACTCGGTCATCGGATTCCTGCGGGGCGACCTGGGAGACCCGCCCGGCGGCTGGCCGGAACCCTTGCGCAGCAAGGCGCTCGCGGGCCGCCCGCCGGCGAAGCCGGTCCAGGATCTCGGCGCGGACGACGAAGCCTTGTTGGATCAGCCCGGCCCGACCCGGCAGCGGACGCTCAACCGGCTGCTGTTTCCCGGTCCGACACGGGAATTCGAGGCGCACCGCGAGGTCTACGGCGACACGTCGCGGTTGTCGGCGAACCAGTTCTTCTACGGTCTGCGGCACGGCGACGAACACCGCGTCCAGATAGACCGGGGCGTCGACCTCATCATCGGCCTGGAGGCCATCTCCGAACCCGACGAGCGGGGAATGCGCACGGTGATGTGCATCCTCAACGGGCAACTGCGACCGGTGGAGGTGCGCGACGAGAGCGTCGCCGACACCGTGCCAGCCGCCGAGAAGGCCGACCGGACGAACGCCGACCACGTCGCCGCGCCGTTCGCGGGTGTGGTGACCGTCGACGTCGAACCCGGTGCGACGGTCGAGGCGGGGGAGACCATCGCGACGATCGAGGCCATGAAGATGGAGGCGGCGATCACCGCGCCCAAGGCCGGCACCGTGGAACGCGTCGCGGTCTCGGCCACCGCGCAGGTCGAGGGCGGGGATCTGCTGGCGGTGATCCGCTGACCCGGATCATCGGTGGCCGGTTCGGCGGGCGGCGCATCACGGTGCCGCAGGGTCGTGCCGGGCGCGGGACCCGTCCGACCACCGACCGGGTGCGCGAGTCGCTGTTCAACGTTCTCGCCGCGCGGCTGGACTTCGCGGGCAGCGCGGTGCTGGACTTGTACGCCGGCTCGGGTGCCCTTGGCCTGGAAGCTCTTTCGCGGGGCGCCGAGAGCGCGCTCTTCGTCGAGGCGGACCGGCGCGCGGCCGCCGTCATCACCCAGAACGTGACCGCGCTTGGCGTGACGGGG
>Ga0102593_1003109_pt1 | contig 11347 bp, 8 predicted proteins | sample AraplaCol_mMS_r2_2_FD_76862 | JGI IMG/M metagenome (GOLD analysis project Ga0102593, IMG submission 76862) | Arabidopsis root microbial communities from North Carolina, USA - plate scrape MF_Col_mMS_r2 (SPADES assembly) (version 2) | ecosystem: Host-associated > Plants > Roots > Endosphere...
TCGACGAAGCCTCGAAATGCGCAAAGGGTTCTGCTTTTTTACGAACGAAAGTTCAGGCCCGCTAGGACCAACCGCTCTGCGCATCGTCACTGCGGTGTTGCAATCACCTCAATGGCAAACGAGGCCGGTGCATCATAACCGATGCACCGGCCTCGCAATGTATAAGCCCGCTGGCGTTCACCGGCGGGCTTTTTGTTGTGTGGGGCTTCCATCTAGTCGAAGCTGAAGAATGGCTCCGTGCGCGGCGGCAGGGCCGGAACGTCGATGTGGTCAGGGTCCAGTCCCATCTTGGCGCGCTCCACCATGACCTCGTAGGACTTCTCGAGGTGGAGCGTGAAGCGTTCCGCATCGAACAGCGGCATGATGCAGGCGTTCTGGCGAATGCGCTGCTTGTAGTCGGCAATGCGCTCCGGGCTGCTCGCGAGCTCGACGGCCATGTCCTCGTAGGCCTTGATGTCGGCGGCGACGAGTTCCGGCAAGCCGATTGCGTTGAGCAGACTCTCGGTGACGCGGGAAGCGAAATTGGTGCCCTTGACCGTCAGGACTGGCAGGCCACCCCAGAGCTGTTCGGAAGTGGTTGTGTGGCCGTTGACCGGGAAGGTGTCGATACCGAGGTCCGCCATCTGCTGGCGATCGATGTGCTCTTCGTAGGATACGCGGGGGCAGAAGATCACTCGCTTCGAATCGATCCCCCTCCTGTTCATATAGTTCCGCAAGTTGGCCTCGGTACGCGGTGACGAAAGCATAAGCCAAAGTACGCTGTTCGGCGTGCGCTTGAGAATGTTGCACCAGACGTCGAGTATGTCCGCGTTGATCTTGCGGTTTGCGTTGAACGAGGCAAAGACGAATGCATCCTCCGGCAAACCGACCTCAGCGCGTGTTGTTGGCCTCGGCTTCGGACGGTTGGCGGGATCATTGGGCTGATAGCTGTCCGGCATGCGCACCAACTTCTCGTAATAGTGCGCTTCACTGCCCTCGGGCAGCACGAAGCGATCGCCGATCGAGTAGTCAAGATCGATGTCCGTTACCGTGCCCGGGAAGCCAAGCCATGTCGCCTGTATTGGCGCCCCGCCATAGTTTAGTATTCTTGACCGTCCGCCGAGTGTGTGCCCCTTGAGATCAATCAGGATGTCGATCTGCCGTTCACGAATGGCTTGTGCGGCTTCTTCATCGGTCATGTCCCGGACGATGCATACTTCGCCCCACTGTGAGCGATCGACAGTGCTGGCCTCATGTTCCAGGTGTTTCTCCGTGGTATGGCAGAAGAGCGTCACCTCGAACTTGTCTCGGTCATGCAGCTCGAGGACGCGGCGCAGCAACTTCATAGTCGCATGCCCAACCCAAAAGTCCGAGGAGAGATAACCGATCCGAATTTTGTCTCCCCATGAATGGGGAACGGCTTTGCGCCGCGCGGCTGCCTCCTTCAGGGGAAGCGAAGGAGTGTGGGAGGCGCGCGCATTGAGCGCCTCGTTGCCACACCAATGGAGGTTGTAGAAAGGGTTGTCGCGTTCCAGGAAGCCCAGGTCGCCCTTTTCGAGCATTCGCTGTACGGATTGAAACTCCCTTGCGACCAAATCGAAATCGCACACCTCGCGCGCGAAAACGAGCAGGAGCAGCCGGAGCGATATGATCTCCGGAAACTTCTTGAAGAGATTGCGGATAAGCGTCTCGTTGGTCGCATCCAGAATGTCGTCGCCGACCATTCGCACGGCGAGGCGCGCATGGTCCGGATTGCTGCTCTTGGAAATGACGTCGCGGTAGGGACTGACGAGATCTTTTCGGCCCTGCTTCAGATGAATGTTAACAAGCACGCTGGCAAGGTCGACGTCGGACCTAGCGAGAGACATGAGACGAAGTGCGTAAAGCAGGGCCTGCTCCTCGTCGCCGCAAACAAAATACAGAAGCGCGGCTTCGCGCGTGTAAAGCGACTCCTTGTTGCTGTCGAGTTCGCCCGCCAACGCATAGGCACTTGCCGCCTCCGATTTGAAGCCGAGTTTCAGCAGGTTCTTGGCAAGCAGGACGTACGTTTTTACATCCTTCTGCGTGTTGATGATTTGGTTCAGCGCTTCAAGCGACTTGAGATACTGTCCCTTTTGGTAGTCTTTCGAAGCCGCTGCAAACGAAATATTGGTATTCAAGAGCCCACCCCATTCGGAATTTTGTCGACGAGCGCCAAGGCCACGCGCGCGCAGGCCATATTGCGCCTAGTTTTGCTCTATCTAGACACACCAAGCTTGCTTGAAGCCGACGTGTTCCGCTGGGTCGGGCGCCTATGGGTGTTTGGACACCGTTAACCACATCGTGGACCTGACGCCGTTTCATCAGCCGTTTTAATGAGTTGGCAATGAATGGCTGCAAAATTGTTCCCGACATGACGGGTTTGGTTGCTCAAGAGAAACGGCACCGAGTGGCATGAAGCTGGTCCGTCATCGCCGGTATAGAAGTCCGGTATGTCCTCCTTTTGTATTTTGTTTTTGGGGACAGACTTATGACAAGCATTAACACCAACAACTCCGCCATGGCGGCACTCCAGACGCTGCGCAACGTCAACAAGGGCTTGAATAACACGCAGAACGCCGTTTCGTCTGGCCTGCGCGTCGGCAAGGCTGCCGACAACGCTGCCTACTGGTCGATCGCCACGACGATGAAGTCGGACAACAAGGCCCTTTCGGCTGTTTCCGACGCCCTCGGCATGGGCGCCGCCAAGCTCGACACGGCCTACACGGCTGTCGACAGCGCCATCGATCTCGTCGGCGAGATCAAGGCAAAGCTCGTTGCAGCCAGCGAAGCTGGTGTCGACAAGACCAAACTTCAGGACGAAATCACCCAGCTGCAGGCACAGCTCTACAGCGTTGCCCAATCCGCTTCGTTCAACGGCGAAAACTGGGTCAACAACACCGGCGGTACCGTCAGCGTCGTTTCCTCCTTCGTCCGCGGCACCGGCGGCACGGTCTCGATCAAGACCACCGACTATGTGCTCGGCACGGCCAACACCCTGTTCAACGGCACGACCACCGGCGGCATTCTTGGTGGGACCGGCGCAAGCTCCGGCCAGTCGGTCTACGGCTTCACGATCGGTACTAGCACGACCCAAGGCGACATCGACAACCTGCTGACGGACGTCGAAACCACGCTGAAGAACATGACCACCCTCGGTTCGCAGCTCGGTTCGCTCCAGACTCGCGTCGACATCCAGTCGGACTTCGTGTCTTCGCTCAGCGACTCGATCGACTCCGGTATCGGCCGCCTGGTCGACGCCGACATGGAAGAAGAGTCCTCCAAGCTCAGCGCCCTGCAGACCCAGCAGCAGCTGGCGATCCAGTCGCTGTCAATCGCGAACTCCTCTTCGCAGAACATCCTCTCACTGTTCCGCTAATAGCCCGTACGGCAGATTGAAGAAAGCTTGCGGCCGGGTCATTCCCGGCCGTAACTGTTTTAATTTCCAGTTAACGAACGATCCGTAACTACCGGATATTTTTAATAAATTTCTCTATACAGGTTCAGGATTTCTTAACCATGATGCCGTCATATGGGCCTATCGAAACGGCGAGTTGATTGCGCAGTACGAAGCGATCAACAGGCATGACGCTGACCGCCGTTCCCGGTAGAAAGTCCGGAATGTCCCTTCACATCAATTCTGCCAAAGGGGCAAATCAATGACCAGCATTCTGACCAACAACTCCGCAATGGCGGCACTCCAGACGCTGCGCAACGTCAACAGCAATCTGGCGGACACGCAGAACGCCGTTTCGTCTGGCCTGCGCGTCGGCAAGGCTGCCGACAACGCTGCCTACTGGTCGATCGCCACGACGATGAAGTCGGACAACAAGGCCCTTTCGGCTGTTTCCGACGCCCTCGGCATGGGCGCCGCCAAGCTCGACACGGCCTACACGGCTGTCGACAGCGCCATCGATCTCGTCGGCGAGATCAAGGCAAAGCTCGTTGCAGCCAGCGAAGCTGGTGTCGACAAGACCAAACTTCAGGACGAAATCACCCAGCTGCAGGCACAGCTCTACAGCGTTGCCCAATCCGCTTCGTTCAACGGCGAAAACTGGGTCAACAACACCGGCGGTACCGTCAGCGTCGTTTCCTCCTTCGTCCGCGGCACCGGCGGCACGGTCTCGATCAAGACCACCGACTATGTGCTCGGCACGGCCAACACCCTGTTCAACGGCACGACCACCGGCGGCATTCTTGGTGGGACCGGCGCAAGCTCCGGCCAGTCGGTCTACGGCTTCACGATCGGCAACACCACGACCCAGGCCGCAATCGACAACCTGCTGACGGACGTCGAAACCACGCTGAAGAACATGACCACTCTCGGTTCGCAGCTCGGTTCGCTGCAGCAGCGCGTTGATATCCAGACCGAGTTCGTCTCCTCGCTCAGCGACTCGATCGACTCCGGTATCGGCCGCCTGGTTGACGCCGACATGGAAGAAGAGTCCTCCAAGCTCAGCGCCCTGCAGACCCAGCAGCAGCTGGCGATCCAGTCGCTGTCGATCGCGAACTCCTCTTCGCAGAACATCCTCTCGCTGTTCCGCAGCTAATAGCAGGAGCGCCCGCGGGCGCTTCAAACCGAAAGATCGCCGATCGAAGCCGCGCTCCCCCGAGCGCGGCTTTTTTATGTTTGTTAACTCGGCGTTAACCAAACTCATGTTTTCTGCCGTCAACGAAACGGTATGTTAACCAAGCTTAAGAAGCGGTTAGCGGGCATGAAGCTGATTGCCGTTCCCGGTGGCGGACCGGAGTGTCCTTTTCAATATTTGCCAGCCAAGGACCAATAATTTCATGACCAGCATTTTGACGAACGTCGCGGCAATGTCCGCCCTCCAGACCCTCCGCAGCATCAATGGCAGCCTGGAAGAAACGCAGAGCCGTGTTTCGTCAGGCTACCGCGTCGCGGAAGCCAAGGACAACGCTGCCTATTGGTCTATTGCGACGACGATGCGCTCGGACAACAAGGCGCTGTCGGCCGTCTCCGACGCGCTTGGCCTCGGCGCGGCGAAGGTCGATACCGCATATTCCGCCATGGATAGCGCCATCGATATCGTCAGCGAGATCAAGGCCAAGATCGTAGCCGCAACGGAAAAGGGCGTCGACAAGACCAAGGTTCAGGACGAAATCGCGCAGCTGCAGCAACAGTTGCTGAGTGTTGCGCAATCTGCTTCCTTCTCCGGTGAAAACTGGGTTGCAGGCAATACAACGAAAAGCGTGGTCTCCTCGTTCGTCCGCGACGCGAATGGACAGGTGTCCGTCCAGACGACAGAATATTTCCTCGATGACTCGACCAGCGGCAACGTTCTGTTTGGCATGACGACAACCGGAGCAATCGACACTGCGACTGGTATCATCGGAACCTCCTCGGGCAGCGTTGGCTCGATCTTCAGCATGGACATCACGAGCTTCAGCGACAGCGATATTAACCTGGCATTGACCACCGTGGAAAACGGCCTCAGCGCGCTGACGAAGGCGGGTTCGCAGCTCGGTTCGATCTCCACCCGTATCGATCTTCAGGAAAGCTTCGTTTCGAACCTCAGCGACTCGATCGACTCGGGCGTCGGACGCCTCGTTGACGCTGACATGGAAGAGGAATCGAGCAAGCTGACCGCGCTGCAGACGCAGCAGCAACTGGCGATCCAGTCGCTGTCGATCGCCAACAACAGCGCACAGAACGTCCTCACGCTGTTCAAGGGCTAAGAACGCCGCCAGCCACGAAGTGAGACCGAAAGCCGCGTCGCGAGATGCGGCTTTATCTTTGTTTTTGAAGCGATAATCAAGGTTGCGCGAGGCTTGCGGCACCGACGCCGTAGCCCTTGCGCCGGTCCGGAGCCTTGGTTACCTTCGCTTAACAGTTGATTTGTTTTAGCGACAAACCGGCCTGGAGGATCCAGTCGGGGGCATGACGCCAGCTCAGTCGCTGCCGCTCGCCGGCCTGTCCCGTTTCCCTATTCAGAGCCAGAAAATGACATACAAAATTACCAGCTCGGCACAGGTGAACGCCCTCGCGGCGCTGCGCATCATCAACAAGGACGCCGCAACGGTTCAGCAGCAGGTTTCGTCGGGTTACCGCGTCGAAACGGCTGCGGACGACGCAACCTATTGGTCCTTTGCAAGCGTCATGCGCTCGGACAGCAATTCGCTGCAGAACATTCACGACGCGCTCGGCGTCGGCGCATCGAAGGTCGATACTGCCTATACCTCGATGGACAGCCTGATTGACCAGTTGGGCGAGATCCGCAAGACGCTGCTGACGGCGAAGGAAGCCGGCGTCGACAAGACGAAGCTTAATACCAGCCTCAGCGAGTTGAAGGGACAACTGCAGACGACGGTTCAATCGACCAGCATCGCCGGCGAGAACTGGCTTCTTAACCGAGATGCCACGCTTCCGACCTCGCGATCCGTGATCGGCGGTTTCGTGCGCGGCGCGAGTGGTGAATACCAGATGCAAACCATCGATTTTCCGGCGGACCAGACCGTCATGATCGATATGACGGACGCCAATCGCGGACTGCTCACGAAAACGGTAGATGCGAACACCCTGAATTCCGACGGCACTGCGACGGCGCGCAACTATTATCTGCTTAGCGCCGGCTCGACGACGCCGGCGACCGGAACGGAAATAAAGCTCGATAGCAATACGACGTCCGCACAGGTGGACGATATGATCGCAGTGGTCGATTCCCTGTTGTCGACACTGACGGAGACCGCGGCTGGCCTCGGCACGATGAGCGCGCGTATCGGCGATCGCGTTGCCTACACCGCGGACATGTCTGACTTGATCGACAAAGGTGTCGGCGCACTCGTTGACACCGACATGGACGAAACGGCGACCCTTCAGAAGGCGTTGCTTGCGCAACAGCAGATGGGCATTCAGACGATCTCGATCCTGAACACAGCCGCCAGCAAAGTACTGCTACTGCTGCAATAGTGAGGTGAGGCGCGGGTGAGCTTGTTGGGCCTCACCCTTCATCCTCGCGCAAGTTTGACTGCCTAGTTTCGATACAAAGGCGCAGTGCGGAAACCGTGCCTGATGAGTTGTCAGTTCATGATGGGGCGCGGCATGTCGCAGTCTTCTGCAGCGAGAGGGTGGATTCGGTGAGCGCGCTGCTTTCTCGGTATCTCAAGGATTTTGGAGAACCGGCCGTCGCCGCTCCCGTCGTGGATGCGGACGATTTCGCGAACGACTTTGGCGGCTTTGCCGATCTTGCCTCAGAGCCTGTCGTCGATCTCGAAGCAGAGCGCCACAATGCTCACGCCGAGGGCTATGCGGAAGCGACCGCCGTGTTGACGGAGAAGTATGAACTGGAAGCGCAAACGGTCGCCTTTGTTCACCAGCGCGAGGTCGAAGAGCTTCGCGACCGCTACGAGGTTGAGACTGCGGCGCTGGTCGCCTCCCGGCTTGATGCCATGGCGAGCGCGATTGCCGAGCTTGTCAGCGCGACTGTCGCAAGGGCGCTGGCCCCCGTAATGACCGATGTCCTGTCGCAGAAGGCTGCCGTCGATCTCGCCGGCATTCTTCGCGAGGCGGTATTGGAAGGCGATGTCGGCACCGTGACCGTCAAGGGACCTGCCCGGCTGTTCGATGTGTTGAAGGGTACTCTTGGCGAAAAGGCAGGTCTTCTGCGCCACCTTGAAACCGGCGATGTCGACCTGACTGTCGAATTTGGCGACGCCGTCCTTGTGACGCGCATGTCGGCCTGGGCGACGAGCTTGAAGAAAGTTCTGGAATGAGTGAGAGCGAAAACCACCATCACGGCAAGAACGAGATCATCATCGTCAAGCGGCATGGCGGCGGCGATCACGATGGGGCGCATGGCGGCGCCTGGAAGATCGCCTACGCCGACTTCATGACGGCCATGATGGCGTTCTTTCTCGTCATGTGGCTGGTCAACGCCGCGAACGAGGAAACCAAGGCCTCCGTCGCGACCTATTTCAATCCGATCAAGCTCTCCGACGAGAAGCCCACGCAAAAAGGCCTGAAGAAGCCTGTCGATCAGGCGGATGGCGATCAGAATCAGGAGAAGTCGAAGGAAAAGGAGGACAAGCCCAACGAGGGCGCGGCGGCGGCAGCCGGCGACGACCAGACCTCGACATCCGGCGACCAAACGAACTACTCCGAAGCCGACTTCTTCGAGAATCCCTATTCGGTCCTGGCAGAAATTGCGCAGGAGGTCGGCCAGCAGGCAAACGTCAGCGCCAAGGGTGAGGGCGGCGCGAGCGACTCCGGTCCTGCAACCGGAGCCGACGGTGGCCAGGCTTATCGTGACCCGTTCGATCCCGACTTCTGGACGAAGCAGGTCGAAGTTACCCATGCCAACAAAAGGCAGCCGGCTTCGAAAGATGTTCCTGCTGATGAAGCAGCGGACGCCACGGAAGTTGCGAAGGCCGAATCCGGGAACCCGGCGGATCTGACGAAAGCGGCGGACGCCGGCGAGAGTCAGGACGCACAAGCCGCAGCGACAGCAGAGGACAAGCCGCAAGCCGAGGCGCAAAAAGCCGTTCAGCAGAAGAAGGCCGAGGACCTGCAAAAGGAAATCGCGCAGCAGATCAGCGGCGTGGCCGGCAAGCTCGCCGAAGGCCTCACGGTTACGGCGTCGGAAGGCGGCCTCTTGGTCAGCATCTCCGATCAGAGCGACGATTCCATGTTCAATATCGGGTCGGCCGTTCCGCGCAAGGAAATGGTGCTCGCAATGGAAAAGATCGGTGAGATCCTGAAGAGCAAGCCGGGCGCAGTCGCCATCCGCGGTCATACGGACGGCCGTCAATACAAGGGTGAAAACGAGAACTGGCGCTTGTCCATGGATCGTGCCCAGGCGGCCTACTACATGGTCGTTCGGGGCGGACTCGACGAAAAACGCGTCTCGCAGGTTTCGGGCTTTGCCGATCGCATGCTGAAGGAGCCGGCCGATCCGTTCAATGCTGCCAACCGGCGCATCGAGATATTGCTGCAGGCGGATCAGGGATAATCCATGGTCCGTCACCACCAACGTCTTCTGCTTTTGCTTTTGGGGCTTGCGGTGAGCCCTGCTACCGGCGTGCACGCGGAAGATCAGGAGGACATTGTCCCTTACAAGATGCTCCGGTCGCTGCAGTTCGTGCAGGATTCCGTCGTGCTCGGGGATCACTCGGCTGCCGAGATGCAGCGCTTCATGCTCGGGACGATCGATCAGCGTCTACGCACGATCGATCCATCGGTTTTCGATGATGAGCGTAATGTCGATGCGGCGCTAATCTACGCGATGAGCGGTGGTAATCCGGAGACCCTCGAATATCTCGTCGCGCGCGACGTGAACGGTCACTTCGACAACCGGGTCAGCGACGTCCTGCGGAAATATCTGAGCGGCAAAGGCCTGCTTGTTGCAAAGAGCCTTGTCGAGACCGCAAACGAATACAAGGACAAGAAAATCGGTCCCTATCTGGCGCTGGTGGGCGGCAACGTCACCATTGCCAAGAGTCCAGTGGAAGCGCTGAAGCTGTATGATCAGGCTCGCCTCTATGCGCCGGGTACGATCGTCGAGGAGGCGGCGCTACGCCGCTCCGTGTCTATCTGCGTCGAAGCAGGGATGGTGGATAAGGGTCTCGACTACTCGCAGCGCTACGTGCGTCGTTTCCTGCATTCGCCATATGCCAGCCAGTTCGCGGATCTTTTTGTCAGCCTGCTGGTCAATCACGATCATGAGGTGAAGCCGGACGACGTTGTTAACATCCTCTCCTTCATGGACGAGGCCAGGCAGCGCGAGGTCTACCTCCGTATCGCCCGCGCGGCGGCGATCGCCGGCAAGGGCGATCTCGCACGGATGGCCGCGGCGCGCGCCCAGACGCTTGCAGGCGATTCTGATAACGCCTTTGGAGCGCTGGCGGATTTCTACGGCGGCATGGCGGCGATCCCGACCGACAAGATCGATGCGGCCACGAAGAACATCGAATCCATCCCCGAGCAGGAGTTGTCGCCGCGCGACCAGGCCCTAAGAGCCGCGGCAAAAGCTATTGCGGAACAAGTGCTTCGTCCGCCTGAACCGGCAAGCTTGACGCAAGCGACGACCCCTAAATCTAATGGCCAAGAAATTACTTCTGAACAGGCTGAAGCGGATCAGGGGGAGGTACCAAACCCAGTTCCAGGTCCCGTTGTGGGAGAAGCGGCGGGGGGGCCGCCGTCCGATGTTGGGGGACAGCAGGACGCCGACCCGTCATTCAACGCATTCGTGACGTCAAGCCGATCGCAGTTGGATGAGATCGACGGCCTCTTGAGCAAAGAGAGTAATTGAGATGATGGACATCAGTGTTTTGGGGGGAGCATCCGGAGCAGGGGCTGCCTCTGGCATTGGCCGCCAGACGGGCAGCGGTGGCGATGCGGATGCAGGCGGGTTCTCCGATGCCCTGAACAAGGCAAGCGGCGGAAAGCATGACTCCGCCGAACAGTCCACGGCCGGCCAGCAGGCAGGCGACGGCACCGATGGCAGTACATCCACTGCGCCGCGACGCCCAAGCACTCAGCCATTGATCGATCTCGGCAGCACATCTCTCGCTGCGCAGGCGCAGATGAAAGAGAAAGCGTCTGGTTCGGCGGACAAAGAAACGAAGACGACGGAGCATAACGGCAAGCCTAAGGGCAAGCACGCTGATGAAGCCGATTTGCAGGATCTTTCGGATAGGCTGGATGATGACGCTGTAACGGTTCGAAAGGGCGCCAAGGAGACGAAGGCCGACGGTGCCGACGACCAGAAGGTCGCCCCGGACGATAGCGCGCTGTCTGATGTCCTGAGCTTACTCAAGCAAGTCCCGACGGACGGAACTGCGGCTGCAGCGTTCGCGGCGATGGCAGGCGCGAAGCCGGAAGGCAAGGTATCGACAGAACCGAAAGAAAAGTCCGTTGCCAGCGTCAAGGCCAAGGATGAGATGTCTGTTGACGCAGGTCTGACCGGCGTCGATACAGCCGCGGACGTCCAGCTACCCGGCACTGAGGCCGAAGGCGGTATCGACGCGACGACATTCCGGCTGACCCGTGCCGACGGCCGTGGTCAGTCCATGGACATGCATCTTGGCGTTGACACGGATGCCACCGAGTCCGGCGGCAAGGCTAACATCGAGAGCGTCTCTGTTCTGGATTCGCGCCGCTACATCGGTCTTGCGCAGAACACCAATTCTGCCGCCGTGACGGCCGCCATTTCCGGTGATCAGGAATGGGCGCACGCCATGCAGGCGAGTTCTTCGCTGTCGAACGCTGCTGAGTGGACGAGCACCGGCAAGGTGGTGAATACACTCAAGATCCAGATGAACCCGATCGAACTCGGTCTCGTCACGGCGACGATGCGGCTGCAAGGCGACGCGCTCAACGTCGATTTGAAGG
>Ga0102593_1003111_pt1 | contig 11342 bp, 11 predicted proteins | sample AraplaCol_mMS_r2_2_FD_76862 | JGI IMG/M metagenome (GOLD analysis project Ga0102593, IMG submission 76862) | Arabidopsis root microbial communities from North Carolina, USA - plate scrape MF_Col_mMS_r2 (SPADES assembly) (version 2) | ecosystem: Host-associated > Plants > Roots > Endosphere...
GTTCAACGGGAAACGGGTACTGCTTCTTGGTTTTTGGCTTCTTCGTGGTCATTACGTCGGTCATGGACAATCCCTTTCGGTATTATTTCATGACCCCGGTCTCACACTAAATTTCTGACAGGCTCCGCTATTGCAAAGGGGCAATGATACGCTGTCTGATTCGCAAAACTCTCACCTATTATCACTGACTGCTTTTGATGTCGGATTCAACCGCAATTTCGAACGACAACCGAGCTACGGCAACGGTATTTCGATGCTCGGCGAAGGCCGCTTGAACTTCAGCGCTGCGTGCACATCTGCTGCTCGATACCAGTGGCTTTCAGCACGAACATCTGCTCATCCATTACTCCTTCCGACGTGGCGCCGCAACCTCTACGGGCTTGCCGATCAAGAAGATAGCGCATCGTCGCCAACAGAAGTCCGTCACGGCGATCCCAGACACTTATGTACACGGACTCGAGGTTATTCGTGCCCTTAGATTCAATGCGAGTTACCTCGTATTTCACCAGAACATCCGCCGTCAACTCGGGAACACCAAAGGACGACCCAGGGTTGGCTCCATCGTTCTGGCGGCGAATGAACGGGGAATTACCGTTCGTCGGAGCGCCTTCAAACTGGCAGCAGCGGCCTTCGGTGAACTTGATGGATTTGGGGAATCTAGGAATGTCGTCTCGGAGATTCTGGACATTACCCCGAGAGTCTAAGGTGAAATAGTTGATCTTGGGTGGATGCGTGGCAGCTTCCAATCATAGGCGAGCGATTGCACAGGCGATGCCGGTTTCGCTATATAGCGCGGGCCCACATCTTTGCATACCGCTTCAAGTTTCGGTGAGCTGGGTTTGAGAGAACTTAAGGCAGCGACGACGGGCATGCCCGCTAGCGCGACAATAGCGCCGGCAGGCAGTGTGAAGAAAGCGATACGGACGGCGGTCGACCGTTTGCCGTGCGCGCAGAGTACTAGCGAAACCAGCGACAGCAGAGCAATCCACGAAAAACCGAAGATCCACACTTGGAATATTCCATTGGCATTGGGACTGGCATCGCCAACAACCATGAACGACAAGGAAAACAGGACGACGCAGTTAAGGGCCGTGATGATGAGGACGACAATATACGCCATAAGGCCGTGGTGGTTACGCAAAGCGGCGTATGGTGCCATGTAAAAGTTGACAAAGCAATATTGAATCACAGGGCAACCGAATGGCCGCCCTAGCGTTTCCAGACCGAGCTGGCGCATCTGGCCTGAGTCCAAAAGGCAGAGTGTTGCAGATTTCACCTCGCAGTTGACAGTTCATCAATAGCCTCTGCCTTTGTGATAGTCTGTGCTGATGTCCTCAGCAATCACACTCGGTCGATTCAACAGCTTTCAGCGCGAACCGTGGCGACTGAGCACTGCGCTCGTAATTTCTGCATTCGTTCATGCGCTGCTATTAAGCATTACCCTGGGTGGCCAAACTTTCGGACTACCCGCCCTCAAGTTCCCGTGGCAGGAACGCCGCCTGGGGGCCAACGATTTGCAGGTCTTGCTGCTGCCGGCGCAGCAGCCTGCAGCGCCCATAGCGGGGCCGCTTCAACTACCGGCGGAACCTGCCCGGCCGACAGTCCCCGCGCCGAAGCCGCCAGCGACCGAAAAAACTGCTCTTGCAAGCCCGGTGGCATTGATGCCCGTGTCACCGCCGGCAGTGCCCCCTACACCGACAGTTGCCCCAACTCCGGCTCCAGCGCCTGCGCCAGAGCCCACCGTGGCATCGAGGCGCCCTGACGTTCCCTTGCCAACAGCGCCCGCCGCACCGCCAATCGTTACGCCTAAAACAAGCGAAGTCCCGCAAAAACAGCCCGAGCAGGAAACTCGGGAACGCTCGCATGAACAGGCCAAGCTCGAGCAGGAACGGCAAGCTGCAGAAAAGCTGCGTCAGTCCGAACTGACCGCCGAAGCCGAGCGCGAAGCAACGCGCCAGGAACAGCTCCGCCAGGAAACCGCGCGCGTCGAACAGGCGGCCCGTATCGAAGCCGCCCGCCTGGAGACCGAACGCCAGGAACTCGCTCGACAAGAGCTTGCACGCGCCGAAACCGAGCGCGCGGAGGCCGCCCGCAAGGAAGCCATGCGCCAGGAGCAGATTAAACAAGCGCAGCTCGAAGCAGCCCGGCAAGAGCAACTTCGACTGGATGCCGCGCGCGCAGAACAGGCGGCGAAAGCGGAGGCTGCACGCAAAGACGCCGAACGCCAGGAGCTCGCCCGCCAGGAAGACATCCGCCGGGAACGCGCAAAACAAGATGATCTGGCCCGCCAGGAGCAACAACGCGCCGAAACTGCGCGCCTGGAAGCGGCACGCAAGGAGGCCGCGCGGCAAGAACAGGCTAAGCAAGCGCAACTCGAAGCAGCACGCCAGGCGCAACAATTGGAAGCCGCCCGCCAGGACGCTATCAGGCAAGAGGCGGCGCGGCAGGAAGCGGCCAAACAAGAGGCTGCACGGCAGGAACAGGCAAAGCGCGAATTGGCGCAACGTGAGAAGGCCAAGCAAGAGGAAGAACGTGAGGAGCGCTTGCGTGCAATTGGCCGGCAACTCAACGAAGAGGCGGCCCAACGCGACGCTGCAGCGAAGAATCCTTCGCGCTCGCTGCTTCCCACGGTGAGTGGCCTCCGCCGCGGCTGGCTTTTCGGCCGTGCCGATCCAAACGTCGACCTGGTTCAATACGCGGAAGCGATGAGCAAGAAGTTTGAGCTGAACATGGCGTTCGACATGCTGCGCGAGGTGGTTAAGCAGCGCCATGTTTCGCCGATGGTGACCGTCGCCATCCGGGCCGACGGCTCCGTGGAAAAAGTGACTTTCGTTGTCTCCAGCGGAGTAACCGCCATCGACGAGGCAATTCGCAAGGTCATCTCCAGCTTCGCGCCTTATGGCGCTTTTCCACCGGCCCTTGCGCGTCAATACGACGTTATCGAGATCCGCCGGACATGGGTGTTCGACACTGCCATTCGCTTGCAATAGGCCGGTTGCCCAACAAAAGGCCGCATGCTAGTCTCGGTCGCGTAAAGCGAACTTGAGAACACCGAATGAACAAGTCCAACAGCGTAGAACTTCGAAAACTGCGTGAATCCGAGCAGCGCCGAAAAGACATCATCAAGGCCGTACGAGCCTTGATCAAGGCTGGCGGCGCGCGCGAGATCACGCTCCGCAAGGTGGCGGAGAAGGCCGGTTTTTCGACGACCGTGGTCTACAACCTGTTCCAGAACAAAGCTACGCTGATCACCCAGGCGATGGACAGCGATTTGCTCGACCTGGTCAAGGCCATGCGCAACGCGGTGGATGCGAAGCTGCCATTGCTCGAAAACATTCGCCGCGTGGGCCGGGCTTACGTGACCTTTGGCATGCGCCATCCCGACCAGTACGCGCTGGTCTTCATGGAACGCCGGCCGCACGCGCCGGTGGAAAGCTCTCGCGTTGAACACGGCAACCAGGCGCAAGACCCGTATGCCTTTGCCTGTCAGCTCTTTGTCGACCTGGCCGGCACGGGGCAGATTCCGCCAGACCAGGCGGAGGCGATCGCCCAGATTTTCTGGGAAGGCTTGCATGGCATGGTGTCGTTGCGCCTGGTATTCGGTGAGAACGAACCCTGGTTCGAGCATGACGAGTTCAATCGGCACCTGGATGCGTTGATTGATGTTCTTCTGGCCGGCATCCTGCATCGTTTCCGGCCATCAACCTTCCGCTCGCCTTCAAATACTGCCTGAATCTTTTCAACTTCCTGCACATTCCAAGTTTTGTAACCGCGATTGCGAGAAATGCGCGCTACTCCCACGTAGCCTGTGTAGCCGGGCCGGCAGGTCCGCCATTCCAACAATCACAGTTCTACAATTTTCTTGGAGTTAAGGATGAAGAAGCAATCCCTCGCCCTCGCTTGCCTCGTGGCCGGCCTGGTGGCAGGCTGCGGTGGCGGCGGCAGTTCCGCCGACCAGGCGCCTGCTTTCGCAGCCAGCACCGGCGCCAGCGGCGTCGCCACCGCAGCGCCAGGCACGCGCTGGATGAACGTGAAATACGGCGGCAGCGGCTATGTGCCCGGCCTGGTCTTCCACCCCACCAGCCCAAACGTCCTGTACGCGCGCACCGACATGGGGGGCAGCTATCGCTGGGACGCGGCCACCTCGACGTGGATTCCCATTACCGATGGTTTCGGGATCCGGGAAGAATTCTTCAACGGCGCCGAAAGCATCGCGCTAGACGCCAACGACGATAAACGGGTGTACCTGGTCACCGGCATGTATGACTGGTCCGGCAGCAATGGCCGCCTTTATGTGTCCACCGACCGTGGCGACAACTGGACCCACGCCGACCTGCCTTTCCGCGTCGGCTCCAACGATCCCGGCCGCGCCATTGGCGAGCGCCTGGTGGTCGATCCGAACCAGTCCTCGATCCTGTATTACGGCTCGCGCACGTCCGGTTTGTGGAAAAGCAGCGACTATGGCCAGAACTGGGCGCAGGTAACGTCGCTGTCTTCGTTCCAATATCCGGGCGACCAGATCCCGTCCCTGCCCGGACGCACGGCCGCCGGCATCGAGGGCGTGCTGTTCGATACCTCGAACACGGGCTCCGGCACGGCCACGCAGAACCTCTACGTGTCCGTCGGGCCGGATTATGCCGCTGCGGCGGGCCTTGCCTACAACCTGTACAAGTCGACCGACGGCGGCGCGAGCTGGACCGGCGTGCCCACGCCGGTGGCCGGCTACCACATTCCGCATATGGTGCGGGCCAAGGACGGCATGATCTACATGGTGTTTACCCGTGACATGGGCCCTGGCGCCGGCGGCCCGGCCCGGCTGTACAAGTTCGACGGCGCCAACTGGAGCCTGCTCAAGGGATACGATACCGAACAGTGGGTGAACTTTGGCCTTGGCGGCCTGTCGGTCCATGGCACCGGGCCAACGACCCGCATTGCGCTGGGCGTCACGAATTCCTGGGGCAACTGGCAGGGCCAGCCGATCGTCCAGCTGTCGGACGATGCCGGCCTGACCTGGCGTGAGATCGGCTCGATGACGCCGCACACCCCGTCGGGCGTCGACTTCGCCGGCTGGATCGACGACGTCGAAATCGACCCGAACAACCCGGAGCGCATCCTGCATGTGTTTGGCGGCGGGGTCTGGGGCACAAACAATGCGTCGGCTGCTGCTCCAACCTGGAACCTGGACGTCAACGGCCTCGAGGAAACCGCCACGCTCGGCCTGATGACACCACCCAAGGGTGCGAGTTATACCCTGCTGAGAAGTTCAGGCGATATCGGCATGCATGTACAGACCGAACTGCTGAAGACGCCGACACGCGGGCCGCGCGGCTGGTTCGGCAACGGCAACAGCGCCGACATGGCGTGGTCCACGCCCTCATACATCGCAGCAATCGGCACCCCGGTCTGGAACACGCCGAACGTTGCCGGCGCCTACTCCACCGACTCCGGCGTAACGTGGACGGCATTTGCTGCCAACCACCCGGACGGCCTGGCCAACACGGGCGGTGAATCCAATATCGCGGTAACAAAACCAGGCCATATCGTCTGGGCGCCAGCGAATTCACGCCCTGCCTACACCACCGATAACGGCGCGAGCTGGACCTACACCAACCTGCCGGCCCTCAGTGCGGTAAGCATCGGCCGCGGCTACCGCATCGTTGCCGACCGCAAGAACCCGAACAAGGTCTACGCCTACAACTCGGGCGGGGCATGGTGGAACCAGTGGTCCGATACCGCACATTTCTGGTATTCGACCGATGGCGGCCATACCTTCACGGAAAGCGCGGCGTTCGTCGGCGCCGGGGCTTTGGTGGCCGATTTCGGCCATACCTCGATGGCCGTCAATCCGAACGCGGAAGGCGATATTTGGGTGGCCGACGGCTTCAGCATCCTGCACTCCACTGATTCGGGCGTGACCTGGACCAGGCTGAATGTCACGGCGCCGGACTGGGGCAGCAAGCCGACGTGGATGTACCCGGACGTGTATGGCGCAACTTCCATCGCACTGGGCAAGGCGCCTGCCGGCGCGAGCTACTCGTCCACCATCTATATCGTCGGCACGATCAATGGCGTGTGGGGCGTGCACCGCTCCGACGACGGCGGCGCGAACTGGCGGCGGATCAATGACGACAAGCACCAGTACGCTGGACTCGGCAACCTGGCTGCCGACCAGTCCGTACCGGGGCGCGTATTCGCCAGCGCCGCAGGCCGCGGCGTCGTCTTCAGCTACTAATGGCGCCAACCACATTTATCGGAGACCCCATGAAATTCAAAACCATCCTCGCCGCCACCCTCTTCGGCATGGCGGCAAGCAGCGCAAGCGCAACTGTCCTGAGTTTCGATAACCTGACCGAAATGATGTACGGCGACGGCTTTCCCCTGGCGGACAGCATGAGCTATGACGGCCCGGACCTGAGCTACGTGGAAGCAGGCTTCCGCCTTACGCTACACGCGCCCAACGCCATGCCCGGTTCAGCCAACATCGGCACCGGCACGTTCGAGCCGCAGACGTTCAACTGGCACGATGGCCTGGACAACGGTCCTGATACCTTCGTTACGCTGACCCGTGTGGGCGGCGGCTTGTTCAACTTGAAGAGTTTCGACTACTTCGCCGACTGGAGTGCCGTCTCGGCCGATGGAAAGCTGCTCGGGTCCATCGCGGATGCGGGAACATGGTCCACGGCATTGAACGGCATCGCCGAATTGCGCCTGGGTTCGGGCGCCTTCAACCAGCTCGACAACATTAACCTGGAAGCGGCTGCCGCTGTGCCACTTCCTGGCACCCTGGCCCTGCTCCTGGCCGGCTTGGCTGCCGCTGGACTGGCACGTCGCCGTAGCTGATCCTTGGCAGGCGGGCTCCGCGCCCGCCTTCTTGAGTTGTAGCTATTTGGCAATGGGATCGTGGCGCAGGGACAAAAACATTGTTTTTTTTGAAGTTCATCGTTATCCTCATTTGACGTTGTCCCACTTGAATGAGGGGAATCGATGCGAGCTTTGTTGGGCATGGCGATGCTGGCAGGCCTGTGTGCCTGCTCTGCTGCCAAACAGGAGCCGGCTGCGGCCGACCTGCAATGGGCTGATACGGCGCGGCCGGGCGATGCACGGCTGGCCGAGCGCTACGAGCGTTCGTGCATGGTGTGCCATGCGCGGAACGGCAGCGGGGCGCCGTTGGCGGGCTTTGCGCCGCACTGGAAACCACGTCTGGACAAGGGCATCGACCAACTGGTGCGGCATGCGAGCGATGGCTTCAACGCCATGCCGGCCATGGGCCAGTGCAACGACTGCAGCGCGGACGACATGCGCGCGCTCACCCTCTTCATGGCAGGGAACGGAACATGAAGCAGCGCCGCCTTTTCCTCAAGGCTGGTGCCATGGCTGCAGCAGCAGGTCTGTTTGCTGCCCGAGTACAGGCCGCGCCTCTGCAACCGCGCCCCTTCCGCTGGAAGAACTGGTCGGAAGTCCAGCAATGTCAGGCCCAGTCGCTGGCCACTCCGGCCGACGAGCAGGCGTTGGCTGACTTGCTGCGCAATGCCGGAGGAACCGTGCGCTGCGTTGGCGCCGGCCATTCCTTCACTCCTCTAGTACCTACAAATGGCACGATAGTTTCGCTGGAGCGCATGTCCGGCGTGCTGTCGCATGACAAGGCAGCCATGACCGCAACGCTGCGCGCCGGCACGCGCCTGGCTGCGATTTCACGCCAGCTCGATGGTGTCGGGCTTGCCCTGCGCAACCTGCCGGATATCGACATGCAGTCGCTGGCGGGAGCTATCAGCACGGGCACGCACGGCACGGGTGCAAACCTGCAGGCCATGCATGCGGACGTAATGGCGCTGCGCTTGGTCACGCCACAAGGCGAGGTCGTAGAGTGGGACCAGGAGCGGCATCCAGAGCAGATGGCGGCGGCGCGCGTTTCCCTCGGCAGCTTGGGTGTGATCACGCAGGCGACAGTGAGGGTGGTGCCATCCTTCAGCCTGCACCGCAAGGTGTGGCTGCGCCCGGTCGGCGAAATGCTGGAGCAGGCTGGCGAGCTGGCGCGCAAGCACCGGCATTTCGAGTTCTACTACCTGCCCTTTACCGGTTATGCGGCGGGCATTGCGCATGACGAGTACCAGGGCAGCGATGTGCTGGTGCCGCATTCGCAGGATGAGGAGATGTTGAGCGACTTGCGCAAGCTGCGCGACTGGCTAGGCAAGTTCCCCGACTTGCGGCGCTGGGCGGCAGGCAAATTGATCGATCCAGACCTGACCGAGGAAGCGAAGAATCGTTCGTGGAAGCTGCTATCCACGGTGCGGCCAACGCGCTTCAACGAAACCGAATACCACGTGCCGCGCGAGGCGGGTATCGCCTGCGTGAAGGAGGTCATCGCTGCGCTTGAGAAACGCAATGAGGTGTTTTTCCCAATGGAGTTCCGCTTCATCAAAGGTGATGACGCCTGGCTCAGCCCTTTCCATAAGCGAGACAGTTGCTCCATTGCCGTGCATGCGGCGCATGGGGAGGCTTACGATTACCTGGTGACCGAACTGGGTCCGATCTTCCGCAAGCATGGCGGCAGGCCGCACTGGGGCAAGCTGCATAACCTGACGGCGAGGGAGTTGGCGGCACTTTATCCGCGCTGGAACGACTTCCTGGCGTTGCGGCAGCAAATGGATCCGCAGGGCCGGATGCTCAATCCGCACCTGCGTTCAATGTTCGGGGTGGCGTGATGGTGGCTTTGAAACGGCGTGCTGTGATCACGGCCATCGGCGCTGGCCTTGTTGGTGCTGCAGCGTTTGCGGTGCGCCCTCGCGACAAGGGGGCGCCGCATGCGGACTATTTCGCTCGTGCCTCGAAGGCTTTACGAGCGGCGGGCATCGCCACGCCAACCATGGTGATCGACCGCGATCGCTTGCTGGCCAACGCACGCCAGGTGATGCACAACGTGAATGGGCGCTTGCCGTTGCGGCTGGTGGCCAAGTCCCTGCCCTGCCTGCCGTTGCTGGACCTGCTGATGCAAACCATGCAGACGCGCCGGCTGATGGTGTTCAACCTGCCTTATTTGCAGCAGCTCGCCACGCAGCGCGGGGATGTGGATCTGTTGCTTGGCAAGCCTTTGCCAGTTGCGGCAGCGGCGGAGTTTTACCGGAACTTCCAGGGTGGACAGTTCAAGCCGGAGCGGCAGCTGCAGTGGCTGGTGGATACTCCACAGCGCTTGGCACAATATCGCGACCTGGCCCGAGCGCAGCAGGTGGACATGCGCGTCAGCCTGGAGATCGATGTGGGCTTGCACCGTGGTGGCGTGGATAACGCGCAGATGCTTCAGCAGATGCTGGCCATCTTGCGCGACGAACCCCGTTTGAAATGGGCGGGGATGATGGGATATGACGCGCATGTTGCCAAGCTTCCGCTGGCGAGCTTGCGGGAGAAGGCGCTGGTAGAGGCTAAATCCATCTATCGCGAGTATGCAGGGATCGCTACACAGGCATTGCCTGCTGCAGGTACAGCAGATGCGCTGGTGTTCAATGCTGGCGGATCGCCGACCTACCGACTGCATGACGGCAGCGGCGCTGCAAATGAAATTGCATTAGGTTCAGCTCTCGTCAAGCCGAGCGACTTCGATACCGAGTTGCTGCACGATCTCTCTCCCGCGGCCTTCATCGCTACACCCGTCCTAAAGGCGGATCGAGGATTCCAAATGCCGATTGGCGTTGAGGCACTGGGCGATGCGGCGCGCGCTTGGGATGTGAACCAGGAGCATGTCTACTTTGTCTATGGGGGCAACTGGATGGCTGATCCAGTATCGCCGGCGGGGTTGGCAGCTAGCGGTCTGTATGGGAATTCGTCCAATCAGCAAGCCTTGCTGGGATCTGGAGCGCAGCAGCTGCAAACGGATGATTATGTCTTCTTTAGGCCTCGGCAAAGTGAAGCGGTGCTGCAACAGTTCGGCGATATCGCGGTCTTCGAAGGCGGAAAAATAGCCGAGCGTTGGCCCGCGATGGTCGCCATGCCATAACGGGAATCCTCAAATTAGAAGCAACGACAGTCGTAATTCCACTTGCGAAGCATTGTTGCAGTAACACGCATTGCATCCGGATGCTCTGGGTTCAACAGGACGGTGCACTCCTCTGGGACAATGACGGATGGTACGACCAATAATGCAGTCAACCTATCCCGCAACCATACGTCGCCGGCTTTGATCCCGGGCTTGCCGAAAGGCTCCGCATCCCATCCTACCGGGGGCGAATTCAACTGACTTCTCAAATGCCAAACATCATTTGGAATGTTGATCCGCACCAGATAGCGATTTTGAGGCTGCTTTGCGGGACGTATATGGACGATGGTTTCAAGCACAGCAAGAGCGATATTCTCGGAAGCGTAGATCACCGGGCAACCTTTAGAGTTCCAGCGTCCGCCCGAGCGCTTGGCACCGAGGCCGGAGAGATCATCAGCAGAATACTCAGGGGTGACTTCAGCGATACGCCAGACCGAAATGGTCATGCGTAGGCCCCACTCTCCGTCATTGCCAGAATGTCTGAAATGAGTTTCTGTCCCTCGACAGTATCCAAGTAGCTTGCAGCTGTTCTTCCGCCAAGCGCAGGCATAGGGATGCGTATCCAGCGGGCCGTCAGCTTCGCAGCTTCACGCGCCGGAATCGCATAGTTTGGTTCGGACATTGCTTGCAACTGTCCAATGAGCGCATGGATACCGGCCACGCGCTCCGTGTCACCGGGCGACAATGGTTGACGCCTTTGCGCCAGCCGATTGACGGTTGCACGGGAAAGACCGAGGCAATGAATGAGATCATCCTGGGGAATGTCCATCGCTTTCGCGAGTTCGCTGAGCGATCGAGCGGGTATGCCTTTGCGGATGGCAGCGATCTTCTCGGCGGGCGCCAATTGATACCACTGCAGAAAGTTGTCTTCCCAGTCGTCGCCCGCATATTCCGAGTGCTCGCGTGTTCCTTTTCCCGTGTATAACGCTTGCGTTCTTGCCATGACGTTCTCCAACCAGCCTTCAGGATAGCCAGAAAAAATTGAGGACGCAAATCTCTAACTCGAAGTAAACGTTGAGACTGTCGAAATCAGGGTAGCGCCACAGCTCGTCTTGTCCCCTTCGTAGGCGACAGCTTTTCCGTTGACTGTGTGGCTGCTGTTGCCGCTGACGATGACGCAATTCTGATGACCGGTTATAGGGCACATGCATTTATCGCCAATTAGGACGACTGGCTTTCCACTCACTCGCACATGCGGAGCGCTTGTTGGACCTGTCAGGAATTTTGTGTGCCGGGGTCGCGGTGAAGTTAGTTGATCGCGTTGGTAAAGCGTTCCCCAAACAGGATGGCAAACTGGTTGGCGGCCATCTTCCAG
>Ga0102593_1003112_pt1 | contig 11341 bp, 10 predicted proteins | sample AraplaCol_mMS_r2_2_FD_76862 | JGI IMG/M metagenome (GOLD analysis project Ga0102593, IMG submission 76862) | Arabidopsis root microbial communities from North Carolina, USA - plate scrape MF_Col_mMS_r2 (SPADES assembly) (version 2) | ecosystem: Host-associated > Plants > Roots > Endosphere...
AAATCGGGCGACACCAGCAGCAGCGCGAGCGCGCCGGCGGGACTTTCGGAGCGGGCCACGGCCGTGGCCGTCGCCTCGCCCAGGCTGCCGGGCAGGATGCGCGGCCCGAGGCTGCGCGCGTCGACGGCATCCCCGGCGCGCGCGGCGATGCGCTGCGCGACCTCCACGCGACGCACCAGCGCATCGGGCGCGGCCCAGGCCGCAGCGACGTCGTCCCAGCCCGCCGGCGAGCCCGGGCGCCACACCGGCTGGCCCAGCTGGTTCATCAGGCCGGCCGCCTGCAGGGGCGGCAGCTCGCGCGTGCCGAGCGCCCGCAGGGCGGACACGCCCCAATCCCAGGGCGACTTGAACTTCGCCGGCCCGTCGTTCCACGCTTCCGGCGCCCGCACCAGTTCCCGGTAGACGGCGGGCAGGTCGCCGCCGCTGCGTTCGAACGCGGACGCGAGGCGTTGCACCAGCGCCGGCGGCGGATCGTCGGCGACGAAGTGGCGGGCCAGCTTGGTCGCGACGTGGCGGGCCGTCGCGGGCGCGACCGCGAGGTCGTGCAGGACGGCGCGCGCCTGCTGCTCGCCCGACTGCGGATAAGCGCGCCCGAGCAGCGTGCGCGGTCCCGGCTCGTGCAGCGCCGGCCGGTAGGCGAAGGCGCCGTCTTCGGACGCGGCCTCCAGCCCCTGCAGGCCGGGGAGCGTCCAGCCCGTGAGCGCACGCGCGAACTCGGTGACGTCGGCCTGCGTGTAGCCGCTGCGCACGCCGAGCGTGTGCAGCTCCAGGATCTCGCGCGCGAGGTTCTCGTTGAGCCCGCGCCGCCGCGCGGGCTCGCGGGCGGCAACGCGTTGCGCCGCGGGGCTGTCCGGGCCGATGGAGCCGGCCTGGTCCAGGTACAGCAGCATGGCCGGATGGCGGGTCACCGCCAGCAGCATGTCCTCGAAGCGGCCCAGCACGTGCGGCCGGATCGCATCGGCTTCCAGCGCGCCCGCCAGGCCCACGACGGCCACCTTGTCGATGGACACGGCGAAGTGATTGGCCCAGAAGTGCACCAGGCGCTCCACGAACGGAGCGGGCGCCGCGAGCGCGACGTTCACCCGGGCGCCGGCGGCACCGAGATAGTCCTCGCGCGCGGCGCGCCGGTACGCCTGGCGCGCGGCCTGCTTGTCGCCGTCGGCGGCCTGGCGCACGCCGCGCTGTTCGTCACGCAGCTTCTGCACGAGCGCCGTGGTGCGGGGCTGCGCCTGCCAGGCGGGCGGCAGCGGCTCATAGCGCTCGAACTGCGACAGCAGCCACGCCCCGGCGTCGCCGGGCGGCGGCTCGTCGGGCCGGGCGCCGAGGCCGAAGCGGTTCAGGGCGATGGACGCGGGCGTCATACCCGCGGATTGAAATGCAGCGCCGCCGCGCATGCAATGTCCAGTGCGTATCGCGCAGGTAAAGGGCAAAAAAAAGCCGCCCGAAGGCGGCTTTCCTGGAACAACCGGCGTTACTGCCCGTCGGTGGAGATTTCCTCCGGCTCGGGCCTGGCGCGGCCTTCCTTCTTCGGCAGCGGCTGGATGTCCAGCTTCACGTCCGCGGTCTCGGTGCCCTTGTCGTCGGTCTTCAGGTCGATGTCCACCGTGAGGCGGCCACCTTCCGTGAGCTTGCCGAACAGGAGTTCGTCGGCCAGCGCACGGCGGATCGTGTCCTGGATCAGGCGCTGCATCGGGCGGGCGCCCATCAGCGGGTCGAAGCCCTTCTTCGCCAGGTACTTGCGCAGGGCGTCGGTGAAGGTGACTTCCACCTTCTTCTCGGCCAGCTGCTGCTCGAGCTGGAGCAGGAACTTGTCGACCACGCGCAGGATGATCTGCTCGTCCAGCGACTTGAAGCTCACGATCGCGTCGAGGCGGTTGCGGAACTCCGGCGTGAACAGGCGCTTGATGTCGGCCATCTCGTCGCCCTGCTCGCGGGCGTTCGTGAAGCCGATCGTCGACTTGTTCATCGTCTCCGCACCCGCATTCGTCGTCATGATGATGATGACGTTGCGGAAGTCGGCCTTGCGCCCGTTGTTGTCGGTCAGCGTGCCGTGATCCATCACCTGCAGCAGCACATTGAAGACGTCCGGGTGCGCCTTCTCGATCTCGTCGAGCAGCAGCACCGCATGCGGCTTCTTCGTGATCGCCTCGGTCAGCAAGCCGCCCTGGTCGAAGCCGACATAGCCCGGAGGTGCACCGATCAGGCGGCTGACCGCGTGGCGCTCCATGTACTCGCTCATGTCGAAGCGGATCAACTCGATGCCCAGGATGAACGCCAGCTGCTTCGCGACCTCGGTCTTGCCGACGCCTGTCGGGCCGCTGAACAGGAACGAACCGATCGGCTTGTCGGGCTTGCCCAGGCCGGAACGCGCCATCTTGATGGCTGCCGCAATGGCCTCGACCGCCGGCTCCTGGCCGAACACCACGCTGTTCAGGTCGCGGTCCAGCGTCTTGAGCTTCGAGCGGTCATCGCTCGACACGCTGGTCGGCGGGATGCGCGCGATCTTCGCGACGATCTCCTCGACCTCGTTGCGGGTGATGGTCTTCTTCTGCTTGCTCTTCGGCAGGATGCGCTGCGCGGCACCGGCTTCGTCGATCACGTCGATCGCCTTGTCGGGCAGGTGGCGGTCGTTGATGAACTTGGCCGACAGCTCCGCCGCCGCCTGCAGGGCGGTCAGCGCGTACTTGACGCTGTGGTGCTCCTCGAAGCGCGACTTCAGGCCCTTCAGGATCTCCACCGTCTGCTCGACCGAGGGCTCGACCACATCGACCTTCTGGAAACGCCGCGACAGCGCCGCATCCTTCTCGAAGATGCCGCGGTACTCGGTGAAGGTGGTGGCACCAATGCACTTCATTGCACCGGAGCTCAGCGCGGGCTTCAGCAGGTTGCTCGCGTCGAGCGTGCCGCCCGAGGCCGCACCGGCACCGATCAGCGTGTGGATCTCGTCGATGAACAGCACCGCGTTGGGCTGGTCCTTCAGGTGCTTCAGCACGCTCTTCAGGCGCTGCTCGAAATCGCCGCGGTACTTGGTGCCCGCCAGCAGCGCGCCCATGTCGAGCGAATAGACGTTCGCGTCGGCCAGGATTTCCGGCACGTCGCCCTGGGTGATGCGCCAGGCCAGGCCCTCGGCGATGGCGGTCTTGCCCACGCCGGCCTCGCCGACCAGCAGTGGGTTGTTCTTGCGCCGGCGGCACAGGATCTGGATCACGCGCTCGACCTCGAGCTCGCGGCCGATCAACGGATCGATCTTGCCGTCGCGCGCCATCTGGTTCAGGTTCTGCGTGAACTGGTCCAGCGGCGAACCCTTGCCCTCGCCCTCTTCCTTGTCGCCCTCGGGCCCGGCGCTGCCGTCGGCCGGCTTGGCCGGCTCGGGCGGGTCGGACTTCTTGATCCCGTGGGCGATGAAGTTGACGACGTCCAGGCGCGTCACGCCCTGCTGGTGCAGGTAGTAGACCGCATGCGAGTCCTTCTCGCCGAAGATCGCCACCAGCACGTTCGCGCCGGTCACTTCCTTCTTGCCGCTGCCGGTGGACTGCACGTGCATGATCGCGCGCTGGATCACGCGCTGGAAGCCCAGCGTCGGCTGCGTGTCCACCTCTTCGGCGCCGCCGACGGTGGGGGTGTTTTCCTTGATGAACTGCGCCAGGCTCTTGCGCAGGTCGTCGATGTTCGCCGAGCAGGCGCGCAGCACCTCTGCGGCCGACGGGTTGTCGAGCAGCGCCATCAGCAAGTGCTCGACGGTGATGAACTCGTGGCGCTGCTGGCGCGCCTCGACAAACGCCATGTGCAGGCTGACTTCAAGCTCTTGCGCGATCATGCGGCCTCCATAATGCATTGCAACGGGTGACCGCCCCGACGGGCAGCGGCCAGCACCAATTCGACTTTGGTTGCGGCGACGTCCTTGGTATAGACGCCGCAGACTCCGCGACCTTCCTTGTGAACCTTGAGCATGATCTGCGTCGCGGATTCAAGGTCGCGCTGGAAATATTCCTGCAGCACCATCACGACAAACTCCATCGGCGTGTAGTCGTCGTTGAGCAGTACCACCTGGTACATGCGCGGCGGCTCGGTCTTGGCGGCCTGCCTTTCGGCCACGACGGCCCCTTGACCGTCATCGGGCAGGGGCCCCTTCAACGGCTCGGGCGGTGTCGGTTTTTCCTCGGGCATGGAACCATTCTATAGAGTTGATTTCGTCGTGCTCACCCGAACGGATATTGCGACGTGACGGAAAACTGCAAGCCCCGGAAATGCGTCGCAAGCACCCCGCTGTTCCCCGACGGTTCTCCGCCACAGACCCGCGGGAATGCATTTGGTTGCATGGCCCCCGATGATGGTTTGCCGCGCCTTGACAGTCACCCGGGTGGCGCACAAAATTCTCCGCTCACAGGGACAGGAGACCAATATGGCCGTCGGAACAGTGAAGTGGTTCAATGATGCGAAGGGATTCGGCTTCATCGAACCTGAAGGGGGTGGCGAGGATGTGTTCGCACATTTCTCGGCCATCCAGAGTGAAGGCTTTCGCACGCTCAAGCAGGGCGGGCGAGTGAGCTATGAGATGGTGCAAGGCCCCAAAGGGCAGTTGGCGCAGAACATCTGCGCCCTGAACGATGGGGAGGTGCCGTCCAAGCCCAGCCAGCGACGTTTTGCTGGCGAGGCAGAGTCCTCAGCTGCGGCAGCCTGACAGGCAGGCCGCGCAAGCGGCATGATCGTCAGCGGATCGCCCGCGTCACCTTGGTGATGCTGGCGGCGGGTGCCGTCATGGCTGGATCCATCCGGTCACGACTTTCGATCGTGCGCGCCTTCGGGCGCGCATGATGGGCAGGCGTGCACCGGCTTGGGGCCGGATCGCGACAGCGGTTCCGTGCAACGCTGGAAATCACCCAGTTGAAACGACGAAGGCCTGCTGAGAAGCAGGCCTTCGCGTTGGCGTGTCCGCTGGTTGCGTCCGCTTTTGCAGCGCCCGGCCGTCGGCCGGGCAGGGTCGGTCACATGTGGTCGATCATGACCTGGCCGAAGCCGGAGCAGGACACCTGGGTCGCGCCGTCCATCAGGCGGGCGAAGTCGTAGGTGACCTTCTTCGACAGGATGGACTTTTCCATCGAGCTGATGATCAGGTCGGCTGCTTCCGTCCAGCCCATGTGGCGCAGCATCATCTCGGCCGAGAGGATCTCGGAGCCCGGGTTGACGTAGTCCTTGCCCGCGTACTTGGGCGCCGTGCCGTGGGTGGCCTCGAACATGGCGACCGAGTCGCTCAGGTTCGCACCCGGGGCGATGCCGATGCCGCCGACCTGGGCCGCCAGCGCGTCGGAGACGTAGTCGCCGTTCAGGTTCAGCGTCGCGATCACCGAGTACTCGGCCGGGCGCAGCAGGATCTGCTGCAGGAAGGCGTCAGCGATCGAATCCTTGATCGTGATGTCCTTGCCGGTGTTCGGATTCTTGAACTTGCACCACGGGCCGCCGTCGATCAGCTCGGCGCCGAATTCCTTCTGCGCCAGGCCGTAGGCCCAATCACGGAAGCCACCTTCGGTGAACTTCATGATGTTGCCCTTGTGCACGATGGTCACGCTGGGCTTGTCGTTGTCGATCGCGTACTGGATTGCCTTGCGCACCAGGCGCTCGGTGCCTTCGCGCGAAACCGGCTTGATGCCGATGCCCGAGGTGTTCGGGAAGCGGATCTTCTTGACGCCGAATTCGTCCTGCAGGAACTTGATCAGCTTCCTGGCCTTGTCGCTCTCGGCCTCGAACTCGATGCCGGCGTAGATGTCTTCCGAATTCTCGCGGAAGATCACCATGTTGGTCTTCTCGGGTTCCTTCACCGGCGACGGCACGCCCTTGAAGTACTGGATCGGACGCAGGCACACGTAGAGGTCGAGTTCCTGGCGCAGCGCGACGTTCAGCGAGCGGATGCCGCCGCCGACCGGCGTCGTCAGCGGGCCCTTGATCGACACGACGTACTCGCGCAGGACCTGCAGCGTCTCTTCGGGCAGCCACACGTCGGGCCCGTAGATCTTGGTCGACTTCTCGCCGGCGAAGATCTCCATCCAGTGGATCTTCTTGCTGCCCTTGTAGGCCTTCGCCACCGCGGCGTCGACGACCTTGATCATCACCGGGGTGATGTCGTAGCCCGTGCCGTCGCCTTCGATGTACGGAATGATGGGCTGGTCGGGGACGTTGAGCGAGAAGTCCGCGTTGACGGTGATCTTCTGCCCGCCCTCGGGCACCTTGATGTGCTGATACATGAGATAGCTCCGCGCGCTGCTGATGTTGGAGTGACTGGGAACGGACCGCACTGAAGCCGGCGATTCTATGTCACGTGCCGTGTCAACCGACTTTCGAGAGCCCGCGTTACGGGCGGGTCGTCCACCGACGGACGGCGGATCCAAACTTTCGAAAGGTTTTCACATGAACAAGATTCTGGCCGCCCTGATTGCTTCCCTGTTCGCTGCCGGCGCTTTCGCCGCTGATGCCAAGCCCGCTGAAGCCGCCAAGCCGGCTGCCTCGGCCGCCGCCAAGGCTGACAAGAAGGCCGAAAAGAAGGCCGAGAAGGCTGAAGCCAAGAAGGCCGAGAAGAGCGAAAAGGCTGCTTCGGCTGCCAAGTGATTCAAGGGGAGCCGGGCTCTCGCCCGCTTCGCTGAGTTGCATGAAGAACGCCCGGCCATGCCGGGCGTTTTTCTTGGTGCTCGCTAAACTCGCCAGCTACCCCTTCGTCTGCAGCCGCCCTCTGTTGCGGCCACCTCTTCCACCGGATGTCCGCCAGCCCATGAAGACCCTCGCCTCCCGCCTGCTCGCCCTGCTCGCCTTCGGCCCGGTCGCCGTCGCCGCCATCGCGCAGGACGCTCCGCAGCAACTGCCCGCGATCCAGATCACCGCCGGCATCCACAACATCCAGGCGCAGGTCGCGCAGACGCCCGATCAACGGGCCACCGGCCTGATGTTCCGTCGCACGATGGGCACCAACGACGGCATGCTGTTCGCATTCGAAGACGCCGGCGTGCAGTGCTTCTGGATGAAGAACACGCTGCTGCCGCTGTCGGCCGCCTTCATCGCCGACGACGGCACGGTCGTCAACATCGAAGACATGAAGCCGCAGACGCTCGACTCGCACTGCTCGAAGAAGCCGGTGCGCTTCGTGCTCGAGATGAACCAAGGCTGGTTCGCGAAGCGCGGCATCAAATCCGGCGACAAGTTGTCGGGCACGCCGTTCGGTCGCTGACTTTCGGCGCTGTTCGCCGGGGGCCGGCCGAGCGCCGGGCCTCCCCAAGCCGGCCGGCATCCCCTCGGAGGGATCGCCGAAAGTATTCTTTCGGCGAGGGGCTCCACTACGCGAAGTTCTTTTCAGCGAAGTCCCAGTTCACGAGCGAGGTCAGGAAGACCTCGACGAACTTCGGGCGCAGGTTGCGGTAGTCGATGTAGTAGGCGTGCTCCCACACGTCGATCGTCAGCAGCGCCTTGTCGGCGGTGGTCAGCGGCGTGCCGGCCGCACCCATGTTGACGATGTCGACGCTGCCGTCGGCCTTCTTGACCAGCCAGGTCCAGCCCGAACCGAAGTTGCCGACGGCGCTCTTCGTGAAGGCTTCCTTGAACGACGCATAGCTGCCGAACTTCGCGGCGATCGCCGCGGCCAGCGCGCCCTTCGGCTCGCCGCCACCGGCCGGCTTCATGCAATTCCAGAAGAAGGTGTGGTTCCAGATCTGCGCGGCATTGTTGTAGATGCCGCCCGAGGCCTTCTTGACGATCTCTTCGAGGCTCAGCGATTCGAACTCAGTGCCCTTCTGCAGGTTGTTCAGGTTCACCACATAGGCGTTGTGGTGCTTGCCGTAGTGGTATTCGAGCGTTTCCTTGCTCAGGTGCGGGGCGAGGGCATCTTGCGCGTAAGGCAGCGGCGGCAGCGTGTGTTCCATGCGAATTCCTTTCGGGTATCGAGTCAGGTGGGGCGCATTGTAGGCAGAGCAGGCGTCGGTTGCAGGCGCGCGTCCGATGACGTCACTTGCTGCACGTCGACGGTGGCGCGGCCGTCCGACAACACCGCGCCCAGCTGCTGTCCGACCGCCAGCGCCGCGACGCTCGCGACCGGCGCGCCGTGCTCGTCTTCGAGCCAGGCGTAGCCGCGCGCGAGCACCTGGCGCGGATCGACCGCCTGCAGCCGCGCGGCCAGCGCATTGACGCGGTGCCCGGCGCCGTCGGTGCTGCGCTGCAGGCCGCGCGCGAGCCGCGGCGCGACGCTGTCGAGGCGGTGCGCGTCGGCCTGCAGGCGCCGCTGCGCACTGGCCTGCAGCCGGTGCGCCAGACCCTGCAGGCGCTGCGCCGTCGCCCGCAGGCCCTGCCCCGGCCGCGCGAGCCGCAACGCGGCATGGTCGATCCATTGCGACTGCTGGTCGAGCACGTGGTGCATGCGGCGCTGCATCAGCGTCGCGAACGCGGCGAGCATCTCGGCCAGCTCGCGCACCGGCGGCGCCGCCAGCTCGGCCGCGGCGGTCGGTGTCGGCGCGCGCAGGTCGGCGGTGAAGTCGGCCAGCGTCACGTCGGTCTCGTGGCCGACCCCGCAGATCGTCGGCAGCGGGCTGGCCGCGATGGCGCGCACCACGCGCTCGTCGTTGAAGGCCCACAGGTCCTCCAGCGAGCCGCCGCCGCGGCACACGATCAACGCATCGACCTCGTTGCGTTCGGCCGCCTGCGCAAGCGCGCGCACCAGCGCGGCAGGCGCCTCGGCGCCCTGCACCAGGCTCGGATAGACGATGACGGCGACATGCGGCGCGCGCCGCTCGAGCGCGGTCAGCACGTCGTGCAGCGCCGCGCCCGACGTCGACGTGACGACCCCCAGCCGCCGCGGATAGCGCGGCAGCCCGCGCTTGCGCAGCGGATCGAACAGCCCTTCGGCCTCGAGCCGCGCCTTCAGCCGCAGGAACTGCTCGTACAGCGCGCCGGCACCGGCCTGCTGCATCGATTCGACGACGAACTGCAACTCGCCGCGCGGTTCGTAGACTGCGAGCCGCCCGCGCACCTCGACGCGCTGCCCGTCGGCCGGGCTGAACGCCACCAGGCTCGCTGCGCGCCGGAACATCGCACAGCGGATGGTCGCCTGCTGCCCGTCGGCATCCTTCAGGCTGAAGTAGCAGTGGCCGCTGGCGGCGCGCGAGAAGCCCGACAGTTCGCCCTGCACGACACAGGCGCTGAACCGCGCCGCCAGCGCGTCCGACACCGCGTGGACCAGCCCTGCGACGCTCCAGACCAGGCGCTCGCCCCGTGCCGCGGACCGCTCAAGCATGGGGAAACCCAGCGTTCATGCGGGTCGAGAACTCCACAAGCCCGCCAATCAAGGGCTGGCGACGCACTTCGGCTGTCATGCCGCATTCACAATCGCCTAACCCTTTGATTTTCAACATATTTTCCATGCTTAAAGTTTGAGCAATCTGTGGCGGAGCCTGAATTGGCGCGGCCTGGACGGGTTCGCCCCGGGGTTGCCCACAAAGTTATCCACAGTTGCGGTGGACTCAGGATGTAGTCGGCCGGTACTACATCGGACCACTGAGCCGGGTCTCCGCACGGGAGCGTCAGCGAACATGCGGTTGCCTTGCCGATGTGCGTGGCGGGCCTGCCTTGGGGTCATAATCGCGCGTCCAAAAAGAGACCGCCCGAGACCCTGTGGTGAGGCGGTCGACCGCGGCTCCTGTGCATCACCGCATCCCACCATTGCTGAGAGGACCGGATTGTTTTCGATCATACAAGCCGCTGGCTGGCCGATCTGGCCCTTGCTCCTGTGTTCCATCATTGCGCTCGCGCTGATCATCGAGCGCCTGTCGAGCCTGCGGGTCGCGCGCATCGCGCCGCCGCGGCTGCTCGATGAAGTGATCTCGGTCACCCGCGCGCACCTGCCGGCCGCCGACGTCGTCAACAAGCTGGCCGACAACTCGCTGCTCGGCCAGGTGCTCGCCACCGGCCTGCGGGCGATCATCGCTGACCCGCGCATCTCGCACGACAACCTGCACGGCGCGTTCGAATCCGCCGGCCGCAGCGCGGTGCACAAGATGGAGCGCTTCCTGAACACGCTGGGCACCATCGCGTCGGCCGCGCCGCTGCTGGGGCTGATGGGCACGGTGATCGGCATGATCGAGATCTTCGGGTCGCAGGCGCCCACCGGCGGCAGCAACCCGGCGCTGCTGGCGCATGGCATCTCGGTCGCGCTGTACAACACCGCGTTCGGCCTGATGATCGCGATCCCGTCGTTGATCGCCTACCGCTACTTCCGGGGCCTGATCGACGCCTACACGCTCGAGATGGAACAAGCCGCCGAGCGCATGGTGCCGCACCTGATGCGCTTCACCGCGGTGCGCAAGGCGAGCTGACAGGCCATGGCGATGAAGTTCCGCAAGCATCACCCCGAAGAACCCGAGATCAACTTGATCCCGTTCATCGACGTGCTGCTGGTCGTCCTGATCTTCCTGATGCTGTCGACCACCTACTCGAAGTTCACCGAGCTGCTGGTCAGCCTGCCGGTGGCCGATGCCGACAAGCCACGCGAGAACAACAAGGAAGTGATCGTCGCGATCTCGGCCGAAGGGCGCTACGCGGTCAACCGCAAGACGCTCGACGGCCGCAACGTCGAGATGCTGACCGCCGAGCTGCTGGCGGCCGCGGCCGGCTCGAAGGACGCGATCATCATCGTGTCGGCCGATGCGGCGTCGTCGCACCAGTCCGTCATCACGGTGATGGACGCCGCGCGCCGCGCGGGCCTGGCGCGACTGACATTCGCCGCCCAGACCTCGCAAGGCGGCGAAGCGCGCTGAGCGGTCGCGCGCCGCGTCGCTTCTTCGCTTTCCCGCTCGCTCCGTGTCGCTGTCCCTCCGACTGCAGCGCGCCTGGCTGGCGCGCGGCGCGCTTGCCTGGGTGCTGCTGCCGCTGGCGGGGCTGTATGGCGCGCTCGTCGCGCTGCGCGACCTCGCCTTCCGGGCCGGCTGGCGGCGCATCGACCGCCTTCCGGTGCCGGTGATCGTCGTCGGAAACCTGATCGCCGGCGGCGCCGGCAAGACCCCCACCTGCCTCGCGCTGGTCGAGCTGCTGCGGCAGCGCGGCTGGACGCCCGGCATCGTCTCGCGCGGCTACGGCCGCCATGCGGGCGACGCGATCGTGCTGGTGACGCCGGACACGCCGGCCAGCGCCTGCGGCGACGAGCCGCTGCTGATGCAGCGCCGCAGCGGCGCGCCGGTGGCCGTCGGCCGGCGGCGTGCGCAGGCCGGCCGCACGCTGCTCGCCGCGCACCCGGCGGTCGACGTGATCGTCTGCGACGATGGCCTGCAGCACCGGCAACTGGCGCGCGATGCGCAGGTCATCGTGTTCGACGAAC
>Ga0102593_1003117_pt1 | contig 11327 bp, 7 predicted proteins | sample AraplaCol_mMS_r2_2_FD_76862 | JGI IMG/M metagenome (GOLD analysis project Ga0102593, IMG submission 76862) | Arabidopsis root microbial communities from North Carolina, USA - plate scrape MF_Col_mMS_r2 (SPADES assembly) (version 2) | ecosystem: Host-associated > Plants > Roots > Endosphere...
CTGCTTGACCGCCTCGATCTTGAATTCTTCTGGATAGGGTTGCTTGCTTGGCATGGCACCTCCGATTGGGCCTCAGTTTGAGGCTCGAAGGTGTCTACTGAACCCGGGGCGATTCACAGGGCGAGTCGCAGCCAGCACAATCGGCGGCGTCGGCACCGCGTCATTCTTGGCGGGCGCCACGCTTTATCAAGCCTGTCACCCTCAAGACTGTGGAGAACGGCTGAAAGCCATTTATGACGCAATGAATGAAGTTGAGGGAAGATTACGGGACCTGTACTTTGACGAGCTGAATCTCAAGGTTGTAGCCCCCTGCAAGCCGTCACCGTCCTTAAAGAAGGGAACGGGCAGCTGGAATGGACATATTCAGCAATTGGAAAATCAACAAACAAGGCTAAAAACGCGATCAAGGATGCTCTGAGCGCAGGATGCGAGGTCCCGCCATTCGCGTGGAAGCTTGCATTTGTAAAAATACCTTCGCGTGTCGTCTGCAAATGAAATTCCGTGTAGACAATATTGTATTTCTATTGAGTACCGATTGGTTTTTGTCATATTGGGTTGATTGTGGCCTTCAATCCGAACTTGAACAGCGCCTTCGCTTGCAGTCTGAGTGCAGGAAATTGGCCCACGACATTGTCGGCAATGCAGAGTCCTACTGGGATGTTGAATTTAGCGATCCCCGCGAGGACAATACAAAGCGGCAATTCTTGAATCTTCTGAAGATCGTTCCGATAAAGGATGCTGATCGCAATATTCTGGCCGCGCATGTCAACGCTGACGGTGACGACATTAAGCACTCAACTTTCGACGACGCTGCACATCTTCTGATAGGCTTGTTCCTACAAAGCGGCAGTGAAGAATTGAAGGGCGAGCAGGACATTGGCATAGACGCGCGTCGTCGGCTGGAAAATCTGTATATCCAGTGCTTTCAGCAACATGAACAGGAGTTGCACGACGTTGCGCCGCCAAGTTCCGCGTGGGATCTCTGGATTCAGAGCCTGACTCCCGACCTTCCTCAAATGATGCTCGATACTGCAAGAGGCCTTTGTCGATCCATTGCGCGGGAAGCTAAATTCCGTGCGGGCCTTCGGGATGTCCTGAGTTTGGAGCAGCGCATGGCGTTAGTCTCTTGGATGAGCACAGCTTCACGCGACTTATTGGAAAACCAGACTTCATTTGATTGGCTCCTTTAACGGGCTGTACTTTCAGCCAGTTCCTAGCAGGCTGCTGAAATACCTCGCCGGACGCCTCGAAAGTGATCCATGCAGGGGTACCTCACCCCTTGACAGAGGTACAAACAAATCGCGTGCAGGCTGTTCTATGAGGTCAAAATTCTTGGCGCCACGTCCTAGAATCAGTATTTCAGCAGACTGCTAGAGCGCGCAACTGGTTGAATCACCAAATGGAACCATTTATCGAACTCAAGGCATTGGTGGAAAGGTCCTCTGCATTTGGTGAGCGAACCACCACCTTAGGCGCTCATCTCTATGGCCATGTGCCACATCTTGCTCCGGAGGCTTGGCTACACTCTCTCTATGCAGGCCTTTTGACCCAAGAATTACAGTCCATAGAATTGAAGTGCGGACGCCCCATTCCTTCGGTCTTCAGGGATTTCTTGAGTCATACCAACGGAATCAATCTATTTTCCGGGCATCTCTACATCTACGGGATGAGAGGCACGTATGAACGAACCGGTGACGCTGCTTGGCAGCCATATGCCTTGGAAGTCCCGAATACCCAAGAGAGACCGCGAGATGCCAAGGCATCCTATTTTTTCGTCGGCGGATACTTTGATGACGGCTCCAAGCTTGTGATTGACGACGAGACATCGAAGGTACTTCGACTTCCTCAAAGACGGGCGGGGCCAGTTCTTACTGAATGGCCAGACTTCTGGAGCATGCTAATTTCCGAAGCGCACCGGCTTTCTCGGCTATTTGATGGGGCGGGACGCTTGATTGATGAGTCCTTGTCAACGGCGCCTTCGAGCACCTGAAGTAACAAGCGATATCGTGTTTCACGTCAGCGGCCGGAGAGTTGGCTAATTGCGATGCTCTGCGGGACTACGCGTTCGCGGCAAGGTGTGGTGATGTGCAATGAGTAGCAACCGGTTCGCGTGAAAGGCGTTATGGGATTGATGCTTCTGCCCTGGGAGTATTTGCCTGCATATGTTGTTGGCCCTCTTCTGGCGCTTCTCAGCGTGGCCCTGTTTGTGGTTGGTGGCCTATGGCCTCCAAGCTGGAACTGACTCGGTGAACTGATAGGGTTTGCGGGTGGAATTTGGTTGACCTGGGCTCGACGGAAAACCGGCGAAGAGCCCCTTTGGACCGAAGAACGGCGCGCCCGAAAAAGGGGCAAAAGGTCATTGAGCTCACTTCAATGACGACGCAACAGGACAGGGCCGGCTCAAGGTTGAAGGGCGACACCTTACAAGATGCGAGGTGTTGCACTTCAACCTTGAGCCGACCCTCTATATCTCGAATCATTCAGTTATGCCGTAGGCCATGATTGCGCACGTCACGATACCGATATTTTCCTCGCCCACCAATCCAATCGGAACTTCCGGAGGTCGAATTCATTTGGAGCATCTTCCAAAAATTGGTGAGTCGTTGGCGTGGAATGAGTTGAAAAAGATCGGGACGTCAGCGTTGGTCGCCGCGCTTAATACCAGTCGCGTGGACTATATTGACATGTCTCCGAAAATTAAATCAGTTGACCTCGTCGTCGGGCTTGATGGGATCTATCTTGATTCCGAGGCGGCTGCGAGAGAAATTGCGCTTGAATTGGAGAATGGCTTCGGGCTGGTTTACGTGGACTATTAGAGGAAGGGCCATCAACCTTATCGGCGAAAGCTCTGCGCAGTTGGCGCCGCTGTGCGAGGACAGCGGGCAGGACAGGCAGGCGCCAGGCCTGACACGAAGGCGCGCTCGCCCCCAGGCGGGTCGCCGCAGCGCTGCTCGGGGCCGACCTTGTTCAGGCGCGGTTCTAGCGCCGGTTCGTGCAAGCAGCGTCTGCTGCGAGCCTGTCGGGGCTGCAGACGCATCTGCAGATGCGTCGTCGCTTGAAGTCGCGCCGGCCTCAGCCGTGTGAGGCCGCTGGCGCGGCCGCGCCCGCCTGCGGCGCCGGCTCCCTCAGCAGCAGCGCGAGCAGCCCGCCCGAGGCCGCGAACACCGCGCCGACCGCGAAAGCCACGCGGTAGCCTCCCGCCAGCGCCGCCGGCAGGCTGGCGCCGAGCGCCGTCAGCTCACCCGTCCGCGAGGCCGCCAGGCTCGCCAGCACCGCCAGGCCCAGCGAGCCGCCCATCATGAAGGACGTGTTCACCACCCCCGACGCCAGACCGGATTCGCTCGGCGCGACCTCGCTCATCGCCGCCAGCAGCACCGGGTTGAAGGCCACGCCCGCGCCCAGCCCCAGCAGCAGCATGCCGGGCAGCACGTCCAGCCAGAAGCCGCCGTCCGCCGGCGCCCGCGCGAACAGCGCCAGCCCCAGCGCCGCCAGCAGCAGCCCGCCGCACAGCGGCTTGCGCAGCCCCAGCTTCATGACCAGCCGGGCCGACAGGCCGACCGAGAACGCCGCCATGATCAGGTTGGCCGGCAGGAAGCCCAGCCCGACATGCATCGCGTCGTAGCCCAGCACCAGCTGCATGTAGAGCGCCGACAGGAAGAACCACGCGAACATCGCCGCCGCCCACAGCACGCCGATCACGTTGGACACCGCCACCGAGCGCAAGCGGAACAGCGACAGCGGCATCAGCGGATGCGCGACACGGCGCTCCAGCGCCAGGAACGCCGCCAGCAGCGCCACCGCCACGGCCAACAGGCCCAGTGTGCGGGCCGAGGTCCAGCCAGCCTCGTTGCCATTGACCACCGCGTACACCGCCAGCATCAGCGACAGCGTGACCGTCACCGCGCCGGCCCAGTCCAGCGTCTCGTCCGGCGCGGTGGGACCGCCGCGCTCGATCAGCCATAGGCACAGCCCGATGACCAGCGCCCCGATCGGCAGGTTCACCAGGAAGATCCAGTGCCAGCTGAGCGTGCTGGTGAGCAGGCCGCCCAGCAGCACGCCGATGCTGCCCCCGCCGGCGCAGACGAAGCCGTAGACGCCCATCGCCTTGGCGCGCTCGCCAGGCTCGGTGAACATGTTCATGATCAGCGACAGCGAGATCGCCGACACCACCGCGCCGCCCAGCCCCTGCACCGCGCGGGCGGCGATCAGCAGCGCCTGCGTGTGCGCCAGCCCGCAAGCCGCCGACGCGCCGGTGAACAGCGCCAGACCGGCCAGGAACATGCGCCGGTGACCGTACAGGTCCCCCAGCCGGCCACCCAGCAGCATGAAGCCGCCGAAGGTCAGCATGTAGGCGTTGACCACCCAGACCAGCGAGGTCTCGGTGAAACCCAGGTCCGCGCGGATCGAGGGCAGGGCGACGTTCACGATGGTCGTGTCCAGCACGATCATCAGCACGCCCAGACAGAGCACGCCGAGCGCCAGCCAGCGGCGCCGTTTCGGATCAAGGGAGGCAGTCATGGCGGATTCGCGTCCGTTCAGGGTTGAGAGCAGGACCCGTGACAGCTTCGTGAAGACAGAAGGGGTTTCGTCTGACGACGATCGGGACCAACGGAAATCGACATCCTCGCATCTCCGCTGTCGGTGGATCGCCGACGCGCGCTGACGTCATCGCAGGACCCGGTGATGCGGCATCCGCGTCTGCCCACGGGCGGAAGGCGGGCGGACCATGCGTCAGATCGACAGGAGACCCGGATGAGCATCACCAAGCACGCCAAGGCCGCGAGGACCGAACCCACCAGCCTGTTCAAGACCGCGCTGTTGCTGAGCAGCCTGGCCATGGTCATCGGGCTGCTCTTCAGCGCGGTGCAGGATGCCCGCGGCGCAGGCACCGATGCAGGCGCCGACGCGGGAGCCAGCTCCGCGCCGCTGACGGCCGGCGACGGCCGCTGACGGCCCGCGCCAGGCGGCGCGTCAGCACTCGACGATGTTGACCGCCAGACCGCCGCGGGCGGTCTCCTTGTACTTCGTCATCATGTCGGCGCCGGTTTCGCGCATCGTCTTGATGACCTTGTCCAGGCTCACGTGGTGCGTGCCGTCGCCGCGCAGCGCCATGCGCGCCGCGTTGATGGCCTTGACCGAGGCGATCGCATTGCGCTCGATGCAGGGGATCTGCACCAGCCCGCCGACCGGGTCGCAGGTCAGGCCCAGGTGGTGCTCCATGCCGATCTCGGCGGCGTTCTCGGCCTGGGCCGGCGTGCCGCCCATCACCGCGCACAACGCGCCCGCGGCCATCGAACAGGCCACGCCGACCTCGCCCTGGCAGCCCACCTCCGCGCCCGAGATCGACGCGTTCTCCTTGTAGAGGATGCCGATCGCGGCGGCGGTCAGCAGGAAGTCGACGATGCCGTCCTCGCTGGCCCCGTGCACGAAGCGCGCGTAGTAGTGCAGCACCGCCGGCACGATGCCGGCCGCGCCGTTGGTCGGCGCCGTCACGACGCGGCCGCCCGCGGCGTTCTCTTCATTGACCGCCAGCGCGTACAGGTTGACCCAGTCCATCACCTGCAGCGGATCGCGCAGCGCCGCCTCCGGATGGGCGACCAGATCGCGGTACAGCGCCGCCGAGCGCCGCTTCACCTTGAAGCCGCCCGGCAGGATGCCCTCGGTGCGGCAGCCGCGCTGCACGCATTCCTGCATCACGCGCCAGATCTTCAGCAGGCCGGCGCGCGTTTCCTCGTCGGGGCGCCAGTGGCGCTCGTTGCGGCGCATGATCTCGGCGATCGAGCAGCCTTCCTGCTCGGTCAGCGCGAGCAGCTCCGCGCCGGTCTTGAACGGGTAGGGCAGCACCGTGGTGTCGGGCGCGATCTGCTTCTGCTTGGCGCCGTCGGCCAGGACTTCCTCGGTGACGACGAAGCCGCCGCCGACGGAGTAGTAGACGCGGTTCTGCAACTCGTTGCCTTCGGCGTCGAAGGCGATGCAGCGCATGCCGTTGGCATGCAGCGGCAGGCTCTGGCGCCGGTACATCACCAGGTCGCGCGCCTCGTCGAAGGCGACCACGTGGTCGCCGCCCAGCGCGATGCGCTTGTCGTTGCGGATCGCGTCCAGGATGCCAGGGATGCTTTCGATGTCGACCGTGTCGGGCTCATGACCGGCCAGGCCCAGCAGCACCGCCTTGTCCGAGCCGTGGCCCTTGCCCGTCGCGCCCAGCGAGCCGTACAGCGCGGTGGCCACGCGCACCGTGCGATCGAGCACGCCCTCATGCCGCAGGCGCTGCACGAACATGCGTGCGGCGCGCATCGGCCCGACGGTGTGCGAGCTCGACGGCCCGATGCCGATCTTGAAGAGGTCGAAGACGGAGACTGCCATGGCTACCTCACTGGGTGATCGGGCGGCGAGCGTGTTTGACGCGCCCCTCCCTGGTCGAGACGCCTTGAACGCGCCGAAGGCGTCGTTCAAGGCGGGGCTCGGGTATGACGAGAGGGCCGGCGCCGGGCCGTCCCAAGCCGGCCCGCAGCCCCCTCGGGGGGCGGTCCCGGCCGCGCCCGAGCGCGGCCGGGACGGGGGCTCCATGCTTATTCAGCGTACGCCGAAAGCGGCGGGCAGGAGCAGACCAGGTTACGGTCGCCGTAGACGTTGTCCACGCGGCCCACCGGCGACCAGTACTTCACGTGGCGCAGCGCCGGCACCGGATAGGCCGCGTCGTCGCGGCTGTAGCCGTGCGTCCACTCGGTCTTGAGCAGGCTCTCGGCGGTGTGCGGCGCGTTGACCAGCGGGTTGTCGGTCTGCGGCCAGGCGCCGGATTCGACCTTCGCGATCTCCTCGCGGATCTGGATCATCGCGGCGATGAAGCGGTCCAGCTCGAACTTGGATTCGCTCTCGGTCGGCTCGACCATCAGCGTGCCCGCGACCGGGAAGGACAGCGTCGGCGCGTGGAAGCCGTAGTCGATCAGACGCTTGGCGACGTCCTCGGCCGACACGCCGCTGGTGTCCTTCAGCGGGCGCAGGTCCAGGATGCACTCGTGGGCCACGCCGCCGCCCTTCACACCGGCGACGTTGCCGCTGAAGTGGATGTCGTAGTGGTCGGACAGGCGCGCGGCCACGTAGTTGGCCGACAGGATCGCGGTCTCGGTCGCGGCCTTCAGACCGGTCTCGCCCATCATGCGGATGTACATCCACGAGATCGGCAGCACCGCCGCGTTGCCCAGCGGCGCGGCGGAGACGGCGCCGATGGCGGTCTTCTCACCCAGGCCGGCCGAGCGGTGCGCCGGCAGGAAGGGCACCAGGTCCTCGACCACGCAGACCGGGCCGACGCCCGGGCCGCCGCCGCCGTGCGGGATGCAGAAGGTCTTGTGCAGGTTCAGGTGGGACACGTCGCCGCCGAACTGGCCCGGCGCGGCGATGCCCACCAGCGCGTTCATGTTGGCGCCGTCCACGTACACGCGGCCGCCATGCTCATGCACCAGTGCGCAGATCTCCTTGACGTGCGTGTCGAAGAGACCGTACGTCGACGGGTAGGTGATCATGATCGCCGCCAGCTTGTCGCTGTGCTGCTCGCACTTGGCTTTCAGGTCGGCCAGGTCGATGTTGCCTTCCTTGTCGCACTTGGTGACCACCACCTGCATGCCCACCATCTGCGCCGACGCCGGATTGGTGCCGTGCGCGGACTCGGGGATCAGGCAGATCTTGCGGTGACCCTCGCCGCGCGACTCGTGCCACGCCTTGATGATCAGCAGGCCGGCGTACTCGCCCTGGGAGCCGGCATTGGGCTGCAGCGAGACGCCCGCGTAGCCGGTGGCCTGGCACAGCCAGGACGTGAGCTGCTGGTCCAGCTGGGCGTAGCCCTGCAGCTGGCTCTGCGGCGCGAACGGGTGCACCTGCGCGAACTCGGGCCAGGTGATGGGGATCATCTCGCTGGTCGCGTTGAGCTTCATCGTGCACGAGCCCAGCGGGATCATGCTGCGGTCCAGCGCCAGGTCCTTGTCGGACAGCAGGCGGATGTAGCGCAGCATCTCCGTCTCGGAGTGGTGGATGTTGAAGATCGGATGCGTCAGGTAGGCGCTGGTGCGGGCCATCGCGGCCGGGATCAGCGTGGCCACGGCGGCGCCGGTGAAGGCGTCCGCCACCGGCTTGCCCTCGGCGAAGACCGTCAGCACGGCCTGGATGTCGGCGCGGGTGGTGGTCTCGTCCAGCGTGACGCTGATGCTGTCCTCGCCCGCGCGGCGCAGGTTCATGCCGGCGGCGACGGCGGCGGCCAGCACCGGGCCGGTGTGCGCGCCGGTGCGCACGTGCACGGTGTCGAAAGCGGTCTCATGGACCAGCGTCAGGCCCAGCGACTTGAGGCCTTGCGCCAGCACGGCGGCATAGGCGGCGACGCGCTGCGCGATGCGCTTCAGGCCCTGCGGGCCGTGATAGACGGCGTACATGCTGGCCACGACGGCCGGCAGCACCTGCGCCGTGCAGATGTTGGACGTCGCCTTCTCGCGGCGGATGTGCTGCTCGCGGGTCTGCAGCGACAGGCGGTAGGCCGGCTTGCCGTGCGAGTCCACGGACACGCCGACCAGGCGGCCGGGCAGCGAGCGCTTGAACTCGTCACGGCAGGCCATGTAGGCGGCGTGCGGGCCGCCGGCGCCCATGGGCATGCCGAAACGCTGGGTCGTGCCCACGGCGATGTCGGCGCCTTGCTCGCCGGGGGCGGCGATCAGCGTCAGGGCCAGCAGGTCGGCCGCGGCCACCAGCAGGCCGCCGTGCGCGTGGACCGCGTCGGCGATGGCCTGCAGCGGACGCACCACGCCGGTCACGCCGGGGTACTGGACCAGCGCGCCGAAGCACTCGGCCTGGCCGGCCTCCTCGGCCTTGCCGACCTGCACCGTGATGCCCAGCGGCTCGGCGCGGGTGCGCACGACTTCCAGCGTCTGGGGCAGCACGTCGTCGGCGACGAAGAAGGTCTGGCTCTTGCTCTTGGCCATGCGGGCGGCCAGCGTCATCGCCTCGGCGGCGGCGGTGGCCTCGTCCAGCATCGAGGCGTTGGCGATGGCCAGGCCGGTCAGGTCGCAGACCATGGTCTGGAAGTTGACCAGCGCCTCCATGCGGCCTTGCGAGATCTCGGCCTGGTAGGGCGTGTAGGCGGTGTACCAGGCCGGGTTCTCCAGGATGTTGCGCAGGATCACGCCCGGCGTGTGGGTGCCGTAGTAGCCCTGGCCGATGTAGCTCTTGAAGACCTTGTTCTTGCCCGCCAGCGCCTTCATCTCCGCCAGCGCCTCGGCCTCGCTGGCCGGGGCCGGCAGCCGCATGGGGTGCGAGCGCCGGATGGCCGCGGGCACGATGCCGTCGATGAGCTCGGCGCGCGTCTTCGAATCCACCACGCGCAGCATGGCGGCCTCGTCCTCGGCACTGATGCCGATGTGGCGCGCGATGAACTCTTCGTGGTTCTCCAGTTCGCGAAGCGTGGCCGAGGTGCTGTTGTTGGAGTTCTGGGGCGTCAGGGCGGAAGAAGACGACATGGCGGGAAGGGCGGTGACAGCAAAGGAAAAGACGGGGAAGGCGGGAAGGCCGCTCAGGCGTCGGCGGCGAATTTCTCGTAGCTGGTGGCGTCCATCAGGGCGTCGACCTGGCTGGCGTCGACCAGCTTGAGCTTGAAGAACCAGCCGCCGCCCATCGGGTCGCTGTTGGCCAGCGACGGGTCGGCGCGCAGCGCCTCGTTGACCTCGGTCACCTCGCCGGCGATGGGCATGTAGACGTCGGCGGCGGCCTTGACCGACTCCACCACGCCAGCCACTTCGCCCTGCGCGTAGTCGTTGCCCACCTGCGGCAGGTCGACGAAGACCACGTCGCCCAGCGCGTCCTGCGCATGCTGGGTGATGCCCACGGTGGCGATGTCGCCCTCGACGGAAACCCATTCGTGGTCTTTGGTGTACTTGAGGCTCATGGTTGGCTCCAGATGGATGAGGTAGGTAGGTAGAGGAAGAGGGAATCTATCCGCGGTAGTAGCGTGTCGGCACGAAGGGCAGGGTGCTCACTTCCATGGGCACCGGCTTGCCGCGCACGATGGCCTGCACGCGCGTCCCGGGTTCGGAGAATGCCGTGGCCACGTAGCCCATGGCAATGGGCCGGTCGGCGGTGGGGCCCAGCAGGCCGCTGGTCACCTGGCCGATGGGGTGGCCTTCGAAAGATTGCAGCTCGCAGCCCTCGCGCACCGGCACGCGCTCCAGCGCGACCAGGCCGACGCGGCGACGGGTGAGCACCTGCTGGTCGGCATGGCCGGCCAGGTCGGCCGACACGGCCAGCTGCGACAGGATCTTGCCGGCGCCCGGGAAGCCGCCCTCGCGCGCACCGCCCTGGCGGCGAACCTTCTGGATGGCCCAGTTCAGCGAGGCTTCGACCGGCGTGGTGGTGGTGTCGATGTCGTTGCCATAGAGGCACAGGCCCGCTTCCAGGCGCAGCGAGTTGCGTGCGCCCAGGCCGATGGGCTTGACCTCGGGCTGGGCCAGCAGCAGGCGGGCCAGCTTCTCGGCCTGGTCGGCGGTCACCGAGATCTCGAAGCCGTCCTCGCCGGTGTAGCCGCTGCGGGTGGCGAAGGCCGGCACGTCGCCGATCTTCACCGCGCCGCCGGTCATGAACACGAAGCGCTCGATGCCGGGCGACAGCCGCGCCAGCACCGCCGCCGCCTGCGGGCCCTGCAGCGCGAGCAGGGCGTGGTCGGGCAGGGGCTGCACGCTGCAGCGATGGCCGATGCGCTCGCGGATGTAGGCCAGGTCGGCCGCCTTGCAGGCGCCGTTGACGATCACGAAGAGGGAGTCGTTGCCCTCGTTGAAGAACATCAGGTCGTCGAGGATGCCGCCTTCCTCGTCGAGCAGCAGGCCGTAGCGCTGCTTGCCGGGGGCCAGGCCGATGACGTCCACCGGCATGATGCTCTCGAAGGCCGCGGCGGCGTCGGGCCCCACCAGGCGCAGCTGGCCCATGTGGGAGATGTCGAAGAGGCCGGCGGCCTCGCGGGTGTGCTTGTGTTCGGCCATCAGGCCGGCGGGGTACTGCACCGGCATGGAATAGCCGGCGAAGGGAACCATGCGTGCACCCAGCTCGAGGTGCAGCGGGTGGAGGGGCGTCTTCAGCAGGTCGTCGGATGCGGCGGTCACGTCGCTTTCTCCAAACAAAGGGGCAGTCGCAATCCATGGCTTTGCCATGGGCCACCCCTGCTGTCCGCTTTACCTGAGAGATTCACCCCACGATCGGGGCTTGCTCCTTCGGTGGATGCGCACCCTCGCGGGCACTGCATCTCTCTCCAGCCGGGAAACGCCTGGCCTTCATCGGCCGGGCGCCTTGCCAGTCCTTTT